>Ga0070679_100007783_pt1 | contig 10039 bp, 8 predicted proteins | sample KBSC63BmetaG_FD_65652 | JGI IMG/M metagenome (GOLD analysis project Ga0070679, IMG submission 65652) | Corn rhizosphere microbial communities from Kellogg Biological Station, Michigan, USA - KBS C6-3B metaG | ecosystem: Host-associated > Plants > Roots > Rhizosphere | place: USA: Michigan... | reverse complement strand
CCGCGCCGCTGGCCGCCCCGCCGCCGCGCCCTGTGCCGGCCCCTGTGCTGGCCGTCCAGCCGCCGGCTCCGCCCGCTGTCCTGGCCGCGACGGCGGGGACGCCGCGCGCCTCGCGCCGGGCGCCGGATGCGCGCGCGACCCGCAACGAAGGGGCCGACCGGCTCCTGCGCGAGGCGGACGACCTGTTCGAACGGGGCAACGCGGCCGGCGCGCTGGCCCGGGCGCGGCAAGCGGTCGCGGCGGGTGCCGGCGCGCCCGCGCACGTGCTGATGGGGACCGTGCTCATCAACCTGCACAACGTCCAGGCCGCCGAGCCGGAGCTGGTCGAGGCGATGCGAGAAGATCCGCGCAACGCGGAGGCCGCCCGGCTGCTGGCGCTGCTGCGGCGGACCGCCGCCGAGCAAGACGCCCCCTGACCGGACCATGAAGGCGCCCGCGATCACCGGCGTGCCCGACACCGCCTTCATGGTCGCGGCCTGGCGGGCGGTGGAGTCCGAGCGGCCGGACGCCCTGTTTCGCGACCCGTATGCCGTCTCGCTGGCCGGCGCGCGCGGGCTGGGGCTGGCCGAGCACCTGAGCGCCAACCAGATGGGCCGCTGGCAGGTGGTGGTCCGGACGGTGGTCATCGATCGGATGGTGCGGGCGGCCGTGGAGGCGGGCGCCACGACCGTGCTGAACCTGGGCGCCGGCCTGGACACGCGCCCCTACCGCCTGGACTGGCCCTCGTCGCTGCGCTGGATCGAGGTCGACTTCCCGGAGGTGATCTCCTGGAAGGAACAGCGACTGCAGGGCGCCATTCCCACCTGCCACCTCGAGCGCGTGCCGCTGGACCTGACCGACATGACCGCGCGCCGCAGCCTGTTCGCGCGCGTCGGCGCCGACTCCGCCCGCACCCTGGTCCTGACCGAGGGCGTGGTCCCCTACCTCACCAACGACGCGGTCGGCGCCCTGGCTGACGATCTGCGCCGGATCCGCGGCGCGCAGTGGATCGTCGACTACGTCTCGCCGGGGGCCCTGCGCTACCGGAAGCGGCTGCGCGTGTCGCGGCAGATGCAGGCGGCGCCGTTCCAGTTCGCCCCCCCGGACTGGTTCGACTTCTTCGAGGCGCACGGCTGGCGAGCCCTGAACATCAACTACCTTCCCATCGAAGCCCGCCAGCTGGGGCGGCCGGCGCCGCTGCCGGGCTGGATCCGGCTGGGGCTGCGCGCGGCGCGGTGGCTGCGGCCGGGCCGCGCCCTCGACGGCTTCAGAAAATCGATCGCCTACGTCCTGCTGGAACCGCTTTCAAAAAAACAGATGTGACACCACCCCGAACAGCGGCACCAGGATCGCCAGCGACCAGAGCGTGTAGCCGAAGAAGCTGGGCATCCGGACGTGGTGTTGCTCGGCAATCGCCTTCACCATGAAGTTGGGGCCGTTGCCGATGTACGTGATGGCGCCCATCAGGACAGCGCCGCACGACACCGCGGCCAGAAGCTGCTGCCCGGTCGGGTGAACCGCCAGCGCGCCCAGGTCGTCGACGGACAGGGTTCCGTGCGCGCCGTTCGCCACGCCCACGGCCAGGGAGGCGAAGGTCAGGTAAGTCGGGGCGTTGTCGAGCACGCTGGAGAGCGCCCCGGCTGCCCAGAAGAACTGCCACGGCTTGGTCACCCCCAGCGCCGCTCCGCGCTCGCCCAGGAATGACAGCGCCGGGATCATGGTGATGAACACGCCGACGAAGACGGCGGCCACCTCGAGGATGGGCAGCCAGCTGAACCGGTTGGTGGAATGGACCTCCCGCGGGGTGGTCTTCAACGACAGCAGCGCGCAGGCCACCATCCCGCCGATCTGCACGGCCGCCCGCAGCAAGCCGTCGCCGAACAACCGCGTCCCGACGCTGCCCATGACGAAGACCACCACCACGATGCCCAGCAGCCAGACCAGGTTGATGGCCCCCAGCAACCGCAGGGGCTCGCGCTCCGCCGCTTCGACCACGACCAGGGGGAGCGGACGCCTCCGCTCGCGCGCGGCGAGCGTGCGGTCGATGATCGCGAACAGCGCCACCAGCGTGCCGTTCACGATCAACCAGGGCGCCACCAGCCGCAGCGTCCAGGCGAAGGGCACCCCGCGGAGAAAGCCGAGAAACAGCGGCGGATCCCCGAGCGGGGTCAGCAACCCCGCGCCGTTCGAGACGATGAAGATGAAGAACACCACCAGGTGAGTGGCGTAGGGGCGGCGGGCGTTGGCGCGCAGCAGCGGCCGGATCAGCAACACCGACGCGCCGGTCGTCCCGATCACGCTCCCCAGCAGAGCGCCCGCGGCCAAGAATCCGGTGTTCACCAGGGGCGTCCCCACCAGCGAGCCGGTCAGGCAGATGCCGCCCGAGATCGTGAACAGCGCGCCCAAGAGCGCGATGAACGACGCGTAATCGACGATGGTGCGCGCCAGCAGGTGCACTCCGGCCAGCGGCCCGGCGGCCAGCAAGTAGGCGATGACCGGCGCCGAGGCCAGCGCGGCCACCAGCAGCTTGTTCCGGTTGTGCTCCCAGAACGCGCCCGCGAACAGCGGCAGCGCGGCGATCGAGATCAGGTAGGTGACGAAGGGGGCGACGGCCCAGGCAGGCGTGTGAACCATGGTTCGCGCCTCAGTGCTGCAGGTACAACGGAACTTCCGTGGTCTCGACCAGGCTGCGGGTGACCGAACCCGAGAAGAGCTCGCGCAGCCGGGAGCGCGTGAAGGCCCCCATGACGATCAGCCCGGCGTCGATCTCGCGCGTCAGGCGGGTGATGACCTCGACGTTGGAGAGCAGCGAGACCAGGTTGTGCCCCTTGGCCGGGATGTCGGCCGCCTTGAGCATCTCGACCGCCCGATTGGCGATGTCCCAGGCCCGGGCGCCGTTGTCGTCGATGGTGACCACGTGGATCTCGCGCCCCACCGCCAGACCGCTGGCGATGAAGCTGGCCAGCGCCCGCCGGGCGGCGCCGCTGCCGTCGTAGGCGACCAGCACCGTGCCCCCCAGCGTGGGGGCGGCGGTCTCGGGGACCAGCAACACCGGTGTGCTCGCGCGATGAAGAATGGCGTCGCGGGTCTGACTGTCTTCGCGCTCGATCTCGAACTTGAAGTTGGCGTCCCGGCCGATGATGGTCAGGTCGCGCGTCGACATCTCGTCCAGGATGGCATCGACCGGACGACCGACCGTCTCCAGCGATCGAGCCAGGACGTCTGCTTCGCGGCACCGGCGCTCGAACAGAGCGATGGCGTCGGCGGCCCGTTTGCGCGCCTCGGCGACCAGCGCTTCGTCGCGCTCGTGCTTGTACGCCGAGCCGCCGATGCTGGTGGGCGTGCCGGCCCGGATGTCGGGCTCGTCGATGATGGCCAGCCCCGCCAACCGCGCGTCCAGCCGGCGCGCGATGTCGACGGCCAGACGGACCGCCGCCGCCGTGCCCGGCGAACCTTCCAGACAGACGAGGATGTTTTTCAGCGTCAAGGGGCGATGCCGTGACAGGAGGGCCCAGGCCCGGTGCACCATCGCACCGGGCCCGGGTCCGTGAGCAATCGATCAGGTGCTGCTGGTGGCGGCCAGCGCCGGAACGGTGGCGTGAGCAGCGGCCACCTCGGTCTGCGGAACGTCCTCGGGCGCCCGGGTCGTGATGAACTCCGGGTTCAGTTGCAGCATCTCCCGCGTCCGTTCGACCACCGCGGCCAGCGACACGTCGCGCGTCTCCAGCGGGGAGCGCCGCGAGAAGTCCAGCAGCTGCCGCACCGTGGACGAAATGCGATCGACCTGGTTGATGACCACGCGCAGGTCATCGCCGCCTGCGTCCTCCTGGAGCCGCCGCAGGACCTGCTCGGCGCGTCCGCGCACGACCCCCAGCGGTGTGCCGATCTCGTGGGCAATCTCGGTGGCCATGACCCCCACGGTCACTAGCCGATCCGCCCGCACCAGCTGGTTCTCCATCTCTCGCGCCTGCGCCAGAGCCTGCGCGTAACGGAGTTGATTGGCCAGCTCCACGGCGCGCCGCTGTTGCCGCCAGAGGATCAAGCCCACGACGGCGACCACCACCACGGCCGAGACCGCGGTGGTCACGATGCGCGACAGCGCACCGCGCTCGCGCGCGGAGATGGGCTGCGTCGAGGCGATCCAGGTGACCAGCCAGTTTCCGGTGGGGCGCGCCACCGTCTGCGAGACGCGCAGCGCCGCCGCCTGGTCGAGGCCCAACCGCGCCGCCTCGTCCGGTCCGAGCCGATGCGATGTGCCCCGGGTCCGCTGGATGATCTGCGTCGCGGGGGGAAGGCTCGGCCGGCAACCGCCGGCCGTCTCGCAACCGGACCACACGATTCCGGCGGGATCGGTCACGAACAGCCGCCCGCCTGCCAGCTGAGGCCAGGCCACCGAGCGCAGCAACAGTGCCGCGTCGCTGGCCACCACGATGGCCCCGCCCCCCTGCACCGGTGTCGCGTGCAGCAGGAACGACCGGTCGTCCAGGCGAACGGGTGTGCCCAGCCGTGGCTGGCCGGACCCGGCCGTGGCCGCGCCCAGGCGCCGCACCTGCGGCAACAGGCTCCCCGCCGTGGCCGTCGCTTCGGTCGGGTCGATGGCCACCACCTCCGCCCCGTCCCCCACCAGCGCGATGATGCGGTAGTGGACGACGACCACGGCCAGCGCGCGAAAGGCGCTCTCCCAGACGCGGCGTTCCGTGGCGGGGTCGGACTCACGCTCCCGGCGCGACCTCTCGACCAGGTCGGTCAGCATCCGCACGTCCTGGTGCAGCGAATCGAGCCGGGACAGAGCCTCGGCCGACGCCGCCACCTGTCGCTGGGCCTCGGTGGCGAACTCGGCCAGCAGCCGTTCTTGCTCGACCGTCGCCGACGATATGGCGGTGCCCACGATGGCCGCCACGGCCAGAAGCGCGATCACAATAGCCGCCGAGATGCGCAAACCGGCCGATCCTACGCCGCGGCCCGCGGCCGGGCGACCCTACTCGGCGGGGCGGCTGCGGTTCTTGTCGACGATGCCGACGATCAGCAGCACGAAGGCCACCAGCCGGACCAGAAAGAAGTAGTGGCGGGTCTCCATGCTGGGCTCCCAGAGTCCGCGCAGCCCCCAGTCGAGCCCCAGGACGAAGAACGCCAGCGCGAACACCAGGAACAGCCGGTCCGCGCTCTGCCGCCAGAAGCGCAGAAAGAACAGCGCCGTCGCCCAGCTTCCCATGGTCAGAGCTCCCAGCAGAAACGGGTGCATGTCAGCGCTCCTGGTCCCAGATCAGCCCGAACAGCATGATCGAGATGGCGATCAGGCCGACGATGTTCCGCAGCGGCCGCAGGTCGATCTCGGTGGGCAACACGATCAGATCCACGAACAGCAACACGTTGTTCAGCGCCAGCCCGATGAAGCAGAGGCTGCTCCAGAACAAGAGCCGGGCGCCGTTCCCCCGGTAGGCGCGAATGAGCAGTGTCGCGCAGAGGATCGACGTCAGCGCGCACAGGAGATACACCACCGCGGCCATCAACCGTCTCCCTTCTTGATCCGGAATGCCTCGGCGAAGAGCATCGCGCGCTCGGCCGGCGGCGCAAAGATTTGCGTGATCACGGCGACCCGCCGCTCGCGGTAGCAGGCCAGCAGCGCCCGGGCTTCCCGGGCCAGCGCGTCGGAGCGGGGCTTGAAGACGTACTTCGGCGAGGGGTCGGTGGTCAGCGCGATCAGGCCGTCGCCGTGCAGGCGCGACAGCCGGCTGCGCGCCGAATCGGCCGTGGTCCGGAGGTTGGCGGCAATCTCCTGGTCACTGAAGGCGCGCGGCGCCGACTCCAGCAGGAGAACCAGAATCTCCAGCTGCTCCAGCGTGTGAATGTGCCGCAGGATGAACCGCCGCACCTGATCGGGTAAGGGAGTCTCTGCCAACAGGAAGAGCGTGACATCCGACACGCTGAGGTCAATTGGCGTCTTTTGTCCTCAGGGTCATCAGGTACGCGAGCACGGGCGCCCAGAGGGCACGCGATCACCGTCGCCGGCGCCCCGCCGAGTGGGCGCGTTTCAGGCCCGAAACGGCGGTCGGTTGCGGCCGGGGGTCGGGCGCGCTTAAATGCTCGCGGCCGGTGCTGTACCCGCTGCTCAATGTTCTCCAGGTGCTGTTCCTGGCCGGGTGGTCGGCGCTGTGGATCTCGTTCGCGCTGGTGACCGCCATCGTGACCCGCAAGCAGGAGCTGGCGCTGTCGCTGGCGCGTCGCTTCTGGGCCCCGGGGCTGCGCTGGGCCGCAGGCGCGCGCGTCGTCGTCGAGCCGTTCCCGATCATCGACTGGTCGCGCCCGCACGTGTTCGTGATGAATCACCAGTCGTCGCTCGACATCGTCGCCGCCTTCCTGGTGTTGCCGGTGAACCTGCGCTTCGTGGCCAAGCACGTGCTGAAGTACGTGCCGTTCCTGGGCTGGTACATGTGGGCGACCGGCATGATCTTCGTCCACCGCAAGCGGCGCGGCTCGTCGATGGGCAGCCTGCGCGAGGCGGCCGCGCGCGTCCACGACGGCGCGAACGTCCTGGTGTTCTCCGAAGGGACCCGCTCGCGCGACGGCCAGCTGCTCCCCTTCAAGAAGGGGGCCTTCGTGCTGGCCACCACCGCGGGCGTGCCGATCGTCCCCGTCGCCATCGAGGGCTCGGGGCGCTGCATGCCGGCCGACGGCTTTCGCGTCCGGCCCGGCGTCATCCGGATCAAGGTCGGCGAGCCGATCCCGACCACCGGCCCCTTGAAAGGCGACATCGAGTCGCTGGTTCAGGAGACGCGCCAGGCGATTGACCAGATGATGACCTCGCTCCGGCCGTCCCCGGTCGGGCCCCAGGCGGCGCCGGGCGGCAGCTGGCACGACATCGCGAGCTGAGCGAGCTCGGCGCGGCCGGCCAAAGCCGCGACGCGCCTGCCAGACCGGCGCCTCGAAAACCTGAGGCCCCGGCGCCGGAACGCTGAGGCGGGCGGCCAGCCCGACCCCCTGTTTTCGCCCGGTTAGCGGGTACGCCGTCTGGCACCGGACTTGCGGTGGGACGGGGCCATCTCCGCCGCGAGGACCCCGATGACCCGACTTGTCCGCCTCCCCCTCCCCTTGCTTTTGGGTTTGGCCGCCGTCGCCGCCTGTCATTCCGGCGGAGGCAGCAACCGCGTGCTCGGCCAGACCAGCTTCGTCTCGGCGCCACCCGCCGGCCAGGCGTCGTCCGGACGCTCGGTGAAAGGCGGCCTCACCGGCGCCGCGGCGCCCGGCGCCGATACCGCGTCCACCCCCACCACCGGCACCGCGGCCACGCCGCGCACCGTCGAGGAGACCGACCTCTATCGGCTGGAGGGCGATCGCCTCTACTACCTGAACGGCTATCGCGGCCTGATGGTGTTCGACGTGACCGACGTCGATCACCCGGCGCTGATCGGCCGCTCGCCGATCTATGGATCGCCGGTCGACATGATCGTCCGCAATGGCGTCGCCATCGTGGTGGTGGCCGACTGGTACGGTCAGATGGACGACGGCACGCCGTTCCACGGATCGATCGTGCGCGGGCTGGATGCCACCGATCCCGCCCACATCAAGGTGCTGGGCGAGGCCAAGCTGGGGGGCTGGGTGGCTGACGACCGCGTGGTGGGCGACGTCATCTATGCGGTCAGCGAGGATTACGGCTGGACCTACGGCTGGGACGCGCCGGCCGGCGGCACCCAGTCGACGCCCTCCGTCATCGTGTCGTCGGTCAGCTTCGCCAACAACGTCATCAAGTCCGTCGGCAACGTCACGTTCCCCGGCTTCACGGGCGTCTTCAACGTGACCGCCAACGCGATCATGTTCGCCCACACGGTGAACGACACGGTCTCGGCCGGGGACGCCGGGACGTACAGCCGCCCGGGCAACCGGACGCAGTTGCTGTACCTGGACATCTCCGACCCCGCCGGTCAGATCGTCCAGCGCGGTTCGTTGCAGGTGGCCGGCCAGGTGCAGGGCTGGGGCGCCGACAACGGGCGCTGGAACCTCGACTTCGCCGACGGCCAGACTGCGCACGTGGTCGGCTGCGCGGCCGGCACCTACGGATACTGCGACGGCATCTCCGGCTACATCCTGTCCATCGCCGACTTCTCGAACCCGGACGCGCCGTCGCTGGCGTCGCAGCTGGTCATCCCCTCGACGGGGTGGAGCGTGGCCGCCCGGTTCGACACCGGGCGCCTCTATCTGTCGCCGCAGACCTCCGACTATGGGACCGGCGCCACCGCGACCCCGTTCCTGGTGTACGACCTGACCAGCGCCAAGGCGCCGTCGCTGGCCGGGACGCTGAACATCTCCGGGAACGTCTGGAACATCCTGCCGGCGCCGAATCAGCGGCTGTTCGCGCTGGGAAATCAGTACACGAGCTCGCCGACCACCAGCAGCTCGGCGGTGTCGCTGCAGTACCTGGACGTGACCGATCCCACCAGGCCCCAGCTCATCGGCACGTCGACCTTCGGCGCCGGGTGGGCCTGGACGCCGGCCGCCGGCACGTTCAAGGCCTTCACCATGGATGCCACCAAGGGGATGGTGGTGCTCCCGTTCTCGGGCTGGAGCTATACCGGCCAGACCTACAACAACGGGCTGCAGCTCATCGACTTCACCGCGTCGTCGATCACGACCCAGGGCGCCGCGCACACCCGCGGGTGGGTCGAGCGCGGCATCTTCGTGAAGAACCGCCTGGTCTCGCTGTCGGATCTGTCGCTGGCGGTCGTCGATTACACCGACCAGGCGGCGCCGGCCGTGACGACGGAGCTCACCCTGGCGCGCAACGTCGTCACCGCCCAGCCCCAGGGGACCAACATCGCCGAGATCTCCAGCGACTGGTGGAACAACGACCTGAGCTGGTCCGAGGTCCGCCTGTTGCCCCTCTCCAACGCCGAGGAGACCGCCGACAACGGCGACGTCCCGGCCGTCCGGGTCGAGGGGGTGAACGCGCAGGTGTTCACCAACGGCAACTTCGCCTACGTGGTGACCAGCGTGCAGGTGCCGGCCACCTGCGACACGTATGGCCGGCCCCTGCCGGATGGCGCGACGCCCAGCACCGGGAACACCTTCGCGTGCACCGCCCGCGCGCAGCAGGTGCAGGTCGTCGACCTGTCGAACGGCGTCGCCCTGCGCGGCAAGGTGCGTCTGCCGGCCGACACCTGGGGCTGGTGGGGCTGGGGCTGGGGCGACTGCTACTGGTACAACTGGTGGGGCGGCGCCGAGGCGGTCCAGGTCGAGGGCAACGCCCTGGCCTTCCGCCGCTGGGAGCCGATCTACGATTCCAGCACCGGCTACCGCGTCGACCAGAACAGCGCGCTCTGGATCGTCGATCTCTCGAACCCGGACGCGCCTTCCACCGGGTCGACGGTCATCACCCAGGACGGCAGCGCCTGGTGGGGCAACCTGCAGGTGGCGGGCAACGCCCTGTACGCCGTCCACTACGACTGGGTCGACCACGGAACCTCCGACGGCGGCGGCAGCCAGGAGTGGACCGTGCGCTACTTCGCGGACCGCATCGACCTCAGCGACCGCGCCCACCCCCGGGTGTCGGCCAAGATCAACATCCCCGGCCTGCTGGTGGGCGGATCGTCCAGTGACGCGACCGTGTTGTACACGATCGACTACCGCTGGGACGGCACCGTGGCCAAGGACGACTTCGACGTGGTCCGCGTGCAGGGCTCGCAGGCCACGCTGCTGTCGTCGACGCCGCTGGACGGCTGGGTCGGCACGCCGTTCGTGCGCGGCACCACGGCCTACATCTCGGCGCAGCAGTACACCGACCCCAACAGCGGCGGCACCGGTTCGACCGTGCAGCTCCACGCCCTGGACCTCCGCGATCCGTCGGCGCCCGTCGATCGCGTCTCGCAGAGCGCGGCGGGCTGGGGCTGGCTGCTGGACGTCCAGGGCGATCGCGCCGTGGTCATGTCGGGCTGGGGCGCGAACGGCGTCGACATCTATCAGGTGACGCCGGGGCAGGCGCCGCAGTTCCGCCAGTTCACGCGCACCCTGGGCTGGTCGGCCAACGGTGTGTCACGCCAGGGCAACGCGCTGTATCTGGCCAGCGGCT
>Ga0070679_100007780_pt1 | contig 10040 bp, 7 predicted proteins | sample KBSC63BmetaG_FD_65652 | JGI IMG/M metagenome (GOLD analysis project Ga0070679, IMG submission 65652) | Corn rhizosphere microbial communities from Kellogg Biological Station, Michigan, USA - KBS C6-3B metaG | ecosystem: Host-associated > Plants > Roots > Rhizosphere | place: USA: Michigan... | reverse complement strand
GCCTTGGTGGCGGTGAAAGCCTCCGCCAGCGCCAGCTCCGCGCCGGTCTTCATCGGGATGGTTTCAGCGTTCATGACGCGAGCGCAGCCTCATCCTGGTATTCAGCGTAGCCCCTCGCCTCAAGCTCCAGCGCCAGATCCTTGCCGCCGGTCTTCACAATCCGGCCACGCGACAGCACGTGCACAACGTCGGGCACGATATGGTCGAGCAACCGCTGATAGTGCGTGATGACGATCATGGCGCGTTCGGGCGAGCGAAGACGGTTGACGCCCTCGGACACGATCTTGAGCGCGTCGATATCGAGTCCGGAATCGGTTTCGTCGAGCACGCACAGCCGCGGCTCGAGCAAAGCCATCTGCAGAACTTCGTTGCGCTTCTTCTCGCCGCCCGAGAAACCGACGTTCACGCCACGGCGCAACATGTCCATATCGATATCAAGCTTGCCCGCCGCATCGCGAACAAGCTTGAGGAACGCCGGCGTCGACAGTTCGTCCTGGCCCCGTTTCTTGCGCTGCGCATTCAGCGCTGTGCGCAAAAACGTCATGGTCGCAACACCGGGAATCTCAAGCGGGTACTGGAACGCGAGGAACAGCCCCTTGGCCGCCCGTTCGTCCGGCTCCATCGTCAGCAGGTTTTCACCGTCGAGCAGGATCTGCCCCTGGGTCGCCTCATAGCCGGGCTTGCCCGCCATGATGTACGACAGCGTGGACTTGCCCGAACCGTTCGGCCCCATGATGGCGTGTACCTCGCCCTTGTCCACTGCGAGATCGAGCCCATTCAGGATTTGCTTGCCGTCGACAGTGACATGCAAGTTCTTGACTTCCAGCATCGGCACTTCGTGTTCCTTCCAACTCACAAGCTGAAATGCGAGATGATCTCCGCAATCAGCTCCTTGCGTCTCGTTTCCTTGTCGGTCGCATAGACCGGACCGAGCGAACGTCCGCTCACATCGATCTCGCCCTGCTCGCCGACCACGATCATCAACCCTTCGGCGTAGACGCCCTCCTCCGGCTTCGTCAGAAGGATGCGCTTGCCGTCAAACCCCGCCTCCACGCCGTGCTCCCGAAGCGCCTTCGACGAGGTGAGATCGGTGTCGAAGAACTCCTTCAGGAACGTACTGGCCGCCTGCTGGCGGGCACGGCGCTCGGCGTCATCCCTGCTTCGCCGGGCATCAAGCTCCGCAACCGCCTTGTCGAGCGCTGACATGAGTTGTTCTCCGCTCGACACCGTCGTTAACCGACGGAGCCTTCCAGGCTGATCGAGATAAGCTTCTGCGCTTCGACAGCGAACTCCATCGGAAGCTGCTGAAGCACGTCCCTAACGAAACCGTTGACCACCAGCGCCACCGCCTCCTCGGCGGAGAGGCCGCGCTGACGGCAATAGAACAGCATCTCATCGGAAATCTTCGAGGTGGTCGCTTCGTGCTCGAACACGGCCGAGGAGTTCTTTGCTTCGATATAGGGAACCGTGTGCGCGCCGCACTGATCGCCGATCAAGAGCGAATCGCAATTGGTGAAATTGCGCGCACCCTTGGCACGATGATGCGCCATCACCTGGCCACGATAGGTGTTGTTCGAGCGGCCAGCCGAGATGCCCTTGGAGATGATCCGGCTGGTGGTGTTTTTGCCGAGATGCAGCATCTTGGTGCCGCTGTCGACCTGCTGGCGACCGTTGGAGATCGCGACCGAATAGAATTCGCCGCGCGAATTGTCGCCGCGCAGGATGCAGCTCGGATATTTCCACGTGATCGCCGAACCGGTCTCAACCTGAGTCCAGGAAATCTTGGCGCGGTCGCCACGGCAATCGCCACGCTTGGTGACGAAGTTGTAGATGCCGCCCCGGCCATCGGCGTCGCCCGGATACCAATTCTGCACGGTCGAGTATTTGATCTCGGCGTCGTCGAGCGCCACCAGTTCGACCACGGCAGCGTGGAGTTGGTTCTCGTCGCGCTGCGGAGCGGTGCAGCCTTCGAGATAACTCACATACGAACCCTTGTCGGCGATGATGAGCGTGCGTTCGAATTGTCCGGTGTTCTTCTCATTCATTCGGAAATAGGTGGACAGCTCCATCGGGCAACGCACACCGGGCGGCACGTAGACAAACGAGCCGTCAGAGAACACCGCCGAGTTGAGCGTGGCGAAGAAATTGTCGGAGGTCGGCACAACCGATCCCAGATACTTCTTCACCAGTTCGGGGTGCTGCTGGATCGCGTGCGAGATCGGCATGAAGATCACGCCGACCTTCTTCAACTCATCCTGGAAGGTCGTCGCAACGGACACGGAATCGAACACCGCATCGACGGCAACGCGACGCTCGCCCACGCCATCGGCCGGGCTGCCTTCCACCACGCCTGCGAGGATTTTCTGCTCGCGCAACGGAATGCCGAGCTTCTCATAGGTCTTAAGGATTTCCGGATCGATCTCGTCGAGCGACTTCGGGCCGTCCTTCTTTTTGGGGGCGGCGTAGTAGTAGTAGTCTTGATAATCGATCTTCGGGTAATCCACCCGCGCCCAGGTCGGCTCGCGCATGGTGAGCCAACGGCGATAGGCCTCGAGCCGCCACGCCAGCATCCATTCGGGCTCGCTTTTCTTTGCCGAAATGAAGCGGACAGTGTCCTCCGACAGACCCTTGGGGGCCTTGTCGGACTCGATATCGGTAGTGAAACCGTACTTGTACTGATCCACATCGATGCGGCGAACCCGCTCGATGGTTTCTTGCACGGCCGGCATTGTTCCCTCCGCTCACGGTTTCAAGGACCGCGGGTTGGATTGTCGGTTATGGTGGGTTTAACTCTGGATTGAAGCCTCTTCGGCCGCTTAGGCGGCGAAAACCTGTTGGTTCCCTGCCCTATATAGGCCCTCTGCGAGCTTCACCCAAGCATTTAGAATCGTCCCAACATCATCATCGGTGGTTGCATATCCTAGACTTACGCGTATTCCGCTATTGGTGAGTTCGGGGCTCACACCCATGGCCTCTAGCACATGAGACGGCGCGACCTTCCCGGACGAGCAGGCCGCCCCGGACGACACTTCAACGCCTTCAAGATCAAAGGCAATCACGGCCGTTTCGGCCTTCATGCCCGGAAACCCGAACAATGTCGTGTTGGGGAGCCGGGGCACCCCAGCGCTAAAAATCACCGCCTCGGGGGTGATGGCCTTCAAACCCGCCTCGAATTTATCCCGCAGCGCCTCCATTCGACGGGCTTCGCCGGGAAACGCCTCAGCCGCCGCCTGGGCCGCGGCGCCAAAGCCGGCGATGCCTGCGACATTTTCGGTTCCGCTTCGGACGCCGCGCTCCTGACCACCGCCCCTGATGACCGCGTCCAGCGGAAGCTCATCGCGGCGAATCAGGGCACCGACACCCTGCGGGCCACCAATCTTGTGTGACGACAGTGTCATAAGATCCGCCCCAAGCGCCTTGAAATCACAGGCAATCCGCCCAGGCGCCTGCACCGCATCCACATGCAACAGGCCGCCGGCTCGATGCACGATCGCCGCCGCATCCGCGACCGGCTGAATCGCACCGGTTTCGTTATTGGCCAGCATGAGCGAGACCAAAGGTCGCTCCCGCCCGGCCAAGCTGCGCTCCAGTGCTGCGAGATCGACCACGCCGGCTTCATTCACCGGAATCTCCTCGACCGCAGCAAATCGGCCGCCGCCGCGAACCGACGGATGCTCGACCGCCGAGACCAGCAACGCGCCACCCAGCACGGGCGACAGCGCCAGCATGTTCGCTTCCGTTCCGCCCGAAGTGAACACGACATCGCGGGAAGACGCCCCCACCAGAGCGCCCACTCTGGCGCGCGCCTCCTCCACCAGACGGCGCGCGGCACGGCCGGCGCCGTGGACCGAGGACGGGTTGCCGGTTCGATCCAGCGCAGCGGTCATCGCCGCTCTTGCCTGCGGCCGTAACGCGCCCGTCGCGTTCCAATCCAGATAAGCCTGCGTCACGCTTGTTCCTTCATCACCGTCGCCGACATCGCGTCCAAGTCTCTGTCCGCACTCATTTTACTTGCTTTTAGGACAGCGGATCATGTTAGAACCGCCGCCTCGCCGGCCGGATCAGCGTTCGCCGAAGACTTCCGGCGTATGCTCGAGATTCTTCAATAGTTCAAATCCGTTACGCGCGCACATTGTTCCGGTCAAGCGCGCCACACTTCGTCCCGCAGACGGCGACCGCTGTCGCGGAACATCGTCGATCGAGGTTTTTTGAAATGCCTGAGGTCATCTTCACCGGACCGGCTGGACGCATCGAGGGCCGGTATCACCCGGCTCCGCAGAAAAATGCGCCGCTCGCCATCATCCTGCATCCGCATCCGCAGTTCGGCGGCACGATGAATCACCAGATCATCTATCAGCTCTACTATTCGTTCGTGCATCGCGGCTTCGCTGCCATCCGCTTCAACTTCCGCGGTGTCGGCCGGAGCCAGGGCTCGTTCGACCACGGCACCGGCGAACTGTCCGACGCTGCCTCCGCACTCGACTGGGCGCAGACGATCAATCCGGAAGCACGCTCGTGCTGGATCGCCGGTTTCTCATTCGGCGCCTGGATCGGCATGCAGCTTCTCATGCGCCGGCCCGAGATCGAGGGCTTCATCTCGATCGCGCCGCCGGCCAACCTCTACGACTTCTCGTTCCTCGCGCCGTGCCCGTCATCCGGTTTGATCGTTCACGGCGACAAGGATGCTGTTGTGCCGCACAAGGACGTCACCGGTCTGGTCGACAAGCTCAAGACGCAGAAGGGCATCATCATCGAGCAAAAGGTGATCCCTGGCGCCAATCACTTCTTCGACGGCAAGATCGATGTGCTGATGCAGTCGGTCAACGGCTATCTCGACAAGCGCCTGCAGGGCACCGAGCGGCGCGACTAAAACACGATCCCGAAAAGCGGAAGACCGGTTTCGGGAAAAGCCGCTTCAAGCAGCACGATAAGCAGCGAACCTCATCCCATTCGTTGGATCGAGATCGGGGCGCGGGGTTCGGCTACGGCCTGGCCAGAACGCCACCCTGCATCGGACGCGGCGCCCCACTGGTGGTCGGGAACGTGATCGGCAGGCCGCGCATCGAACGCACCGCCAGAAACGCGAAGGCTTGCGCCTCCAGGGCATCGGCGGAAAATCCCGCGTGGTCGGCGGTTTCGACCGTGGCGGGCGCCAGACGCCGGGCGAGCATTCCCATCAACGTGGCGTTGCGCGCCCCACCCCCGGCAACAATCCAGGCGCGCGGCGGCGACGGCAGATGCGGCACAATCCGCACCACCGCTTCGACGGTCAGGGCCGACAGGGTCGCAGCCCCATCCGCGACCGAATATTCCGGCAGGCCAAGGTTGGCGAATGCAAAGGCGTTGCGGTCGAGCGACTTTGGCGGCGGCCTGTCGAAGAACGGATGCGCCAACACGCGGGCGACGAACGCTTGGTCCGGCTTGCCGCTCGCGGCCGCGTCGCCGTTGTCGTCGTAAGGCGCGCCCGTGCGCGCGCGCATGAAATCGTCGATCAGCGCATTGCCCGGTCCGGTGTCGCACGCGATCGGATCGGGGCCACCGTCCACGAAGGTGACATTGGCAACGCCGCCGATGTTGAGCATGGCCACCGGATGCGGCCGGTCGAGTGTCTGGGCGATCGCGCGGTGGAACACCGGAACGAGCGGCGCGCCCTGTCCGCCGGCGGCGACGTCGGCCTGGCGGAAGTCGTGCACCACCGCGATCCCCAGCCGCTTCGCCAGGGCCGCCCCGTCTCCGACCTGGACGGTCAGCTTGTCCTGCGGACGATGGATCACGGTCTGGCCGTGAAACCCGATCACGCCGATCTCGCTTGGCGCGATTCCACTCTCGGCCAGCAAGCGCTCGACGGCATCGGCATGGGTTCGCGTCGTGAGCGCCTCGGCCCGCGCCACCGCGCCCGGCCTCGCTGTCCGGTCGGTCAGCGTCACCGCCTCAGCCAGCGCCTGCTGCAAAACCGCGCGTTCATCGTCGCGATACGGGTAGTAGCGGGTCGGGCCAAAACGGACGATGCGTTCGCCGTCGGTTTCCACGATGGCGGCATCAACGCCGTCGAGCGAGGTCCCGCTCATGAGCCCGATCGCCCGTACCGCTTCCACGCCCGTGAAGCCCCTGCCACGCCGTTGAATCCCGCTCCGGACCTGTTACACCACCGGCTGCGGAGAGGACAATCGATGAGCGCTTATAAGTCCGATTTTCTTAACATTCTGGCGGAGCGCGGCTTCATCCATCAGGTGTCGGAGCCGGACGCGCTCGATCAGCTTGCGAAATCGCAGCCGATCACCGCCTATATCGGCTTCGATTGTACCGCCGCCTCGCTCCACATCGGCTCGCTGTTGCCGATCATGATGCTGCACTGGCTGCAACAGACCGGCCACCGGCCAATCGCGCTGATGGGCGGCGGCACAACGCGCGTGGGTGATCCCTCCGGCAAGGACGAGAGCCGCCGCATCCTGACCGACGCCGCCATCGACGAGAACCTCACGGGCATCCGGGCGGTGTTCGCCAAGTTCCTCAAATTCGAGGGCTCGGGCGGCAACGCCGTCATGGCGAACAACGCCGACTGGCTGAACGCGCTCAATTATATCGACTTTCTGCGCGACGTCGGCCGGCATTTTTCCGTCAACCGGATGCTGTCGTTCGACTCGGTGAAAATGCGTCTCGACCGCCAGCAGGAGCTGTCGTTCCTCGAATTCAATTACATGATCCTGCAGGCTTATGATTTCGTCGAATTGAACAAGCGCACCGGCTGCGTGCTGCAGATGGGCGGCTCCGATCAATGGGGCAACATCGTCAGCGGCATCGATCTCGGGCGGCGCATGTCGAACGCACATCTCTTTGCGCTGACGGCTCCACTCATCACCACGTCGTCCGGCGCCAAGATGGGCAAGACCGCGGCCGGAGCCGTGTGGCTCAACGCCGACATGGTGAGCCCCTACGACTACTGGCAATATTGGCGCAACACGGAGGACGGCGATGTGGCCCGCTTCCTCAAGCTGTTTACCGTCATGCCGCTCGACGAGATTGCACGGCTCGCGGCGCTGCAGGGCGCCGAGGTGAACGAGGCCAAGAAGGTGCTGGCCACCGAGGCGACCGCGCTGTTGCACGGCCGCGCCGCTGCCGATCAAGCGGCGGAGACGGCACGGCGCACGTTCGAGCAAGGCGAGACGTCGCTGGCGCTGCCGAGCGTCGCGCTTCCCCGCGCCGAGATTGAAGCCGGCATCGGCATTCTCGCAGCCTTCGTCAAAGCCGGGCTCGCCAAGTCCAATGGCGAGGTGCGCCGCGCCATCGCCAACAACGCCATTCAGATCAACGATGTGCGGATCGCCGACGACAAGCGCGTCGTCTCCGCTCAAGACCTCACGTCGGATGGCGTCATCAAGCTGTCGCTTGGCAAGAAGCAGCACATTCTGATCAAGCCGGCGTAAGCGCCTTCAGCGCATCGTCGGTTCGGCGAAGCTTCGCTCGGTGCTGTTGTCGCGGAATTCGAAGAATTTTCGCAGCAGGCCCGGCGCGATCGCGGAGATCGGATTGATCATCGGGCGTGGATTTCCGGTCGGCCCGGTCACTTCGTAAGTGATGCCGAATATCCCCTCCTTGCTGCCGCCGCCGAGGAACAGACCGACGATGGGGATTTGGCCGAACATGTTGTTGATGCCGTAAAGTGGAACAAGGGTGCCGCGCACATGGATCTGATCGCGGGCATAATCGATGTTGCCCTCGACAGTGGCGCCGATCATCGGCCCGCGCAGCACACCGTCACGGATAGACATGCGTCCCGGCGCCCGGACGAAGTCAGCGCGCGCCTGGCTGAATTCGATGGTGTCGTTTTGCGCCTGGACTCGGCCATCGGGCGTTCCGGCGACCACGCGGTCGAGCGTGCTTTCGCCGCGAACCGAGAAGCCTGAGACGTTGATGACGCCATCCTGCGGCGAGGAATCCTGCGTCGGCGGGTCCATACCCATCCACATCTTGCCGCCCACCATGCGTGGATAGACATCGGTGAAGCGGAACAAGGCGCCGGCGTCGTTGGTCTCGAAATAAAGCACCGGACGGCCGTTCGCGACCCGGGTGCGGATTTCGCCGAGAAGCGGCGTATCGCGGCCGATCTTGGCGTTGAGCGAAAACGTGCGGACCCGACCGCCGCGGCGCGACATTCGCCAATCCAGGCCGCGGAGCGTTTCGCCATGGTGACCCGCGACCACGCCGATCTTGATGTCGAGATCGAGATCCGGATTGCGAGCCTTGCCCTTCGGATTGGTTGGGCCCGCCATCGCCGACCGGATGAAGTTGCGGCCATCGTATACGTCGCCGCGCATCACCACGCGCAACGCGCCATCCGTGCCGCGGTCGGCCCTGACCGTCGCCTTGTCCCCATCCGATGTCGCAAAGACCGGGAAATTCGCAGACAGCAGATCGCCGTCATTGTCGAGTTCGACAGTCCCCTTGGCGAGAACGCCCTGCCCGTCGATCAGCAGATCGTCAAAACGCAGGCCTGTCTTCTGCTTGACCAACGTGAAAGCAAGTCGCGCCGGACGTCCAGGCTGCTTGATCCAGCCCGGCAGCAGGTTGTCGATCTTCATCGACGTCAGATCGGATTCGACGCGGAAACGGCCCTCGCGATCGTCGAAACCGACGCGGCCGGAAAGCTTGATCGGCATCGAACCGGTAAGCGCATCGCCCACATCGAGACCGAAACGCACACGGGCCGCTTCATCGAGCGTCGTTTGAAGCTTGATCTCGGCGTCGGATTCGCCTTTGAGCCTGCGGTACTCGATCTGGGCCGGCGCGCCGGCAACCTTGACGTCGCCTTTGATCTCATAGCTCTGGTTGTTGGCGGTCACGCGCAGCGTCTGCGCCTCGACCTTCTGGCCGAACAGCATCTTTTCAGCGCTGAAATTGGTGAGATCGACCGCAATGTCGTATTCGGTCGACCCCGGTGGCAAATCGGGACGCAACGGCAAACCCAATTGCACTTGCGCGCTTGCTGTGCCGCGTGTGGTGGCGGGATCGAATGCCGCGCCCGAGAATTCACGCAGCCGGTCGAGCGCCAGCAGCTCGGCCGCCGCAGGAACCGGCCCATCGACGCGGAAGGTGACGCGGGCCGGAGGCGCCTTCACGCGGATGTTCGGCACCTCAAACAACCCGTTGGAGATGGTGAGCCGGCGCCCTGGCGAAACATCAATCGCACCCTTGCCGAACGTAATCTTCGCCGTGTTGCCCGTAATCCGCACGTTCAAGTCCGCGTCACGGATCGGCGGCAAACCCGTCACCGGACGAAGCGTCGCCGCGCTGCCGACGATCTCCACCGAAAGGCCTTCATCCGGTATCGGCGGCCCACCGGTTTGCAGCGTGTTCACAGGTGCATTTACCGCGATGTCGATGCGGTCGACATTGCCCCCAACCACATGCTCGACCACCCAGTCGCGAACCTTCGGCGCAACCATCGACGGCCACAGCCGCTTGAGCGCTGAAGCCGACATCGGATTGCAGGCGATTCCGACAGCAAGTTTCGGTTCGCCGCCGTAATCGAGCTTGCCCGACAGCGCGATGGTAACGCCTTCGTCCTGCTTGCTGCCCAGTTCGTTGGTCCCGAGATCGCCCTGATCGAGCGTGATCCGCTGCGCTACCGGATCGATGTTGCCGCGCAAGGCGACCCGCTTGAGAACCAAACCCTCGTCATCAGGCGTCAGCGGATCGAGCACTACCCAACCGCCGCCGACTGCAAACATCCAGTTGCCGCCCGCCTGTGCCGGCGCGGCAAACTCGGCGCGCAGCGTCAGACGCGCCGCCCCCGCCGTGATCTTGAATGGCATCCGAAGCGTTCGCCGGGCGATATCCCAATCCAATCCGAATTCCGCGTTGCTGATCGGGACCAGATGATCGGGATCGGCAGGGTCGCCGATCGTGCCGCCTTGCGCGACGATCGATCCTGTTACGTTCTGCGGCGTGCCATCCGCGGCGATGTCGGAGTGAATAGACGCCGACACCAGCGTGTCGGAGCGGACCTTGGATTCGGACATGCGCAAGGCAAGCAAGTCATC
>Ga0070679_100007777_pt1 | contig 10041 bp, 7 predicted proteins | sample KBSC63BmetaG_FD_65652 | JGI IMG/M metagenome (GOLD analysis project Ga0070679, IMG submission 65652) | Corn rhizosphere microbial communities from Kellogg Biological Station, Michigan, USA - KBS C6-3B metaG | ecosystem: Host-associated > Plants > Roots > Rhizosphere | place: USA: Michigan... | reverse complement strand
CGCTCGAACTGCGCGTACAGCCCCTCCCACGTCACCGGCGCGCCGAAGAAGCTCCACCCCGGATGCACGCGCAGCTCGTCGAAGCGCTCGTTGTCGGGCGTCGCCGGTTTCCAGAACGCCTTGGGATCGCCGGTGTGGATGGTGATCGGCATGCCGAGCTTGCCGGCCATCTCGAACACCGGATCGAGCCCGCGATCGTCGACGGCGAGCAGCTGCCCGCGCGCATCGGTGTAGCCGAGCCCGAGCCCCTTGGTGATCTTGATCCCGACGGCGCCGAGGTCGTGCGCCTGCTTGATCTTCGCCGCCATGCGCGCGCCGTAGCCGGGCCCCTTCTTCGCCTCGCGGAAGTCGGGATTGACGAACACGGTCGTGTGCCCGACCTGCTTCGCCTCGGCGAGCGTCTCCTCGAGCCCGTCGCCGCCGGGCGACCCTCCCGACAAGTTGACGATGTGCACGATGTGATGCGCGCCGAGCAGCGCGATCGCCTTCTTGAGCGCGCCGACCTCGATGTGCGTATGCACGTCGATGCGCGGAATGTCACTCGGCACGAACGCGGCCTTCGGCGGCGGCACCGGCGCCAGATCGTGGGGCGCCGCAACGTCGGCGCTGCCGGAAACCGGCGAGGACGGCGCGGGCGCAGGCGTCGACTTCGTGCAGCCGCACGCAGACGCCATCATTAATAGGTAGGGCAGGGCGCGCCGCATGGGCGCATCGTAGCAGGATTACGGAGCGGGGGTGTCGCCGCCGGCGGGCGCGCTCGCCTTGTCGCCGCCGCTCTCGGCCGGCTTCTGCTTCATCCAGCTCGGCACCTTGATCCCGGCCGCCGGCTTCTCCGCCGCGGGCTTCTCTTCGGCCGCCGGCTTTTCGCTCGCCGCCGCCGGCTTCTCCGCCGCCGCCTCGGCCGGCTTCTCCGTCGCCGCCGGCTTCTCCGCCGCCGGCTTCTCCGTCGCCGCCTCGGCCGGCTTCTCTTCGGCCGGCTTCTTCACCGCCGGCTGCTTGTGCACGACCGCCTTCGGCTTCGCCGCCGCCGGCGTCGCCGGCGACTTCTCCGCCACCACCGGCTTCGGCGCCGCCTCGAGCGTCATCGCCACCGCGAGCACGTCCTTGTCGCCCTTGGACTCGAACGTGTCCGTCGCGCTGATCGAGCGCGTCTGCGACACGAACCCGGCGCGCTTGACCTCGAGCGCGTGCGCCTTGGTCAGGTCGAGCTTGTGAATCGTGAACGGCGTCTTGCCCACGCGCTTGCCGTCGAGCATGACGTCGGCGCCCGGCGGCGTCGTCGCCACCTGGACGATCTTCTCGTTGGGCACCAGCGCCGCGTCGATCTTGTCGCCCGCCTTCGGCTTGAGCTTGACCTTCCAGTCGTGGAAGCCCTTCATCGAGAGCTTGACGTCGTAGACCTTCTTGGCGTCGAGCCCGCTCAGCCTGGTCGGCGTCACGCCGTCGACGGGCTTGCCGTCGAGCATCACGTTCGCGCCCGCCGGATCGGAGGCGATCGCCACGTCGAGCCCCGCCGGCTTCTTCTCGACCACCGCCGTCGGCTCCTTCGCCGGCGCCGCCGGATTCGGCGTCTCCGCGGGCGTCGGCGCCGCCTCCGGCTTGTCACCCTTGGCCTCTGCCGCCGCCGGCGACTCCGTCGGCTTGGGCGTGTCGTTCTGCGCGACCTTCGCCTCTTCCGGCTGCGGCTGCGCCGCCTGCTGCTGCGCGGCCGGCTGCTGATCCTCGTCCGCGCCCTTGTTGCGGAACACCGTGTAGCCACCGACGAGCGCGACCACCGCGACGCCCGCGTACAGCGGCCACACCGAGCGCTTGCGCGGCGGCTCGCTCGCCTTCGGATACGGCGCCGCCGTCGCGGCCTTGTCCGCCGGCTTCTCGGCCGGCTTCACGCTCTTGTCGTCGCTCTTCTTGGCCTCGCCGTTCTTGGCCTCGCCGTTCTTCGCCTCGGCGCGCTTTTCGTCCTGCTTCTTGCCCTTCTTGTGCTTGGCGTCGCGCGCTTTGGGCTCGCTCTTCGTCTCGGGCTTGGCCTCGACGGCCTTCGGCTCTTCCTTCTTCTCTTCGGGCTTCGCTTCAGGCTTGGCTTCGGCCTTCGCTTCGACCGGCTTCGGCTCTTCCTTCTTGGCCTCGGCCTTGGCTTCGATCGGCTTCGCCTCTTCCTTCTTCGGCTCGGGCGCGACCTCGACCTTCGCCTCTTCCTTCTTCGGCTCCGGCTCGACCGCCTTCTCGACGGCCGTGCCCTGCACCGCGAGCTTGAGCTCCTCGACCGACGCCTTGCGCGTCGGCTCCGGCTCGGAGAACGCGTTGGCCGCGTCCTCCACCTGCCCGCGCGTGCGGTCGGCGAGCGACTGCACCAGCTCGTTCTGCATCACGCGCGTCGACTCGTTGCCGAACTCGTCGTCGGGCGCCGCCAGCCCCGGGATCGCGCCCGGCAGCGGCGTCGCCGTGCGCGAGTCGCCGCCCGAGAAATCGTTGTGCCCGGCCACGCGCGCCGACGACGACAGCGTGCCCGACGCCGAAGCCGAAGCGCGCACGCCGGCATCGAAGCGAGACTCGAGCTGCGCGTCGCCGCGCTTCTGCTTCTCGCTCAAGATGCGATCGAGCACCCGCTGCGACTCGGCCGCGAGCTTGTCGAAACGGACGCCCATGCCCGGAGCCACGCCTTGACGCGCCGGATCGTGCTCGCGAATCCACACGACGGTGCCGTCACCGGCGATGAGCGAGCTGGCGTCCTGGAGCTGGAACTCGAAGCGCAGCTGCGTACCGACGGGCAGGGGCTCCTTCGTGCGAATGAAGATGCCGCCGCGGCTGACGTCGACCGAGTAGCGCTCGATGAACTGATCGAGGTTCGAGCTCTTGAACTTGATCTTGAGCGTGATGGGCGTTCTCATGTCTCTCCGCGTGTGGTCCGGCACCGTGGGTACCTCATTACATCCGCTCAGCGGACGGTTAACAGCGCCGTCAATTGTAGCAAGTTTTTTGGGGTAGACGCAAACCAACCAAGGCCTAACTCGATGAAAAAGCTACCGATGGTGACGGCAGTCGCCGCAGCTTTGACACTGGCGGTGACGCTCGGCTTGGCTGGACGCGCAAACAGCGCCGCATCCGCGCCGTTGTGGGCCCCGGCGAGCAAGGGCATCGCCGCGACGGCGAACGCCGACGCCTCGCGGGCGGCCGCCGAGATCCTGAAGAAGGGCGGCAACGCCGTCGACGGCGCCGTCGCTGCGGCGCTGGCGCTCGGCGTCGTCAACGCCGACTCGAGCGGCCTCGGCGGCGGCGGCTTCGCGGTCGTCTGGAGCGCCAAGGAGCGCAAGGCGAGGGTGCTCGACTTCCGCGAGACGGCGCCAGCCAAGGCCTCGAAGGACATGTTCGTCGTCGACGGCAAGGCCGATCCCAAGCTGTCGCGCTGGGGCGGGCTGGCGGTGGCAGTGCCTGGCGAGCCGGCCGGCCTCGGCGAGCTCGAAAAAACGTACGGCAAGCTCGGCCTCGCCGCCGTCGCGCAGCCGGCCATCCGGTTGGCGCGCTCCGGCTACGCCGTCTCGCACCACCAGTTCTGCTCGATCGATCCGCAACGCGTCGGCTGCGTCGCGCCGGTGCAGTACGTGCCGCCGCCGCCGCTCGTCGACCACGATCCCTTGCGGCCGCTCATGTATCGCGGCGACGCCGAGCTCGACGAGCGCGCCATCGTCAAGCGGCCGGAGCTGGCGCGCACGCTCGAGGCGCTCGGCCGCCGCGGGCCGGCCGCGTTCTACACGGGCCCGACGGCGCGCTCGATCGCCGCGACGGTGCAGGCGCGCGGCGGCGTGCTCACCGTCGAGGATCTGGCGGCCTACAAGCCGATCTGGCGAGAGTCCGTCGCCGGCAAGTTCCGCGGCCTAGACGTGTGGACGGCGCCGGCGCCCGCGGGCGGGCTCACCGAGATCGAGACGCTGCAGATCCTCGACGCGCGGCCGCCCCTGACCGCGCTCGGCCGCGGCTCGTCGGCCGCCGATCACGCCATCGCCGAGGCGCTCAAGCACGCGTTCGCCGATCGCGCGCGGTCGCTCGGCGATCCCGCGTTCGTCAAGGTGCTCGAGGACAAGCTGACCTCGCCCGCCTACGCGCACGAGCTCGCCGCCCGCATCCGCGACGACAAAGTGCTCAAGCCCGCGGACTACGGCGACAAGGATCTGGCCGGCCCCGCCGACGCGCCGCATGATCACGGCACCTCGCACCTCTGCGTCGCCGACGGCGAAGGCAACGTGGTGGCGTTGACCACGACGGTGAACCTGCTCTTCGGCTCGCGCGTCGTCGACGCCGCCTCGGGCGTCGTGCTCAACGACGAGATGGACGACTTCTCGGCGCAGCCGGGCGCGCCCAACGCCTTCGGGCTCATCGGCGCGTTCGCCAACGCGGTGGCGCCGGGCAAGCGGCCGCTGTCGTCGATGACGCCGACCATCGTCACGCGCGATGGGCGGCCGATCCTGTGCGTCGGCGCCGCCGGCGGGCCGACCATCGTCTCGTCGACGGTGCAGACCATCGTCAATGTCGTCGACTTCGGCCTCGACGTGTCGGCCGCCATCGCGCAGCCGCGCATCCACGCGCAGTGGATGCCGAACGCGCTCGTCGTCGAGCCGGACGTGCCGCGCGACGTCGTCGTCGACCTGGAGAAGCGCGGCCACAAGGTGGTGCCGATGCCGTCGCTGGCGGCGGTGCAGGCGGTGGGCGTGTCGCCCGAGCGGCTGACGGCGGCGTCGGATCCGCGCTACGGCGGCGCGCCGGCCGCGCCGTAGCTACAGCCGCTTTTCGAAGAACAGGCTGGTCGCGACGCGATGCGCGGGCATGCTCGCGTAGGCGCCGAAGGCCGCGCAGCGACGGAAGCCGGCGCGCTCGTACAAGCGAATCGCATCGAGCTGGCGGTCGCCAGTCTCGAGGCGCACGACCTCGCGCCCGCTGTCGCGCGCCTCGGCCTCGAGCCGCGCGAGCAGCGCTGCTGCGACGCCGCGGCCGCGCAGCGCCGGCCGCACGTACATGCGCTTGACCTCGGCGTACCCGTCGCAGAGCGCGACGCCGCCGCAGCCCGCAGCCGCGCCGTCGCGCCGCGCGACGAAGAAGCGGATGTGCGGCTGAAAAATCGCGTCGACGGAGAGGCCGTGCCGCTGCTCGGGCGGATAGTCGAGGAGCAGCTCGGCGTCGAGCTCGCCGACGAGCGCGCGCACGTCGTCGGTCGCGCTCGTCGCCCGTTCGATCGTGATGGTCTGCATGCGTCATTTCTATGGTACGAATCGCGCATGCCCCGGCCCATCAAAAAGATCCTGATCGCGAACCGCGGCGAGATCGCCGTGCGCGTGATGCGCGCCTGCCGCGAGCTCGGCATCCAGACCGTCGCCATCTACTCCGACGCCGATCGCGCGGCGTTGCACGTGCGCACCGCCGACGAGGCGTACCCCGTCGGCCCGCCGCCGGCGCGCGAGAGCTACCTCGACATCGGCAAGGTGCTCGACGCCGCCAAGAAGTCGGGCGCCGACGCCATCCATCCCGGCTACGGCTTCCTCTCAGAGAAGGCCGAGTTCGCGCGCGCCTGCGAAAAGGCCGGCGTCATCTTCATCGGCCCGCCCGCCGACGCCATCGATGCCATGGGCGACAAGACGCGCGCGCGCCAGAAGATGATGTCGGCCGGCGTGCCCGTCGTCCCCGGCGACAACGGGCCGACAGGCCGCGGCTTCCCGTCCGCGGAGGCGGCCCTCGAGAGCGCCAAGAAGATCGGCCTGCCGGTGATGCTCAAGGCGTCGGCCGGCGGCGGCGGCAAGGGCATGCGCCTCGTCGACGACGAGAAGAAGTTCGTCGCCGCCTATCAGGGCGCGCAGCGCGAAGCCAAGAGCGCGTTCGGCGACGACGCCGTCTACCTGGAGAAGGCGGTCATCCGCCCGCGTCACATCGAGATCCAGGTGTTCGCCGACAGCCACGGCAACGTCGTGCACTTCTTCGAGCGCGACTGCTCGATCCAGCGCCGCCACCAGAAGGTCATCGAGGAGGCGCCCTCGCCGGCGGTGTCACCGGAGCTGCGCGCCAGGATGGGCGCCGTCGCCGTCAAGGCCGCCGCCGCCGTCAACTACGTCGGCGCCGGCACCTGCGAGTTCCTGCTCTCGGAGACGGGCGACTTCTACTTCCTCGAGATGAACACGCGCCTGCAGGTCGAGCACCCGGTGACGGAGATGATCACGCAGCGCGATCTGGTGCGCTTGCAGATCGCCGTCGCCAACGGCGACAAGCTGCCGTTCGCGCAAGAGGACCTCACGGTGCACGGCGCGGCCATCGAGTGCCGCATCTACGCCGAGGATCCGATCCGCTTTCTGCCGTCGCCGGGCAAGATCGTGCAGTACCGCCAGCCGACCGGCCCCTACGTGCGCGACGATTCGGGCATCTACGAGGGCTCGGAGATCAGCGTCTTCTACGATCCGATGATCTCGAAGCTGATCACGTGGGGCGCCAATCGCGCCGAGGCCATCGAGCGCATGGAGCGGGCGCTCATGGAGTATCGCGTCGGCGGCATCAAGACCAACCTCGCGTTCCATCGCCGCGTCATGCGCGAGGCCGACTTCCGCGCCGGCAAATACTCGACGGCGTACATCGAGGGGCACAAGGAGATCCTGGCCAAGCCCATCGCGCTCGACGAGGACGACGAGGCGCTCGACGCGGCGCTGGCCGCCGCGGCGCTGCACGCGCTCGAAGGCGGCGTGCAGCCGACGGCCGGCAATGGCGCGGCGGCGACGGCGACGACGCCGTCGACCGAGCGCAGCGCGTGGCAGCGGACGACGGGCTTCTGATGCGCAAGATCGCGTTCGCCGTCGTCCTCTTCGCCAGCGCCGTCGCGGCCGCGGCGCCCGTCGCCATCCCCGACACGCCCGCGGGCCACACGCTCAAGGCGTGGCTCGACGCCTTCAACTCGGGCGAACGCGCCGAGCTCGAGAGCTACATCAAGAAGTACAATCCCGCCAAAGCGGTCGGCGAGATGAGCCACTTCCGCCAGATGACCGGCGGCTTCGACCTCCTCGGCGTCGACGACAGCGAGCGGCTGCACCTTCGCTTCCGCGTCAAGGAGCGCGGCGGCGATCGCGTCGCCGTCGGTGAGCTGGTGGTCAAAGACGCCGATCCGGCGATGGTCAACGCGTTCAGCCTCCGCGCCGTCCCGCCCGGCATGACCGCCGCCGACATGAACATCAAGGTCGACGCCGCCACGCGCACGTCGGTGATCGACGCCATCGCCGCCAAGCTCGGCGAGTTCTACATCTACCCCGACGTCGCCAAGAAGATGGTCGCGGCGCTGCGCGCGCACCAGAAGAAGGGCGAGTACGACGCCATCGCCGACGGCATGGCCTTCGCCGCGATGCTCACCGACCAGCTGCGCGCGGTCAGCCACGACGGTCACCTGCGCGTCGACTGCGTGCCGCGCACGGTCAAGGACGAGTTCCCGATCGATCCGCCGCCGCCCGACGACGGCATGCGCGCCGAGATGCGGCACGAAAACTGCGGCTTCCGCAAGGTCGAGGTGCTGCCGCGCAACATCGGCTACGTGAAGCTCGACTTCTTCGGCGAGCCGTCGGTGTGCGGCGCGGTGGCGACGGCGGCGATGGGCTTTGTCGCCAACGTCGACGCCGTCATCTTCGATCTGCGCGAGAACGGCGGCGGCGATCCCGAGATGGTGCAGTATCTCGCGTCGTATCTGTTCGGCACGCGCACGCACCTCAACGATCTCTACGAGCGCAAACGCAACAAGAGGACCGAGTACTGGACCAGGCCGGAGCTGCCGGGCAAGAAGCTCGTCGGCATTCCCGCGTATGTGCTCACCTCGAAAGGCACGTTTTCGGGCGGCGAGGAGTTCACCTACGATTTGAAGGCGCTCAAGCGCGCCACCATCGTCGGCGAGACCACCGGCGGCGGCGCGCACCCGACGGGGCCGCAGCGCGTCGGCGATCACTTCGTCATCGGCATTCCGCTCATGCGGGCGATCAACCCGGTCACCAAGACCGATTGGGAAGGCACCGGCGTCGCGCCCGACGTCAAGGTCGCCGCGGACCAGGCGCTCGACACGGCGGTGAAGCTGGCGACGGAAAAGCTGGCGAAGGCTACGTCGCGGCCAACAGCGCGTTGACCTCGGCGCGCGTCGGGCAGCCGCGGCGGCCGAGGTCGCGGCACTTGAGCGCCGCGGCGGCGTTGGCGAAGCGCAGCGCCTGACGCGGCGGCTGCGCCTCGAGGAGCGCGCACAAAAACGCCGCGTGAAAGGTGTCGCCGCAGGCGGTGGTGTCGACCATGTGGTCGACGGGGAACGCGGGCGACAGGATCAAGTGGCCGTCGTCGAGGAGGGCGGCGCCGTCGCCGTCGAGCGTGCAGCCGACGAGGCCGCCGGTCTTGTCGGCGAGCCGGCGCAGCGCCGCTTCGAGGTTCGACTCGCCGGTGAGCTGCTCGGGCACGCCGCGCGAGGTGATGCACAGGTCGACGAGCGGTAGGAGCTCGTCGAGCCCCGGCGCCGGATGGTCGATGTCGAGCGAGACCAGCGTGCCGCGCTCGCGCGCGTGGTGCGCCGCCAGCATGGCGTACGCCGGCTCCGTCACATCCAGGTGGACGATGCGCGCCTGGGCGACGCGATCGCGCAGCATCGGCGGCGCGGGGGCCGAGGCGCCGCGCGGCGACTCGATGACCACGCGCTGGCCGCGCTCGTCGACGAGCAGGAGCGCCACGCGTGTGGCGGCGCGCGGGAAGCGGTGCACCGCGGCGACGTCGACGCCCTCGGCCTCGAGGCCGCCGACGATCTCGCCGGCGGCGCCGTCATCGCCGACGGTGGCGGCGAACGCGGCGCGCAGCCCGAGCCGCGACGCGGCGACCATCGCGGTGGCGATCTGCCCACCGCCGAGCCGGTCGCGCTTGTGCGCGCGCAGCTTGCCGGCGATGGCGCCGGGCTCGAGCGACGGAACGATCCACACCTCGTCGACCGAGCACTCGCCGAACCCGACGACGTCGAACTCGCGCCGCTCCTGCGTCAGTGCTTTCACCGGTGTACTATAGAGACAAATGCAGTCCGACGCAGCCCATCAAGCCTTCGAGCGCGGCGATTTCGCCGAAGCGCGCCGCCTCGCCAAACAGCAAAAAGCCAGCGCCACCGACGACGCCACGCGCGCCGCCGCCGACGAGATCCTCATGCGCACCGGCGTCGATCCGATGGTCTTGTGGATCAGCGCCGGCGCCGTGCTGCTCTTCATCGCCGTCGTCTACTTCGGCCTGCGCTAATTGAGCTTGTTGGGCGGCGTCGGCGGGACGATGACCTCGAGCGTCGGCCGCCGCCGCGTCGGCGACGGCGGATCCGCTGACGCCGCCAGCGCGATGTCGTCGGGGCCGAGCTGCCCGAGCTCGACGAGCGCCGTGAACAGCGCATCGACGCAGCGGGAGTCGAGCTGCACGCCCGACAGTCGGCGCAAGATGGGGATCGACTCGAGCGGCGGCCGCCCCGGCTGATAGCAGCGGTCGCTGGTGATCGCGTCGTAGGTGTCGGCGACGGCGATGATGCGCGCGCCGAGCGGAATCTCGTCGCCTTTGAGCCCGTCGGGATAGCCCGACCCGTCGTAGCGCTCGTGGTGGTTGCGCACCATCGAGCGGATGCGCGTCAGCATCTGGATGTCGGCGACGATGCCGTCGCCGATCGCCGGGTGGCCGCGCATGACGCGCATCTCGGCGTCGTCGAGCTGCGCCGGCTTACGCAGGATCTGCTCGGCGATGCCGATCTTGCCGATGTCGTGGAGGAGCCCGCCGACCTCGAGCTCCTTCAGCTCCTCGGCCGAGAGCTTGAGCGCGCGCCCGATGGCGACGGCGAACTCGGCGGTGCGCTGCGAGTGGCCCGCCGTGTACGGATCCTTGGCTTCGATGGCGTTGACCAGCGCGCGCAAGACCTCGAGATAGCCGCGCTCGACGGCGAGCAGGAGCTTCCGGTTGTCGGCGTCGTACTGATCGAGCCGTTGCGACGCCTCGTTGAAGGTGCGCGCCAGCTCCGCGATCTCGGGCGGCCCCTCGACGGGA
>Ga0070679_100007776_pt1 | contig 10042 bp, 9 predicted proteins | sample KBSC63BmetaG_FD_65652 | JGI IMG/M metagenome (GOLD analysis project Ga0070679, IMG submission 65652) | Corn rhizosphere microbial communities from Kellogg Biological Station, Michigan, USA - KBS C6-3B metaG | ecosystem: Host-associated > Plants > Roots > Rhizosphere | place: USA: Michigan... | reverse complement strand
CTTGCCGGGTACGACGTAGCTGCCGACATCCGCGCGGAAACCGATCGCCAGGCGATTCCAGCCGTTGATGGCAATGATCGCCAGGGTCAGCTCGACCATGCCTTTGTCGCCAAACTCCTGATGCACTTCCTGGTACAACGCATCGGGCAGATCGTTGCTGGCAATCTGGGTCACCGCCTCGGTCCACGCCAGCGCCGCACGCTCGCGCGCGCTGTAGAACGGCGCCTCGCGCCACGCCGGCAATACATACAGCCGCTGCTCGGTTTCACCGGCGGCGCGCGCATCCTTGCTGTGCATGTCCAGGCAGTAGCCACAACCGTTGATCTGCGAGGCCCGCATCTTCACCAGCTCGATCAGGGATTGCTCCAGGCTACCGCGATGCACCGCCAGCTCCAGGTCCAGCATGGCCTTGAATGCATCGGGCGCGGCCTTGCGGTAATCAAGACGACTTTTCATGAGTGACTCCTCGGAAGTGGTCAAACCAAAGGAAACGCTGCCGTGCTGCCCGATCAGCGCGGCGCAAACAAATTCTGGGCATCGGCATAGGTGAAAGGCGAATCCAGGACATCGAAGCGCCCGCTCCCGCGCATCACGTCAACGGCGCGATCCACTGCGGCAAACGCCAGCGTCGCCAACCGGGTCGCAGTGGTCACGCGGGCCACGCCAATCCGCGCCAACTCCTGCAGGTTCGGCATGGTCGGCCCGGCGGCCACGTTGACCGGTGCGTCCAGCGCACGCACGAACGCCGCCAGCGTCGCGTGATCACTCAAGCCGATGGGATAGATGCAATCCGCGCCGGCGGCAAGGTACGCACGGGCGCGACGCAGCGCTTCGTCCATGCGCACAGCCGCGTCGTGCGCGCCACCATGCAACCACAGATCCACGCGCGCGTTGATCACCAGCGGTACCCCGCTCGCGGTCGCGGCGCCACGTGCGGCAGCGATGCGCGCGGCCGCTTCGTCCAGTGCGCGCAACGGACCGTGACCGGGCATGCCATCTTCCAGATTGATCCCGGCTGCGCCCGCCTCGATCACCGCGCGTACCGACGTCGCCACGGCCTGCGCTGTCGCGCCATAGCCACCCTCGAAATCCACGGTCACCGGCACGCGGCACGCCCGTGTCATGCGCGCGACCGTCGCCAGCACCTCGGCCAGTGGCACCTGCTCGCCATCCTGATAGCCCAGCGACCATGCCATACCGCCGCTGGTCGTTGCCACGGCGGCAAACCCACGCTGTTCGAACAGCCGCGCACTACCGGCATCCCACGCATTGGGCAGCAACAAGATCCGCGAACGGTCGTGCAGGTCGCGCAACCGGCGCGCCCGATCAGCCTGTGCCTGTGTATCCATGATCCGCTACCCATACTCACGGTTTGGAAAAGCGCAGCGTACGCCGCTTGCGTTTCACGCGGCAACGGCAAAAGAATGACGTTCGCAAGTGTGCCACCCGACATTGACCACACCATGTTTCAGGAAAGCGGACCATGACGAACATCATGCCCATGGCGCTGGGTGCTGCACTGGCGCTGCTACTGGCGCTGGCACCGGGCGCGGCGACCGCCGCCACGGCGGCACGAGTGGCGACAACCTCGCCGGCGACGGCGCAGGCGGACCAGGCATTCGCCCGCCTCGCCGACCGCTACTTCGACACCTACTACCTGCCCGCGAATCCAAGCATCGCCACCGCGGACGGTTACCACGCATACGACGACAAACTGGAGGATTACTCGCGCGCAGGCGTCGACGCGAATATCCTGGCGCTCACGCAGTGGCAGGTACGGGTGGCGGCAGTCGACCCCAGCGCGCTCGGTGACTACGCGCGCGGTGACCGCGAGCTGGTGCTGAACAACATCCGCAGCACACTACTGACACTGCAGACGATACGCCCGTGGCAGAAGAATCCGGACGTCTATTCCAGCGGCATCACCAGCAGTGCGTTCGGCCTGATGCAACGCAAGTTTGCACCGCCGGAAGCCCGACTGCGCTCGCTGATAGCACGCGAGCTGCGCATGCCAGCCGTGCTGGCCGCGGCACGCAAGAACCTCGACAATCCGCCGCGGATCTACGCCGAGATTGCACTGGAACAGCTACCTGGATTGGTGCGCTTTTTCCAACACGACGTGCCCGCGGCGTTCTCGGCGGTAACCGATGCCAAGCTGAAGCAGCAGTTCAGCGCCAGCAATGGCGCCGTGATCAAGGCCTTGCAGGACTACCAGACGTGGTTGCAGGCCGACCTGCTGCCGCGCGCGCACGGTGATTTTCGCATCGGCACCCAGGTCTTACGCGACAAGCTGAAATACGACGAAATGGTCACCTTGCCGCTGGACCAGCTACTGGCCATCGACACCGCCAACATGCACCAGAACCAGCGCGAATTTGCCGCCGTAGCCAGGCAGCTTGATCCCGACAAGACGCCGCGCCAGGTACTGGCCGAACTGGCCGCCGACTACCCGCCACCGGACAAGTTGCTGGACACATTCCGCAATACATTCAGCCACCTGATCGACTTCATCCGTGCCAAACAAATCATCACCATCCCGTCGGACGTGCGCCCGCTGGTGGAAGAGACCCCGCCATTCCTGCGCGCAATCACGTTCGCTTCGATGGACACCCCCGGACCGTACGAGAAAGTTGCCCAGGAAGCGTATTTCAATGTCACCGTGCCCGACCCGGGCTGGAGCAAGCAGCGCACGAGCGAATTCATGGCGCAGTTCAGCTATCCGGTCATCACCAGCATTGCCACGCACGAGGCGTATCCAGGCCACTACATCCAGTTTTTGTGGATGCACAAGCTGGATGATCGCGTACGCAAACTGCTCGGCGCCAATACCAACGCCGAAGGGTGGGCGCATTACTGCGAACAAATGATGCTGGACGAAGGCCTGGCACAGGCGATGTACCCGGATGATCTACGCCAGCAGCGCCTGCTGCGCCTGGGTCAGCTGCAGGATGCGCTACTGCGCAACGCGCGCTTCATCGTCGGCATCAAGCTGCACACCGGACAGATGACGATGGATCAGGCCATCGCGTTTTTTGTCAGCGACGGCTACCAATCGCGTGCGGTCGGTGAGGTGGAAACCAAGCGCGGCACTGCCGATCCAACGTACCTGTACTACACACTGGGCAAGCTGCAAATTTTGAAATTGCGTGCTGACCTGCAGGCAAGGCAGGGCAAGCATTTCAAACTGCTGCAGTTCCACGACCAGTTCATGCAGCAAGGTTTCGCCCCCATTGCCATCGTGCGCGCAGCGATGCTGCACGATCATTCGCCCACGTTGTAGACGGCGCGCGCCCACGCCATGGCTACACGTCGCCTGGTGCTGCTGTTCGACGGGACCTGGAGCAAGCCTGAGTCGAACACCAACGTGGAACGCCTGCTCAAGCTGATCGCGCCGCGGGACGCGGCCGGCGTCGAGCAACTGGTCAATTACATTCCCGGCGTCGGCGTCACGCCTGGACTCGTCCACCTGCTCGGCGGCGCCTTCGGTTACGGGCTGGCCGGCAATGTACTGGATGGCTACCGCTGGATGTGCGCCACCTGGCAGCCCGGCGACGAGCTGTATCTGTTCGGTTTCAGTCGCGGCGCGTACACCGCGCGCAGCCTGGGCGGCATGATCCGCAAATGCGGATTGCTCAGGCCCGATGGCGGCGCGCAGCCGAGCAAGGCGGAAGTCTCCGCAGCCTACGATTTCTACCGCGACACCAGTCACAAACCCGACGATCCGGTAGCCATTGCCTACCGTGCCAGCCGTTCGGTGGAAGTGGACATCCATTTCATCGGCGTGTGGGAAACGGTCGGCGCACTGGGTATCCCGGACACCGCGTCGTGGTTTCCGTTCTCCCGCAAGCGTTACCGGTTTCACGATACCGAGCTGAGCAAGACCGTCAAATACGCCTATCAGGCGCTGGCCCTGGACGAGCACCGTGCGGACTTTGCGCCGACATTGTGGACCCGCGATCCGTACAACCTGCAACCCGGCGAAACGCCGACTTCGAAAAAGCGCGAGCAGATTGAAATCGAGCAACGCTGGTTCATTGGCTCCCACTCGGACGTCGGCGGGGGCAACGATTGCGATGGTGCCGGGCGCAAACCGGATCCGCTGCCCGACCTGCCGCTGGCCTGGCTGCAATACAAGGCCATGGCGTGCGGGCTGGCCGGCAACCCGGCGTTCGTACCGGTGGCCGACGCCTGGACCGGAGTACCACGCAACTCCTACGCGGAATTCATGCACGGGCTGTACAAGCTGCTCAAGGCACCAGCCGATCGGGTGCTCGGCACCGCGATCAACGAGACCATCGATGCGTCGGTCTGGCAACGCTGGCGGGCCGATGCCAGTTATCGCTCGCCTGCACTGGTGCGGGCATTGGCCGACGCGCGCATGACCGTGCCGCCGGTCATCGTCGGTGACTGAAGCGCGCGGCTGGCTGCCGCCACCGCCACGCGGGCCGCGATCCCGTCACCGGTGTCGCCGAGGCAAGAGACCGCCGTCGGTACGTTGCCCGATCAGGCTTTGCGCACCAGCAGCACGCCATCGCCCACGGTCAGCAACGCGGGTTCCACCCGCGCATCGGCGTACACCTTGGCGTTGAGCGCGCGCAGCGTGACGGTGTCAGGGTCGGCCTGCGCCGGGTCGGCTACGGCTCCGCCCCACAGCATGTTGTCCAGCGCCAGCATTCCGCCGGGGCGCAGCAGTTGCAGGCAGGCCTCGTAATAGCCGTCATAGCCGGTCTTGTCGGCGTCGATGAAGGCGAAATCAAAGCTGCCAGCGGCACCTTCGGCCAGCAAGGTCGTCAGCGTCTGCGCAGCGGACCCGAGGTGCAGGTCGATGCGCGTGTCCACGCCGGCCTCGCGCCAGTAACGTCCGGCGACGGCGGTCCACTCCGCACTGAGGTCACAACACACCAAACGGCCATCCGCGGGCAGCGCGCTGGCCACCGCCAGCGAGCTGTAACCCGTGAACGTGCCGATCTCCAGCGCACGATGCACGTCGAGCGCACGCACCAGCAACGCAAAAAAAGCCGCCTGATCGGGACCAATCTGCATCTGCCCTTGCGGCAACCGCGCAGTCTCCTCACGCAGCCGCACCTGCAACGGAGTCTCGCGCGAATGCTGTCCCACGTACTCGGCAATCGCCGCCGAATTTGTCCAACGCATGCTCATCACTGCCTCCTGCCCATTGCCTCATCCACGTCACACGTCCCTGTATCGGGCTTATACACCGCCCCTGCTTGCGGGCGAGTAAACAAGACGCTTCGACCCGGGTGGCGGACGGCAGATGTTGCGGTCGGCCTCCGGCAGCAATCAACGCGGCTGCGTGATCTGTGCCTGCAGCGCGATATCGCGCGGCAACGGCGCTGCCGGCTGGGCACGGCGTATGCGTCCATGCCAGAACCACGCTGCCACGCCGATCAGGGTGAACGCACTGGCACCCAGCGCGAGGTGCAACATGCTGGCGGAGAGCAGCGGCGACAGCACGCCAGCCACCACGGCGCTGAGCAGCAGGCTGGCAAACGCCTGCACCGAGGAGATCCCGCCACGATGGTGCGGAAAGCGATCCAGCAGCAACAACGTCAGCGTCGGAAACGCAAGTTGCACGCCCACGCCGTGCAACACCAGTGGCAACATGGACCACGGCAGCCGCGGCACCGGTAACACCAGTGCCAGCAGGATGTGTGCCGCGCACGCCAACAGCATCACCACGTAGCCGAGGCTCACGGTAACGGTGATGCTGCGCCGACCGGCCAGATGACCAGACAGCCACGCACCGGAGATCAAGCCAATCACCACCGGCAGAAACAACCACGGAAAGCCCTGCGCGGACAAACCCAGCAGGCCGCGCACGATCTGCGGCGCGGAGGCGATATACAGGAACAGCCCGGCAAAGTTGACCGAGCTGGAAATCAGCAACGGCCAGAACAGCCGATCCCGCCCGAACGACACATAGCTGGCCAGCAAAGGTCGCGGCGCAAACCGCGTGCGCCGCGCTGGCGGATGGCTCTCGTCCAGCACCCACATCAACACCCCCGCCAGAACCACCGAGGCGATGGTCAGCAGCCAGAAGATGCCGTGCCAGCCGCCAACCAACAGCAACTGCGCGCCAACCATCGGCGCGATCACCGGCGCGATGCCAAAAATCATCATGACCTGCGACATCAGCCGCTGCGCCGCCGGCCCCGCGTACGTGTCGCGAATCACTGCGCGTCCCACCACCAACCCGGCCCCGGCACACATGCCTTGCAGGCCGCGACACAGCAGCAACATCGGATAGGTCGTCGACAACGCCGCGCCCGCCGAAGCCAACGCGTACACCAGCATGCCGGCCACGATCACCGGCTTGCGCCCGATGGCGTCGGAGATCGCCCCGTGAAACAGGCTCATCGCCGCATACGTGATCAAGTACACGCTGATCAACTGCTGCAGCGCCGGCGCATCCACATTGAAGTGCGCGCCCAGCAGCGGAAATGCCGGGAACACTGCATCGATCGAAAACGGACCGATCATCGACAGGGCGGCAAGCAACCACGGCAGGCTGCGCCGTGCGACAGGCGTGGCGGAAGGCATGCGAACCAAGCGGCAACAGGGAGCGGGCAGTATAGGTCAGCGCCCTCGGCAACCCCGCGCGCACCGACAAGGCCGCGCGCCGGCCGCGGTCGCCTTGCTGGCACTGTCACTTCGCCCTGACCGCAGGCCATGCGCGCACCCAGCCGCGGCCGGCAAGCCCGACACATCCTGCACCGGTGATGGTACGAGACCGGCCATGCGCTACCACCAGCAAACGGTTCCCCAGCCACGCGCCACTCCAGTAGGATCACCCCCGGAGATGGCATGCCTCCCGTGGCGCGCGCTCGCGTGCGCTGCCAACCGCCTCGAACGCACGACGTGACGAGGTTGATGATGCCTGCAACCCCGGTTCCCGGCGGTGCAGGCGTGCCTGCACCGCCGGGAACCGGACACAAGCACTGGTCGGGTCAGGAGGGGCGCAACGTGAGTATTGGTGGATTTGTTGCCATTGGTGCGGGTGGTGCGGTGGGTTGCTGGTTGCGCTGGGGGTTGGGCGCATGGCTCAACCCGGTTTTCCCCACGCTGCCGCTGGGTACGCTGGCAGCCAACCTCACCGGTGGCTTGCTGATGGGGCTGGTGATGGGCCTGTTTGACCACTTCCAGACGCTGCCACCGGCGTTGCGCCTGCTGGTATTTACCGGTTTTCTCGGCGGCCTGACCACGTTTTCCACGTTTTCCGGGGAAGCCACCACGTTGCTGCTGCGCCAGCAATACTTGTGGTTCAGTGGACACGTGGTCGCCCACCTCGTCGGTTCGCTGGGCATGACCATGCTCGGGCTGCTGCTGGCCCGTGGCTTGCTGCAACACGCATAGTGCAACCCGCAACCGGAGGCCGCCGATGACCGACACAACGCTGCAACACGGTGTCCACCTGACGTTTTACTGCCATGTGCGAGCGCGCTATAACAACATCCTGGTGACCGAATGGCTCCTGGAGCAAGCCAAACGCGACGGGATCGGCGGCGGTTCAGTGTTCCGCGCCACCGCCGGCTTTGGTCGGCATGGCGTATTGCGCGAGGAGGCGTTCTTCGAACTGGCTGACGACCTGCCGGCAAAGGTGGAATTTCTGCTGGGCAAGGACGCGGCCGAGCGCATGCTGGCGCAAGTGCGCGCGGCCGGCGTTGACATGGTGTACGCACTCACGCCAGCAGACTTTGCAGTACTTGGCACATCGTAGGATCGCACCGCGCGCCATGGCGCAAGGAGATGCTCATGAATCAGGTCACGCTGAGAGAACGAGTCAACGACTTGCTGCATGCCGCGGATATCCAGCTCGGTGGTACCCAGCCCGTCGATCCGCAGGTGCACGACGAGCGCTTGTATGCGCGCGTGTTCGATCACGGCTCACTGGGGTTCGGCGAGGCCTACATGGACGGCTGGTGGGATGCGGACGATCTGCCGGGCATGTTCACCCGCATACTGGGAGCCGAGATCGACCAGAAACTGCACACGTTCGACGCCGTGGTCGCGCACCTCAAGGCGCGCTTCATCAACCTGCAACGTGGCGACCACGCCTACACCATCGGCAAGGCGCACTATGACCTGGGCAACGACCTGTTCCACGCCATGCTCGGCCAGCGGCTGGTGTACTCCTGCGGCTACTGGGCCCAGGCCGACAACCTCGACGATGCGCAGGTAGCCAAGCTCGATCTGGTCTGCCGCAAGCTCCGGCTCGAGCGCGGCCAGCGGATACTCGACATCGGTTGCGGCTGGGGCGAGGCGTTGAAATACGCGGCCGAGCAATACGGCGTCAGCGGCGTCGGCATCACCGTGTCGCAACAGCAGGCAGCGTTTGCCCGGACCCTGTGCGCCGGTCTGCCCATCGAAATCCGCCTGCAGGATTATCGCGAAATACACGAAAAGTTCGATGCGGTGTATTCCATCGGCATGTTCGAGCATGTGGGTGGCAAGAACTATCGTGCGTACTTCGAATGCGTGCAGCGTTGCCTGCGGGACGATGGCCTCTCACTGTTGCACTGCATCGGCACCAACGGCGCACCGGCGGAACCTGATCCCTGGATCGAGAAGTACATTTTCCCCAACTCGATGGTCCCCGCCGCGAACCAGGTAACCGAAGCCCTGCGCGACTTGTTCGTGGTGGAGGACTGGCACAACTTCGGCGCCGACTACGACCTCACGCTGCAGGCCTGGCTGGCCAACTTCAACGCCGCCTGGCCAAAGCTGGCCGCCGCCTACGACGAACGCTTCCGCCGCATGTGGACGTACTACCTCGCCGCTTCCGCCGGCGCGTTTCGCAGCCGCCGCAGTCAATTGTGGCAACTGGTACTGAGCCCACACGGCGTGCCCGGCGGCTATCGCGCGCCACGGTGAAGTTGCTGCCAGGATGCTGACTCGGGAAAAGCGCAGGGCGGCGAAGGACATCATCCGGAATCTACTACCCGCGCTCCGTTCGGTCGGTGTAGCGAAATTTCACCGCGAGCGCTCCAGTCGCGGTGACCGGACCAGCATGACGTAGCAGCCACGACACCCCAAGAGTAACGTTGTATTCGCAATGTATTTCACAAGTCGTTATTGACTCATCCGCCGCAAAAATTACTCAGGAGCCAGGCCATGCGGAAGGCAATCCTCGGTTGTGTGGCCATCGCCATGATGCTGCAGGGATGTGTTGGGACAACCACCGTCCTCGGCAAGGCGGATCAGCAGTCACTGCAGTCGCTTCAGCTATTCAGTCCAGACACAAGTGCGCGCTTCACATTTGACCTGACATGTGTCAGCCGTGACATGAGTTGCCTCACCGTTGAGAATGCTTTTTCAGATTGGGCACAGCGTCGGCACATTGCCATGCGAATGGTTGAGTCGGACGATCTCCTGCTCAAGCAGACTCAACGAGCGAAGGAGCACAAACCAGTCACGCCATACCGGCTGGCCGTACGCTTCGCTCCTTTGGTGGTGGCCAGTTACAACATGATCAACACCCAAGGCGACAGGATGACGGGGGATTACACACCGCCCTCGATCAGTTACACCGCAACCCTGTATATCTTCGACGCCACCACTGGCAAGCTCTTGCGGGAGGTACCCTTCCACGAAAAGCGCACTGGGGACTTCCAGGATGATGCCAACCCGTACATCCGCGCCGAGGTGAATGGTTTCATCGCCAGTCTGGACCCTGCGTTCGCCTCGTAGCCGTGCAACTTGCATGTGCCATATCGGCAACGCTGACGCTGAAGGGTACTGACAAAGTAAGTAGTGCTGTTTCGGTCAACGGTTTCGTTCCCCTACGTGTCGACGTGTGACGCAACAGCTACCCTCGGCTTTTATCTATAACAAATGGGCTCCGCTGCTGGAATACACCGACGCCAGCCGCACGCTGATCGCTGTCAGGCGGCCATCGGTGTCGTAGCTGGCGGTGTTGATCGGGTCGTTGGGAGGTCCAGGTGCTCATCGCCGCGTCCATCGGCCGATAGGTGATGGCGCTGGCGCCGCTGATCGTCGCCCCGCCGATCTTGTACGAAACGCT
>Ga0070679_100007774_pt1 | contig 10042 bp, 12 predicted proteins | sample KBSC63BmetaG_FD_65652 | JGI IMG/M metagenome (GOLD analysis project Ga0070679, IMG submission 65652) | Corn rhizosphere microbial communities from Kellogg Biological Station, Michigan, USA - KBS C6-3B metaG | ecosystem: Host-associated > Plants > Roots > Rhizosphere | place: USA: Michigan... | reverse complement strand
GTCATCGCCTCGACGGCGAAGTTGAGGTCGCCGAGGATGTCGATGTCGGTGCGGCCGGCGGTGCCCATGTCCGTATCGAGCGTGATGAGGCACTTGGCGGTGCCGGCGATGCCGGTGTCGAACTCGACCGGCAGCTTCTGCACCGTCTTGAGCTTGGTGGTGAACAGGAGGTGCAGGTTGTTCGGCGTCTGCGGCGTCAGCGCCAGCTTCTCGGGCGTCAGCTGGATCTGGCAGGTCATGTTGGGCATCGAGCAGCAGATCTTGTTGCCGCTGCAGCTCGGCGGGACGCTGAAGGTCGTGCCGCCCGGCAAAAGCTTGGGAATGATCGCCGGCCCGTTGTCGGACACGAACTGGAACAGGCTCTGGGTGGCGCGGATCTGGATCGCGTTGTCGCGGCGCTTATCGACGGGGAAGCCGCCCTTGATGGGTTGCACGCAGGAGCAGCCCTTGCCCGCGCACGCGGCGAGCGAGAGGAGCGCCAATGCGGCGACGGCGTCGCGTAATCCCGAACGGAGCTTGTACATACGGCCCTCCGGCCCACAAAGTACTTCATCACGTGAGTGACCCGGCATGAAAATCGAGGCCCCGATTTCGTATCGCGAGCTCGACCATACCGCCGACGTGGCCATCGAGATCGACGGCGCGGGCGAGGAGGAGGTCTACGCGCGCGCGGCGCTCGCCCTCGGGCAGATGCTGGCCGGCGGCGGGCCCATGACGCAGCAGGTCGAGCGGACGCTCGAGCCGGCGGGGCACGACCGCGTCTCGCAGCTGGTCGGCTTGTGCCGCGACGTCCTGGCCGCCTTCTACGACGAGCGGCTCATCCTCTGCGCCATCGACGTGCGGCTCGGGCCGCCCTTCGCCGCGACGGGCTGGTTCACCCGGTGGGACCCGGCGCGCCATCAGGAGGGCGTCGACGTCAAGGCGGTCACCTACGGCGGCGCGCGCTTCGAGCCCGAAGGCGACGGCTGGCGGGCGCGGCTCATCTTCGACATCTAGCTCGAGCTCTGGCCGCGACGAGCGGCAGCGCGCGGGAGGCGCCATGAAGCTGCGACAGCTCGACGAGCAACGCTGGGAGATCGCGCGCGAGGGCGGCATGCGCGTGCCCGGGATCGTCTACGCCTCGCGCGCCATGATGCAGGATTTGCGCGACGAGCCGGCGCTGACGCAGGTGGCGAACGTGGCGCACCTGCCCGGCATCGTGCGCGCGTCCCTGGCCATGCCCGACATCCACTGGGGCTACGGCTTTCCCATCGGCGGCGTCGCGGCCGTGGACGAGGAGGAGGGCGTCGTCAGCCCCGGCGGCGTCGGCTACGACATCAACTGCGGCGTGCGCCTGATGACGACGAAGCTCGCCGTCGACGACGTGCGGCCGCGGCTGCGCAAGGTGGCGGAGCAGCTGCAGCGCGACATCCCCGCCGGCGTGGGCGCCAGCCACGCCATCGGTACGCTCGACGCCGACGAGACGCGGCGTGTGCTCCAAAATGGCGCAGCGTGGGCGGTCGAGCGCGGCTTCGGCACGGCCGCCGATCTCGAGCGCACCGAGGAGGGCGGCCGGCTGGCGTGGGCGGAGCCGCGGCTGGTGTCGGACACGGCGGTGCGACGGGGCGGCGATCAAGTGGGCACGCTCGGCTCGGGCAATCACTTCATCGAGGTCGATCGCGTCGAAGAGATCTTCGACGCCGAGCGGGCGGCGGCGTTCGGGCTGTTCGCCGGCCAGCTCTGCCTCCTGATCCATTCTGGATCGCGCGGGCTCGGCTACCAGGTGTGCGACGACAACTTGATGGCGATGGACGCGGCCATGGCGCGCTATGGCATCGCCGTGCCCGATCGGCAGCTCGCGTGCGCGCCGGTCGGCTCGCCCGAGGGGCGGCGTTACCTCGGCGCCATGGCGGCGGCGGCGAACTTCGCCTGGGCCAACCGGCAGACGATGATGGGGCTGGCGCAGCGCGCGCTCATGCGCGTGCTCGCCATCTCCGACGACGAGCTCGGCGCCGCGCTCTTGTGGGACGTGTGCCACAACATCGCCAAGCGCGAGCGCCACACCGTCGACGGCGGCGAGCGATCGCTTCTGGTGCATCGCAAGGGCGCGACGCGCGCGTTCGGGCCGGGCGCGGCCGAGCTGCCGGCGGCGTATCGCGCGCTCGGGCAGCCGGTGATGATCCCGGGCGACATGGGGCGGGCGAGCTACGTCCTATGCGGCACGGCGCGGGCGATGCGCGAGACCTTCGGCTCGAGCTGTCACGGCGCCGGGCGGGTGCTCAGCCGCAAGGCGGCGCTGCGGCAGGCCAAGGGGCGGCGCATCGACGTCGAGCTGCGCGCGCAGGGCGTCGAGGTGCTGAGTCGCGCCACCAAGACGCTCGCCGAGGAGATGCCCGAGGCGTACAAGGACGTGAGCCAGGTCGTCGACGTCATGCACGACGCCGGCGTGACGCTCAAGGTGGCGCGCTTGAGGCCCGTGGCCGTGGTCAAAGGATGAGGTAGACTGCACCAAGGCGAGGCCAAGAGAGAAGCGATGGGCGGTTGCGCGGATTGCAAGAGCGGCGGCGGCGGCTGCGAGAGCCACAAGGGGCCGCAGCGCGCGGTCATCGACGAGGTGATGCGCGCGGTCTATCCCGACAACACCTGGGGGCGGCCCGACGACGAGGCGCGCTTCCGCGCCGGCATCCGCGAGCGCGAGGCGCGCGCGCTCGGCCGATCGATCGCGGCCGTCGCCAAGGCGCCCGCCTACTTCCGCGCCGGCGGCCCCGACGATCTGTGCCACTACGTCTGGGTCTTGTGCCTCGGGCGCGAGCCGTCGCTGCTCGACGTGCGCGACGGGCTGGCGCCGCCCGAGGCCGAGCACGTGCGCGAGCGCTACCTGCGCGTGCACCTGTCGACGGTGGCGCGCATCGCCACCATCCAGGAGGTGGCGCTCGAGCTCGATCGCGTGCCCGACGGCTTCGTCGTGCGTGAGCTGCCGCAGCCCGGCGTCTACGACGCCAAGCTCCTCAAGCGCATGCGCGCCATCGTCGACCTCGTCGAGGCGAGCGACCTCGAGCACCTCGACTTCGGGCTCGTCGACAAGGCGTACCCCGGCACCGACGCCGGCGACTACGTCGAGCGCTACGGCGTCGCGCCGGCGCTGGTGAACTTCCTCTTCTACGCCCAGCCGGCGCGCACCAGCGCCACCATCCTGCTGCACCCGAACGGCTGATCCATTCTGGATCAGGCGATCGATTTCGATCGCGCGGCCGCAGGGCGAACTGCGCGGAACTGCACGCGTGCGCCGCTGGCCTGCCGTTTGCTCATCGGAGGGCGCGGAGGCGAACCATCATGCGAGTACGATTCTGGGGCGTGCGCGGCAGCATCGCGTCGGCCGGGCCGGAGACGGCGCAGGTCGGCGGCAACACCAGCTGCGTCGAAGTGCGTGTCGGCGCCGATGACGGCGGCGGCGCGGAGACGCTCATCATCCTCGACGCGGGCACCGGGCTGCGGCGGCTCGGCGAGTCGCTGACGGGGCCGGTGGCGGCGCACCTCTTTCTGAGCCATCTGCACTGGGACCACATCCAGGGCTTTCCCTTCTTCGGACCGGCGTATGCGCCGGGCAATCGCCTCCGGCTGTACGCGCCCGAGCGCTGCGCCGCCGCCGGCGACGTACGCGCCGCGCTCGACGCGCAGATGCGCGCGCCCCATTTTCCCGTGGGGCTCGACGCCATGCGCGCCGAGCTGTCCTTCGGCGCGGTGGCGGCGGGCGCGCGTCTGACCGTCGGCGCGGCGACGGTGCAGGCGGCCGCGGCGTGCCACCCGAACGGCTGCCTCGCCTATCGCGTCGACGCCGGCGGGCGCAGCGTCGTCTACGCCACCGACACCGAGCACGACGCGTCGGGGCGCCTCGATCGTTCGCTCGTCGAGCTCGCCCGCGGCGCCGACGTCCTCATCTACGACGCGCAGTACACCGTCGACGAGTACGCGCACAAGCGCGGCTGGGGCCACTCGACGGCGGAGGAGGGCGCGCGCCTGGCCGAGGCGGCGGGCGTCGGCCAGCTCGTCCTCTACCATCACGACCCGACGCACGACGACTGGCAGATCGCGCGCATCGAGGCGGCGACGCGCGGCCGCTTCGCGGCCACGGTGGCGGCGCGCGAAGGGCTCACGCTCACGCTCGATCCACGCACGGCCCGCTCGGCCGCCTGAGGTGTCCCGTGGCCGATCTTCTGCTACCATCGGCCGCTGATCCAGAACGGATCAGCGAGGATGCGATGTCGCAGAAGCCGAACGTGCTCCTGGCGGTGGGCCCGCTCTTGCAGCGCGAGGTCGATCTCGACGAGCTCCTCGAGCGGCTGGTCACGCGCATCGCCGAGGCGCTCGGCGCCGATCGCGGCACCCTGTACCTCGTCGATCCCGAGGCCGGCGAGCTCTTCTCCAAGGCGGCGCACCTGCCGGAGCTGAAGCAGATCCGGCTCAAGATCGGGCAGGGGATCGCCGGCACCGTCGCGGCGACGGGGCAGACGCTCAACCTGCCGTCGGCCGAGGGCGACCGCCGCTTCTTCCGCGAGATCGATCGGCAGACCGGCTACAAGACGCGCAGCGTCCTGGCGGCGCCGCTGCGCGATCGCGACGGCAACGTCATCGGCGTGGTGCAGGTGCTCAACGCCAAGCGCGGCAGCTTCGGCGTCGCCGACGAGGAGTACCTCAAGCGGCTGGCGGCGGAGGCGGCGCTCGCCGTCGAGAACACCTCGCTGTATGCGCTGGTGCGGCCGCGCCGGCGCGACGACCGGGCCAAGGGGCTGCCGGTGCGCTACCGCTACAACCGCATCGTCGGCGAGTCGGCGGCGATGCAGCGCGTGTATGCGCTGACCAAGAAGGCGGCGGCGACGGATGCGACCGTGCTCCTCCGCGGCGAGAGCGGCACCGGCAAGGAGCTCATCGCCCGCGCCATCCACTACAACGGCGCGCGCCGCGACGGCCCGTTCGTCAAGCTCGACTGCACCACCATCCCGCCGACGCTGATGGAGAACGAGCTCTTCGGCCACGAGCGCGGCGCCTACACCGGAGCCGAGGCGCGCGCGCGCGGCAAGTGCGAGGCGGCCGACGGCGGCACGCTGTTCATCGACGAGATCGGCGAGCTGCCGCTGCCGCTTCAGGCCAAGATCCTGCGCTTCTTGCAGGACCGCGAGTTCGAGCGCGTCGGCGGCACGCGCACGCTCTCGGCCGACGCCCGCGTGGTGGCGGCGACGCACCGCGACCTCGAGGCCATGGTCGGGCGCGGCGACTTTCGCGAGGATCTCTACTACCGCATCAAGGTGGTGCAGGTGGCGCTGCCGCCGCTCTACGAGCGCGGCGCCGAGGACATCGTGCGGCTGGCCGAGCACTTCCTCGACGTCTACCGGCGCAAGCATGGAAAGCCGCTGATCCGATTTGGCGCAGCGGCGCGCGAGCGGTTGGTGCAGCACCGCTGGCCGGGCAACATCCGCGAGCTCGAGCATTGCGTGGAGAGCGCGGTGGTCTTGTGCGAGGGCGTCGAGATCGGCGCCGAGCAGCTGGCGCTGCCGCTCGGCCGGCGCGGCGCGGCCGGCGCGGCGGCGGCGTTCGTGCCGCGGCCGCTGGCCGAGGTCGAGCGCGAGCACATCCTGAAGACGCTGGCGGCGGTGGACGACAATCGCTCGAAGGCGGCGGAGCTGCTCGGCATCGGCCGCAACACGCTCTTGCGCAAGCTCAAGAAGTACGGCGAAGCGTAGACGGGAGACGGCCTAGCCGAGCGCGAGGCGCGGATCGCGGCCGACGAGGAGCGTCAGGGCCGCGTAGAGCCACAGGGCGGGGACGGCGACCGCGAGCGCGCCGAGCGGTGCGGGCGCGACGAGCGCGATGATCCAAAATGGCGCGGCGACGAGCAGCGCGACGAGGCCGAGGCGCGTCAGCGTCGGGACGCGGCGCAGCGTCAGGTCGTAGCCGTGCGCCAGGGCGGCCGCGGGGCGCAGGCCGCGCGCGATCAGCGTCTGCGCGATGCGGCAGGCGGCGAAGGTGACGAGCGCGAGGCCGCCCGCAGGCAGCAGGCACACGGCGGCGAACAGCGCCTGGCGCGCCGCTCCGCCGAGGTGCGGCAGCACGCGCAAGAGCACGAACAGCTCGCCGATCCCCAGGGCGAAGTAGAGGAGGAGCTCGACGGCGCGGACCGTGATCATCGCGGGCGTGCGTGCCAGGCCGAGCGCGAGCGTGCGCGACAGCGGGCGCGGCGGGCCCGCATAGGCGACGAGCGCGATCGCTCGCGTCGCGTCGGCCAGAAGCGCCGCCAGCGCGCTGCCGGCCAGGGCGACCAGGAGCGCGCGCGCCACGCGATCGGCGGCCAGCGCCTCCGCGGCGCGCAGCCACGTCGCACGCGCCGCCAGCGCCGCGGCCAGCGTGCCGATGAGCGCGATCGCCGTCGGCGCCGGCGCGCGCGTCAGCTCGACGAGGCCGCGGCCGAGCGGCCTCATCGCGGCAGCGCCGACGGCTTGGCCAGGCGGTGGCGCACGCAGGTCGTGCGCACGTCGTCGTCCCACGCCGCGAGCGCGCGGTGCACGTCGGCGAAGCGCTCGCGCACCAGCACCAGGCCCGCGCCGTCGGGCAGCTTGGGATCGTCGATGACGCGCACGCAGGCGCGGCAGGCGTCGACGAGCTGATCGACCACCGCCAGGTACTCGCCGTTGAGCCGCCGCGCCTCGGCCGTCTGCAGCGGCAGCCCCGCGGCCTGCTTGCGCAGCGCCAGGAGGCGCGGGATGACGTCGTCGACGAGCAGGCTGCGCGCCTCCTCGGGCTTGAGCCCGGGCGCCTGGTTCAGCCGCGCGATGCGCTCGTCAATCGGCTGCTCCAGCGAGAACAGCGACGGGATTTCCACCTGGACATAATGCGTGAGCTCCTGCTGCTCGGGCGTGCGGCGCAGGCGATGGAGCAACAGACCGCACGCGGCCGCGAACACGATCAGCGTCAGGACGCGGATGAGCTTGAGGTGCAGCGGCCGCACGCGCGAACGATAGCACTACTCGCGATGAATCTTCTGCGTCGTCGTCTTGGCGTAGTTGCGCCCCTTCTTGTAGGTCGTCACCGTCTTCTTCTCGACGACCTTGCCCTTGTCGTAGTCGGTCTTGCCGGTCTTCTCGGCCGCCTCGCCCTTGGCCTTGAGCACCTTGCCGCGCTGCTCGAGCTGCTTGCCCTGCTGCTCGAGGTTGGCGCCGCGCTCCTTCAGGTCGTTCCAGTCGGCACGCGCGGTCAGCGGCAGCGCGGCGACGGCGGTCACGAACACCCCGGCGATCAGCTTTTTCATCATGCCGCGGGAAGAGAGCAACCCGCGTGCCGCTAGAACTTCTTGCGCAGGAAGTCGGCGATGCGCTCGGTGACCTCCGCCGGCCGCTCGATGGGCGCCGTGTGCGAGCCGCCCTGGACCACGTGCAGCTCCGAGTCGCGGATGAGCCGGTGCATCTCCGCCGACAGATCGGCGGGCGTGAAGCCGTCGCGGTCGCCGGCGACGATGAGCGTCGGCACCGCCACGTGCTCGAGCAGCTCGCGCGCGGTGTGGCGCCCGGCGGCGGCGAGCATCTCGAGGAACAGCCGCACGTCGACGCGCGCCATGTGCTCGAGGTAGGGGAAGAAGTCGTCGCGGCGGATGAGCTCGCCGTTGATCTCGAAGCGCGTGGCGATCTGGTAGGCCAGCTCCGTCGGCACCAGCCTGGTCACCAGCGTCTGCGCGATCGTCGGGATGCGATTGACGGCGAAGCGCACGAACGGCAGCACCTGCTCGAGCGTGCGCTTGCCCTTGAAGGTGCGGAGCGGCGTCCCGTAGCTGCCGCACATGAGCACGAGGCCACGCACGCGATCGCGGTGCCGCCGGTACATCTCGAGGCAGACCTGCACGCCCATCGAGTGCCCGGCGACGACCGCGCCGACGCCGTCGCCGACCGCGGCGTCGAGCACGGCTACGAGATCGTCGGCGAGATCGGCGATGTCGACGCGGCGCGGGTCGCGCGGCATCGGCGTGCGGCCGTGGCCGCGATAGTGCCAGTGGACGATGCGATGGCTGGCGGCCAGCTCCGCCTCGAGGTACTTCCAGACGTAGCCGTCGCAGCCGATGCCGTCGCAGAACACGACGGCGGGCGCGTTCGCGGGCCCGCGGACGCGATAGAAGATGGGAGTATCGTCGCAGCCGACGGCAAAGCCCTGGCGATCGACCAGCGTGGGACGCTCGCCGCCGTCGGAGGAACCCTGGTTCCCGGAGTCGTTACTCCGCGGCGCCGCGCTCGTCTTCTTCGCCCGGGAATTCATTCACCGACGGATACTTCATGATGTCCTTGCGGGCGAGCTTCCAGGCCTTCTGGACGATCCACGACAGCGAGCGGTCCTGGCGTGCCGCCTCGTCCTGGATCTCCTTCAACATCTCTTCGGGGAAGTACAGGCTTTGTTTACGCTTGTCGCTGCCGGCCATGGCGCCTCCGCATATCGAGTCTGAAAAGTGCTCGACTATCGTACGGGTCGCACAGCCTAGGTGTCAAGGCGCGACTTCGGTATTCGACCGGACGCTTTCGGCGCCCGGTACTCGGGCGAGCGGCTACTTGTTCGGCTGCGGGGTCATGCGCAGGTACGGACGGATCGCCTTGAAGCCCTTCGGAAAGCGGGTCTTGGCGTCCTCGTCGCTGACCGTGCCCGAGATGACGACGTCGTCGCCGTCCTTCCAGTTCGCCGGCGTCGACACCTTGTAATTGTCGGTCAGCTGCAAGGAGTCGATGACGCGCAGGATCTCGTTGAAGTCGCGGCCCGTCGACGGCGGATACTGGATCGTGGCGCGCACCTTCTTCTGCGGATCGATGATGTAGACCGAGCGCACCGTGATCGTCGCCGCCGCTTCGGGATGGATCATCCCGTACAGGTTCGACACCTTCGAGTCGGTGTCGCCGATGATCGGGTAGTTCATCTTGGTCTTCTGCGTCTCCTCGATGTCGCCGATCCAGCGCTTGTGCGAATCGACGGGATCGACGGAGAGCGCGATCACCTTGACGCCGCGCTTGTCGAACTCGGGCTTGATCTTGGCGACGTAGCCGAGCTCGGTGGTGCACACCGGCGTGAAGTCCTTCGGATGCGAGAACAGCACCGCCCAGGATTTTCCGATCCAGTCGTGGAACTTGATCGGGCCCTCGGTCGTGTCGGCGCTGAAGTCGGGAGCAGTGCTTCCAAGCTGGACGCTCATGGTCATCCTCCCCTTTTCTGGCAGGAGACTCGTATAGAGCCGGTTCGTCGAAGTGTCAACGCGTGCTAAGCTCGTAAGACACCCGATGGTCCGCTACGGCGAGAAACAGGACGGACGCGTGACGCGCGCGCAACGGGCACGCGCCGAGCGCCGCACCGCCGTCCTCGCCGCCGCTCGCCGAATCTTCGCCGACAAGGGCTATCACGCCACGTCGATTGACGACATCATCGAGGCCGCGGATATCGCGCGTGGAACGTTCTATCTGTACTTCGAGTCCAAGCGCGCCATCTTCGACGAGCTCCTCGACGAGCTGTTCACCACGTTGGCGTCGACCGTCAAGCGCATCGAGGTGGGGCCGGGCGCTCTGCCGCCGGTCGAGCAGATGGACGCCACCGTCGATCGCGTCATGCAGACCCTGGTGGAGAACCGCGAGATGGCGCGCATTCTTCTGCGCGAGGCGGTCGGCATCGACGACGAGTTCGACGCCAAGCTGGCGCAGTTCTACGGGCGCATCGAGGCGCTCATCGTCTCGGCGGTGCAGACCGGGCAGCAGATGAACCTGGTGCGCAAGTGCGACCCGGAGCTGGTCGCCCACGCCATCCTCGGCGCCGCCAAGGAGCTCGTGCACTGGGCCTTCGTCAAGCGCGACCCGACGAAGCTCGACCTCGAGCACCTCGGCCGCGAGCTGATTGCGTTCACGCTAAAAGGTCTCTTCGTGTAAGCACTTGACCCGGGGCAGGAGGGGATCTATGGTTGAGGTTCACCCACGTAGGGCTGCCCCATGACGGCCAAGCACCCAGAAGGCCTCAAGAAGAAGGAACTCAAGCGGTTCCGCGACCTCCTCTTGGA
>Ga0070679_100007773_pt1 | contig 10042 bp, 5 predicted proteins | sample KBSC63BmetaG_FD_65652 | JGI IMG/M metagenome (GOLD analysis project Ga0070679, IMG submission 65652) | Corn rhizosphere microbial communities from Kellogg Biological Station, Michigan, USA - KBS C6-3B metaG | ecosystem: Host-associated > Plants > Roots > Rhizosphere | place: USA: Michigan... | reverse complement strand
TGCGCAGGTAGCTGATGTACAGCTCGACGACGTGCGCCTGGCCGCCGAAGTCGTAGTTCCAGACCCGGTCGAGGATCTGGGCCTTGGACAGCACCCGCCGCGGGTTGCGCATGAGGAACCGCAGCAGCTCGAACTCGGTCGCGGTCAGGTCGACGAGATCGCCGCCGCGGCGCACCTCGCGGGCGTCCTCGTCCATGGTCAGGTCCGCGACGGTGAGCGCCCCCTCGCCGCCGCCCGTCCGGGCCAGGTTCGCCCGGCGGAGCAGCCCGCGCAGCCGGGCCAGGACCTCCTCGAGGCTGAACGGCTTGGTGACGTAGTCGTCGCCGCCCGCGGTCAGTCCCGCCACGCGGTCCTCCACCGCGTCCCGCGCGGTCAGGAACAGCACGCAGACACCGGGGTGTTCGGCGCGCAGCCGCCGCATGACCTCCACCCCGTCGAAATCGGGGAGCATGATGTCGAGCACGACCGCGTCGGGGCGGAACTCCCGGCCCGCCTTGACCGCGTCGGCCCCGCTGCCCGCCGTCTGCACGGACCAGCCTTCGTAGCGCAGCACGCTGGACAGCAGTTCCGCCAGGCTTGGCTCGTCGTCGACCACGAGCACCCGGACGGGGGTGCCGTCCGCGTGCAGCGTGCCCGCGCCGCGGCCAAGCGTGGCCGTTGCCGTGCCGTTGGCCGCCGTCGCGGTCGCCGTGCCGTTCATCGCGGCCTGCGGGTGGGCGACGTCGCCCAGTCCTTCATTCCTCGGGTCATCAGGCATCATCGATCGCTCATTCGTAGCAGCTGAGTTGGGGTGTTCCCTTAAAGAATGGCAAGACCCGGACATCAGGTGCCCGAAAACTTCGTATGGATTTCCTCTGAGAATCCGCGACACCCGTGCTCAGTGCCCTGTTCGGGCCCGGTGACGGACCGTCAGCTGTCCAGCACCCGCGCGAGCTTGGAGGCGTGCCCGCCCGGCCGCGCGCCCGCCGCGAGCAGCGCGTCGGCGGCCGCGCGCTGGAGCGCGGGGTCGGCGTGCGGCACCTCGACCTCGATCTCCCGCCACCGCTGCGCCGCCTCTGCCGAGCCGTCGGCCCGCAGCCGCCGCCCGGTCACGAGGTCGTCGGCGACCTCGGCCACGACGCGCCCGTCGTCGCCGTGCAGCGTCACGACGGTCCGCTCGGTGTCGAGGGTGGCGATGGGCGCGAGCGGCTGCCCGCCGGCGACCTCGGCCACCCGCGCGGCGAGTTCCTCAGGCACCTCTCGTTCGGCCGCGCCGAGCGGCGCGTGCACCTCCCTGCGCTCGCCGGACCCCTCGGGCAGCTTGAGGTGCCAGCCCGCGTCGGTGCCGCCGGTGCGCCGCCGCAGCGTGATCTTGCTCGCGGCCAGCCGCTGGTCGGCGGTGTCGAAGTAGGTGGCCGACAGGTGCTGCACCACCGGCGCGGCCTCGCTGACGCCCGCGAGCGCGCCGAAGGACGGCCGCTCGAAGCCCGTGTCGACGTCGAACTTCTGCTCAATCTCAAGGAACTCCGACATGCCGCCGCGACCGCCTCTCCGCTGGTTAAGGAAAGTTTATTGACTGAGGAACGACTGGTATCTTCGCCTTCCCCGTCCGCCGCCCGCCTAACGTGATGCACGCTAAGTAGCGAGAGAGTCGCCATGCGTACCTCGCTGCACGCTCGCTCGCGGCGCGGCACTCAGGGCGAGGCGGCGGCACACCGCCGACCCGGCCGCCGAACGTAGGAGGAGAGCGCCGCCGAACGTAGGATGAGAGCGTGGCGTCGGGCGGAGTGGTACTCGCTGGCGGGCGGTCCTCGCGGATGGGCACGCCCAAGGCCGCGCTGGAGTGGCACGGATCGACGCTGCTGCGCCGTACAGTCGGCATCCTCGCCCGCGCGACCGGCGGTCCGGTGGTCGTCGTCAGGGCGAGCGGCCAGGACCTGCCCGGCCTGCCGCCCGGCACGGTCGTGGTCGACGACCCGCGGGAGGGCAAGGGCCCCGTCCAGGGGATCGCCGCCGGCCTCACCGAGCTGCACGGCCAGGCGGAGACCGCGTTCGTCACCTCGACCGACCTGCCGTTCCTGCACCCGGCCTTCGTCAGCCGGGTGCTGACCGCGCTCGGCGCGCCGGGCGCAGGCCCCGATGTGGCGCTGCCGGTCGCCCGCGGCTACCAGCAGCCCCTGGCCGCCGCCTACCGCACCGGCCTCGCCGAACTCGCCGAGCGCCTCGTCAAGGAGGACCGGCTGCGGCCCGCGTTCCTCTTCGCGGAGTGCGCCGTCACCCGGCTCGACGACGCGGCGCTGCTCACCGACCCGGTGCTGGCCGCCCGCGACCCGGACCTGGACTCGGTGCTGAACGTCAACACGCCCGACGACTACCGGGCGGCCCGGCGGCGGCCGGCGCCCGAGGTGACCGTCCGGCTGTTCGGCGCCCTGGTCAAGGCCGGCCGCCCGGCCAGCCCGCGAGCCGTCCGGGCCGCGACGGTCGCCGCGGCGGCGGACGCGGTCGGCCTGCTGTTCGACCGGCACGTCACCGCCGCGCTCAACGGCGACCAGATCACCCGCGATCCCTCGATCCCGCTCGCGGCCGGCGACACGGTGTTCTTCATGTCCGCCGACGCGGGAGGCTGAGCGCGATGCCAGCCGGCGGGTACTTCGGCCGGGCGCTCGTCGTCGACGCCGCGGACGGCTCGGCCACGGCCCTGCCGCTGAGCGACAAGGTCCTGCGCGGTTACCTCGGCGGCGCGGGCCTCGGCACGTGGCTGCTGCACCGGCTCGGGCCGCCGGGCGCGGACCCGCTCGCCCCGGCCGCGGCGCTGGCGTTCGTGTTCTCCCCGCTGGTCGGCACGCCGCTCACCACGAGCGCGAAGTTCGCCGTGGTGGCGAAGTCGCCGCTGACCGGGCTGCTCACCGACGCGCTCGCCTCCAGCCAGTTCGCGATCGCGGGCAAACTCACCGGCTACGACGCCATCGTCGTCACCGGACGCGCGGCGCGGCCGTCGGTCCTGCTCATCGACGGCGACGGGGCCCGCCTCCAGGATGCCGCGGGCCTCGCGGGCCTTACCGCGGCGGAAGCCGACGAGAAGCTCAGGGAGCGGCTCGGCCGGGGCTGGCGGGTCGCGGCGATCGGCCCGGCCGGCGAGCGCGGTGTCCGGTACGCCACGATCTCGCACGACGGCAGGCACGCCGGCCGGGGCGGCCTCGGGGCCGTCATGGGGGCCAAGAACCTGAAGGCGGTCGCCGTGCGCGCCGCCACCAAGGTCAGCCCGGCCGATCCGGCGGCGGTGCTCGCCGCCGCCCGCGACCTGCGGGAACGGTCCTTCGGCCCGGCCACCGCCAAGTACCGCGAGCTCGGCACGCTCGCGAACCTCCTGGCGTTCAACGCGATCTCCGCCCTGCCCACCCGCAACTTCCAGGCCGCCACGTTCGACGGGGCGGAGCGCCTCGGCGCGGACCACGGCGACGAAAGCCCGGCGGGAGCACCCGCGGGAGCAGCCGATAGCGGCGGGTCGGCGCCGGCGAACCCGCGCGAACTGCGCCGGGTCGCCCGCTCCAGCTGCGCGTCCTGCACGATCGGCTGCGAGCACATCTACCGCGTCGGCGGCGGCCGGAAGGCGAGAGTGGAGTACGAGAACGTCTTCGCCCTCGGCCCGATGTGCGGCGTCGCCGAGCCGGACGCTGTCCTCGCTGCCAGCGCCCGCTGCGACGACCTGGGCCTCGACACGATCTCGGCCGGCGGCACGATCGCCTGGGCGATGGAATGCGCGCAGCGCGGTCTCATCGACGCCCCGTGGCTGCGCTTCGGCGACGCGGGCGCGCTGCTGCGCGCCCTTGACGAGATCGGCGCCATGTCCACCCCGCTCGGCTCGCTGCTCGCCCAGGGGTCGCGGGCGGCCTCCCGCGCGGTGGGCGGCGGCTCGGACGCGTTCGCCCCGCACGTGAAGGGCCTGGAGATGCCGGGCTACGAGCCGCGCACCCTGCCCGCGATGGCGCTTGGCCTGGCGGTCAACGCCCGCGGCGCAGACCACAACCGCTCCGGCGCCTACGAGGCGGACCTGTCCGGCGACCTCGACCGGGCCGGCGGCGGGGCCGCGCACGTCATGGCCGCGATCGAGACCGAAGACCGCGCCGCGGTGATGGACTCGATGATCTTGTGCAAGTTCCTGCGCGGTGTCTTCACCGACCCGTTCACCGAATGGGCCGGCCTGCTGTCCGCCGTCACCGGCTGGGACGTCACCGGCGACGAACTGCGGGCCACCGCCCGCCGGATCGTGCTCGCCAAGCGCGTCTACAACCTGCGCGAGGGCTGGCGTCCCGCGGACGACTGGCTGCCGGCCCGGCTGCTCGAGGAACCGCTCACGCTCGCCTCCGGCCGCGAGGCACGGCTCACCCCGGCCCGGCTGCGCGCGATGATTGACGGTTACTACAAGGAACGCGGCCTGGATCTTGACGGTCGCCCAGTGGCCAGAATCACGGACGATCTTGGGTTGGCGTAGGACCCAAGCTGGGCGGATACTGCAGGTATGGCGATTACAGCCCCGGAGTCCACGGGGACCGTAACGCTCACGATCGACGGGCGTGAGGTTACTGCCCCCGAAGGCGCGACAATCTGGCAGGCCGCCACGGCCGCCGGCATCGACATACCCGTGCTCTGCCACGACGAGCGGTACGATCCGGTCGGCGTGTGCCGGGTGTGCGTGGTCGATACCGGCGCGCCCGCGTTCGCGGCCGCCTGCGTGCGCGCCTGCGAGGACGGCATGACGGTCAAGACCGACACCCCTGAGGTGGAGCGCAGCCGCGCGATGCTGACCCGGCTGCTGCTGGCCGACCAGCCGCCGCGCGACAAAGACCCCAAGCAGACCACCACCGCCGACAATGAACTGCTCGCGCTCGCCGACCGCTACGGCGTGTCCGCGGCGGACCCGGCCACCGGTGACGCAGGAAGCTCAGGCGGCGCGCCGGGGCTGCCGTGCGGCTCCGGCCGCGGCGTCGACCTGTCCAGCCCGGTCATCGCCGTCGACCACGACGCCTGCATCCTGTGCGACCGCTGCGTCCGGGCGTGTGACGACGTCCAGGGCAACGATGTCATCGGGCGCAGCGGCAAGGGCTTCGACACGCACATCGCGTTCGACCTGAGCGACCCGATGGGCAGTTCGACCTGCGTCTCCTGCGGCGAGTGCGTCGCCGCGTGCCCGACCGGCGCGCTGACCAACAAGCCGATCCACGACATCCCGATCAGGCCGCGCACGGAACTCGACGCCGTGGACACCGTCTGCCCCTACTGCGGGGTCGGCTGCGCGCTGACCTACTACGTGGACCGCGACCGGGGCGCGATCGCCTACGCCGAGGGCCGCGAGCAGCCCGGCTCGCACAGCCGGCTGTGCGTCAAGGGCCGGTACGGCTGGGACTACGCCGCCTCCCCGCAGCGGCTGACCGTGCCGCTGATCCGCCGCGAGGAGTCCTACCCCAAGGGGGCCCTCTCGCAAGACGTGCGCGGCGACATGGCCGCCGGCGGCGAGGACAACGCGCACGGCCTGGACGACCCAGGCATCGACGAGGGGGGCACGCCCAAGAGCCCGAAGGACAAGCGCAAGGGCGGCAAGCGCGGCCGCAAGCCCGGGGGCCTCGTCGACTACGCCGAGGTGCTGCCGCACTTCCGCGAGGCGACCTGGGAAGAGGCGCTCGACCTGGTCGCGCGGCGGCTGAGCGAGATCTACCTCAAGGGCGGCCCGGCGGCGATCGCGGGCTTCGGCAGCGCGAAGTGCTCCAACGAGGAGGCCTACCTCTTCCAGAAGCTCATCCGCACCGGGTTCCACACCAACAACGTGGACCACTGCACCCGGCTCTGCCACGCCTCAAGCGTCGCCGCGCTGTTCGAGGGAATCGGCTCGGGCGCGGTCTCCACCACCTACGGCGACGTGATCAACGCCGAAGTCGCGATCGTCACCGGGTCCAACTCCACCGCCAACCACCCGGTCGCCTCCAGCTTCTTCAAGCAGGCCCGGCGCAACGGCACGACGATCATCTACATCGACCCGCGCGCCGACAAGATGGCCGACCACGCGGACATCTACTGCCAGCTGAAGCCCGGCACCGACGTCGCGTTCTACAACGGCGTCATGCACGAGGTGATCAGGCTCGGCCTGACCGACGATGAGTTCATTGCCAACCGGACCTCCAACTACGAGGCCCTGGCAGCCACCGTCGCCGACTATCCGCCGGAGCGGGCCGAGCAGATCACCGGCGTGCCCGCCGACCTGATCCGCCGGGTGGCGCGGCTTTGGGGACAGGCCAAGTCCGGCATCATCTTCTGGGGCATGGGCATCTCGCAGCACACCACCGGCACCGACAACGCCCGCTGCCTGATCGCCCTGTGCAGCATCACGGGAAACGTCGGCAAGCCCGGCGCCGGGCTGCACCCGCTGCGCGGCCAGAACAACGTGCAGGGCGCCTCGGACATGGGCCTGATCCCGATGTTCTACCCGGACTACGCCAAGGCCGACGACCCCGGCGTGAAGGCGAAATTCGAGCAGGCCTGGGGCACCACGGACCTCGACCCCAACAAGGGCCTCACGGTCACCGAGATCATCGGCTCCGCCCTCAAGGGCGGCGTGCGCGGCATGTACATGCTGGGGGAGAACCCGTTCCTTTCCGACCCGAACATCAACAAGGTCCGCAAGGCCCTCGCCAATCTTGACTTCCTCGTCGTGCAGGACATCTTCCTCACCGAGACCGCGGAGTTCGCCGACGTCATCCTGCCGGCGTCGTCCTACCTGGAGAAGGACGGCACCTACACCAACACCGACCGGCGGGTGCAGCTCGGCCGCAAGGTGCTGGACCCGCCCGACCAGGCGCGGGTCGACTGGGAGGTCGTGCAGGACATCGCCAACCGGATGGGCCTCGACTGGCACTACACCTCGCCGCGGGACATCTTCGAGGAAATGGTCACGGTCATCCCGAGCTACAAGAACCTGACCTACGACAACCTCGGCCTCTCCGGCAAGCTGTACCCGAACCCCGACCCGGAGCACAGCGACGGCACCGTGGTGATGTTCGACGAGAAGTTCAACACCAGCGACGGCCTCGCTCACCTGGTGCCCGCCGAGTGGCTGCCGGCCAAGGAACTGCCCGACGCGGACTTCCCGTTCGTGCTGAACACCGGGCGGATGCTCGAGCACTGGCACACCGGATCGATGACCCGCCGGTCGTACGCGCTGGACGCGATCGCGCCGCGGGCCCTGGTGTTCATCCACCCCGCCGACGCGGCCGAGCTCGGCCTGGCGGACGGGGAACTGGCGCGGGTCTCCTCCCGGCGCGGCACGATCGAGCTCGAGGCGCGCGTCTCGCACCGGGAGGCGCGCGGCAACGTCTTCATCCCCTTCCACTTCAGAGAGGCGGCGGCGAACCTGCTGACGATCGACGAGATCGACCCGTTCGGGAAAATCCCCGAGTTCAAGTTCTGCGCCGTCAAGGTTGAGCCCGCCGATGGCTGAGCCGCGCGTCCGGGTCCCCGGCGTCGAGGCCCGGGCCGGGAAGTTCCCGGGCCCGTCGCTGATCCCGGCGCTGAACGCGATCCAGGAACGGGTCGGCTGGCTGCCCCGCGCCGAGCTGGTCGCGCTGGCGCACGACGTGCACCGGCCGCTGTACGAGATCGAGGGGCTGATCTCGTTCTACCCGCACTTCCGCACCGACCCGCCCACGCCGGTCGAGGTGCGCGCCTGCCACGACCTGACCTGCTGGCTGCGCGGCGGGGAGGCGAAGATCGCCGCGCTCCGCGAGCGGTACGACGCGGACGCCGGCGTCGCCCTGGTCGAAGGATCCTGCCTCGGCCGCTGTGACATCGCGCCCGCCTGCACGGTCAACGAGGCGCCGGTCGCCATGGACGAGGCGTCCGTCGCCGTCGAAGCGGCCCGCGCGGCGGCGGGTTCAGCGGCCGACCACAGCGATAACAGCCACAACGGCCATGCCTCCCACAACGGTCACGTCAGCAGCAACGGCGCGTCGCCGGCCGCCGCCTGGCCCAACGACCCGTACCCGGCCGCCGCCGACCGCTACGGCCTGGTCAGGGAGGTGCTGGCCGGCCGCCGTGACACCGCCGGAATCATCGCCGCGCTCAAGGACTCGGGACTGCGCGGCATGGGCGGCGCGGGTTTCCCGGCCGGCCGCAAGTGGGACATGGTCGCCGCGCAGCCCGCCACGCCCAGGTACGTGATCTGCAACGCCGACGAGTCCGAGCCAGGCACGTTCAAGGACCGGCAGATTCTCGCCACCCAGCCGCACCTGGTCCTCGAGGGAATGCTGCTCGGCATGCTGGCCGTCGGCGCGGAAGAGGCCTGGGTCTTCATCAGGCACGAGTACGGACCGGAAGAGCGGGTCATCCGGGCGGAGATCGAGCGCCTGCGGAACGACGACCTCATCGGCCCCGATGTCGCGGGCACCGGCCGGCGGCTGAACGTCGAGGTGTTCACCTCGCCCGGCGGCTACATCCTCGGCGAGGAGTCCGCGCTGCTCGAGTGCATGGAAGGCCACCGCGGCGAGCCGCGGAACAAGCCGCCGTTCCCCGCCGCCTACGGCCTGCACGGCAAGCCGACGCTGATGAACTCGGTCGAGACGTTCGCGCACGTCCCGGTCATCGCGCTGCGCGGAGCGGACTGGTGGAACGCCCAGGGTGCGCCGTCGGCGGCCGGCACGGCGCACGCCGGCCTGAAGTTCTTCGCGGTCTCCGGGCACGTCGAGCGCCCCGGCGTCTACTGCGTGCCGATGGGCACCACCGCCAGGGAGCTCCTCGCCCTCGCCGGCGGGGTGTCCGGCGGCCGGGAGCTCGGCGCGATCCAGCCCGGCGGCGCGTCCTCCAACTTCATCGGCCCTGACCAGCTCGACGTCGAGCTCGACTTCGGCACGCTGCAGGCCGCCGGCTCCATGCTCGGCTCCGGCGCGCTTGTCGTGATGGCCAAGGGCACCGACCTGCTGGCGGCCGCGGTGAACGTGCTGCGGTTCTTCCGCGACGAGTCCTGCGGCAAGTGCGTGCCGTGCCGGGTCGGCTCGGCGAAGTCACACCAGATGCTCACCGACCTGCTCGCCAGCGGCGGCGGCCCGGCCGACGTCAGCGCCGACGTCCGCGAGCTGGTCGATGTCATGCGCCGCACCTCCATCTGCGGCCTCGGCCAGGTCGCCCTCGGCCCGGTCTCCAGCGTCATCAAGCTCAGCGCCCGCCCCGGCGAGCACGGCGACAGCGCCAACGGGGGCCGCTACGAAGGCTGAGCCCGCTGGCCGCGAGTTCTTCACCACCCGGACCGTCGCCGACGCGCTCGCCGGGTTCCGCCCGGCGCGCCGCACCCAGGCCGAGACCGTTCCGCTCGCCGCGGCGCTGCGCCGGGTCACCGCCGAACCGGTACGCGCGCCGCACCCGCTGCCCGGCTTCGCCCGCTCCACGGTCGACGGGTACGCGGTCCGCGCCGCCGACACCTACGGCGCCTCGGAAGGCCTGCCCGGCTACCTCACGGTCACCGGCGCGGTGCGGATGGGCGCCGCACCCGACGTGACCGTCACGGCGGGCAGCGCGGTGTCGATGCCGACCGGCGGCGCGATCCCGCCCGGCGCGGACGCGGTCGTGATGATCGAGTACACCGCCGAGGCCATGCCCGGCACGATCGAGGTGGTGCGCCCCGTCGCCCCCGGCGAGGGAGTCGTGCGCGCGGACGAGGATGCCGCCGAAGGCCAGCAGATCATCCCGAACGGGTGCGTGCTCCGCCCCCAGGACCTCGCCATGCTCGCGGCGGCGGGCGTGACGACCGTGCGGGTGCACGCCAGACCAGTCGTGACGATCTTCTCCACCGGCGACGAGGTGGTGCCGCCCGACACCCAGGTGCTTAAGCCCGGCCAGGTGCGCGACGCGACCGCGTCGGCGCTCGCCGCCCTGGTCGCGGACGCTGGCGGCGAGCCGGTGTACGGCGGCATCGTCAGCGACGACCCCGGCGCGCTCGAGCGGGCGCTGCGCGCGGCGCTGACCGCCAGCGACGTCATCGTTATCTCCGCCGGGTCTTCCGTCGGAACCCGCGACGAGACCG
>Ga0070679_100007771_pt1 | contig 10043 bp, 14 predicted proteins | sample KBSC63BmetaG_FD_65652 | JGI IMG/M metagenome (GOLD analysis project Ga0070679, IMG submission 65652) | Corn rhizosphere microbial communities from Kellogg Biological Station, Michigan, USA - KBS C6-3B metaG | ecosystem: Host-associated > Plants > Roots > Rhizosphere | place: USA: Michigan... | reverse complement strand
GAGCACGTTCTAAGCATTCACATGCCTGTGGGGCGAACCTGCCACCACGTTGCCGTGGAGGCCAGCCGCTTCATACCAACTAGCTCCAGCCCTGCGGCTTTGCAGGTTAACTCCAGCGTTAGCCGGATATACGCGTCTATGAATGTCGAAGTGATTTCGGAATCGTCGGTCGACCTCGACGAGTATGCGCGAGTGTCAATCGGCTTCGCGGTCGCCGAGGTTCTCGATGATGCCGCCGTGGACGCGGCGCTTCGCGGCGACCCCATTGCCGCGGTCCCACTTGAGGTTCCATACGAGAAGAACTATGACAGCCAGCCCGGCTCGCGACCGGTCGATTGGCGGGCCGGCTTCGACATCGACGAATGGCAATTCGTCGCCGCCTTCCTCGATGGGCGGCGCGTCGGCGGCGCTGTGCTCATTCCCAATGGCAGGGTAGGCCTCGAGCCATTGGATGGACATGTCGATCCCGCGTTGCTCTGGGACATTCGCGTTGCACCGGCGGTTCGTCGTCAAGGCATCGGGGCGGCGCTTCTCGACCACGTGACCCGCGAGGCGCGAGAGCGTGGGGCAACCGAGCTCCTGGTCGAGACGCAGCAAGTCAACGTTCCCGCGTGTCGGTTCTACGCGGCGCACGGCTTTCGGTTGCTCGGTGCTCAGCGTCATGCGTATCCGAACCTGCCCGGCGAAACTCAGTTGCTGTGGTCGAAATTGCTCGCGTAAGATCTCACCCCATCCGGCTAACGAACGCTGAAGCTTCTATGATGAGTAATTTGTCAATGGCCTGATTGACGGCATGGCGACGAACGAGTGATGGACTGCTCGCTTTGCTCGCCTCATTGGATTCCTTCGCGACCGAACTCTGGGGTTAGACGCCGACCCAGCATGTGCACAGGGCGAAGCACTGAGGTATCCCTCTGTCGTCGTCGAAGTCGGAGTGCCGCAAGAAATCCTGTCGGACAGTTAGGCAAAGGTGTGCAAGCATGGGCAAGCTCGTCTTCGGCATGATGCAATCCCTCGACGGCTACGTCGACGGCGTCGCGGGCACGCTGGAATTGCCTCCGCCCGGCGCGGAACTTGGCCGGCATTTCACCGATCACGTCCGCGGCCTGGCCGGCTGCCTATATGGGCGACGGATCTACGAGATCATGCGCTACTGGGACGAGGATCGACCGGAGTGGGATGCGGGCGACCACGAATTTGCGGCGGTATGGCGGTCGCGGCCAAAATGGGTCGTCTCACGTACGCTGAAGTCGGTCGGCGCGAACGCCACACTGGTCGCGGAGAACGTCGACGCGTTTGCTCGCAGACTGAAGGCCGACGTCGACGGCGAGATCGACGTCGCGGGTCCCGTTCTCGCGGGGAGCCTCACCGATCTCGGTCTCATCGACGAGTATCGTCTCTACTTCCGCCCCTTCGTGCTCGGCGACGGCAAGCCGTACTTTGCCCGCGGCCGGCCACCACTCCGCCTTATTGCCAGCGACCGTGTTGGCGAGGACGCCGTTCGGCTGACCTGTGTCCCAGCCTGAGGCGACTCCGATTTGCCGCAACTCGTCACTGCCCTCTTTCACTTCTTCGGCCCCGGTCGCGTTCTCTGCCACGCACGACACTGCGGTGCCATTCCACATCTCGCCGACAATCTCGATGTCGTCACGCTCCCCGCTCAGTTGATTGCCGCGCCACCCCTCGAGCTCTTTCGGGACATCGTGGTGCGTACATCGCTGCCAGCCGATGTCGAGCGCATTCTACTCGACATGGCCGACAGCACCGATGGCCGTCGGGATACATGACGCTCGTATCACTTATCAACTCTCTAATGAGCGGTGCAACTGACAGCCGACATCCGGATGCACTGGCCTCGCCCTGCGCTCGTGGCTGCCTCGGCTGAAGCTGAGCTGAGGCGCAAGAGAAGACTGGCATGGCGTTCGCCTACGGCAGCATTGGCGGTTGATCTCACTGATATGTACCGGTCAGCGCGTTGCCGCACCGAGCGGTCAAGCATTCGATTCGCCGGCGGCTAGCGCATTCTGAATAGCCGTCGTGCTCTGAGGCACACAATGCGATCACGGCGCAAAGTCCCCCTGGCGGTGGCACTGCTCGCCACCGTCCTTCTTGTCTTCGGGCTGCCGGCATGGATCCGCAAGGCCAGTTTGGAAGCGTACCGCCATCCCGGGCACGGATTGGAGCTGTGCGCGAGCTTCTCCAACGCCGCCCATTCGGCATCGACGAACAAACGGTCCAACCATCGTTCCAGCCGACGCACAATTTTACGGATTGCGCATGCTCGGCGTTCGCCTTTATTTGGTTCCTGCGCTGGGTAACTGTCGCGTTGGGCCGCCGCACGACGCCGCTATATCGATAGATTCCGAACGATCGGTCGATCCGATAGCTGTAATTACACTTTTTTATATTCCTCGTTGAGCTCGGCGCGCCGAGCTCGAAACGACGATGCAAGATCCACGATCGGCAGGCCCACTCGATCATCGAGCCGGACGAATAGCCGTGAACGACCTGTTGCTCGGCGGAGATGATCGGCCTTTACGCTTCGCCCGTTGTTCCCGGAGATGCGATGACGACCCAGACGGCGGAGGACGCGATGCACCCCTCGGACGCACTGCCGGCCGGATGGTTCATGGCTGGAAGCCAACCGAAGGACTACGAGGCCGGCGTCACTCCCGACGCGTTTGACGGCCGCGCGGCCGCCTACTTGCGGGCGAGAGTGGCGTCTACGGGCTTCGGGACCATCATGCAGCAGTTCAAGGCGGACGCCTATCGCGGCCAGCGGCTCCGATTGTCTGCCCTCGTTCGCTCGGAAGACGTCGAACGCTGGGCCGGGCTCTGGATGCGCGTCGACGGGGCCGCCCGCGCCTCGATAGCATTTGACAACATGCACGATCGGGCGATCACCGGCACGACGGACTGGACGCGCCACGCCGTGGTGCTCGACGTGGCCGAGCGCGAGAGCACGAAGATCGCATTCGGCGTGTTGTTGAATGGCTCCGGCAAGCTCTGGATTGCGGACGTCAGGATCGAGAGTGTGGGACAGGATGTTCCACGACCGGCGCGAGCCTTCTGCTGGACCACCCCATCAACCTCGACTTCGGTCAGTCGAGCGCCGGATAGCGAGCTGTCGACTCGACAGCCTCCGTCGCTCGAGGCTCGCGACCGGGGAGCTCTTGACGGGAGCATTGTGGAGCGCCATCGTGTACCCATGGATTAGAGTAGTTCGATGAGCATACACACATTACACAACAGCGGACCATGAAATGGTTCGTTTGCGTCGTCTTTCTCTCGATACCCGCGATCGGCCTGGCGCAATCGCCCGTCTGTGGCGACTCGACGGTGCACTTCGAGTTTCAGATGTCTGCGCGGGCACGTTGGCGGCCCGACACACTCAGCGCCGTGCATCCGACCGAGGCTATCGCCGCCCCGGCCAATCTCGTCCAGTTTGTCGTCGACACGCTCGGCGTTCCTCAGCCGCGCACGTTTCGCGCGCTCAGAGTCGCCGACTCGGCACTGGTGGCCGAGGCGCGACAAGCATTGCCGACATGGCGATATACGCCCGGCCTGCTGAATGGATGCCACGTTCGACAACTCGTCCAGACGCCGATTGGCCGATAGACATCGCGTCTCGCCGGCAAAACCATTGACGGCGTATTCGGATACTCTCATCGGGGACCCTTCACGTGAGCAACGGTAGCTTCTCTGGTGAGCCGAGCACGCTGTGGTTGACACAGGACGGGGATGATCGTGACATGCGTCTGCTCGAGCCGTTCACGTTCACGGACCCGTCCGGGATGGTCTGGGATGCGCCGGCCGGCGCCGTGATCGACGGCGCCTCGATTCCGCGCGCATTGTGGACGCTCGTCGGCTCGCCATACACCGGCGACTATCGTCGCGCATCGATTGTTCATGACATCGCCTCCGATCGCGCCGGTCCGGACAAGGGAAAGCGTCGAGCAGCCGATCGAATGTTCTATCAGGCGTGTCGCGCGGGCGGTTGCTCCGTCGAACAGGCAACCATCCTCTACCTTGGCGTGCGCGCGGGAGGGATCTGGCCGTTCGTGCCGCAGTGGGCGCCGGCGCTGGCCGCTCAGGCGATGGGACCGCGTCTCGTGCGGTTCGCTGCCGAAGATCGTCTCGAGAGCGACTTCCGACAGGCCGCGGAGATGGTGCTCGCGCCAGGCGAGACGGACGACATCGACGAGATCGAGCGTAGAGCCGATGTCGCGCTCAGCACAATCGCGGGGCTGGACGCAAGCGTGTTGTAGCGTGCGCACAACGTGAGTCACCAACATCCACCGAACACCTTCAAGTTCCTTGAAGTGATTTTGATGGTCCTCGGCGCAGACGAAGGAGAATCGGCGCACTCGTGAGAGCCGCCGTGGGATAAGCTGCTGGTAGGACATTGGTCTCAACTGTTCCACTGTCACGTCCAGGCAAGCGGAAACGGCACGGCGCCTGCCCGCTCGTGACTCGGCGGAGTATCACCGCTGAGATGGTGGCACACCATGCTGCTCACGCTTTCGGCGCTCGTCGTCGGAATGATGTCGGGGCTCTTTCAAGGAGCCGGTCCAACGCAGGCGGCAAGCGCCGCCTCGCCAACGCCTCGTTCGCTCACCAGCCGAGACTCCACGCGCGCGCTGCGCGTCGCGCATAAGGCGCAGGCGGAGTTCGAAACGCTGCGACGGCGATTGCTGCCGTATCAGCCGCTGGCGGGCGGCGACTGCGACGCGACGGTCGGACGCTATTGTCATCGTCAGGAATTCGCGACGCCACCTGAAGATGCCCCTGAGGTCGTCTTCGCGCGCGCTCGGCTCCTGACGACCCTCGACAGCATCGGCGCGCTGATGCCAGGTGATCGTTGGATCGTCGGCCAGCGTGTACGCTATCTCATGGAGGCCAAACGCCCGCTCGTCGCGGACAGCGTCGCCATCGCGTGCGCAGCGCGGAGCGGCGTCAGCGCGACGTCGAGCTGGTGTCTGGCTCTCATCGGTTATACCGCGCAACAGCTCGGCAACTACACCCGTGCCGATGCGGCATTCACCTCGGCGCTCGCGCAGATGTCGCCAGCGGAGCGCTGTAAGTGGCAGGATCCGACGGTGCTGCTCGGCCGCTCGGCCGGGGTCTATCGTGACGGCGGCTGCGAGGCGCGTGACTCGATCATCGCTGGGTTCTGGCGCCTCGTCCAGCCGATGTATCTCATGAACGTGAACGATCTGCGCACGGAATGTCTCGCGCGCATCACGCGAATGTACATCGAGCGGGATACGAGAACACCAATGAGTGATTGGTGGGGCTCCGAGGAACGTGCGACGCTCCTCCGATATGGTGTCTCGCAGTGGTACACGCGAGGCGATGTGCCGCGTGGGCAGACAACGCCGGCGATCACTGGCTTCCGCCGGGAGCCGGCGTTCAATTTCTTTCCCGATGCGCGCGCGTTCTCATCGCCGGACGAGCTGACCGACGAGGATTGGGACTTCTGGAATCCAGCGAGCGATCCGACGTACGCGCCGATCTGGGCAACGAGCTTTCGGCCGCTCGCGGATCATCAGGTCGCACTGTTTCGCCGCGGTGATTCGGCGTTCATCGTCGCGGCGTTCGATGCGGACGATGCCGCGCCGGCCACTGCGCTGCGACGCGCGGGCACCTTCGTGGCGATCGTCGATCATGCCGGCGTTCTCACACCGTTCGGGACAGAGACGCAGCATTCGGGTGTCGGGACAGTGTCGACGATGATGGCACCGTGGCGGCCGTTCATCGTCAGCCTCGAGTCGCTGAATCCATCGAACGGCGCGGCGCAGCGAACGCGGTTCGCGCCGAAGCTTCCACACTCGAGTGGTCGTCTCAGCCTCTCCGATTTGCTGCTCTATGCGCCGCGCGATTCCACTCCGACATCACTCGATGCCGCCGTGCCGCGCGTTCTTCACGCGCTGCGCGCGCCGAGTGATCGGCAGATCGGCGTGTTCTGGGAGACGTATGGTGTACGTTCGGAGGGCGAGAGTGTCGATTACGCATTGCTGGTGACGCCGGCAGACGAAGGCTTCTTCCATCGTGCAATGGTCAAGCTGCACGTCGCCGATCCGGAACGCTCCGCGAGCGTGCAGTGGCGTGAGATGCCGTCGGTCACCAAGGGGATCGCGTCGCGCGGTATGACGGTGGATCTCTCGCACCTCAGACCGGGCCGCTACTCCGTGCGACTGATGTTGACATCGGGTACAGACGCGCCGGTCCTCGCGGAGCGCACCATCGAAATTCTCTGATCTCCGGAATTGCGCGTCGTTGCCGGTCAGCGTTACTTGCCTGACACTATCAGTGGACGACGTGATGCAATTTCTGCCGTCGCGGACTCGGGCACGGGCCATATACGTTGCCGCGGCCGTCAGCACGATCGTGGTCGGGCTGCTCGTGCACGTTGGCGGCGCGACGCTCGCCCCCGCGCTGCGCGATGTGCTCGGCGACGCGCTATGGGCCGCGATGATCACGTGGTGGGTCGGCGCGATCGCTCCGGACCTGCGACTCCTCACGCGCGGTGCGATCGCGTACGCGATCTGCGCGGCGGTGGAGCTGAGCCAGCTCTATCACACGCCAGCCATCGACGGGATCCGCAACAGCACACTGGGGCAGCTCGTGCTCGGAACTGGGTTCGATCCGCGCGATCTTCTGGCGTATGCGGCGGGCGTTGCGGCGGCGACGTTGCTCGAAGCGGCCGCGCGGGCAGCCGGATCGCGCGCCATCAGTGACGGCTGATGCCGGGCGGCGATGAAGGATTGCCGTGAGCGGCTTCTCTATCACCAGATCCATCCGCTCGAGCTGAGCACGGACGTCGCGACGCCTGCAGTCGTGAGTGTTCTCTTATGGCGGCATCACTGCTGGGTCGCGATGCTCGTCGGTTTCGTTCCGTCCATTGTTGTGACGATACTCCTCGCACGGCGGGTTGATCTCGAGCCGTATCGCCGCTCAGCGGTTGGCCGACATGCGCATGCCGTCGGTCCGTCGAAGTGACGGGAACTAGCCGGGCTGTGGCGTCTGGACGGCAGCTTCTGGCAGGCGACCACCACGTGCGACGACCCATTCCTGGCAGAATGACCGGCCAAGGTGCGCCGCGAGCGTGCTCGCATTGGCGTCGCAGCGTCGCTTCGCCCACGGCCGGGCTTGCCACGATTCTTGCGTTGAGCTCGCGCTCGACGTCTCGCAAGCGCTCGGTGCGGTGAGGACGTGAGGTGTGCGGTCCGGTTTCCTTGCTGGTAGATCTTCGCTGCTCGTCGCATCTGGCGGCGCCATGGCTTCCTTGCTCTGCCGGCACCGCACCTCTACTACTCGCGCTCGGCATTCTCACGATCGCTGGAAAAGCGCAAGCGCAGGGAAGGCACGCTGGTGTTCTATTCGGACATCGGCGACGGCGCGGATGCCCTCGCCGACCAGCCTTTTCCGACGTCGCTCTACACCAACACTTTCTCAGCCAACGAGGTTGGGCCAGAAGGCGCGAATGGCTTCACGTATAGACCCGCAGCGGGACAGCCTGGATTCGTCGCCGGCGTCGGAGACCCGGTGACCTACGTCATCCGGAGCGATGCTGTCACCGCTCCGGAGCCGCACACGATCGTCCTCATGCTGACTGGCCTGCCGCGTTTGGCGGAGTCGCGATACTCAGGCGACGTGAGGCCTGAGCTGCAGGGCGCCGCAGCGGAAGGGAGCCTTCGCGGCTCTCTTTCTTGCGTTTGCCACGCATTGAGCGAGCGACGCGGCGATGTTTAGAATGTACGGAGTTGGCGAAAGTGGGCTCGAACGCGCGGATCGGGCGAGGTGACGCATGACATGGTTCAAGCGGCGGAAGCATTACGACCCAACGGAGTCGGCCAGCATGCCGCAACGCTGTCACGTATGTGGTGCGCGCATGGGAACGACGCAGATCGCCGCCGCAGCGGATCCGAAGCCGAATGAGCCGTCGAGCTCGGGCGGCCGCTGGCTCTGCGCGACGTGCCTCGAGGATCTCCGCCGATCAGCTTCAGAGAACTAGTAATGCGCTCCCGGCGGCTCGCCATTGTCGTCGGGCTGCTCGGCGTCGCTGCGGCGGCGAGCTGTCTCCATCGCGGCGCACCGGCTTCAACATGCCTGTATGACGAAGGCGCCGTCGCGGATTCGACGGGACACGTCAGGTACGTTCGGGTCCCGTCCGATTCGACGTGTAAACGTACGTAGCGCGATACGGGTCGCGGCGGCCGTGTTGACCATCGTGATGATCGCGGTGGTCATTCGCTCGTTTCGTCGCGACGGACCAGCGGCGCTCGAAGCCTGGCGAGCGTCGCGCGTCCACTGGGGATGGCTCTTCGCCTCCGTTCTTTCACCATTCGTCGGCCACGCCTTCTACGTGTATGGATGGCGCCGACTGCTTCGCGACGCCGACGTCCACGCGTCGTATTGGCATCTCGCGCGCATCTTCCTCGTCAGCAACCTTGGCCGATATCTCCCGGCGGGAAAGGCGTGGCAGATGGCGATCGTCGGCATGATGGCGGCCGAGTCGAACCTGCCGCCGGCACTGCTCGCGGCGTCGTCCTTGTTCCAGGGAATGATCGGTGTCGGCGTCGGGCTCCTCGTGCTGTTTGCGACCGCTGGCAGTGTACTCCACATTCGTCCGATCTGGTTCGCCCTCGCAATCCTCGGCGTCATCGTACTGTTGTTCCTCCCGCGCCTCGTCCGGGCAATTCCGCGCGTGCACGAGTTGCTCGTCCGTCGCGTGGCGGGATTCGATTCGGTGACCGCGGCAACGATGTGGGCGATGGTCTGGACGACGGCGGCAAGCTGGATCTTTTGGGGCATCGCGCTCGACGCGCTGGCGCATGCGCTGCTTCCAACGGTGACGGTACCAGTGGGTGCGTTCATCGCGGCGTGGACCGCGTCGTTTCTCACAGGCTTGCTCGCCATCGTGTCGCCCGCTGGGATCGGCGCGCGCGAAGAAGCGATGCGGGTTGTGCTCCTCGCCGCTGAGATGTCTGCCGCCAACGTGTTGATCATCGTGTTCGTCGCCCGCGTGTGGGCCACAGTGATCGACGTCGTCCCCGCGGCGCTCGTGTTGCTGATTCGCCGGCGATCAACGATGAGAACTCCGTGATCACGCGCCGCGTCCAGGATCGACGAGGATCTGCCGGACGCAGCGGACGCAGCGGCCGAGCGCGCTTCGACCCGCGGCGCGGAGTGTCGGACGTTCGTGTGCTGGCCACCTATTCCTGGGGCTGAGTAGCTTCCGGCATCGGCATCGCGAGTGAACCAAATGGCGACACCTCAGCTCGATAGCGATCACGCTGGCATCGCGGCTCTTCACGCATCCTGGATGGGCGCGGTCGCCGCGGGCGACGCGGACGCTTTGCGTGATCTGCTTACAGAGGATTATGAAGTGTGGGCGAACGCCGCGATACCGATCACCGGTCGTGACGCCGCGGTGCTCGCGATGCAACCGGCGCTGAGCCGATTCCGGATCGAACAGCGATTCGAGCCGATCGAGACGGTGATCGCGGGCGAGTGGGCGTGGGAGCGCGGCACGGAGTTCATGACCGCCACGCCGATCACAGGCGGCGAGACGCAATCGATGACGCAGCGTGCGCTCGTGATTCTCCGGCGCGGTGACGATGGGCGGTGGCGGTATGCGCGTGGGATGACGAATCGGTTTCCAGCGTAGCGAACAACACGGAGGCCGGGATTCGGAGTGACGGTGACGCCGACCGGCAGCGGCAAGCCCGCGACCGCCAGTCGAGTTGTTCGCGCGGTGTACGCTGTGCAACACGCGGCTGGAAGACATTCCGACGGAGGAACGACACGCCCTCGTACCGCGTGCTTCCCGAGAGCTACCGGGACCGGTGCGTCGATGTGCAACGTGCGGTCGGGTGTGCTGGCTCGGGTCGCATGTGCGACGAATGCGTCGATCGATCGAGTGTACGTTGCTGGGGTGGCTGTCTCGCGATCGAGCCAGTCAACAATGAACCCACCGCGAACACCGGGACTGCACCGCGAATCACGGAACAGCAGCCGGAGAGTCCTCGTTGTTGTTC
>Ga0070679_100007766_pt1 | contig 10044 bp, 4 predicted proteins | sample KBSC63BmetaG_FD_65652 | JGI IMG/M metagenome (GOLD analysis project Ga0070679, IMG submission 65652) | Corn rhizosphere microbial communities from Kellogg Biological Station, Michigan, USA - KBS C6-3B metaG | ecosystem: Host-associated > Plants > Roots > Rhizosphere | place: USA: Michigan... | reverse complement strand
GCTCGCGGCGATGTCCGAGCAGGCGATCAGCCGTGCGCTGGCGACGGATGCCGCGCGACCGGCGCCCTCGACGGCACCTGGAAAGTCCGCCGGTCGTCGAGATCGACCGCCGTGAGCGTGCCGCCCCACAGGCATCCGCTGTCCAGCATCAGCATGTTGGGCGTGATCGCGAGTCCCAGCGTCGACCAGTGGCCGCAGACGACGGTTTGCGCAGCGCTTTGCCGCGTGGGCTGCAGGAACCAGGGCGTGAATCCCTTCGGCGTGAAGGCGGGGCCGCGTTTTTCGCGCAACTCCATCGTGCCGCCGGCCGTGCAGAAGCGCATCCGCGTGAATGCGTTGACGATGATGCGCAGGCGGTCATCGCCGTCGAGGTCGTCGCGCCAGGTCGCAGGCTCGTCGCCGTAGAGCACCGACAGGAAGCGCCGCGCGTCATCGCCTGCCAGCTTCGCTTCGACCTCGCGCGACAGTTCGACGGCGCGTGCGCCCGTCCATGCAGGCAGCAATCCCGCATGCACCAGCAGCCGATCGCCGTCGCTGACGCACAGCGGGCGGCGCATCAGCCAGTCGACCAGCTGGTCGCGGTCGGGTGCGGCGAGGATCGCGTCCAGCGTATCGCCGCGATGCGGTGCGCGGTGCCCGGCGGCGATCGTCAGCAGGTGGAAGTCGTGGTTGCCGAGCACCGTCGTCGCGGCATCGCCCATCGCGATGACATCGCGCAGCACCTCGAGCGAGCGTGGACCGCGGTTGACGAGGTCGCCGACCAGCCACAAATGGTCGCGTGGCGGCGTGAAGTCGATCAATGCGAGCAGCGCACGGAATTCCGCATGACAGCCCTGGATGTCGCCGATCGCGTAGCGCGCCACGTTCCCTCGTTCGTTTTTTAGTGGTGATCCAACGCATTCCGTCAAGTCTTACGGATTGCATCCGCGATCACTACAATCGCATTCGATTGTCGAATTCGATTCTAGCTGAGTTTCGGGCGCACGCCGGCAAACATGCATCGATGAGCTTCCCCCTGAACCCCGCGCAACGCGACGCGGTGCGCACCACCGACACGCCGTTGCTCGTCCTCGCCGGCGCCGGCAGCGGCAAGACGCGCGTGATCACCGCCAAGATCGCGCATCTATGCGAGAGCGGCATCGATGCGGCAAGGATCGTCGCGATCACGTTCACCAACAAGGCGGCGCGCGAGATGCGCGAGCGCACGCAGGCACTGCAACGCGATGCGGCGAAGCCGCCCGGCGGCGGCGCGGTCACCATCGCGACGTTCCACGCGCTGGGGCTGTCGATCGTGCGCCGCGAAGCGAAGGCGATGGGGCTCAAGGCGGGGTTCTCGATATTCGATCCTTCCGACCTCGAATCGATCGTCGCCGAGCTCGTCGCCACCGCCGACCGCGGCCGCGCGCGTGCTGCGCAGTGGCAGATTTCGCAGTGGAAGAATGCGCTGACGTCGCCGGCGGCAGCCCTCGCACAGGCGAAGGACGACGACCAGCGCGCGGCGGCGCACGCCTACGCGCGCTATGCCGACACGCTGGCGGCGTACCAGGCGGTCGACTTCGACGACCTGATCGTGCGCCCGCTCGCGCTGTTCGACGCCGACGCCGATGCCGCGGCACGCTGGTCGACGAAATTCGCGCACGTGCTGGTCGACGAATACCAGGACACCAATCCCGCGCAGTACGCGCTGTTTCGTCATCTGGTGGGTACGCAGGGACTGTTCACCGCGGTCGGCGACGACGACCAGGCGATCTACGGCTGGCGCGGCGCGACGATCGAGAACCTTGCGCGCCTCCATGACGACTATCCGCGGTTGCGCGTGGTGAAGCTCGAGCAGAACTACCGGTCGAGCGTGCGCATCCTGCGCTCGGCGAACGCGCTGATCGCCAACAATCCGAAGCTGCACGCGAAGAAATTGTGGAGCGAGCTCGGCACCGGCGACACGATCCACGTCGCATCCTGCGCCGATGACGAGGCGGAGGGCGAGATGGTCGTCGCGGCGATCTCGGCGCAACGCTTCGAGCAGCGCGGCAAGTATGGCGACTTCGCCGTGCTCTATCGCGGCAACCACCAGGCGCGCGCGGTGGAAACCGCGTTGCGCGCGCAGAACATCCCGTACGTGCTGTCGGGCGGCCAGTCGTATTTCGAGCGCGCCGAGATCAAGGATATCGTCGCGTACCTGCGGCTTGTCGCCAACGACGACGACGATCCTGCGTTCGTGCGCGCGGTGACGACGCCGAAGCGCGGCGTCGGCGAGTCGACGCTCGCCAAGCTGGGTGAGGTGGCGGCGCTGAAAAAGCAAAGCCTGTTTGCCGCGGTATTCGAGCCCGGGTTCAACGCCATCGCGCAACCGCGCGCTCGCGAAGTGCTGCAGCAGTTCTGCGCGCTGATCAACGACCTGCGCTACCGCGCCGCCAAGGAGCCGGCAGGGCGCTTGCTCGCCGAGCTCGTGCGCGCGATCGGCTACGACGATTACCTCGTGGCGACGTTCGACAAGCGCGACGCGCAGAACCGCGGCAAGAGCGTGCAGGACTTCGTCGACTGGCTGTCGCGCAAGGGCGAGGCCGATGAAAAGTCGCTGCTCGAGCTGACGCAGATGATCGCGCTGATCACGCTGCTCGAAGGGCGCGAGGGCGAGGCGGCCGACGTCGTCCACCTGTCGACGCTGCACGCCGCCAAGGGGCTCGAGTTCCCGCACGTGTTCCTGATCGGCCTGGAGGAGGGGATCCTGCCGCATCGCGAAGCGGTCGACGCCGGCAACGTCGAGGAAGAGCGGCGCCTGATGTATGTCGGCGTCACCCGCGCGCAACGAACGCTGCACCTGTCGTTCTGCCGCACGCGCAAGCGCGCCGGCGGCCGCGTCGACTGCAGGCCTTCACGATTCCTCGACGAGCTGGCGCAGGAGGACCTGCGCTACCGCGGCGCGCCGCTGCCGGCCGACGAGGCCGCGCGCGCGAAGGAAACCGGCGTCGAACGGCTGCGCGCGCTGAAGGCGCTGGTCGCGCGCTAGCCCGAAAGAAGTGGGGTCAGAGACGACTTAAAAGAATTGGGGTCAGAGACGAATTACCCAGCAGTTGCCGGTAATTCGTCTCTGACCCCAATTCTTTTGCCACTTCTTTTGCTGTGCGGTACCGTTACTTCGCCGCGGCGGTCATGTAATCGACGGCGGCTTCGACGTCCGTATCGGACAGCGACGTATTGCCGCCCTTTGGCGGCATCATGCCGGTCTTGCCCTGGTAGCCGTGCAGCGCATGCTGGTGCAGCGTCGGCAGGCCCTCGGCGATACGTGGCGCCCATGCGGCCTTGTCGCCGAACTTCGGCGCGCCGGCGAGGCCGGTGCCGTGACAGACGTGACAGGTGCCTTCGTAGACAGTCTTGCCGTCGGCTTTCGCGGCGGGCGCAGCCGCCGGGGCTGCGGCAGCGGTTGCGGCCGGCGTGGCGGTAGACGCGATCGCCACCGGCGCCGCAGTGGAGGCGGATGCATTGGCAGCAGGCGCCGCGGCGACTGCATTGACGGGAGCCGCAGGCTCCTTCAGGTGGCCGCCGGAACGATTGGCGATATAGACGACGGCGCGCTCGACATCGTCGTCGGCGAGATCGGGATTGCCACCCTTCGCGGGCATCGCGCCCGACTTGCCGGTGAAGCCTTCGATCGCGTGCTTGAACAGCGTTTGCTCGCCTTCCGCGATGCGGGGCGCCCACGCGGCGTTGTCGCCCATCTTCGGCGCGCCGGCGAGTCCCGCCTCGTGGCAGGTCTTGCAGACCTGCGTGAACACCTGCTCGCCGCTCAGCACCACCCGCGGCGCATTGGGGTCCGCGACGTCAACGGTGCCGACAGGCATGATGCGCAACCGTCGCGCGGCTTCGTCTTCCTTCGATCCGGTCATCGATCCGGTGATGATCTGCGACAGCAGCAGGATCACCGTGATGGGAACCAGGAAGGCGAGGGCGACGACGATGGCGAGCTGCTTGGGCGTCTTGATGAGCGATTCGTGCTGATGGTCTTCCGTCATGGTCGCTGCGGGATAGGAGAGTGGTGGGTCGATCGGGCAAGACTTCGATTATACCCAACGCGAGGCTCGATCTGGACGCTTGGGCCCCGCAAAAGCTACAATCGATGCCTTCGCGCCCGTAGCTCAGTTGGATAGAGTATTGGTTTCCGAAGCCAAGGGTCACAGGTTCGAATCCTGTCGGGCGCGCCAGTTGCGATAGCGAAACAGGGGTGCCGCCGGCGGTTTTCCGCCGTTGCGATTCGCACGTGCCGCGCGTGTGCCAAAAACTCACCTCGCGTTCGCGGATCGCGCGTTGCGGTTACTTGCCTTCACGCAAGTCCATTTTCGGAATTCCATCCCATGACACGCGTCGTCCAGCGCCTGATATTGTCGGCGTCGATCTTCCTCGCCATCGTTTCCGCCCACGCGGCGACCGTCGATCCCAAGCCGTACTTCCGCAATCCCGACTTCGGCGAAGTGGCGCTGTCGCCGTCGGGCAAGTATCTCGCCGCATTGGTGCCCGCTACCGGCGGTCGCATCGGCATCACGGTGATGTCGATCGACAAGCGCGATCCCAAGGTCGTCGCGCGGGTCGATGGCTACGACATCCGCAACTTCGCCTGGGTCAACGACGAGCGGCTCGTCTACACGGTATTCGATGCGCAGTCGGGGCTCGGCGAGCAGAACGGCGGCGGGCTGTTCACCGTCGATCGCGAGGGGCAGAACACGCGGATGCTCGCACCCACGTTCAAGATGCAACTGGATTCCGGCGCGAGGGTCTTCCGCGGCACGCAGTTGTTGAGCGTGCTGGACAACGGCGGCGATGACATCCTGATGAGCGTCCCCGACTCCGACGCCGGATCCGATGTCTATCGCGTCAACACCGTGACCGGGCGCCAGACCCTCGAATCGCTGGACAAGCCGGGCAACGTCATCCAGTGGATCGCCGATGCCGATGGCAAGCTGCGCGGCGCAGTGACCGACGAAAAATCGCTGATCACGCGCAGCTGGTGGCGCCCGCCGGGCAGCGACCACTGGGAAATGATCGGTGAATATGGACTGCGCGATTCGCGGACGCTGCCGGTCGCGTTCGACGGTGATGGCAGCATGATCGTCGAGTCCAACGTGGGTCGCGACACGTACGCGCTCTATCGCTGGGATCCGGCCAAAAAGGCGCCGGGCGCCGAGCTCGCGGCGTATCCGCGCGCCGACTTCGAATCGGGACTGGTCTACGACCGCTGGAAGAAGAAGTACGTCGGGCTGCGCTACAACGTCGAGCGCGCCGGCGCCGTCTGGTTCGACGAGGACTGGGCGCGCATGCAGGCCACCGTCGACAAGGCATTGCCCGGCACTGTCAACGTGCTGTCGCGCAGCGACGGCGACGAATACCTGGTGACGGCGTTCTCCGACACCAATCCCGGCGTCTGGTACCTGTTGAATGCCGGCTCGAAAAAGCTCGAATACCTGGGCGCGCGGCGCAAGGACATCGACCCGGCGACGATGCCCGCGCGCAAGGCGGTGCGCTACGCGGCGCGTGACGGCCTGGAAATCCCGGCATTCCTGACATTGCCGCGCGGCCGCGATGCGAAGAAGCTGCCGCTCATCGTGCTCGTGCATGGCGGCCCCAACGTGCGCGGGACGTACTGGAACTGGAATCCGGAAGCCGCGTACCTCGCCGCGATGGGATACGCGGTCCTCGAGCCCGAATTCCGCGGCAGCATGGGCTGGGGCAAGAAGCTGTTCGAGGCCGGCTGGAAGCAATGGGGCCGCGGCATGCAGGACGATCTCAACGACGGCATGGACTGGCTCGCGAAGCAGGGGACCATCGACCCGAAGCGCGCGTGCATCATGGGCGCGAGTTATGGCGGCTATGCGGTGATGGAGGGGCTGGCGCGCGACCCGGATCGCTGGCGCTGCGGCGTCAACTACGTGGGCGTCACCGATATCGAGATGATGTACGCCGTGACGTGGTCCGATTTCGCGTACTCCGATTGGCTGAAATACGCGGCGAATGAGATCATGGGCGATCCCGACAAGGACGAGGCGATGCTGAGGGCGGTGTCGCCGCTCGATCACGCGGCGAACATCAAGGCGCCGGTGCTGATGGCCTACGGCGGATCCGACCGGCGCGTGCCGATCATCCACGGCGAAAGGATGCGCGACGCGCTGCAAAAGAACGGCACGCCCGTCGAATGGGTGGTCTATCCCGAGGAAGCACACGGCTTCCTGCTGGAGAAGAATCGCTACGATTTCCATACGCGCGTGGGCGCGTTTCTCGGCAAGTACCTTCCCGCCGACGATCACTGATTCCGGCGTACCGCACCCGCCATCGTTACCGCAGTGAGCGGAACGGGCGCTTCGCATGCATGCTGCGCCGGGTCGTGTGCGGGTGCTGCGATCAGTTGTACGAGCGCCGGAAGAACAGTCCCACGCCGCTGACCGTGCCTGCCTCGACGCGCACGGTCAGCGTGCGCGACAGCGCGTATTCGAGGCGCAACGCATTGGTGGCGACGGTCAGTCCCTGTTCGTAGACGAGCGTCAGGCGATTCGACAATCGCTTGCCGATCGCCACCACTTGCCCGGTGGCGGACGACGCCCCCGACGCTGCTCCTCCCTGCGCACTGCGCACCGAGATGTCGTCCAGTCCGAACTGCTGGGCGATCCGCGCGCCGATCGGTCGGCCGTCACCGCCCAGCAGGAACGACGATGCGGCGGCGAGCGCCGCGGTATCGGCGGCGCTGCCGTTGCCGGGCGCCTGGCCGGTGATCAGCCACGACAGTTTTTCGCCGTCGGAAACCGGCGGATTCGACGTCAACTGGATCCGCGGCACGCGCACGGTGCCCGTCAACTGCACGCCCGCCTCGACGGCGACGTTCTTGCGCAGCGCGACGATGTCGAGCGCCGGATTGTCGAGCGGGCCGTCGAAGATCAGGCGGCCGCGATCGATCGTCAACTGCTGGCCGAACGCATAGTAGGTGCCGCGCACCGCGCTGATCGTGCCGTTGCCGTTGAGCGTGCCATCGTCCGTGGTGGTCACATGGACGCGTCCCCCCAGCGTGGTTTCCAGGCCCTCGCCGCTGAACGTCATCGCGCGTCCGAGATCGACGTCGAGGTCGAGCCGCAGCGCCGGCACGTGCGCGTTTCGTTGCGATGCCTCGATCCTCGGCCGTCCCTTGATCACCACATCGTCGCCCAGCAGCGCGGTACGCGACGCATATTCGATGCGCCCCTCATCGACGACGATCCTGCCCGCCAGCGCGAGCTTGCGCGGCGCGGTGGCGATCGTCCCGTCGCCGCTCACGACGATGTGCAGGTCGGGGCGGTTGAGCAGGCGAAAGTGCTCGGCGTGCCAGCTCACGCGTGCGCCTTCGCCGTCGGCATTCGCGCGTCCGAGCGTTCCACTCGCGGTGAAGTGCCCGTCACCGCCCTTGAAGTCGAACGTGGCCAGCGTGACGACGTTGTCGGCGAGCGTGGCGCGCAGCTTCCCTTCCGCCAGCGCGACGCCCCACTGCGGCGCATCGATGCGCAAGTCGTCGCCGGCCAGCGTGCCGGTCAGCACCGGCGCGCGCAGCGTCCCTTCAGCGCGGATGTCGAGATCGGCGCGGCCGTCGACGACCGCCGACGTGCCGATCCACGGCTGGAACGGCGCCAGCGACGCCAGTGCCGCGCGCAAGTGCATCGAAAGCGGCGCATCGGCCGACGCAATGCCCGGCGTGGCGCCGGCGCCGAGCGTCGCCTGCAGCGACGCATTGCCGGCACGCAGCGATTCGAGCGTCGCATCGAGCGTCCACGCATCGTCGTGCGCGGTCGCGTCGATGGCGAGCTTGCGGATGCCGAGCGCGAAGTCGGCGGACTCCGGCGATTCCGCGTCGCTGGCATGGAGGTCGCCGCGCTGGTTGCGGATCGCGATCGTGCCGTTGATCCGCGGCGATGCGGCGAGCGACCACTCGCCTTGCAGCGTGAGCGTCGATGCGAGCGGCAACGCCTGTCCGGCGAGCTTCGCGACGGTGGCGAGCGGCACGTCGTGGAATGCGCCGCGCGTCGCAATGCGGCCGCTGTCGACGGCGAGATCGCCGAGCGCGATGTCGCCACCGGCGATCGCGATGTTCGCCGCGCCGATGTGCAGGTGCTGCGCGGCCAGATCGACGTTCGCCGGCGATTGCAGCGCGATCGGCAACGTTCCCGTGACGTCGAGCCGGTCGAGGCTGCCGCGCCATGCGAACGGCTTCCCCTCGGCGTAGGCTAGCGCGCCTTTTGCGACGGCGACCAGCCGGTCGGCGCCGCCGGCGAGCTCGACGTGGAGGCTGTGCGCGGCGAGCGTTCCCTGCACGCTCGCATGCGCACGCGCAAGCGTGTGTGTCGCGTCGGCGATGCCCGATGCCGCAACGTCGATCGCGAGGTTGCGCTGCGCGAGTGCGAGCCGATGGCGCGCGTCGCCCGCCGATCCGATGTCCGCCTTGGCATCCAGCATGGCGATCGCAAGTCCATCGGCGAAGCGCAGCTTGCGCGCACTGGCATCGACGTGGCCGCTGACGCCGGAAGGCTCGATCGCCAGCGTGCCCTGCGCGTGCAAAGCCCCATCGAGCGGGCGCAGCGCGCCCGGGGGCAATAACGCGGTGATGTCGGCAAGGCTTTGCGCGTCGATCGCGAACGCGAGGCGGTCGCCGGTCCTGCCGGCGTTGCCGCTCGCGTGCACGCGCGATGACCCGACGCTCACGTCGACCGCGACATCGCGCGCCACGCCGGCGGCGAGCGACGCGTGCGCCTTTCCCAACGCAGGCTGCGAGCCCAGGCGCGCACCGGGCGCGAGCGTCGCATCGGCGACGACGGTCCACGCGGGGTCGAGATGTCCGCGCAGCGCGAGGCTGCCTTCCAGCGCACCCCGTGGAAACGCGCCGAGCCGCGATGGATCGAAATGCGTCGCACGGGCGTCGAGCGTGAATGCGCGCGCGCCGGCCAGCGCCATTTCGCCGTGCCCGTCCAGCGTGCCGGCCGCGGCGGTCAGCCGCGCCCGCGACAGCGTCACCCGCTCGTTCGCCACACGCGCGGCGAACACGAGCGCGAGCGCGCGGCCCGGGTCGGCGACGTTGCCGTCGAACGTCTGCGCATCGGCGTCGCCCGACGCGCGCAGTGTTCCGCGGATGCGCGACACCGCCATCGCGCCGTGAATCGCGTTGAGATCGACGTCGGTGAGCGCGAGCGTCGCGTCGGCCGCGCGCCGCCCGAGGTCGATCACCGCATTGCCGCGTGCACGACCTTCGCCGGACAGGCGCGCGTCGAGGTCGCGCAGCGTGATCGTCACGCCCTGCTGCGCGAAATTGGCCGACAGCGCGCGCAGCGGAATGCGCGCGGCGTCGATGCGCCCCGGTTGCGTGTTGGACAGCGAGAGATTTCCCGCGAATCCACCGGCCGCTGGCCGCGCGCGCGCGGCCAGCGCGAACGACGAATGCGGCCATGCGGGATCGAACGCCGCGAGATCGACGTTCGCGGCGTCGATGTCCAGCGTATCGAGGATGGCGTCGGCGAAGGGCGTCAGTTGTGCTTGCGCGTGGAAGCGCGCGTCGCCCGCGTGGCCGTTGCCCGCGACCGCGATGCGCGCGAGCGCGCCGCCAATCGTCGCGTCGGCGCCGACATTGGCGCGATCGCCGCTGCCCGCGAACGCGACGCGTCCCGACAGCGCGAACGGCGCCGCGGCGGCGAGGCTCGCATCGCCGCGCACGCGTCCTTCGTCGAACGCCAGTGTCACGTCGGTGACGCGGTGTGCGTTCGCGTCGCCGCGATAGCCGAACGCGATGCCGGTGACGCGGCCTGCGCGCTCGCCGAGCGTCCAGTCGAACGTGGTGACGCCGGCATGATCGATGACGACGGTGAGCGGCAAGCCGAGCGAGCGCGGCAGCTCGGCGGGTGCGCCCTCCGACGGCGCGACGGCCAGATCGACCGATTGCGCGCCGAGCGCGTTGACGCGCAATTCGCCGCGCGCCAGCGCCGACGGCTGCCATTCGACGACGACATCGCGTGCAATCACGGTGGTCGTTTCGCCACGCCATCGCAATTC
>Ga0070679_100007765_pt1 | contig 10045 bp, 8 predicted proteins | sample KBSC63BmetaG_FD_65652 | JGI IMG/M metagenome (GOLD analysis project Ga0070679, IMG submission 65652) | Corn rhizosphere microbial communities from Kellogg Biological Station, Michigan, USA - KBS C6-3B metaG | ecosystem: Host-associated > Plants > Roots > Rhizosphere | place: USA: Michigan... | reverse complement strand
TTCCCGCGGACAATATCGGTCATCGACGGAATGGTGCGCACGTGCAGGCCAACTTCGGTGACCCGCTGGATGATTTCGAGCCTGCGGGAGCGGTTCAGATTGGGCGCGGCCAGCAACAGATCATCGACCCGCCCCGCAGCGGCCAAATCGGCCAAATCGGCAATGCTGAAGATCGGCAAACCGGCGAACGTAGCGCCATGCAAAGCGTGTTCTTCGTCAACAAAACCTACGATCCGCAGCGAGTGGCTCCTTGCCATCGCAGCGTAAAGCTGTCGCCCCGCCTCTTCGACTCCGTAGATGACAGCCCGAGGCGACGAGTCATCGCGATATTGCCGCCTGTAAGTTTGCCCCAGCAGCCAATCAGTCGACACTCGCAGGCCAGCTATCGACAAGAACAGCAAGATCGGCTCAATGATACCGACCGTTCGGGGCACGCCGGCCACCCCAGCGAACACGAAAATGGCTACGCAGGGCAGACTGAAAATGATTACGCTGCGCACAACCGCATGCAGGGCGGCCGGTGTAGAATATCGGAAGATCGACCGGTACAAACCTTGGGTGATGAATATCGGAATGGCTAGGCCCACGGTCGCAATGGTCGCGTAAAGAGGTCGCCCGTCGATCGGCTGCCATTCTCCTAGGCGGAGGAAGAAGGAGAGCTGGACGCTGCCGAAGCAAAGAAGCACGTCAAGCGCAAGCATGATCGCGCGTTTCGCAGCGCGTGGTAGGTTGATCAGGAAGTCGACAGCGGGACTGGTCATGCAGCGCTCAGTGCCGGACGCCTTCACGGCGTACCACCTTGAGGATGGTTTGGCCTAGAATTCGCAAATCGAGCGCAAGACTGCACCGTTCGAGGTATTCGCGATCATAAGCGACTTTTTGCGCGACCGGGATTTCATCCCTTCCCAAGATCTGCGCCAGCCCGGTTATGCCCGGAACTAGCCGATCCACGCCGCTATCCCGACGCATCGCGATGAGGTCATCCTGGTTGTAAAGCGCAGGCCGCGGCCCAACGAGCGTCATTTCGCCGGCGAGCACGCTCCAGAGCTGCGGAATCTCGTCCAAGCTGGATCGGCGCAGAAAGCTCCCGACTGGAGTCAGTGCGGCCCGTGGGTCTGTCAGCAGATGGGTAGCCAGCGCCGGCGTACCAACGGCCATCGTTCGAAATTTGGGCATCGAGAAAATGCGTCCATTCGCACCCACTCGGTTCGACCAATATAGGATCGGTCCGGGCGAAGTCAGCCTGACGGCGAGCGCCGTCAACGCCGCTACCGGCAGCACGAGCGGCGTGGCCGCGACAACTAGCGCGACGTCTACGCCGCGTTTAAGCGCCTGGTAGATTTGTTTTTCGATCACAGACACGCCTCTAACCGCTAAGGCCTCGCCGGGAAAGCTTCCTATGCGGGAGCCGCTGTGGCAGGTGCGCGCCATGTCGGTACCAAAAAAGGTCATAGTTATCGGCGGCCTAAGCTCGGTCGCCCTGGCATTGAGGCGGCAACTCCCGGAAGCGACATATGTCGTTCGCCATTCCGCACAGCCCGGTGATCTGGTTATCGGCCAATACCGCGATCTAACGGAAGCCCATCTCCGTGGGTTCGACGCGCTGATAAATTGCGCCGGAGCCACTTCGGGCAGCCTCACCGAGCTAGAGTCGGCGAACGTTGAACTGCCGGCCATTCTCGCGCGGTCGGCGCGTTCTGCGGGGGTTGGGAAATTGGTGCAGGTGTCCTCGTTTGCAGTCTACGGCGACGCCGAGCGGATCGATAAGGCGACGCCAGCGAGGCCTGCTTCAGGATACGGCCGCAGCAAGCTCGCGGGCGACCGAGCGATTTTGGAGATGGCCGACGAAGGCTTTCATCCGGTGGTTGTGCGTCTCCCGGCGATTGTCGACTGGCGGCGGGGGAAAGGGAAGGTGGCGCAACTGCTAAAGACGTGGCTGCGCGTGCGTTTCATACCTGCACCGATGGGAGACGTGCGCCGCTCTATGATCTCTTCGACACTGGCCGCCCGGGTGTTGGCGCAAGTTGCCTGCGCGTCGTCCCCATCCGTCCTTCTCGCGGCCGACGAACAACCGTTTGCCTATCGTCCGCTGGCGGATACCCTAACCGCCGATCTTGGAAAAAAATTTGGAGTCGTCATGCTTCCTCGCGCCGTCTTGGCGCCTCTTCGCGTAGTGGCGTCAGGAGCCTACCAAAGCTTGTTCGCCTCGAGCATCGTCGACGAGGCGAGCAATTTCGCTCGGGATCTGCCCAGCGATCTCTATCCGACCATCACCAAACTCGCGAAAGTGGTGTCGGGGAGATGAAACAGCGCAAGCTATGGGTAGTCTCGGCACTCTTCTATCCGGAAGAGACGTCGACCGGGTATTTCCTCACTAAGATCGCAGAAGGATTGGCGGGAGAACTGGAGGTTCACGCGATCTGTAGCCGGCCCACCTATAGCGAGCGAGAATTGGAGGTGCCCTGGAGCGAAACTCACAAAGGAGTCCACATTCACCGCATGCGGTCGACGCGTTTCCACAAAGATCGCCTGCCTGGGCGCATACTGAACGCGGCGACGTTTTCGCTTGCGGCAACCCTATTCTGCCTATCGAAGTTGCGCCGCGGCGACCAAGTACTTGTGGTGACCAACCCGCCGACAATGCCGCCGTTAATTGGGCTGTTCGCGAAGGTTAAAGGAGCGCGGCGCTTCCTTCTTTTGCACGACGTCTATCCCGAGGTGCTCATCGCCACCGGAATAGCAAGCGAAACTAGCCTGTCCGTGCGCCTACTTGGCCTGCTGACCGCCGCCACCTATCGACTCTACGATACGGTGATCGCCCTGGGACGGGATATGGCCGAGCTCGCAGTGCGCCGAGTCGACGGGCGGGATGACCGTGTTATCATCATACCCAATTGGGGGGACGTCGACGAGATTGGGCCGATGGACCCCGCGGCGAATCCGTTCATCCAGGCGTATAATCCCGAAAAGCGCACGTTGATCCAGTTCTCGGGGAATATCGGGCGAACGCACGACGTCGAAACGGTACTCGAAGCGGCACGCCTGTTGAGTGGACGCCACGAATTGCAGATCCAGTTCGTTGGCGGCGGGGGTAAGGCGCGGCTGGTCAGCGGACGGGACGATCCTGCCGGCACAATCAAATATCTCCCGCGCCAGCCGCGCGCGATGCTCGGCCCGATGCTGGCGGCGGCGAATGCTGTCGTTATCCCCTTTGTAGACGGGATGTTAGGCGTATCGGTGCCAAGCCGAATGTACAACGTGATGGCCGCGGCGACCCCGATCATTGCCCTGGCCCATCCGGCGTCCGAGCTCGCCCTGACGGTCTCCGAGGAAGGCTGCGGTTGGGTCTTGCGCTCCGGCGACGCCCGAGGATTGGCTGACCTGCTTGACTACATCGCCACACCGGAGGGAAGGACAGATGCCCTTGAACGAGGACGCAAAGGGCGGGACGCGGCCACCCGCCGCTTCTCGCTGCCGATCGTTCTCGCCCAATTTGCCCGCCTCCTCGGCGTCGCAGATAGTCAGCCAATGGTCTCGGCGGACCATTCAAGGTCAGAACGCCCAGCCGAAAGACAAACAGCCCCCTGATCATCGCGGGTTCGCGTTTGGCCTCCCGGACGCTCGCCGAAGCAAGCCGAGAGACGGAGCGAGGCGCCTGCGGCCTGCGCAAGAGTCACGGAGTGACCATTTGCCTGCGCAATTATCACACAATCCGCGGCGGCGAACCCGCCGGGAGAACGGGTGGCGCGGGCGGCTATTCGCCATGCCGTCGTCGCTCCGCGCCAGGGCAGAACTAGCGAGCCGTCGCCGTTCGTGCGGCCGAATCCATTTACCCCGCTGACGCTGAAACGCCCGGACGGCATGCCTTCGAAACGCAAGGGATCCGCCCCGCCGGCCGAGAGACTGCCGCCTTGCCAGACCAAGCTCGCCAGATCAGGTCCAATCGCGACTGCAGGGCCCGCGAGAGCCCGAAATCGGCAGCCCGACAGGCTTAAGCGCGCACCGGCACCTGTCAGCAACCCGGCCGATGACGCACTCGCGTGATACCCGTTGCTGGAAGGCGACCCATCGAACACGCATCCGTCGAAGCTTAACTCGGCCCCGGTGCCGGCTTGCTGGCGGACAGCAAAGCCGGGATGGTTGCGAAAAGTGCACGCAGAAAACTGCGCATCGCAGGGCTGTGAGCGGACATGAACGTGGCCGAGGAAGGTCGAAAATGCTTCGTTGCTAAGGAAGTCGCAGGCCGTAAAGCGGACCGAGCCGATTCCCGCCGCCTCCTCGGCGAATAGGACCGAGGCATAGCGCGAATAGGCCAGCACAGCCTGCGCCAGGACAATGTCGTTACTAGCTTCCTCCAACGTGATGGCAAAATTTGCGAGGTAGGTCACTAGCCCTTGAACGACGATGTTTTGCGCCGAGCGAAACACGAGCCCCCGAAGCGCCTGGTCGACCACCACATCAGAGATAACCCCGTCGGATCCCGACACCTCGATTGCCGTGCCGGCCGCCGAAAGGAACAAGCGGGAAAGCGAGAATCCTTCGGCATGCACCTGGATCAAAGGTGCCGAGCCCGATCCGCCCAAGAAACGCAGCCCGGTGGCGCCGACCGGGGCGCCTCCGGGATCTAGGCGGCCCTTCTCATCCAGTCCTAGCGTGAGGGTTGGCCCGGCAGCGCGGCTCGCATCTATCAGCGTGGCTTCGCCGTCGCCGAAGAGGTGCTGACCCTTGCGCAACCGGATCGGCCTATCGATACGATATCGGCCGGCCGGGATGTAAATGGCGCCGCCGAGAGACTCGTCCCAATCACTGGCCGCCTGGGTCGCCGCGTTAAAGGCCGCGCTGTCGTCCGTTTGCCCATCGGCGTGAGCGCCGAACTGCGTTACGGATCGGCGGGAGAGCTCCGCCATAGGGAGACGCGAAGCCTGCCGGCCGACGACGGGCGATGCTCCGGCAACGGCAATCCCAGCAATCCCGAGTTTTCGCAAGACGGTTCGTCGGGCGTCCATATTTCACTTTCATGTATGACTTTGTGTTCAAAGCCGTTTGATGGCAAGCGCAAGAGCGAAGCTTCCATATGATAAGGCAAATCCGCCGATGGCATTACCTTTCGTTAGCCGCGAGCACTTAATCCAAGCCCTGAGGCTGGCGCCATGGCCCATCCGAAGAGCAGTCTTCACGAGACGCTATGAGCGCGAGATCAATCGAACGGGCGAAGCCGAACTCTTGCTACTGCGAACGTTCCTGAAGTCGGGGGACCTGTGCCTCGATATCGGAGCGAACCTCGGGACATATGCATTTGAGCTCGGGCGATTGACAGGGAATTGCATTGCTTTCGAGCCGAACCCGCATTTGGCACGCATCGTTCGCGGCCTGCGCCTCGAAGGGGTCGACTTACGGCAACTGGCAGCCGCTGACGCAGCTGGGACATCGGAATTCGCGGTGCCAAGATCGAAATTTGGCCATGCGCTCGGTCGTTTGCGGGCAAATGCCGACGATGGCACTGGGGACGACGTTTACACTGTGAAGACGATCAAAATCGACGACCTTGGTTTGCGAGACCTGCGATTTGTGAAGATCGACGTCGAAGGTTTTGAGGAGGGAGTGCTGCGCGGCGCCGTGGAAACGATCCAACGCGACATGCCGATCTTGCTTATCGAGATCGAGGAACGTCAGAATCCGGGTGGTCTTGCGCGGATCACGCGATCGCTGTCGAGCTACGGTTATAGCGGATATTTTTACGACGAGGGATGGATTCCGATCAAAGATTTCGAGGCGAGCCGACATCAGCCGGCGGATGGAGATGATCCGGATGGACAGGTCGCGCGGCGCTCTTTGCGCTTCTTCAACAATTTCTTATTCGCGCAGGAGCACCCGCCAGGAAGTGTCCAGCGTGCGAACGACAACGTCACCGGGCCATTGACTTAGCAAGAGACCGGCGGTGGATTGGGGCGGCCGTACGAATTGAGGCTTGATGTGCCGCTTTAGGCGGCTAAGGGACGCAGATCAAAAGGACCGCTACTGGTACTAAGCGGCGGGGTGATCAGCCGCATTCCTGACAGGCATGGCATGACTGTATTTCTCTTTCTTACCGCAGTCTCGGTTATCCTGGCCATCAGAGCGCTTGTCAGAATGTTCACCGGCAGGTTTCTTCACCCGCTCGACCTAGCCACCGTTTCGACATTCTATTACGCTGTTCCTTTGGCGGTCGCCGGCTACTTCCGATACAATCCGAGGGAGGTCGTATTCCTCCACGCCCAAGCCGGCGATCCCGCGATCGCATTCCAAAGCATGCTCTACGCCAGCGTGGCGATGACGGCACTCTTATTGGGGAGCCAGACTGGAAAACTATTCGGCAGCCCGCGCTTGGGCACCTATTTTGAATTAAACGAGGCCGGGCTGCCGCGGGCTTGGCTGGCAACCGGGCTTCTGATCGGTCTGATCGGACTCGGGATAATGCAATTCGGACTAGGGGATTTTCTGCGCGGATACGCGACGGAATCCGGTGAAGACGACGCGACCCTAGGCATGGCCCTGGTATACTTCTCTACGGGCAGCATTGGGCTCGTAGTGCTCTATGCGGTGATGCTGCAGCGCTTTTTGCAACGACACGAGCTGTGGCTGTTGATCACCGCGGGCTTTGTTACCGCGATCTTGGTTTTGCTCATTCGCGGAAAACGGCTCGAAATCGTCACGACTTTTCTTCCGCTGGGAATTTTGCTTCTCGCAGCTCGCGGCCGCCTCAAAGTCGCGGCGTGGAGAGCGGTTTTAGGCGCTTTGGGCGCCATCGCCCTAGTGGCGGTGGCGATCAGCCGCATCAATGATCAATTCGAGCTGTTCAACTTCAACTTTTATCTCTTGTCGGAAGGCCTCTATGCCGGCCACGCGTTGCCGGGCATTATAGGTCGCTTGAACGGCAGCATGCTGGACTATGAATACGGGTGGCGCTTCCTGAACTCGCTGCTGGCTTTCGTTCCCCGGTTCCTCTGGGAATCCAAAGACGATTTCGTCTACGCAGGGAATGTTGCGTTGGAAGGCGTGGCCCCGTTAGGCGCAAGCACTTTTCTGGCCGAAGTCGTCTTGCAGGGTGGAATGATCGCGGTCGTTCTTGTGCACTTTGTCTTGGGACTAATTTTCGATCGGGCGGCGAGATTCGAAGCTGTTTGGGACGCGGCCATTGCGAGCGGGAAGATACCTGGCCGGTTCCTCGTTTACATCATTCTCACGGCCATATTCATCCCGCACTTCCGCGACGGGATTGTTCCAGCCATCAAACTTTCTCTTCAAGCCGGAGTTTTTCTTGCGATTTTGGTGGGGCTTCGTCGCACGCCCGCCATGGTGGGGAGGGCGGGGAATATCGCGCCGCCTGTGCTTCGCACAACTTGATCGTGAACGTCCGTCGAAATCTCGTAGCCAACTTGCTTGGCCAAGGTTGGTCTGCGGCGCTCAACCTCGTTGCAGTGCCGATCTACCTAAAGTTGCTCGGTCCCGAGAGCTTCGGTCTGATCGGCTTCGCGACGGTCATACTTGTGCTCGCATACTTGCTGGATGGAGGGTTGGGAAACACACTCAATCGCTCGATGGTTCATTTCCGCGCAGGAAGTTTGAGCGCGCAAGCGGCCTCCGACCTTCTGCGCAGTGGGGAGGCGGCAATCTGGGGCGCGGCATTGCTAATTGGCGCAATTAGCTTCGGCCTAAGTTCGCACTTGGCGAATTGGCTCATTGATGCGCGGCAATTGCCGGACACCGCTGTGGCTCAAGCCTTGACGCTGAGTATTGTAATTGCTTTGATGCGCGTCACCGAGGGCATTTATCGCTCTGCCCTTTTGGGCCTAGACGGAGCGATAAGCGTTAACATTTTGTCGGCCGCCGGGGCCACGCTGCGTTGTCTCGGCCCGCTTCCATTTGTCCTCCATGCTCGTGGAGGGGTACTGACCTACTTTTCGGTCCAGCTTATAATATCGACGGTTTCCCTCTGCGCGTTCGCGGGGTTGACTCACATTAGACTTGAGGGAACGCCGTTCGGCAGGGGAGGCATTCGCCTTGATCCATTGCGAAGCGTGTTTCGCTTTGCGGGGGACGCATTTGTGGTTTCCTCGCTTGTCGCCGTCGCCAACCAAGCGGACAAGCTACTCGCTGCACGGCTCACTCCCTTGGAAAGCTTCGGATACTATTCCGCAGCCTCAATCGTAGCCACTGGGATATACCAGCTGGTCGTGCCGGTTTTCATGAGCTTCTACCCCAAACTGTCCTTGTTGCACGCCACCGGCGAGCAAGGGGAATTCGAGCGGCTTTTTCTCAAACTCGCGGTGGTCGTCGGGTTCATCGCCGGCGTACCGACAGCGGTCATTATAGCGAACGCGCAAGACGTGGTGTTTGCTTGGACCGGAAACGCGGTCACAGCAACGCGCACCAGCCCGCTACTGTTTTGGCTCTGCTTCGGCACCTGGGCCAACGGATTGTTTTACATTGCGCTCGCTCCCCTGCTGGCGTCCGCGCGCCATAGGATAGCCGTGGCGACGACGGGGCTGTTGCTGCTCACGCTTCTCCCGCTGTTGCTACTGGGCTGGTTGGAGGCGGATCTGGTGGGCATTGCCGCTGCCTGGAGTGGCGCGATGGTGGTCTGGTCCTTGCTGACGCTCGCCCTGACGGGACGAGCAGTTACCCGTTCGTCCTTGCTCGCGAAACTCTTCGCTGCCAGCTTGAGTCCATTCCTGCTGGCACTTCTGTGCTCCTACGCGATACGTAATTTGGCTCCTCATCCTGCGGCGCAGAGTCAGACTTTTGAGGCGGTGTGGGTGCTTCTCGACGCGACCCTGATCGGAACGATAACCGCAGGCGCGCTCTGGATTGCAAGTGTCGCGATCTCCGTTCCGAGCAAGGTATGACCGACAGCTTCGACATCGTGTCGGTCAAGGCCTTCGGCGATCTGATTATAATCTTGAGTTCGCTAAAGTCGGCGCCGACCGCGCACAGATCCCGGTTACTGCTCGGCCGGCATCTCCAACCATTATTTGACGCATTGGAATCCCCTGTTGAAGCGACATGGCTCGATCATGGGGAAACCGGCGTGCCGTCCTTCTACGACATTCGAAACAGCGGAGTGCGAAAGGCGGCCGTTAGCGCACTGTGGTTGCGTCGGGGGGTCGCGGCGGCCTCCTCACGCAATGTGCTGCTTTTCGATCGTCTCGGCTGGCGGGAGCGGTTCCTCGCCGGAGGAAGACGGGCGAGGGCGTTGCCGCCAGCCGACAACATCTATCTCGCCTACCGGGCCCTTTTTGGAAATCCTGCCCTCGATTCGGCTCTCCCGAGGCGCGGCGGGCACATCGGAATATTCCCGGGCAGCCGGTTGGCGAGCAAGAACCTGCCACTGGAACTGGTCGGTCAGGTGAGGAAACGGATCGCCGCTCACGGCGGAGAGTCAGAGCTCCTGTTGCTGGACGGCGAGCGCCCCGATCTCGAACGCGCCGGGCTGGGTGGTCGCGTCGTACCACGCAGCTTCGCTGCGATGCTCGACGCGGTGAGGACTTGCGATGCCGTAATCTCGGCGGACAGCATGCCGGCACATTTGGCGCAGATGATGGGCCGACCGGTTTTCGTTTTCACGCCAGTGGTCAATAATTACTGGCTTCCTTATTCGGCGCTTGCGGGCAACCGTTGGGCACTTTTTCGAGATGGTCCGGGGCAAGCCTTGTCTGATTTTCTGAGCGGATGGAGCGCGGCTGATGGCGGGTGAACGAGAACGGCTGGCGGCGTCGCGAGTGTTAGTCGCTGGCGACGTCATGCTTGATCGCTATTGGCACGGCGACGTCGAGCGTATTTCTCCGGAAGCTCCCGTACCGGTCGTTCGGATGACCACCGAGGAATGTCGCCTCGGCGGAGCGGCGAACGTCGCCCAGAACGTTGCTTCTCTCGGCGCGGGCGTCACGCTAATGGGAATCGTCGGCCGAGACGAAGGCGCCAACGAGGTGCGCAGGCTGCTCGACAGTAGCGGTATCGAGAATGGGCTGCTGCAGGACGAAGGCGCGCCGACCACGGTCAAACTGCG
>Ga0070679_100007763_pt1 | contig 10045 bp, 12 predicted proteins | sample KBSC63BmetaG_FD_65652 | JGI IMG/M metagenome (GOLD analysis project Ga0070679, IMG submission 65652) | Corn rhizosphere microbial communities from Kellogg Biological Station, Michigan, USA - KBS C6-3B metaG | ecosystem: Host-associated > Plants > Roots > Rhizosphere | place: USA: Michigan... | reverse complement strand
GAGTGGCCGTCTCCGAACAGCTCGACCTTGATGTCCCCGGCCGGGCTGTTGGATTGCACGTCGACGTCGATGACGACGTCGTGGGACAGCCGCTTCTTCAACCACGCGGGGTGGTTGTACCCGTCATGCGCGCGCAGCTTTCCGCCGCTGATCTGGTAGCCGCCGCCGGTGTCCAGCCAGTCGGACCCCAGCGCGTCGCGTTCGAAGCTGTCGCTGAACGGCGCCGTCATCGCCGGCGCCGTATCGCGGCCGCGGCAGGCGGGGGCCGCCAGGACCATCGAAGCCATCGTGAGGATCTGCGTCCGGCGGCGCGCATCCGACGCGTGTCTGGCCGCCGCACTAGACCCAGTCACATTCCGCAAAATAACGTCGTAGACGTCGCGCGGCAAGGCTTAACGGCTCCCGCCTCAGCGATTGTGGGCGGCTTTTTCGTACCAAAGTCCCCACCGGATCCCACGATCGCTGACGCGCACCTCGGGGACGGCGGCCATGCGCACGATCTCTTTCAGCAGCAGCGCGCCGGCCAGGATCACGTCGGCGCGGCGCGGATCCAGGCCCGCCATCTTTTCGCGCTGGACCTGCGTGGCGCCGGCCAGGCGCGCGATCTGCGCGTCCAGCGCCGCGTCACCCAGGCGGCTCCCGTGCACGCGGACCGGATCATAAGTGGACAGGTCCATCGACATGGCGGCCAGCGACGTCACGGTGCCCGCCACGCCGACCAGCAGGTCCAGCGGCGCGCGCCCCAGTTCACGGGCCGCGTCGCCCAGGGTGGTGGCCACCTCGCGCGCGATGGCCCCCATCTCGTCGGGTGTGGCCGGATCATGGTGAATGTGCCGCTCGTGTAGCCGCACCGATCCCACCGGGAAGCTGTGGCGAAAGCGGACCTGCCCCCGCTCGGACACGATGACCTCGGTCGAGCCGCCGCCGATGTCGACCATGGCCACGCGGCCGCTCGCCACCTCGACGGGGAAAGACGCGGCGACGGAGCGAAACGTCAGGGCCGCCTCGCGATCGCCGGCGATCACCTCGACGGGGCCGCCCAGGATCTTCTCGGCGGGCGCCAGGAACTCGTCCGCGTTCGGGGCCCGCCGCAGGGCCTCGGTGCCGATGGCCGCGATCGTCGCGCCGTGCCTGGCGGCGATGGCGGCATAGCGGCGCAAGGCCTCCAACGTAAGCGCGATCCCCTCCGCGCCAAGCTTGCCGTCCTTGCCGATGCCACGCCCCAGCCGCGTGATCTCGGCCTGCTGGTCCAGCACCTCGGGCTCGGCGCCGCCTTCACCAGGTCGCGCCACCAGCAGCAACGTGGTGTTCGTCCCGATGTCGATGGTGGCGATGGCGCGGGAGAGGGCGGTCATCGCCCAACCAACCGGTTGTCCTCGCCCAGCGAAGTTAGGAGAGGATAAAGGTGAGGGGAAGCCGATCGGTTGCGTCGCCCGCCGGCCCTCTCCCTTACCCTCTCCCGCTTCGCGGGCGAGGGCAACCGGTTGGCTGGCGGAGAGCGCATGCTTCGTTCCGGCGCGCGTTCTTCTAGTGCTTCGGCGCCGGGCCCCAGGACGGCGAGGCCGCGCCCCCGCGGGTGATCTGCACTTCGTGGCGCGTCTCCGGGTTGGCCACGAACAGGCCGCCGCGCGACGAGGCGTAGACCAGCAGGCGGCCGTCGGGCGACCACGAGGGATCCAGGTTCGAACCCTTGCCCTGCGTGATGCGCGTGACCTGCTGGCTCTTCACGTCGATGTAGAACACGTCGAACACGCCCCGCTCGTCGCGACCCGTGAACGCGATGTAGGGCTTCTTCGGATCGGGGTTCCAGCGCGGCGTCTGGTTGTACTTGCCCTGGAAGGTGATCCGCTTCGCGGCGCCGCCCGAGGCCGACATCACGAAGATCTGCGGCGAGCCCTGGCGGTTCGATACGAACGCGATCTGCGACCCGTCCGGCGAGAAGCTGGGCGAGCTGTCGATGGCCGGATTGTTGGTCAGGCGCGCCCGCACCGCTCCGTCGGCGGGGCTGATCCGGTACAGCTCGGCGTTCCCCTCGTGCGACAGCGTCAGCACGATCGAGCCGTCGGGCGACCAGGCCGCGCCGGTGTTCATGCCCGGCTGCTTCGAGACCCGCCGGGCGCGTCCCCCGCCCGCCGAGACGATCCACATATCGGGGTTGTCGCGCAGGTACGACGTGAACGCGATCTCGCCGCCGCCAGGCGAGAACGCCGGCAGCAGGCAGTCCGATTGCATCTTCGTCACCACGGCGTTCCGGCTGCCGTCCATGTCGACGACCGCGATCTCGTGGCTGCCCTTGCCGACCTGCGCGTAGGCGATGCGCGACCCGAACACGCCACGCGTGCCGGTGAACGACTGGATGATGTCGTTGACGAACTCGTGCACGGCCTCGCGGATGTCGCCGGCGTTGTACTTCTTCGACAGCGTGGGCGTGTCGCCGCGCGCCACCACGTACAGCCGCCCCTCGAGGCTGCCGCCGGACGCCTTCATCTTGACCACCGCCTGGGCGCCCACCTGCGACCACAGCGCCGACGAGAAGTTCAGCCCCTCGCTGACCAGCTGCGACGGGAACGAACCGGGATCCAGCACCTGGAACAGGCCGCTCACGTCGGCGTCCTTCGACATCGTGTCGGTGGCGGTGCGCGCCGATTCGCCGTCACCTTCGGCGCGCGGCACCGCCATGCGCAGCAGCTCGGCGCCGGCGCCCGAGATGCGAATGGCGGGCAGATCTTCGTCGCCGCCGGGGGCCTGGGCCCGCGCGGACGCGCAAGCGAGCGCCAGACCACCTGCCACCACCGTCGCGCAGAATCGTCGTCGCATCATTTTTCGCACGCGACGCTAATCCCGCGCTTCTTGAATGTCGAGGGTGGGGGCGGGACCCTGCGCGCCAGCTTGGCGGCGTCGACGCAGGCGTCATCCACCAGCGGGTTCCCCGACGACTTCGTCAGCTTCACGTCGGAGATCGTCCCGTCGTCGCTGAAGCGAAAGCGGATCTCCGGCGGCGTGGAGATCGATTCGGGCGCCATGCCGGCGGGCAAATTGTAGTTCTGCTTGAGGAGCCCGCTGATGGCGGCCAGGTACTGATCGCCGATGGCCTGGTTCGATGTCCCCAGGGCCGAGCCGGTCAGCGAGCCCTCGTCGGGATCGGCGGTCTCGGCCAGCGCGGCCAGCTTGCGCGCCCGGTCCAGCGCGTTCTTCAGATTCTTCTTGATGTCCTTGTCCTCGGGCTTGGGGGCTTCCTTGGGCGCCGCCTTCGCGTTCGGATCCTCGGACACCTTCACGGTGTTGGGCTGCGGCTTGGGGGGCGGCGGCTGGGTGATGCGCGGCAGCCAGAACTTGTCGCGTGGCTTCCCCAGCTTCACCATCTCGGCGCTGACGAAGTCGTGCTGCACCACCAGCGGCGGCTGCTCTTTCCCGTGCGCCAGCGCGACCGCGCCCAGCACGGCCCCGTGCAGCGCCAACGTCACCAGGATCCCTACGCTGTTGCCGCGTCGCCCGCGGCGGACTTCGGTTCGCTCCACGGTGCTCGCCTACTCCAGCGGGTCGGTGACCATCCCCAGCTTGTCGACGCCGGCTTGCTTCACGGCCGCCATGATCTTCACCACGTCGCCGTACAGCAGATCCTTGTCGGCGTGCAGGTACAGCTCCTTGTCCTCGTTCAGCTTGGCGTTGTTCTTCAGCATCTTCTCGACGTCGTCCCAGGGGATCTGCAGCTTCCCCAGAAAAACGCGCTTGTCCTTGGTGACGGTCAGGATCAGCTTCCCCTCGTCGTCGGGGATGGTCTGCGCCTTGGCCTGGGGCAGATTCACGTCGACGCCGGTCTGCAACATGGGGGCGGTGACCATGAAGATGATCAGCAACACCAGCATGACGTCGACCAGCGGGGTGACGTTGATCTCGGTGATCGACCCGCCTTGGGGCCCGCCGCCCATCGCCACTAGAAGAATCTCCGCCGCACGATGTTCAGGAAGTCGCTGGAGAACGTCTCCATCTCGGAAGAGATGACACGGATCTTCCGAGAAAAGTAGTTGTACGCCATGACGGCCGGGATGGCGGCCATCAGGCCGATGGCGGTGGCCACCAGCGCCTCGGCGATGCCGGGGGCGACCGTGGCCAGGTTGGCGGCGCCCTTCGAGCCGATGTTACGGAACGAGTTCATGATGCCCCACACGGTGCCGAACAGACCGATGAACGGGCCGGCGCTGGCGGTGGTGCCCAGTAGCGGGACGCGGCTCTCCATCTCGGTGATGGCGGTGGTGCGGGCGCGGGCCAGCGCGCGCTCGATGCTCTCGATGTCGCCCAGCAGGTCGTCGTTGCCGGCGTTGGGATCGCTCTGCTGCTCCTGCCGGCGGCGCTGCAGCTTCGCCAGTTCGGTGTAGCCGGCGCGAAACACCTCGCTGACCGGCGAGGGCTTCGACGCCTCGGTGGCGCGCCAGATGTCGTCCAGGCGCCCCGTCTTCCAGAACATCTCCTGGAAGCGCATCGAACGGCTGGTCGCGTTCGACAGGTAGATGGACTTGGACCCGATCACGAACCACGACGCCACGGACATTCCGATCAGCAACCCCATCACGCCTTTCACGACCGGCGAGGCGTTCAGGATGAGGGCGATGATGTCGAGGCGGTCCCCGCCCCCGGCTTGCAGCAATAGCGGTAGCGTCGACATGAGGTCTCGAGGCTCCTTGAGTGAGTTGCGGGTGGTTGCAGGTAGGTTGCGGTCGAGGTCCGACGCGCCGGCTGACAACGCGCACCGGGCCCCCGCAACAAATACCAGACGGACGTCGCCTTGGACACATCGTGGGGGCAGCGGGTGGCCTGGCCGCGGGCGGTTGGTCCGATTTTCGCTTGTCACAGGGCCCATGGGACGGCACGCGGACGCGAGACGGTTCGAAATCCGCGAAATGGTGCGGAATCACGCGCGCGTCCTAGACTGTCGAGTGATGCGTTTCGACCACGGAGGACGAACATGACGAAGCAATTGGGCACACTGTGGCTGATCGGCTTCATGGCCGCGTTGGCGCCGGCGGCCGGGTGCATCGAAACCGTTCATGAGCACAGCCACGGCGGTGGGGGCCAGCAGGCCTGTAGCGGCTACCAGTTCTTCTCGGTGGAATGGGGCGTCGATCACGGGCCGGGCACCGCGCCGCTGACGTGCGCCGACATCCAGCAGATGGCCTCGCATGTCGAGTTGACGACCGCCGGCCCGGCGCCCGCCACCCTGATCCCTTCGTACAACATCGAATGCCACGACGGGTACACCTGCCCCGACGGCTCGCCGTGCCCGATGTCGGCGGACACCACCGACGCGCTTCCGGTCGGGACTTACGTGACCGCGGCGACCCTGGTCGGCCCGGACGGATCGGTCCTGTCGACGTCGCCCGGCCAGGGCCCGCAATACGGGATCACCGCCTGCGACGGCTTCGTGCTCCCCTACATCTTCACAATTCAATGAGATAAAGGACCCTGGGAGCCCGCCGTCACTCACGCGATCGCTCATGGCAGTGTTCCTGTCTCTTCCGCGGGGCGGAGGGAAACGCTGCTAAGATAGGCGGCCCTACCTGAAGGAGTGGCCATGCCCAACGAGACCAGCCCCGCCACGCGTCCCGCCCGGGCGCCGCATCCCGTGAACGGTACGTCGCTGTCGTTCGATCTGGCCGCCGAGGCCGACAAGCTGAGGCGCGAGCCGACCTGGCAGGCGCGCGGGCACAACGCGAAGACGCTGGTGAAGCACCCCGACTTCCGGGTGGTGCTGATCGCGCTGCGCGCCGGCGCGCGCATGTCGGAGCACAAGACCGATCACTGCGTCACGATCCACGCGCTGGAAGGCAAGCTGCGCCTGCAACTGCCCGGGGAGACGCTGGAACTGGCGGCAGGCACGGCCGGATCACTGCTGGCGCTGGAGCAGACGGTGCTGCACGACATCGAGGCGCTGACCGACAGCCTGTTCGTGCTGTCGCTGGGGTGGTCGAAGGGCGCGGTCGGAACCTGACCGGCATTGACAAGGGCGGCGTCCTGAGGCTTGCTGCACGCCGATGTTGCGACCGATCATGAACGACCTGACCGAGAAGCTGCGCGCGTTCGCCCACCGCCAGCTGGACGCCGACCTGCGCAAGAAGCACCCGGTCGTGCAGCATGCCCGCAACCTGGTCAGCATCGTCAACGAGCTGCTGGGCCAGCCGATTCGACCGGCCCCGGCCGCTGACGGGGGGCCCGCGCCCCAGTCCGCGGCGGCCCCGGCCAGCGGCCCCGCCAAGCCCGCGGTCCGCCAGGCGCCGGTGCTGCTGTACTTCGACGGCAAGGACCATCGCACCCGCACCAAGGTGGAAGAGCTGCTGCGCGGCCGCGACATCGCCTTCCAGGTGCTGGACGTCGGCGACGACGAGGCCGAGCGGTCGTGGGTCACCACCGCCGCCAAGACGAACGAGTTCCCCATCGTCGTCATCGGCGGCGCCCCCGTGGGCGGCCTGACCGAGCTGACCCAGCTGGATCTGTCCGGCGAGCTGATGCGCCGCGTGTTCGCCGCCAACTGATCGGCCGATGGGACAGCTGGACGAGCCGGGGCTGAATCGCCTGATCGAGGCGGGCTGCCCGGCCTGCGGTGACAAGAAGCTGATCTTCCGAACCTACGTCGACGGCCACATGCCGTTCATGGGGGGCGAGCCGGTGGGGCGCGTCACCTGGAGCTACGACGGCGAGAAGTTCGTGGACGGTGTCCATCACGTCGCCTGCGGCACGTGCGCGCACGTGATGTTCCAGGCTGCCGTCTGCCCGCGCTGCCACGCCGCCGACGGATTGAAGAAGGCGCTGGAGACGACGAACGACTACCCGGTGCCGGTCGCCTGCCCGTCCTGCGACGAGGACCAGGTGACGTACTTCGCGTTTCTGCCGGCGACGGTGGCGTACCAGGACGGGCGCGCGGCCAAGGCCGCTTCGCGCGTCGAGCCCCACGAGCCGGGATTTCACGGCTACCGCGCCGACTGCCGCTACTGCGGGACCATCGCGGCCCGCACCGCCACCTGCCCGCTGTGTGGCGCGCCGGGGCCCCTGCGGGCGCGCCCGGGCTGAAGCGCGCGCGGGCCGGGGCGGCTCCGTCTGCTACATTGATTGACCGATGTCGACGTTCCGTCGGATAGCCGCTGCCTGCGCCCTGTTCGCCGTCATGGCGATGGGCCTGACCGCGCCCGCGGAGGCCGGCGCCCAGGGCGACGCGGCGGCCAGCGCCGGGGGCCTGGACGCCACGCTGGTGGTGGCGTCGGTTCGCCGCGCGCGTGGCGCGGTCACCGACCGCGGTGCCGCGGACGAGCTGGATGGACAGTCTCACGGCCATGGTCACGTTGGGCTGTTCCACGCGCTCTGGCTGGCGGCCGCGTCGTCGTTCCCTCCGCCCGCATTCTCCTACGCCGGCACGCTGGCGAGCGCGGTCTGGCGCGCGCCGGCGACGCCGCTCCTCGATTCGCGCACCTCCCGCGGTCCACCCGCGCGTTCGTGACCCTGTAACCCGAACTGTCCTGGTGCCGCGGCCGCGCAGGTCGCGGGCGCCTGTCCGCATTTCATCGGAGTTGCGTCATGAACGAGACCGAGACCGACGTCGTCAATCGTCCCGTATTCCGGGATCCCCAGGAGAAGCCCGCGCCGCGCAAGCGCGACAAGAAGTCCCTGCTGGTCTTCTTCAGCTTCATCGCCGCGCTGGCCCTCCTGGTCGCGCTCAATATGAAGTAAACGTCAAAGCCGGGGCCTGAAGCGTTCGAGGGTTCGCTTCGGGCTCCGGCTCTGCCCTTGTCCTCGGTCCCGTCTTCGTGCCAACCGATGCCCGACTTTCTTGCCAACCTTGCCGTCGTCCTGGGCGTCGCCGCCGTGACGACGATTGTCTTCCAGCGGCTGCGCCAGCCGGTCGTGCTGGGCTACCTGCTGGCGGGGTTGATCGTCGGGCCGCACCTGCCCGTGCCCGTCACCGCGAACGAGGCGCTGGTGCACACGCTGTCCGAGCTGGGCGTCATCCTGCTGATGTTCGCGCTGGGGCTGGAGTTCAGCCTGCGCAAGCTGGTGCGCGTGGCGCCCACGGCAGGCCTGATCGCGCTCATCGAGTGCAGCCTGATGGTGTGGCTGGGCTACATGGCCGCCCGCGCCTTCGGCTGGACCAGCTTCGAGGCCATCTTCACGGGCGCGCTGGTCGCCATCTCGAGCACCACCATCCTGGTGAAGGCGTTCGCCGAGATCGGCATCAAGGGGCGCATCACCGAGATCGTGTTCAGCATCGTCATCGTCGAGGATCTGGTGGCGGTGCTGCTGCTGGCGATCCTGACGGCGGCCGCATCCGGGGCCGGGCTGTCGGCGGGGGCGCTGGTGAAGACGGTCGCGCGACTGGCGGGTTTCCTGATCGCGTTCGTGGCCGTGGGCCTCATGGTGGTCCCGCGGCTGATGCGCGCGGTGGTCCGCCTGCGGCGCGCCGAGACGACGCTGGTGGCCAGCGTGGGGCTCTGCTTCGGCCTGGCCTTGCTGGCGCGCCAGATGGGCTACTCGGTGGCGATGGGCGCTTTTCTCGCGGGCGCGCTGGTGTCCGAGTCGGGCGAAGGCCACGAGATCCAGCGCCTGGTCGAGCCGGTGCGCGACATGTTCGCGGCCATCTTCTTCGTGTCGGTGGGCATGCTGATCGAGCCGCGCGAGGTGTACCACCACGGCGGCGCCGTGCTGGCGCTGATGGGCATCGTGCTGGTGGGAAAGCTGCTCGGCGTCTCCGTGGGCAGCTTCCTGGCCGGCAACGGCCTGAAGACGTCGATCCGCGCCGGCCTCAGCCTGGCCCAGATCGGCGAGTTCTCCTTCATCATCGTGGGCGTGGGCACGTCGCTGGGCGTGGTGCGCAGCTTCCTGTACCCGGTCGCGGTGGCCGTCTCCGCGCTGACCACGCTGACGGCGCCGTGGTTGATCCGCGCCGCCGGTCCCCTGGCCGAGCGGATCGATCGCCGCTTGCCGCGCGCCTTCCAGACCTACGCGGCGCTGTATGGCTCGTGGGTCGACGAGCTGCGGAAGGCGCCGCCCGTCCGCTCGGCGGGGGCGCGGATCCGGCGCGGCGTGATCCTGTTGCTGGTCGATGTGGCCGTCATCGGCGCGCTGGTGGTCGGCGGCTCGATCGAGTCGCGGCGGGCGGCCGAGCTGGCCGCGCGCTGGCACATCCAGGCGGGGCCGGGCATGGCCAAGATGGTCATCCTGGTCGCCATGTGCGCGCTGGCCCTGCCGTTCATCGTGGGGGCCATCCGCACTTCGAGGGCGCTGGCCGTCGGTCTGGCGCGCCGGGCGCTGCCGCCCGGTGAAGGGGGCGTGGATCTGGGCGAGGCGCCCCGCCGCGCATTGATCCTGGGGCTGCAGCTGGCGATCTTGCTGGGCGCCGGGACGCCCCTGGTGGCGCTGACGCAGCCGTTTCTGCCGTCGGTGCCGGGACCCCTGCTGCTGGCGCCGCTGGTGCTGGCGCTGGGCGTCCTGATCTGGCAGAGCGCAGGCAACCTGCACGGTCACGTGCGCGCCGGCGTCGAGGTGATCACGGAGGCGCTGGCGGCCGAGGCCCGATCGGGCCCGGCCACCTCCGGTGGCGAGGACCACCCGCCGGCGGTGCCGCTGGATACGACCGTCAGGATGCTGCCCGGCCTGGGCGCGCCCCGGGCCGTCAAGTTGAAGCCCGGGGCCGCCGGCGTGGGGCGCACGTTGAAGTCGCTGAACCTGCGCGGCGTCACCGGCGCCACGGTGCTGGCGATCAATCGTGAGAACGGACCGTCCGGCGCCGAGAACCTGCTGCCCACCGGCGACGAGCCCCTGCGCGCGCACGACACGCTGGTGATCGCGGGCAGCGCCGAGGCCACCGCCGCCGCAGAGGAGCTGCTGTCATCGGAGGCGCGTGTCAGCGCACCAGGTCGTTGACCAGGGCGCGTAGCTGGGCCAGCTCGAACGGTTTCTCGATGTAGCGGTTGCTGGTGGCCGCCAGGAAGCCTCTGGCCTGCGGCGTGAACGCGCCGCCCGTGGTGAAGACGACCTTGCCGGATGACTCCGGGAAACGTTC
>Ga0070679_100007762_pt1 | contig 10047 bp, 11 predicted proteins | sample KBSC63BmetaG_FD_65652 | JGI IMG/M metagenome (GOLD analysis project Ga0070679, IMG submission 65652) | Corn rhizosphere microbial communities from Kellogg Biological Station, Michigan, USA - KBS C6-3B metaG | ecosystem: Host-associated > Plants > Roots > Rhizosphere | place: USA: Michigan... | reverse complement strand
CGGACCAATGACGCACCAGCCGTGATCCGAAACCTCCCGACTGGCGTGCTCGGACTCGACGCGGTGCTCGGCGGCGGAATGCCTGAGTACTCTTTCAACTTGATCGCGGGCGCGCCTGGCGCCGGCAAGACGACGCTTGCCCAACAGATCGTGTTCGCGAACGCGACCACCGAACGGCCCGCGCTCTACTTCACGGTCCTTGGCGAGCCGACGCTCAAGATGCTCCGCTACCAGCGGCAGTTTCGCTTCTTCAAACCCGAGCTCATCGAGTCCGCCGTTAGGTTCGTCAACTTGAGTGAGGAGGCAGTGCGGGGAGACCTGAACGACGCGCTCGACCGAATCGTTCGCGAGGTCGAGAAGATTGAACCCCAGATGGTCGTCGTGGATTCGTTCCGAACACTTGGCCAACAGTACCACGCTGAGCCGTTGGACAGCGATGTCGATACGAAGATGGGCCTGGAGTACTTCGTCCAGCGCCTTGCCCTGCACCTAACGACGTGGGAGATCACATCGTTCCTCGTGGCGGCATTCGATGAGCACGAACAGGAGAACCCGGTGCTCACGGTCGCCGACGGGATTCTCTGGCTGTCCCAAGCCGCCGACCGCAATTCCGTCGTCCGCAAACTCCAGGTCTCGAAGGCGCGCGGACGCGCATTCATGCCAGGGCTGCATACGTTCCGGATCACGGATCGCGGCCTGCAGGTGTTTCCTCGCATCCCGGAGCAGCAAGCGAAGCGTATTGCGCCGCCGTCGGTGCGATTGCCGACCGGTGTGCCGGGCCTCGACGCGATGATGGGCGGCGGGATTCCAGCGGGCGACGCGATGATGCTGGCCGGCCCCGCCGGCACCGGAAAGACGACGTTCGCGACGCAGTTCGCCGCGGCCGGGCTCGAGCGAGGCGAGGCTGGCGTCATCGTCGTTTTCGAGGAATACCCGGAGGAATATCTTGCGCGCGTCGGAAAAAGGGACGCCGGCCTGGCGGCGAGTGTCCGGGCCGGACGCCTCAAGGTGCTGTACCTCCGACCTCTCGACCTCTCCGTCGACGAGACGCTCTGGGAGATCCTCGAAGGCGTTCGGGCGGTCGACGCGACGTGGGTCGTGATCGACTCGCTCTCCGGCTTCGAGATCGCTCTCGCGCCCACCTTCCGCGAGGATTTTCGCGAGTCGCTCTACCGGCTGGTGGGCGCACTAACGGCGACGGGCGTCACCGTCGTCATGACGGCCGAAGTGCTCCAGGGTCAGGCCGATGTGCGTTTCACGAGCGAGAAGGTCTCCTTCATCACCGACGACATCGTCGCGCAACGCTACGTCGAGATCGACGGCGAGCTCCGCACCGTGGTCGCGGTCGTCAAGATGCGCGGCAGTCAACACAGCCGCGAGTTTCGCTTCTACGAGATCACGCCCGCGGGCGCGGTGGTCGGCGAGCCGCTCACCAACTACCACGGCATCATCACGGGTGTCCCTGACAGGACGAGCGACGCGTGACCAGCTCCAGGCTCGGCGATGATGAGTCGGCCGCACTGCGCGGTCCCCCCGCTCCCGCGCCTGACTACGCGGATTGGGCGAGCCGGTATCTGGAGCATGCGCCGCTGGCCGTCGCCGTCGTTCGAGGCGTCGCGCACACGTTAGTATACGCTAACGCCGCATTCCGGCACCTCGGATCGCGAGGCGATGAAGCGGTCGGGCGGCCCATCAGAGACTCGCTCGATCCGGCCGCTGCGTCCGAGCTCGAGGACCTCTTCGATCAGGTGCGGCGCGACGGTCTCGTCGCGCGCGATGCGATCGTCTTGCCTGGCCCTCGAGGCGCTGTGTCTCGGCACTACACGGTATGGCCGGTGGCCGACCGCAGCGGCGAGGTCAACCAACTCGTTATGGTCCTCCTCGAGCGCGAGGAGCTAAAGGAAGGAGAACTGACCCGCTCGCGCCAGACCGAAATCGCTGAACGTCTGCTGCTGAGCGCTCTGCGGGAGCAGATGCTGGCGGAGGAGGCGGAAGCGGCGCGAAGGCGAGCGGCGCTTCTCGCCGCGGCGGCCGCTCGCCTCGGCGCATCGCTCGATCGGGAGACGACCTACGCCAGCATGGCTGGCCTCTCGCTTCCGCGGAGCGGCGCGTGGTGTGTGGTGGACATCGTCGAACCCGACGGCACGTTGCATCGGCTCGCCATTGTCCATCCCGATCCGGCGAAGGAGGCGCTGGCGCGCGGGCTCGAACGCATCTGGCTCCCCCAACCGGGCGATCCGTTCGGCGTGCCGCTCATGATGCGTTCCCCCCAAGCGACCGTCATCGCGGATGATATCGACGTGGCACTCGCCGCGAGCGCGCACAGCCCGGACACGCTGCGTGCGCTGCGCGAGCTCGGGATCGGTCCGCTGCTCGTGGCACCCCTCCTCGCTCGCGGAACAATCTGCGGCGCCATCACGTTCGTGAGTCGGCGAGGAGACATGACATACACGCCAGCGGAGGTGTCCCTCGCAGAAGCCCTCGCGGCACAATGCGCGGCCGCGCTCGAGAGTGCGCAACTCTACGACGTCGCTAGCGCCGCTCGTGCGACGGCGGAGGCGGCGCAGCGAGAGGCCGAGACCGCAAATCGGGCGAAGTCGCGATTCCTGTCGATGATGAGCCACGACCTGCGCTCGCCCCTGAACGCCATTGGTGGCTACGCCCAACTCCTCGACCTGGAGGTTCGGGGTCCGCTGACCGAGGCGCAGCACACGGACCTGCGGCGCATCAAGGTAAGCCAGGAACACTTGCTCGGGCTCATCGACAGAATCTTGAGCTTCGCCAGACTCGAGGGAGGAAAGGTCCAGTATGACATCTCAGACGTGCCGCTCGACGCGACGCTCAGAGTGGTCGAGGTCTTCGTCGCCCCGCAATTGTCGGCAAAGCGGCTCGAGTTCCGGTTCGAGCCGGGTATCGAGCATGATGACGCAAAGGTGCGCGTACGTGCCGACGGGGAGAAGCTTCAGCAGATACTCACCAACCTGCTGGCGAATGCCATCAAGTTCACGGAGCCTGGGGGCCAGATTACCGTGAGCTACGAAGCGCGCGAGGCGGACGTGTTGATCCACGTGCGCGACACGGGTCGCGGCATCGCAACCGGTGAGATAGAGTTGATCTTCGAGCCCTTCGCGCAAGTTGGGCGGGGCCTCACGTCGACCGCCGAGGGGGTGGGACTCGGCCTCGCTATCGGCCGAGAGTTGGCGAGAGGGATGGGAGGCGACCTCACCGCCGAGAGCGTGCTCGGGAAGGGCTCGGTCTTCACGCTGACGCTGCAGCGCTCACACACGACGGCAACGCGGCACGCTCACGATTCGTGACGCCCCCTCCCTTGTCGGCCATCGACTGCACGATCCTATCGTCGCAGCTTCTTCACCAGCGTGGGCGCGAACGATAGCGCGAATAGCGCGGCGACGACCAGGCCAGCGAGCAGTAGCGCGCGTTTGTTCCCCGTCTCGAGCCCGGCGACCAACCGATCGCCGACATACACCGCGGCAATCGTCCCCGGAAGGATGCCGAGCGCCGTTCCGGCGAGGAAACCAGGGATGCGGAGGCGCATGACACCCGCGGCATAGTTGAAGATGCCAAACGGGAGGACTGGTAGCATTTGCAACCGGAGCGTGGTGGTGAACGCATTCCCATCGCGAAGTTGGCGCATCCTGTCGCGAAAGCGGCCAAGAAGGCGGCGAGCCGGGCCCGCTAACGACGTACGCGCGAGAAAGTATCCCGCCATCGCTCCCACGATCGATCCGAGCCAGACATAGACGCTTCCGCGTGCCACGCCAAACAACGCGCCAGCGGCATACGCGAGCGGCGAGACGGGAGCAGCGAGCGTCGCGAGCGCAGCGTAACTGAGCACGAAGATCGGGGCGAGCCAAGGCAGGCTCTCCACACGGTCGGTCGCGGCATCGAGTTGTTCCGGCGTCTTGAGGCTGAAATATCCGAAGCGCCACGCGAGCACGATGAACCCGGCGACGACGAGCACCGGCAACGCCATGCGAAGCCAATCGGTCAGCAGGGGCGTCGCGTTCACCACCTCGCTCTCCTCGCTGGGTGGAGGCGCGAGCTCCTCGGCGCTCACCTCATGCGCCGTGTTTGATCGTGGGCAAGGCCTGCGACACGAGACATGCGAGCTCCGCGTCGGTGAGCGATTCCCATTGCGGCGGGATCGGACACAGGCGGCGCTTCTCTATGCCGCTCTCGAAGGCAAGCCAGCCGTGCGAGAACCGCGGGTCGTCAACGCGAATGCGTGGAGCAGGCGCGCTGTTGCGTCGGTCCACTCGCGGGCGGCGCTCGGGGTCATCGCGCAGTCGCCGCTCCATACTGCAAGGCTGCACCTCCCAGACGCTCCACCGTTCGTCGCGGCTATCCATGAACTCGCGATACTTCATCGTTATGCCGCCCGAATCGGCATACTGACAATTGAAAGAAGGAAGTCGCCCAGTTTCTCCTTCTGTGATCTATCACACATTAGTGCCGGCGTCGAGGAGGCATCGCATATCCATTCACGACGTGAGGGAGGCGTCATCCGGAGCGTCCGGTCCCCGTCCCTCGCGACCGAACGCCTCAACAACCCGACGTGAGTCGGTCGCGATGAAGCGCACTAAGTTCTCGGCCCAGTCGGGGGTGGGCGGCATGTCACTTCGGTGGAAACCACGGAGCGCGGCCGTCGTTGCGATCGTGATCACGACGTCTACTCGGAATATCGCGGTCAGTGCCTCGGTCGACGGCATTGGCGCTCGTGAGAGATAACGCCAGAGCGTCGCGCGTAGCGCATGGTATTCGCGAAGCACGGCGTCGTCACCAACGCCTTGGACACGCCGCTGATCCCCATGGGTTGCGGCGGCACGCACGAGGCGCTCAGTCGCGGCCTTGTCGCCGCCGTCTCCGAGCGCAACGTCGAGGACGGCGCGAATCGTTTCGTGCAGACTATCCAGCCCGTAGCGCTCCGGGTGGATGTGCCACGGCTCCTCCTGGCTCAACTGCTCCCACTCTTCGAGAATCAGAGCGAGGTCGTCGCGAAGCTCGGCGTTGCGCCGGTTGGGATGAGTCCGGCGATCGGGGACGTCGGGCTTTATATCATCTGCCTTCGGCATACACGTAAGTTACGCGGCGCGCAGTCGGAGGCTGTGCGCGCAAACACACTTATCCGGAGCGATCAACGAAGGAGTGGACGAGACCGGCACGACGTCGTACGGCACCGCCAAGAATGAGTGGCGAACGTCTTCGCACGGAACGCTTCGCTCCCGGGCGTGGTCGTTGCATGGCAGTTTATCAAGTGCTCATCGTCGACCCTCTTCGCGTAGCGGCCATGCCGACTTCATCATCTAGCGGTGGCGATGCGTCAGAGCTCGGTGCATCCCTCCGGGGATCGCTTCGGGCGGCGCTCTGGACCCATCGCGGTTCACTCGATACGCTGCGTGACGCGATCTGCGCGTTTACCGTGGATCTCCACGAGAAGGGGATGCCAACAGCGGAGATCGCCGCCATGGTGCGCGCAGCGGTCTCCGAGCTTCGGGCGTCGGGAGAGCAACTAGCGGCGGAGCTCGCTGAGGCAGATCCGTCGCTCGATCAGACCGTGACCTGGTGCTTGGAGTTTGGGTCCGGTCCGCAGAGCAGGTCGCAGCAGGGCGATCGCGGAGGACTCGGTCGGAACAACGCTACGCCTGACGACAGCGCCACACAAAAGGGCACGTGAGGTGTGGACCGCGGAGGACAAGGCACGTTTTCACCTGTTCCTCGGCTAGCGCGCCTCTCGCTTATCCAGTTCGGTGTTCCTCGGCGTGGCGCCGGCAAAGACGCTTACCCGTGTTGAGCGTATTCTTCTTCACACCAGGCGAGGATGCGCTGTGCGAGTGCGTCGACTTCGGCTGTAGCTACCTGATCGGATGCGGCCTGTCGCATGAGCGCGTCGACCGCTGCCGCCGTGTCTTGCCAGGAGAACCCGCCCTCCTTGGCAGCTCGGACGAACTCCGCGATCCCTTCTCGAAGTCTCGGCGTCGCCTGATGCGTCCTGAGCGCTGCCGAGAGATCGTGCGCGAGCCGCTCCTCGCCGATGCGCAGCAGGTCGGCCGCTCGAGGAGCGTCACGTGATCTTCGAGGGCGGTCAGGTCGTCGCGGCGAGCTCACGGTTGGGCTGATATGGGGCGGAACAAGGGGGTCGATCGGGCTTGCCTGTAGATCATGATCCCGTGCCGTTCTCTAATTGCGAGATGGTTGCATTCGGAATTACAAGACTCGAACCATGGGCCGCTCCTGAAGGACAACCTCCTCCGGAATGTAGGCTGGGCTGCCTCCGACGACGGAATCGACGGAGGGCACGGGAACGGCCGGTAAGAACCCGGCTGGCTGGAAGACCAGCGCGCTAGGGATCACGGCTTCACTCTCAACTGCGGTCATGAGGTAGGCGAATGAAGCGTCCCCACGAAAGCCTCTCACGCGGCGTCGCCCTCAAGCGATGCCGCCGAAGTCGAACGGGAGAATCAACAGGAGACTTCAATGCCACACGAGTTGCTAACGCGCGATATGGTCAGGCTGAAGTCCGGCGGTCCGCCGATGACTGTCGACATGCAGTTGACCGAGCGGACTGTCCGCTGCGTCTGGTTTGATGTGTCACGCGAGATGGTGTCGATCTTGACTTGGCCATGCTGAGGCGTAGCGTCATGCGTGAACCGGGGCGGGCGGCGTCAGACTACGACTCCTCCGAGGAGGGCCGTGCATAACGCGGGCAAAGGTGCCAAATGGTGGCGCGCGAAGCAGTCGCCGTATCTGGTCACCACCACCGTCGAGTGGTTCGACCGTACGCGTGCATATCCAGGGCGCCTCGTGGAGCGGCATGCGCAGAAGGGCACCGTGCGGCTCTTCCGGGATCTCGAGGCGCTTGAAAGGGACGACGAGACGGTTGCCTTGGACATCCCGATCGCGTGGCTCGACGAGGTGGAGTCGTCGACGTAATTCCAGGCGGTTCTCTTCTCCGACGCCGCGGAGGGGCCCGTCATATCGCGCGTTGACGGCGACTTCACGTAGTCGGGAGATAGGCGAGTCCCGTTAGGCAGTCAGCTCATCGCTCTGCCGCGATGGAAGGCCGAGGACTACGTGATCGCTTCGCATGAGAGCGCGCTCCGCTCCTTCGCGTGCGAACGGATCTGGGACTGTTCGGCGGACCACCTGATGCGTTTGAAGGGGGTCCTCGGTACGAAACCGGATCAAACCTACGCACCAACACGCGAGGAGCTCAGTTAAGTGCGGTTGCCTGGCTAAAGCAGGCCCATTTCGGGTCTCTGCAGCTGCCGATTTTGACACAATTCATACACCACCTCATACACCACTTACACCAGCCGCCGGTGGAGTGGTGTAAGTTATCGATGCGGCCGCTATGATAAGTGCTTGCTAAACCTGGAGATGAATCAGGTCGCGCTTGGGGTATGAGTTCCGAAGACCCCCTGAATGACAAACGGCGACCGAAGTCGCCGTAAGTCGTTGTTGATCATTTACTTAAATCGGGACGGCGGGATTTGAACCCGCGACCCCCTGAACCCCATTCAGGATGAACAGCGTGGTCTACGCGTGCAAAGTCGTGCAAAACTGCACGTTACCGCACCTGACTACATCGAAAGTCGCGAAGCTTTTGGTGCCTTTTGTGGCGCAAAACATACACCAACATACACCATCTCCTTACGGCTGCCCCATTGTCTCTTTGACATCGCGTTGACTCGGGGGTCGCCATTTCCAACCGCGACGACTGACGCTCGCCGATCAGTGCCGCTGTGTTACTTCGCGTCGATAGTTAATGCAGGTATCTCTATTTGCCCCGGTCCTCTTTGAGCAGGGCGCGCCATCGCTCCAGCGCCGCACTTACTTCGGCGGCCGCTGGTAGGACATTCCACCATCGCTCGATGCGGTGGAAATCGTCCGCCAGATGGTGACCTAACGACTGTCGCCTCGCAGGGGATATCTCGGATAGCGAGCTTTCGAACTGTTGAGCCACTCCGAGCCACTGCCGCGCCAGTTCTGCTGCCCTACCGATGTGTATCCGGACAGGCGCTGCCCGCGCCAGAGCTAGAGGCGAATTTCGGTGCTGCGCCACCTTGGCGGCCGCCGGCCGCACCTCTCTCAGCACGCGCTCAGCTCCGGCTCGTGAACGTACACGAGGTGTCATCCCAACTGCCAGTGGTACGTATGCCGATGATGCGGCCCTGCTCATCCGGCGCCCACCTGTCCTCCGCGAAGTAGCACTTCGTGAAATAGACAGGGCGAACTGAAATAGGAGTCGCTGATGCCACGGATGTTGGTTCAGCGGGTCGCGAGACCACCCCGCGACCCGCGAATCACAACCAACACATTCAATACTTAGCCTTCAGCCGAATCCCGTTCCTTCAACGGTCGGATGGCAGCCAAGTCGATTCTCAGGGCGCCTGATTGAGAACGGCTGACAATGTATCGTATGAGCGAGAAGCCATCGTGGTCTCCTTGCTCAACCCACGCCTCGGCCTCTTCCCGACTCATCGGACGGCCGTCCTCTACAAAATACGACGGCTCAGACCGGCCGCGAAAATCACTATGAAGAGTCTCATCGATGCAGGCGAATGCTCGCGACGCGTCAACCGTGTCGCCAACTGATTGTTCTTGTTGCTCGCGCATTTCTCTTTCTCCAGGCTCGAAAAGGATGCGCTGTAGATTATGGGATGGGTCGTCCATTCAGATCTAAGTGCACATCTTGGACTTGAGTATATCGCCCTGGCTTACCGGGGACAGGAACATGTTGCTCATAATTGATGTGCGGCACAGGCACTCCGCCGGGTGTTAGGGGATGCGTTTCAGGGCCGCGAAGTACGTGCTTCATCTCCGATACCGCATTCACCCATTCTCTCTGCAGGGCGCCAGTGGATTTTGTCACGAACTCCCTAACAGCCGGGCCGTACCTTTCGGCCAGCTTTGCAGAGATTTCCTCCACGACTTCGAGGCCCTCTGCGGCTGCACCGGCCTCGCTGGCGATAGCCAAGACGACTTTAGCAGCTTCTATATCTTTTGTGACCTTCTCTGCGGGCTTATCGCATTCGGCTGGATTGACGGGCTCGCCCTTTGCATTCTTGCACAGTCCGAACGGATCCGAAAAATTGACGGGATCGCCCGCAGCAAAACCGTACAGGTTGAGTCCACCGGCGAGTCCAATCGGATCTTCTTGCGTGAACCGGCCGGTCTGTGGATCGACATAGCGATTGCGCCTAAAGAGTAGACCGGCGGGATCGCGGCTCGTTTCCAATAATGATCCATGCCACGCGCCGGGTAAATACGTCTTCCTCATGTATGCGGTCCAACTGACGTGACCCCCGGAAGCTGATCCAGATATTATGTCAGTCCTTGAGCCCCGGAGGACTGATGAAGAAGAGTCGCTTCACCGAAGAACAGATCGTAAAGGCGTTGCACGAATGGGAAGCGGGCGCCAAACCCGGCGAGCTGTGTCGCCGCCTGGGCGTGACGGAGACGACGCTCTATCGCTGGAAGCGGAAGTACGGTGGCCTCCAGGTGAACGAGGCCAAACGACTGCGCGCGCTCGAAGACGAGAATCGGCAACTCAAACGCCTCGTCGCCGATCAGGCGCTCAATCTCCAGGTCGTGAAGGACCTGCTGGGAAAAAAGTGGTGACGCCCGAGCAGCGGCGGACGGCCGTCATGTGCGCGATGGTGACCGCCGACGTCTCCGAGCGGCGGGCGTGCCGGTACACGGGCTTCGCGCGCTCGAGCCAGCGGTATGAATCCACGCGGCCACCGCGGACCGAGCTCCGTGAGCGCTTGCACACGCTCGCGACCCTGCGGCCCCGGTGGGGGTATCGCCGGCTGTACGTGTTGCTACGCCGCGAAGGCTACGTCGTGAATCGGAAGCTCGTGCAGCGGGTCTATCGCGAGGAAGGACTGCACGTGCGCCGACGCAAACGTAAGCGGGTGGCGGTGCCGCGCGTGCCCCTCCCCGCGCCGGCAGCGCCTAACGAACAGTGGAGCATGGGTTTCGTCTCCGATGCGCTGGGTGATGGACGGAGGTTCCGCGCGCTGA
>Ga0070679_100007761_pt1 | contig 10047 bp, 7 predicted proteins | sample KBSC63BmetaG_FD_65652 | JGI IMG/M metagenome (GOLD analysis project Ga0070679, IMG submission 65652) | Corn rhizosphere microbial communities from Kellogg Biological Station, Michigan, USA - KBS C6-3B metaG | ecosystem: Host-associated > Plants > Roots > Rhizosphere | place: USA: Michigan... | reverse complement strand
CCGCGCGCGCTCGGCAACCGCAGCATCCTCGCGGACCCGCGGCCGGCCGAGAACAAGCAGATCATCAACGCCATGGTGAAGAAGCGCGAGGGCTTCCGGCCCTTCGCGCCGAGCGTGCTCGCGGAGCGCGCGGGGGAATTTTTCGAGATCGCCGAGGATTCGCCCTACATGCTGCTCGTGGTGCCCGTGCGCGAGGAGCGTCGCATTGCTCCGCCGGCGGATTCAGGCGATCAGTGGGGCATCGCGCAGCTCAACCTGCCGCGGTCAGACATCCCGGCCGTCACGCACCTGGACTACACCGCGCGGCTGCAGACCGTCACGAGCGATCGCTCGCCAGGTTTGCACGATGTGCTCACGGCCTTCGAGGCGCGAACTGGCTGCCCGCTGCTCGTGAACACGTCGTTCAATGTGCGCGGTGAGCCGATTGTCTGCACGCCCGAGGATGCAGTTGCCTGCTTCATGCGCACGAACATGGACTATCTGGCCATGCCGCCGTTCTTTCTGGCGAAAACCGAGCAGCCGGCGGCGCTGGCCAGCCGCTACTCGGCGCGCGGCGCGCTGGCGCTCGACTGATGGCCGGCTCCTATCTGAGATAGCACTCCTAGACGGTGCCAGACAGCGCGAGACTTGTCTCGGGCGCGGAAGCCTGGGGCCCTTCGCATCGATTCCAAACCACGATCCCGGCCTCGCAGGCCGATCGTAGTTGATCAACGACCAGAGACCGCCACTCGTCGAGGTGGATCGCGCCGCCGCCCGCGGCTTCCGCAACGCTCGCGAGGATCTGATCAACCCGGGCGGGGGAGGACACGCACCGGAAAATGAGGCCCGCGAGAGGTCCGACTTGCTGCGTATGAATCTTCCCTCGACTGCGGTACACGACGACCGTAACCGCATGCTCGTCGTCTGTCCCGGTGGCTTCTGGCGCGTCCCAGTTCCACTTGTTTTGGATGACGCGCGCGCGCGGCGACAAGGCGAAGCTTCCCTCGGTCCATCCCCCGCCAGAGGCGACCTCCCATCGTAGCACATCGAGGAACTCGGCGGTGTCGTCCATCGGGGTCGCGCTCAGTTCATAGCGCGCCAAGTCGACGCGTGCAACGTCACGGAGGCGATCGGCGACCGCGGGCTGAGCGTCCGAAATGAGATGCTTTACGGCTCTAGCGGCCTTGGCGATTGGATTCGCGGCCTCGAGATTCGTGAGGCAGGGAGAGTAGCCGAGTTGCGCAAACCCACGGAGGGTTCGACCGAAGTAGGCCTCTACATCTGCGGCGGCCGCCGGAGACGCGACCTCCGATTTTTCGACCTGCGGAGGTGCCGCCTGGCCGGCCGTAAACAGCACCGACGGGATGCTGTTGTCTGCGAGGCGAAGGTAGAAATGTCCGATTCCGGCGTCACCGAGCATCAGGCTTGGATCCGGGATTCCGCCTGATACGCCTGACGGCCAAGGTAACCCGCCAAATTCGTAGCGATCCATTGCTTGGTCCGCGAGGTCCGTGGCGCCTCGGGCGGCCGCCGGGTCGACGCCAGCATCGGCAGCGGCCAGAAGCAACTCGCAATTTCCCAGGACGCCGTGACACAACGAGTAGTTCACGCCGCGGGTTGCCGTCAGCGCGGCGAGCGTGGCCCTGAGCGCGGTCATCGTCTCCTCGCGGTATTCATGAGTGCCGGTGATGGAAAACGCTCGGAGCCTCGTCAGCCCAATTCCCGCGGCGCCATGACACCATGCCGCCATATAACGCGGCGTATAGCGCCCCGGCTGTCTGCCCGTCGCGACCATCTCTCGTAAGCCGATTCGGAGCCTTTCCGTGGCCGTCCATTGCCATAGTTGATCGTGGCGCAGGTCGAGCCAGTTTTGCGACTCGGGGCTGAATGCACTTCGCTCGTACAGGAATGCCTGCTCGGCGCCGTACCGGAAATCGGGAAGCCCGGTTGCGGCATAGAGTTCAAGGAGGGCGTGCCCTTGTCCCGCCGCGCCGTGAGCGAAACCGGTCAGGTTTCTAACGTTTGAAAGCGTCTGAGATCGCCAGGACCAGCCCAGTGGCCCTCGCTCTGCGCGTGCCACCAGGTGATCGCCGAGCTGCATCGCAAGATCAAAGGCGTCACTGCCAGCCCACGTGAACGAGGCCTGCAGTAAGGCCGGAATGGCTCCCGCGGCGCCGCCTACCACGTCGAGCACCGAGTCTTCGTGGGCGCGCCCGCGGAGGCACTGCATCACCTCGTGCGCCTTTACAATGAATTCATCGTCGTGGGTGACCGCTGCGAACCGCGCGCAGGCAACAGCGATTCCGACGCGGCCGGAGTAAAATCCGAAAGCGTTCGGGCCGAGGGTCGCAGCGTAATCGCTCGCCCCGTGAAGCGCTGCTGCCGCGGTGCGCCGGGCCTCAGCGTCGCCTGTCAAGCCGTACAGCTCCGTAAGAAACAAACCGATCCCGGCGCTGCCCTGGTAGAGCGTGCCTCCAGCCGCCCGCTCCACGGTCTGTCGGGATTCGGGCCGTTCGGGGTCCGTCGTGCTGACCCTCCAGGTGCAGCGTCGGCCGGACCAGATCGCAGCCTTTGAAAGGCGCGAGCCGATTGCGGCAGCGGTGCGTAGGTAGTCGCACGACACAGGCCTAGGAAACTCCTTCACTGGATTTCATCGGCTTACGGAGTCGCCGACGTAGATCATGCTCGGTGATCGCGACCGAGCTTCGCGCGACGAATAGCGCGCAGACGCCCGCCAGGGCGTCTGCGCGTCATTCGCCTTTCCGACTGCAGGCTGACTACTCGGCGCAGGTCACCGTCGGGCAGACGGATGGGTCCGTGCACGTGTACGTGTCGCAACCGGGGGCGTCCGACGGTCCGCACGTGGTGGCGGGGCCGCAACTCGTGTCTTGGGAGACCTGTCCGAAGATCGTCCCTTCCCGAAGACCGGTCGAGCCCGTGACAAACGTCTCGACGCGCAGATCATCGAGGTTGAGCTTCAGCTTGCGCTCCATGTTCCCTCCGCTTTGTTAGTGTGAGCCTGACTGCTCCATACGTATACCATCATCAAGCGAAACGCGCAACAAGTCACATAAACAAACCTTGCAGATCAACGTACGCTGAACGAGTATATGCTATTCACGCGATGCTCACTGCACCGATTGTTGGAGGCTGATGCCTGATCATGTGAACGAGTTGCGAGCTCTTGGGCCGGGCGAGGTTTCGCGACATTTTGTTGCGCGAGTGGCGGCCATGCCCGCCACGACATTTCAGGCACTCGGCTCCGCGCGGCTCGCGGATGCGGTCGCCGGGCTGAACCGCCTCGACCGCCTCGTGCGAGATGGCGGGAGCGACGTCAGTGATCGGCTCTACGACGCTATCGGCCTCGCCACCGACAGGCGTGCCCGCAACCAGCTACTGCAGGCGCGACGCGCCTTGTATCAAGGGAGTCCGATTTCCGAAGCGCTCGTGACGGCGTTGAGCACGCAACTTGGCCCGCCGGTACTCGCGGCGGTGGAACTGCTCCGCGCTCATATCGCCTTGCGCGGCGAAGCCGAAAGCGCGATGCGGGTGCTGCATGATGAAGAAACGTGGGCGGTTCGTCAGCGTCTGCAGACCCTGCTAGGCGACGACAACTTTCAAAAGGGGTTGCTGGTCTCGAGCCGCTCGCTGTTCGATAACCTCCAAAAATATGTGGGGGTGTCGAGACGCAATTTCCGATCGCGAGATGAGCAGCTTGAGCGAGGGCTCCTTCGCTATTTCATCCGCGCGTCGTCGAAAGCGACCCCGTTTGCCAGATTTTGTACCATTTGCCTAGGTCAGATATCCGATGGTCGACCCGGCGATCGGCCCATCGAGCTTTCAGCTGATCCGCGGCCGTCTTTCGGCCATGTTCGGCTGAACAAGCGCATCGTTCGTGACCTCTGGGGCAGATTGGTTCAGATCCCTGAAGTGCGCCGTCATCTCTCCGTCGAATCCAATCCCACGCTCGCGAGGGATGGCCCGCACTTCGTGTTCTTGGCCGAAGCGAGTGGAGACGAGGTCTTTCAGCGCGTCGCGATCAACGAGGCGGTGGAATTCGTGTTGTCGACCGTACGAGAACGCCCGGGCGTGTCTCTCGGTGACCTCGCTGACGGGCTAGCCGCATCCGACCACATTGATGCCACGCCTGCCGAGGCGGCGGACTACCTCGACTCGCTGTTGGAGATCGGCTGTCTCTGCGCCCGCGACATCATCCCGCAGCAGTCGGCCGAGTGGGACGAGCCGATGCGCGTGTTCCTGGACGAGATTGATTTGCCGGAAGCGTCCGCGGTATCCGCGTTTTTGGCGCGTTTGCGACAATTGGCCGGGCAATACGTCGGTGGAGGCGTCCAGGAGAGAAACGCGCTCCTTGGGCTTGCTGACACGGAGGTGCGGGCGATTCGAAGCACCCTTGGCATCGCCCCGAACGACAAGCCAATTGTCCCGTTTTTTGAGGACTCGACGGCGGACGCGACGGTGTGCCTCCGGTTGACCGAGGACACCGCGGAGGCGCTTCGAGAGCTTCGGGACTTCATTGGGGTCACCTCACGGGCGTCGCCGGCCCGAGCAGAGCAGGCGAGGATGCGCGCATTCTTCGAGACTTATTACGGAAGCGGCGTTGCCCGAGTGCCGCTACTGGGTTTTTACGAAGATTATTATCGCGAACACCTGAAGCCTCACCTCGCAAGGCAAGGGCGTCCGGCGGACGCCGACCCGACGGGATACGACAGCGCCAACCCGTTCAACCTCGATGTAGTCGCGGCGATGCAGCGAGTCCGGGAGCAGGTGGCCGACCTGTTCGACTTCGCGGGACGGGTCGACCCGGTTGTCGAAGAAATCAAAGTCGCACCGGAGACGGTTCAAGCTGCGTATGCCAGCCTTCCTGAAGTCCCCGGCTACCGGTCTGCGTCGGTATTCGCGCAGGCATTGCACGAGCCCGGCGCTGGTGCCCGGATAGTCTGTCGTTACGGGAGCTACCTGCCCGGGTTTGGAAAGTACTTTTCGCGGTTTCTTTATCTGCTCCCGGAATCTTTGCGCCTCGAGGTCCTTGCCAACAACGCCACACTCAGGTCTTCGGTGCTCGCCGAGATCGAGGGCGATGCGGATTTCAACGCGAATCTTCATCCGACAATTACGAACGCGTCGATCAGCTACCCAACGAGCGCGGCACGGCCTTCGCCCGACGCGATTCAGTGCACGGCACTCGACGTCGAGCGCGACGACTCCGGGTTCGGTTTGCGCCTGGTTGAGAGCGACAGCGGACGAGTGATCGTTCCACTCGACCTCGGATTCTTGAGCACGCAACTACGTCCGCCTTTGTTTCGGCTGCTCAGCAGCTTTATGCCCCCGAGTTTTCCAGGGTTGCACATCGGGGAGCCGCAACGCCGTTCGATGCCGGTAGCCGCGAGCTCGCCGGAGCCAATGGGACACGCGCCGGAGGCGACGGAGAGCTCGATCGTCTATACACCTCGGCTTCTCTATGGCACTCGGGTTGTGTTGTCACGCCGCCGCTGGAGCATCGGCGCGGCGCAGTTCCCGCTTCAGGCACCGGCTGAAAGCGCTGGAGATTATTTCATGCGCGTGCAGCGCTGGCGCGCCCAGTGGGCCATTCCAGAACGTGTCTATGCCCGCGTCCGTCAACTACCAGTGCCCCGGGTAAACCGCTCGAACCTACCGATGAACGAGCCGCAGGCAGAGGATTCCGCGGATGAGGCAACCGCCGATCACGACCCAGAATCGCCATCGGAACGGTCGGCGCCGCAAGGAGACGGATCGCCGGTGGATGGCGGCTCAGTCGGAGCCGCCGCGCGCACGCCAACCAATCGCGGCTCGCGCGATTACTCCAAACCGCAGTTTATCGACTTCAGCAGTCCGTTGCTGGTGCGACTGTTCTCGAAGTTGCCAGGATCGCTGACACGGTTTCGCGTGATTCTTGAGGAATCGTACCCGGACGTCTCGCAGCTGCCTACGTGGGACGGCCAGCCGTTTGTGACCGAGCTCGTCCTTCAAGTAAACATCCCTGCGAAGCCGGCGTTACCCGTAATCGAAGAAGGTCGATGAAGGTCTGGATGAGTGCTCACATTCACTTCGGGACCGGATCGATCTACGGTCCAGAGTGTGACAGGGTGCTCGTCGACGTTGTGAAACCGGTTGCTGAAGAGTGTCTTGAGCGGGGGTGGGCCGATCAGTATTTCTTCGTACGCTACAGGGAATCGGGCTCACATGTTCGTTTCCGCCTCACCGGTGCATGCCGGGCTCTCGAGGAGTCCGCGCGCCCGGCGCTTGAATGCGCGGTTGCCGCTGACTCCTGCCTGTCACTCCAATGGGTTCCTTATAAGCCGGAAACCGAGCGTTACGGCGGCGAAGCATCCATGCCACTCGCGGAGTCGGCGTTCTGTGCCTCGAGCCGAATGGTGATTGCCTCTCTCGATTACACTGGAAGCCTTCCCAGCGACGTGAGGCTGGGCCGGGCTCTCATGGCGATGACGGCCCTCATCCATGCCTTCACTGGCAGCCATGCGCAAGCACTCGAACTGCTTGCGGCTTACAGCGCCGGCTATCGTGGCGTGGTCGCAGGCGGTGACGAAGGTCCGCTCGTCGCGGCGTTCGAGGCGGCAAAATCCTCGCAACCGGCTCTCGCGGATTACGTCGATGAGGTCTGGCGTCGACTATCTACCGGCGAGCCTACGATGCCTGCACTCGATGTGTATCATCTGGAGATGCGTCAGATTCGGGACGCCTTCCGTGACCTATACGATTGCGGAAGGCTCCAGTTCGGCGCTTCGCGAGGTCCGTCGTGGAATGCCTGCGTTGCAGCTCTGCTTCCGAGCCTGCTCCACATGACAAACAACCGGTTCGGGGTCTCGATGTCCGAGGAGGCATATCTCGGGCATCTCGGCGCGGCGGCGTTCAGCGCTCGCGGGTCCACGTGGGTCTGAGATCCGGGGACGCCCGCCAGTCGGCCACCACCGATCGCGGGCAACCGACGTTGCTCCCCGTACAGGTCGCAGTCATCGACAGTGGGTGGGACCGATCCATCCCCGATGCTCGGGTGCTTCAAGGGCACGGCTTTGTCGAGCGCGGTACCAGGTTCGCGCTGCGGCGGTCCGAGGACGACGACGACCTGATCGGGCACGGCACGGCATGCGCCGACCTCGTGCTGCAAGTCGCGCCAGCGGCATCCATCATTCCGCTCCGCGTGTTCGATCGGGGGCTGGAAACATCAGCCGAGGTCCTGGTCGCCGCCCTGGACGCCGCGATCAGCATCGGCGTGCAGGTGATCAACATGAGCCTCGGCACGTACCTCGAAGCGGCGTTGATCCCGCTGTACCGCGCTACGGAGCGTGCCCGCCAGAATGGCATCGTGGTGGTTGCGTCCGCATACAATCGGGTCGGCGGCGGCTACCCCTCGGTGTTTCACCACGTGATCGGTGTTGATCTTGGCGGCGACGGGGGGCCTTTCGACTTTCAATTTACAGAGCTCGAAGCGGCCGACTGCAGGGTCACGAACGTCGCGCGCGCTGCTCGAACGCTCCGAGGAGAGTGCGTCGACCATCGCGGGACCAGTTTCGCCGCTCCCGTCATCACAGGCAAAATCGCGACGCTTCTCGGCTCCCAGCCTGGTGCCTCGCTCCACGAGGTCAAGCAGTTCCTCGCCAAGACGGCGACGATACGTTGACCCGGCGGCCCTGCTAACGGCGACTGAGGGATTGCTCTTTGTGCTCGCCACCCGTGTGCGGTGGTCAGTAGATTGGCCGCGTGGCGTCGCGGCACAAGCCTGCGAGGCCGCAACTGAATTCCGCGAGCAACGCCCGGCTATCGCACGCGAGGAGACTATTGATGACGGCGTCGGAAGGTCGCAAATTCGCGCTCACGCTCATCGCGGGCTTCGCCGCGCTCGCGGCCATTGCACTTTGGCGGCACCGCCCGCATAGTGCGCAGGTCTTCGCCGGGATCGCGTTCCTGGTGCTGCTCGCCGGCGTCTTCGTGCCGAGCAAACTCGGACCCGTTTCCCACGCCTGGACGGGGTTCGGCGAAGCGCTGTCACATGTCACCTCGCCGATCATTTTCGGAGTGATCTACTACATCGTCTTCACGCCCATCGGTGCGTTGCGGCGCAGCCGCGGCTCGAGTCCGTTGGTTCGCTCTCCCGACGCTCGCACGTTCTGGGCGACGCGGTCGCCTCGAACCACGGAGGAGGCACGTGAGGCGATGGAGCACCTGTTCTAACCGCCGGAGTCACCAGGAGAGCTGAGATGGCCAACTCGCTGCCCGCTGAATTGTGGGCATTCATGCGTGTTCGGAAGAAGCTGTGGCTCCTTCCCATTCTGGTTGCGGTCGGCTTCATCGGAATTGTACTCGTCGCGGCCCAGGGTTCGGCGCTCGCGCCGTTCATTTACTCAATCTTTTGAGCAGGCGGCAGTCGGCTGGCCATCCCAGGCCACCGTCGGCAAAGCCGCCAGCGAATCCCGGTCCACGCTCGCGGCCCGCGCCCGTGATCGCGCAGGTCCCCGTGGCGGGCACGGCCCCGCTGTCTCGCACGAAGCGCCTGCTGTTCACGGTCATCGCCGTGCTGCTCCCGTTTGCCCTGCTAGGCGTCACCGAGCTTGTACTGCGCGTGACGTGGCCCGGCGGAGCGATCCCGCTATTCGTCCCGGCGGTTTCCGAAAGTCGAGCTGCGCAGATCAGCGTGAACGCGCTGGTGGCAAGGCGATGGTTCTTCGGTCGCTCCACGGGGGATCCACCTGGCGCGATCGTGGCACCCTTCGCGCTCCACAAGGCCCCGCACACGCTTCGTATTTTCGCGATGGGCGAGTCCACCACCGCCGGGTTCCCCTATCCACACTCGGCGACGTTTTCCTACGTTTTGCAGCGCGCTCTTCAGGACGCCCTGCCATCGGACAGCGTTGAGATCATCAATGTCGGGATTGCGGCGACGAGCAGCTACGCGATGGTGGATGAAGCAGACGAGATCGTCGCGCAGCATCCGGATGCCGTCATCATCTACGCAGGCCACAACGAGTTTTACGGCGCTCTGGGCGTAGGCTCGACGGAGTCACTGCTTGGTGGCCTGCCGGCGCTCGTGAGAACGTATCTGCGGCTCCAGCGGCTCCGATCCGTGATGGCACTGCGAAACGGGGTGCGATGGGCGGGTCGGGTGATGGCAGCTCGCGGGGAGCCGCGAGCCCACACGGTAACGCTCATGGAAACGCTAGTGGGAAGTCAGGAGATCCCGCTCGGTGGTGAGCTATACGACCGCGGCCAGCACCAGTTCGAGAGCAACCTGGGAGTGCTGCTCGATCGGTTTCGCAACGCGCACGTTCCGGTCTTTATCGGAAGCCAAGCCAGCAACGTCCGAGAACAGCACCCGTTTGCCAGCGCCAGCAACGCCCGCCCGGGTGGCGCCGACAGTGTCTACGCGGAAGCCCAGCGGGATTGGGAGCGCCATGACTCCGCGGCCGCGGCCGCGCTCTTTGTGCGCGCCCGCGACCTCGACGTCGTTCGGTTTCGCGCATCGAGTGGGTTCAATCAGGTCATTCGAGATGAGGCGGCTGCGCACGCGGCGACCTACGTCCCAGTCGCTGAAAGATTCGCAGCGGCGTCGCCCGGAGGAGCGCCGGGCCACGACCTGTTTCTGGAGCATCTGCATCCCAACACGAAGGGAATACTCGTCATGGCGCATGCGTACTTCGATGCGATCGCCATGGACAAATTCCTCGGGCGGACGGCTCAGCCGAAGCGTGTCCGCAAATGGGATGAATACGCCAGTGATATGGAGCTCTCCCCGTTCGACGAGCGGATCGTCGCGCTGGCGACTGACGCTGTGGCCAAGCGGTGGCCGTTTGTGCCCGTGAATCAACAGGTCGACGTCCGCCGGGAGTTTCGCGTTTCCACGTTTGAGGATTCGCTTGTTGTGCAGGTCGCGGCCGGCGGATCCTGGCAGGGAGCGAAACTAAGTCTCGCGCAATGGTATGCGCGGAACGGATTTGCGGACTCCGCGGCGATAGAACTACACGGAGTAGCGGTGCGATCGCCAAACTTTGCCGAGCCGTGGGAATATCTCGCGCA
>Ga0070679_100007759_pt1 | contig 10048 bp, 10 predicted proteins | sample KBSC63BmetaG_FD_65652 | JGI IMG/M metagenome (GOLD analysis project Ga0070679, IMG submission 65652) | Corn rhizosphere microbial communities from Kellogg Biological Station, Michigan, USA - KBS C6-3B metaG | ecosystem: Host-associated > Plants > Roots > Rhizosphere | place: USA: Michigan... | reverse complement strand
CGTGTCTCGCCCGGGAGCCGCGGGGGCGCTCGCGACCGGCGCGGCTTTGCTCTTCTGAGAATTGTCGTTCGACCTACATGCTGACACGAATAGCAGCGTCGCCGCGACGCCCGCACCCGCCGTCTTGATCGCCACAGACTGTATCCCGCAGAAACGTCGCATCTCCATCCTCATGCGTGCTGCTCCTTCCCCTGCCCGTCGGCGATCATGAAACGCGAAACGCCCGGGTCTCCCCGGGCGTTCCTTTTCAAGGAGCGCGCCCAACTACAGCGCGCTCGGGCTCGGCGTCAGTCTTTCTTTGCCTTTTTCGCCGGTTTCGTCGAGTCGGATGTGGATGCCGATGCCGTTGCGCCGTTCAGCTTGCTCTGGATGTCCTGTGCTTTCGTCAGGTGAGCCTGGATGTTCGGCTGCGCCTTCGTCAGGAGAGCCTTGAGCGACGTGTCCGTCGCCGCGCCTTGGGCCGTCTGAATGAGATTCAGTACGGCTTGATGGACATTGACCTCGTTGTCGATATACGCCTTGTCCCACGCGGCGCCCTTCGGCATCGCGTTCAGGCTGTCCCGCATCTTCTGCGATGTCTGAACGAGGGTATCGCCTGCCGGCGGGGTCGGCGTGATGTTCAGCTTCTTGGCAAGGTCCTGTCCGGCTTTCCGCAGTGTGTGATGGTCGCGCTCCATCATGCGGCCGAAGTCTTTCACGGACGCGTTCGTCCCTTTCGACGCAGCCAGATTTCCGGAGGCACTGTCCGCCGCGTTCGCTTCATCGAGCAACGCGAAGATGTTGGTGTCCGTCAACGCTGCCGGAGCGGACGTGGCCGGCGGAGTGGCCGTCGCCTTTGCCGTGGTGTCCGTCGCCGCGGCAGTCGAGTCAGCCTTGTTTTCCCCCTTTGAGCATGCTGCCCACAGCGCGCACGCGCCGAGTACTGCGAGTCCACGGGTAGAGCGACTGAGCATAAGGTCCTCCGTACAGGTTGATGCATCCCGAGTTGCATCGGGCTGGCTGACGCTGCTGGAGCAATTTCCATACGCACGAGTGCGTCGCCCGACCACCGCCGAGTTCGATACCGCGCGGCGTGACACGCCGAAGGAGGCGCGAAAGTCGCAGATCGCGCGCACACAATGCCCGACATGCTCCGCGCGCTCAGCTCGCGCAATTATCGATTGTTCTTCGGCGGGCAGAGTGTCTCGCTCATCGGCACGTGGATCACCCGCATCGCCACGAGCTGGCTCGTCTACCGCCTCACCGGCTCCGAGCTGCTCCTCGGCGTCGTTGGATTCTGCGGACAGATCCCGACGCTCGTCTTCGCTCCGTTCGCGGGCGTGCTCGTCGACCGACGCGATCGCCATCGCATTCTCGTCGTTACACAAGTCTTATCGATGCTGCAGTCGCTCGCGCTCGCGCTTCTCGCGCTCACGGGCACGATCACGGTCGGATGGATCCTGGTGCTTCAGCTCGTGCAAGGAATGATCAACGCGTTCGACACGCCGGCGCGGCAGTCGTTCGTCGTGGACATGGTGTCCGACCGCGCGCATCTCCCGAACGCGATCGCGCTCAATTCCTCGATGGTGAACGGCAGTCGCATCATCGGTCCGTCGATCGGCGGCGTGCTGATCGCCGCGTTCGGCGAGGGATGGTGCTTCATGATCGACGCCATCTCCTACATTGCGGTGATCGCATCGCTGATGGCCATGCAAGTCACGCATGCCGAACGAAAGCGGCCGCAGACCAATGCGCTCGAGGAGCTGCACGAGGGGTTCACTTACGTCGCCCACTTCGCGCCCATGAGATCAGCGCTGTTCCTGCTGGCGCTCGTCGCGACGATGGGAATGCCGTACACCGTACTCATGCCCGCGATCGCCACGACAGTGCTGCACGGGGGGCCGCACACGTTGGGCTTTCTCATGACCGCGTCGGGCGCAGGCGCGCTCGTCGGCGCTCTCTATCTCGCGTCGCGCGAATCGGTGCTCGGACTTGGCCGAGTCATGAGTCTCGCGACGCTCACGTTCGGCGTCGCCCTGGTGGCGTTCGCGCTCTCACACTGGCTCTGGCTGTCTATTCTGCTGCTGCCGTTCGTCGGCGCGGGGATGATGGTCGAGACGGCATCGACGAACACGGTGCTGCAGACCATCGTGGAAGAGCGCATGCGCGGACGCGTGATGGCGTTCTACACGATGGCATTCCTCGGCACGGCGCCGATCGGTAGTCTGCTCGCCGGCGTGCTTGCCGCGCGAATCGGCGCGTCGATGACTGTACTCCTTGGCGGCGCGGCATGCATCGTCGCGGCCGCGTGGTTCACGCGCGCGCTGCCCGCACTCCGCGCGCAGGTGCGACCGATCTACATCGAGCGCGGCATCATTGCTTCGCCGCAGTGACGTGCTTGATGAAGAGTACCGCGTCGTAATACGTCGGCAGCTCGATTGGCGTCTGGAACGCATCCGCCGCTTCCTGTGCATAGAGCTCGGTGATCAGGCGCATCGGGTGCGGACCGTGGAGCCACTTGCCCGCCGTATCAGCGGGAAGCGCGCGTGCGTCGAGCCAGAAGCCCGATGGTTGCGCGCGGACGAAGACGTCTTCGAACGTGCCGGGGGCTGGCCGGCGTAGCGTGACGTCCGTCAATCCACTCGGTTCGCCGCCACCACGAGCACCGATCGCCGGCCGGCGAGCGCGCACGACTCCCTCGCCGACGGCGAACGCGATGTTGCGAAACCGCTGCTTGAGCGAGTCGCCGAGCGGAACGCCAGTCTGCACGGTGGTGCGGTCGAGCGTGAGCCGGCCCATCTCCACGTCGCCGCCCCACACCAGCAGCCGCGCCGTGCGTCCGAGGCTGTTCGCGAGGAACATCACGTGATCGGCGTTGCCGGCCTGGCGGGTCATATGGCGCAGCCCAACGCTCACATGATGCTGAACGAGCCGCGCCATCTCCTCGGCATACGCCAGCGTCGCCGCGCGCGACGCGATCGTCGTTCGCTGCCGGAGCGCCACGATACTGTCGAGCGCCGCGGTCGTCATGGGCCCGCACCGATTCCAGAAGGTGCTGTCGGAAGCACGGCCCTCAAGTCCCCAGTGGGCACTCTCATTCTCCTGGACGCAGGTGTACTGCGTGCGGAGCCAGGCCTTCAGCGAGACGCCGGCAATCGAATCGGGCAGGCTCGTCAACACGGCGACCGCGTGCGCCGCAGTAGGAATCTCGAAACCATAGAATCCTAATTGCCGGTCGGAGCCGTGCGTGCGATTCCACTCGCGCATGGCATCGACGAGCGCGAGCATCTCGCGCGTCTCCCAACGCCAGGAGCCGAGCGCGCGGAGGAGCCGGCGCGGATCGCCGGTGCCGGTGCGCACGTATCGGTCGACCTCGAGCGCTTCGGGCATCGGGCCTTGAATGGCCAATCCGCGCACTCCCGAATCCGCGAGCGTGAAGAGGAGGCGTCGAACAGCGAGCGGGAACTCGTGCACACCTTCGGTGAGCTCGCTGATGCCGATGATCCGCGCGCCATCGGTCAGGCTGAGAATGGCGCCACGTTCGGAGGGCGTCGCGAGCGAGTCGGTAGCGCCGAATGCCGTCACGTGTGCATCGACCCAACGAAGCGCGGCGGCCGCCGAGTCGCTCAGCGGGGCTGGAGGTGGCGGAGGCGGCGGCGGTGCCGAGTGACACGCGGCAACGAGCGCGAGTGCGGAGACAGTGACGAGGGCGCGACGTGCGAAGGCGTACATGGTTGTAGTGCTCGGATGCGCTAATGCGATGAGTGACACGTGAAAACGTCAGGGCGCGTTCGCGCCCGAACTCCTCGAAACAGCCGGTCGTTCCCCGCTTTCTATTTGACCCTCGTCGAGCATTGCCTCGAGCTCGCCTGCAGCGGCACTGCTCGTTCGGCCCTGCAGCGTGAGCCGCGTCAGGCGCCGGCGAATCGTGAGGCCCGGAACGGGGAGCACGGCAATTTTCCCGAGCACCAATTGGTCCTCCGCCGCCGCGCGTGAGACAATCGCAAGCCCGAGACCGGCGGCGACTGCCTGCTTGATGGCCTCGGTTCCTCCTACACGCATGGTGTTGGTCAATCGCACACCGTGTTCGGCGAGCGCTCGCTCGGTCACCTCCCTGGTGCCCGACCCTGGTTCGCGCACGAGGAACCGTTGATCGCCCAACAGGGGCATATCGACACGGGCGACAGAGAAGAGCTCGTGACTCGGGTGAGCGATCACGACGAGCTCGTCCTCCCGCCAATCATGAACACGCACGCGCTCGTGGGAGACCGGACCTTCGACGAGCGCGACGTCGACCTGAAAGCGAACGAGCATGCGGAGGACCATGCGAGTGTTCGCGCTGGTCACACGAATACGGATGCGCGGGTGCGCTTGATGGAACCGGCCGAGCACGGGCGGCAGCAAGTAGGTCGCGATGGTGGTGCTTGCGGCGACGCGGAGAACGCCGCGCTCGAGACCACGAATCTCGCGCACCTCGTGTTCGGCCGCGCGCTCCACGCCGAACAGCTCAGTGGCGCGAGCATAGAGCGCCTGACCCGCATCGGTGAGGCGAAGCGTGCGACCGCCGCGATCGATCAGGGAAACGCCGAGCGTGCGCTCGAGATCGGTGAGCGATTTGGAGATGGCGGGCTGGCTGAGTCGCAACGCCGTGGCTGCTTTGGTGAAGCCGCCGTGGTCGACCACCGCCGCGAACAACCGGAGATGATGCAGGTTCAGAGGTATTCTCTCCAGTTATGCATCGATGAGAACAATATACTGGCCTCATAAAGCCACCGGCGACTACACTCGATACATGGCTGTCACGGTAGCAAGTCGCTCGGGCTCGAGTTGGCTGATTCGCGCGTTCCCCGGTATCGCACTCGCGGTGGTCGTGTCGCTCGTCTCCGTCCTCTGTGGCGCCGGCGAAGCGAGTCTCTTCGGGCGCGCGATCATCGAGCCGCTCGTGCTCGCGATTCTCATCGGCATGGCGGTGCGCACGGCGACCGGCGACATCCCGTGGGCGGACGTCGGCGTCCGGTTCGTCGCCAAGGACGTCCTCGAGGTCGCGGTATTACTTCTTGGCGCAACGATGGATGTGCCGAGGCTTTTCGCGTCGGGGCCGAAGTTGGCGATCGGGATCGTCGTGCTCGTGTGCGTCGCGCTCGGCTGTGGTGTGCTCGTGGGGCGCGTGGCTGGTCTTTCGCGCACGCTCGCGATTCTCGTCGCGTGCGGCAACGCCATCTGCGGCAACTCGGCGATTGCGGCGGTCGCGCCGGTGATCGGCGCGGAGCGCGAGGACGTCGCGGCGTCGATTGCACTGACGGCCGTGCTCGGCGTGGTCGTCGTGCTTGCGCTTCCGCTCACGATCCCGTTGCTCGGCTTTTCAAACTATCAGTATGGCGTGCTCGCGGGGCTGACCGTCTACGCGGTGCCGCAGGTGTTGGCGGCGTCGTTCTCGGTAAGCGTGCTGAGCGGGCAAGTGGCGACCGCGGTGAAGCTCGCGCGCGTGCTGATGCTCGGCCCGGTGGTCGTGTTCTTCGCGTTGCGGAACCATGCGGCCACGAAGGGCGGCACATCGATCAGGCTCAGCCGCCTGGTGCCGTGGTTCGTGCTCGGCTTCGTGGTGCTCGCGGTGCTCCGATCCACCGGCTTCGTGCCCGATGCCGCCGCGGACGGCGCGAAGCGGCTGGCGACGTGGCTCACGATCGCCGCGATGGCGGCGCTCGGCCTCACGGTGGATGTCCGCACGGTGCGGCAGGTCGGACCGCGCGTCGCGGCCGCGGTCGCCGGGTCGCTCGTGGCGCTCCTGATCCTCGCCGTCGCTCTCATCCGGACGATCGGCATTCGCTGAGGCTACCGTCGAATGCTCATGAGCGTCTACTTGAGCTTGATGAGCGCAGCGGCCCATTTCGGGCCGTCCGTGTCTTCCTGGTAGACCGTGTCCACGTCCACGGCGATGCCGCCGCCCTCACGCGTGATCGCGTAGCGGTCCATGTTGCGAGTCGCGCGACCACTGCCGGCGATGTACGTGCCGTCGGGCTGGAACTTCGAGTGGTGCTTCGGGCAGTTGAACCCGCGATCGCGGTCGTCCCACTTGAGCGCCGTGTTCTGGTGTGGGCACGATAGCGCGAACGCGTAGATCGCGTCCTGCCAGCGCACGAGAATCACGTCGTTGTCGCGATCGATCTGGGCGCCGTCGGCGAGCGGAACCGCGTAGCTGCGCTTCGGCCCCGATGCGCGATGCGCCGACGTGAATTCCATCGGCATGGCGAGCGCGGCCGTCTTCGGCATGCCGACCGCGACGAGCGCACCGGCAACGGTCAGAAAACTGTCACGGAGAAAGCGGCGTCGATCGGCGTTGATGAAACAGTCCTGCTGCTCGCAATCGTCGTGGATATCAGATCTATCATTCATATGTGATTCGGACATGAGTTCGTCGCCTCGTTGACGACACGCGAGCGCCGTCGAGCCCGGATTGTCTTGGATTGGTCGAACAGGAAGGAAGCCTGTGCACGGTCTCAATGCGCGGCCCGTGCCAGATGAGTACACCGCGACAACGCGTTCGAGCCATTCGAGTTACGCGCTGCGGGGCGTCTTCGCTGGGCGACGATCGTCCGTACGACGAGAGCCGCATCGTCCATTCATGTGGACGATGCGGCTCTCCAGTTCTGTCAGCTTACGCCTTACTTCGTGCGCTACTTCTTCGAGGCTAGTTGCTTCGACAGCGCCTGCCCGCGATCCAGATGCTTCTGAAGCTCGGGCAGCTCCTTCTGCAAGAGCGCCTTCACGTCCGGGTTCTGTGCGCCGTTGATCGCCGCCTTGGTGTCGGCGATGTCGTTCTGGTGGTCCTGAATCTCGTGGTTCACGAACGCGGTGTCGCGGTCATTGCCGTTCAGTCCTTTGAGGCGGTCGATGACGTGCGACGCTTCCTGCGTCGTGGTGTCGTTCGGCGGAGCCTGCGGAGTCAGTGACGCCTTCTTCGCGGTCGCTTCCACCTGGCTGATTCCCTTGACGTGATCCTTCTCGAGGAGATCGGCGTACGCGCGAACGCCGGTGTTCTTGGTGTTCGACATCATGTACTTCGCGATCGCGACTTCGGCCGAATCACCCGCCTGAGCTTTACCGAGGAGGTTGGCATCAGTCATCGCGGTGTTGCCCGTCGCGGCGCTGTTGGTGGCAGTCGTGTCCGTCGTCGTCGGGGGCGTTGCCGTCGCGGCCGCCGGAGCCGTCGAGTCAGGCCTCATTGCCGTCGCGGAGCTATCGGCGGCATTTCCATTGTTGTTGCCCTTGCAAGCGGCCAGCGCCGCCACGGCGACGATTGCGGTCGTCAATCGAACGCACTTCATGAAATCTCCTGAATAGGCACCGGGGCGTCCGGTCGGCAAACTGGAGACCACCTGGGACAGCGCCCGCGGGTTCGCCGCCGCCGTTAAGAATTCCCTTGTGCTCGACATCACGCCCGCCAACGATGGCTGCGGTCGCGTCCGTCGCCGCCGCGGCAGCGGGTTCTTCAAGCGGCGCGGCGATCGAGCCGGCGCTAATCGGACGCCGGCAAGTCCGTGATTAGACTTTGCTGATGGGCCGACTCGGCACGATCGAGCAGCAGGGCACGCTCGCGTGCATTGCTCGTGAGCGACGCGGCGCGATCGAGCTCGCGCTTCGCCTCGTCGTATCGGCCGAGCTTCATGAGAAAGTCGCCGCGAACGGCTGGGAGCAGATGGTAGTTCGCAAGACCGGACTCGCCATTTAACGCATCTACGATCTCGAGGCCAGCGGCTGGGCCGTCAGCCATCGCCACGGCGACCGCGCGATTGAGCTCCACCACCGGCGATGGAGTGCGTCGCGCCAGCTCGTCATACAAGGCGGCGATGCGATGCCAGTCGGTTTCGTCTGCCGCGCGTGCGCGCGCGTGACACGCGGCGATCGCGGCCTGCAGCGCATACGGCCCGAGCGTCTCGCCACGCGCATCGCTCTGCTTCTCGGCGCGCGCGAGGGCCGCGAGCCCGCGCCTGATGAGCAGTTGATCCCAGCGCGAGCGATCCTGATCCAGCAGCAACACAGGTTCGCCCGACGGACCGACACGCGCGCGCAGGCGCGACGCCTGGATCTCCATCAATGCGACGAGCCCGTGCACTTCGGATTCGTGCGGCGCGAGCTCGGCGAGCACGCGTCCAAGTCGGAGTGCCTCTTCACACAGCGTCGGCCGAACCCAATCCTCACCAGCCGTTGCCGAGTAGCCTTCGTTGAAGATGAGATAGATGACCTGCAGCACCGACGACAAACGCTCCGCCATCTCCACACCGCGCGGCACCTCGAACGGCACCTTTCGCTCCGCGAGCGTTCGCTTCGCACGCACGATGCGCTGCGCGATCGTCGCCTCGGACGTGAGAAACGCACGCGCGATCTCATCGGTCGTCAGCCCGCCGAGGAGACGGAGCGTCAGCGCGACGCGTGCCTCGACGGAGAGCGTGGGATGACAGGTCATGAAGATCAACCGCAGCAGATCGTCGCCAACGTGATCGTCGAGCGCTTCATCGAGCTCCGCGACCGCGGTTTCCTGTCTCGCCTCGAATTCCGGCACGAGCTCTTCGTGCTTGCGCTGGTGCAGCGTGCGCTGCCGAAGCAGATCGATTGCGCGACGCTTTGCCGTCGCCATCAACCAGGCTCCGGGATTGTCGGGGATGCCGGTGGACGGCCACTTGTCGAGCGCGGCGATGAGCGCGTCCTGTGCGAGATCTTCGGCGACGCCGACGTCACGCACCATCCGCGTGAGGCCGGCGATCAGCTTCGCGGATTCAATGCGCCAGACGGCGTCGATGGTACGGTGGATGTCAGGCGCAGTCACGGAGCGCAATTAGCGCTCCGTCATCCGCGCATGCAAGCGCTAGCGCTCCGCGTTCTCCGCCGCCTGCCGTGCGATGCGGTGCTCCTGCTCGCGCAGCTCGGGAGTGAAGTCCGCGCCGAAATCGTCCTGCTCGAAGATCTGGCGAATCTCGATCTCGGCGTCCTCGCCCGTGGGATTGGGGCATCGCTTCACCCACTCGATGACTTCTTCCTTCGTCTTCGTTTGCAGAATCCAGAAGCCGGCGACGATCTCCTTGGCCTCGGTGAATGGCCCGTCGACCACTGCGCGCCTGGCGCCTGAGAATCTGACCTTCGCGCCCTTGGATGTGGGCTGCAGGCCTTCACCGGCGAGCATGACGCCCGCCTTCACCAGTTCCTCGTTGTACTTCCCCATCGCGGCGAGGAGCTCGGTGCTTGGCATCACGCCCGCTTCGGTGTCGTTGTTGCCTTTGACCATGACCATGAATCGCATTGTCGGATCTCCGATTTGAGTACCGCCGGCGGCCGTGTGCGGGCTCGGCTGTGTTGCTTCTACTGAGACGACGGACGGCGGGTCGAAAAATCGACACCGCGGGTTGCAGTCGTCGCTACTGATTCCGACATGGACGCGCGTGACGCCACAAAGTTGCTCGAGAGCGCGATGCCGGATGATCCGGGCACCGTCTGGGCCGATTTCGGAGCCGGCGGCGGAACGTTCACTCGAGCGCTCGTCGAGTTGCTCGGCCCGAGCGCACGCGTGTTCGCGGTCGACCGCGATGCGGTGTCGCTCGCTTCGCTCGATCGTTGGCCGGTGCAATTCCGAGGGCGCGTTGTCCCCATCGTCGCCGACATCTCGCGGTCGTTCGATCTTCCCGCAGTGCTCGACGGCGCGGTGATCGCGAATGCCCTGCACTATTTTCGCGATCCGACCGCGGTGCTGGCGTCGCTCGTCGCGCGCGTGACGCTCGGTGGCCGAGTGGTGATCATGGAATACGACCGGCGCGCGGGGAATCCTTGGGTGCCGTATCCGATTCCGCTCGCGGAGATCGAGGCGATCGCGGAGGGCGCTGGACTCTCGGCTCCAGTGATCACGGCGACCCGGCCGTCGCGGTATGGCGGGGATCTGTACGTGGCCGCGAGCGATCGACGGGGCTGACCTCGCGGTGCGTCGGGCAGCGCGGCGATGTCGACGGGTGCTCTCTCGAGTCTACCGCGGACATCGCCGGAAATGCTACGCCCGCACGAGCGCCTTGTACTTCACGCGATG
>Ga0070679_100007756_pt1 | contig 10050 bp, 7 predicted proteins | sample KBSC63BmetaG_FD_65652 | JGI IMG/M metagenome (GOLD analysis project Ga0070679, IMG submission 65652) | Corn rhizosphere microbial communities from Kellogg Biological Station, Michigan, USA - KBS C6-3B metaG | ecosystem: Host-associated > Plants > Roots > Rhizosphere | place: USA: Michigan... | reverse complement strand
GGCTCGCACGTCGTCCTCGAAGGCGGCGCCGTCGACGTCGACGGCGAAGGCACGCTGCTCGCCACCGAAGAGTGCTTGCAGGATGCCGTGCAGTGCCGCAATCCGGAGCTGTCGCGCGAGCAATTCGAAGGCGTGCTCAGCGCCGAGCTCGGCGCCGAGCGCGTGGTGTGGCTCGGCCGCGGCATCGCCGGCGACGACACGCACGGGCACATCGACGATCTGGCGCGCTTCGTCGCGCCCGGCGTGGTGCTGCTCTGCCAGGAGACAGACGCGCGCGACGAAAATTTCCGCGCGCTGGCGGAGAATCGCGAACGGCTCGAAGACGCGCGCGACGCCAAGGGGCGCAAGCTCGACGTCATCGCGCTGCCGATGCCGCGCGCGCTCGCGTTCGAAGGGCGGCGGCTGCCGGCGAGCTACGCCAACTTCTACATTGCCAACGACGTGGTGCTGGTGCCGACGTTCAACGATCCGGCGGATCGCGTGGCGCTCGGCATCCTCGGCGAGCTGTTCCCGTCGCGGCAAGTGGTCGGCGTGCATTGCGTCGACCTCGTGTGGGGACTCGGCACGCTGCACTGCATGACGCAGCAAGAACCGGCGTGAAACGCTCCGCACGGCTGTCGCTGATCGAAGAGCATGTGCGCGCGCTCGCGGCGTGCGCACGCTGCCCCGACATGGGCAAGCCCGTCGTCACGGGGCGAGCGGTCCCGTCGCCGGTGCTGCTCGTCGGGCAAGCGCCGGGCGACAAAGAGCCGGTGATGGGCAAGCCGTTCGCATGGACCGCGGGGCGCAACCTGTTCAAGTGGTTCGGCTCGCTCGGCGTCGATGAGGAGACGTTTCGCGACAACGTCTACATGGCGGCGGTGTGCCGCTGCTTTCCCGGCAAGAATCCGAAGGGCGGCGACCGCGTGCCGACGGACGTCGAGATCGAGAATTGCGCGCCGTGGCTGGAGCGCGAGATCGAGATCTGCCAGCCCGAGCTCATCATCCCCGTCGGCAAGCTGGCGATCGCGCGCTTCCTCGAAGATGCGCCGCTGGTCGAGACCATCGGCAAGCGGCACGCGTGGCGATCGATCGACGTCATTCCGCTGCCGCATCCGTCCGGCGCGTCGACCTGGTATCACGTCGAGCCCGGCAAGACGCTGACCAAGAAGGCGCTCGCGCTCATCGGCAAGCATCGCGCGTGGCAAAAGATCAAAGCCTAGTGGCTGAAGGTCTTCGGCAGCTCGACGACGAAGCGCTCGCCATGGCCGACGCGCGCCGAGGCCGACAGCCGGCCGCCGTGCGCGCGCGCGACCTGATTGGCGACTTGCAGCGCCAGCGTCGTGCCGGGCGTGCCGGTCGGCGCGGCGACGCCATACGCGACGGCCGGTAGCCGCTCGAGCGCTTCGGCCAATTCGCCCGCGCCGCCGCTGTCGATCTCGACGAACGCCGACTCCTCGTCCGACGACACGGTGACGACGAGCGAGTCTTGCGGCGCGACGTCCCGGCGCACGACCCACAGGAGCACGCGCAGCCCCGTCGCCAGCCGCGCGCGATCGGCCCACACGCGCGTCGGCGTCGCGCGCAAGATCACCGACGGCCCGCGATCGGAGAACGGCGGCTGGCCGACGATCTCGCGCACCAGATCGGCCAGATCCATCTCGGCGCGCTCGCTCTCCTCGATGGGCGAAGGCACGCGTCCGAGCTCGCCGACGAGCTCGCGCAGCTGATCGATCTCGCGCACCAGCGCCGACACACGCTCGGGCGTCGCGCTCCAGGCGTCGAGCGTCGCCACATTGCCGCGCAATGTGACGAGCGGCGCATCGAGCTCCTGGGCCGCGACCGCGAAAAAGCGATCTCGCCGCTCGACGGCCGAGCGCTCGCTCGCTCGCGCACGCGCGATCCTCGCCTGCAGCACGACCCACAAGATCATGCAGACGCCCGCCAGGAGGGCGATGGCGCCCCAGCAGCCGATCGCGACGACGGAGCTCACGGTCGGCATCGTCGCAAGCGCCGTGCCTCGGGCCCCCGCTTGTGCCACCGGCAACCGCTCCTACATTCTCTATGATGGGATCCGCGCCGCCGCTTGGACCGCGGGCGCCGAGGCCGCGCCTGGCGCGCGTGTTCCACGACACGCTCGGCGGCTATTTGCGCGAGCTGTCGCCGCCGTCGCGCCGCTTCTGGATGCTGGTGCCGCTGACCGGCATCATCGCGGGCATCGGCGCCGTCGCCGGCGTGCACTTCATGCAGCTGGTGCAGGAGATCGCCTGGCACGGCTCGGGCTCGCTGCTCGACGTCGCGCGCGCGGCGCCGTGGTGGCGGCGGCTGATCGTGCCGACGCTGGCGGGTCTGCTGATCGTCGTCGTATCGCTCGGGCTCGGTCCCGCCGCCGAAGGGCACGGCTCGTCGGAGATCCTCGAATCGATCTGGGTGCGCTCGGGCCGCGTGCCGTTGCGGGCGGCGTTGGCACGCGGCTTTTTGACATTGGTCGCGGTGGCGATGGGCGCCAGCGTCGGTCGCGAAGGCGCGCTCATCTACTTCGGCGCCGCGGCGGCCAGCTGGATTGGGCGGCGCGCCAACGTCGACGCCGATCAGCTGAAGCTCCTGGTCGCGTGCGGCGCGTCGGCCGGTATCGCCGCCGCGTACAACACGCCGATCGGCGGCGCGCTCTTCGGTCTCGAGGTGTTCCTCGGCGGTCTCGCGCTCGAGCTCTACGGCCCCATCATCTTCGCGACGGTCACGGCGACGCTGATCTCGCGCACGCTGCTCGAGGATCATCCGTCGTACGTCATTCCGCCGTACAAGCTGACGCACGCGCGCGAGCTCGTCCTCTACCTCGTGCTCGGCGCGCTCGTCGGCGTGGTGTCGGCGCTGTTCGTGCGCACCGTCGAGATGACGGCGCGCTGGTCGCAGTTGGTGTCGAAGCGCGTGAAGCGCATCTTGCCGATCGCGGCGCTGGCGATCCTGGGCGCCAGCGGCATCGCCTATCCGCAGCTCTTCGGCAACGGCTACGACACCGTCAACCAGGCGCTGGTCGGCGCGCTGCCGCTCGGCCTCATCCTGGCGCTGCCGCTGCTCAAGCTCGCGGTCTCGGCGCTGTGCGCGTCGTCGGGCGTGCCGGGCGGCTTGTTCACGCCGTCGCTGTTCGTCGGCGCGCTCACCGGCGCCGCGTTCGGCACGGCGGCGCATTGGCTGTGGCCGAACGTCGTTCCGTCGACGGGCGGCTACGTCCTCGTCGGCATGGCGGCGATCCTCGCCGGCTCGACGCACGCGACGATGGCGGCAGCGCTCATGATGTTCGAGATGACCGGCAGCTACGGCGTCATCCTGCCGCTTCTGGCCGCGTGCGTGATCTCGGCGGTCGTCAGCCGCGCGCTCACGCCCGAGTCGATCTATACGGCGCCGCTCAAGCGCAAGGGCGTCGAGCTGCCGCGCATCACGCGGCCGGCGTGGATGCAGCGCACCGGCGTGGCGTCGCTGGTGCGCGTCGATGCGCCGAAGGTCGAGCCGCAGACGCGGCTCGGCGACGTGGTCGCCAAGATGGCGACGCTGCCCGAAGGCGACGATCTGTTCGTCGTCGGTGAAGCCAGCGAGCTCTACGGCGTCATCACGCTCGAGACGCTGCGCGAGGTGCTCGCGGATCTGCCGGACCTCGACCTCGTCGTCGCCGCCGACATCATGGAGCGCGCCGGGCCGGTGTCGGTCGATGCGTCGTTGTGGGAAGCGACGCGACGGGCGCTGGCGGCGGAGTCGACGCGGCTGCCCGTGGTGTCGCCGCGCGAGGGTAATCGCTTCGTCGGGACCCTGGCGATTCCCGACGTGCTGGCGGCCGCACGGCGCGCCGATACCTGAGCCGCGCGCGCGCCTATTCGTAGTGACGCGCGCTCGGCCAGATCTCGTCGATCGGCCGGCGCGGGCCGCGCGCGACGAAGATGGCGAGCTCGTCTTCGTACGGCATCACCCACGGGTTCGGCGGCAGGCGCGCCGCTTCGACGACCTCGGCGAAGCTCTTCGCGTACTCCTCGCGCGTGCCGCCGACGGCGATGACGACGTCGCCGCGCGGCGGGCCCCACGTGTAATAGCTGTTGTGTCCCGAGCGCGCGGGCGGAAGTCCGTCGGCGACGCCGAAGAAGTCGATGGCGCCCGCTTCGCCGTAGTTGCCGGCGTAGATCGACGCGTGCGCCTGCTCGTCCGCGGGCAGCGCGCGATAGACGCGCGCGACCGCCGCTTCGAGCTCGCGCCAGCCATGCTCGTCGGCGAAGAGCTGCGACAGCGGGCGATAGCGCAGCCGCTCGGTGCGCGGCGGCGCGAAGCCGAGCGCCGCTTGATAGCGGAGCAGCGTCGGCACCGGCAAGATCGGCAGCGCGAACGGCGCCGTCGCGATGCCGCCGGCAGCGACGAGCGCGAACGCCGTCGCACGCATCCACGCGCGCGCCAGCAGCGACTCGACGGCGACGCCGCCCGCGGCGAACAGCAGCGGATAGAGCGGCGCCAGATAATAGATCTTGCCGTGCAGCGCGATGACCATCGCCGCGACGACGACGGCGGCGATGCCGAGCGGCCGCGCGCGCGGCGCACGCAACAGCTGCCACAGTCCGAGCGCCCAGATCGGCGCCGCCAGCGGATGGTAGAGCTCGAGCTGCGCGACGAAGAATTGCCACGCGGTCACTGGCTCGTTCTTGTACTCCTGCCCGTGCCGTAGAAGCTCGAGCATCGGCCAGCCGTGGCCGATCTGCCACGCGACGTGCGGCAAGACCATCAGCGCCGCCAGCGCCATCGCCGCGACGAACCAGCGTGAGGCGAGCGCGCGCCGCGCCGGCGTGGCCACCATCCCGACGACGAGCGCGATCGCGAAGAAGGCGACCGAGTGCTTGTCGAGCACGCCGACGCCGATAATGGCGCCGCCGGCGACCCACCAGCGCGCGTCGGCACCGTCGGCGACGGCGAGCACGACCAGCGCCGCGCCGAGCCACGCCAGCGGCTCGAACGCGTTCATCGTCATGACGTGCCCGAAGATCAAGAGCACCGGCGCGATTGCCGTCGCCAGCGCCGCCAGCGCCTGCGCGAACGCGCCGCCGCCGAGACGGCGCGCCGCCACCGCTACGAGCGCGACGAGCGCCGCATGGGCCAGCGCCGCCGGAAAACGGAACAGGTACAGCGAATGGCCGACCGACGCCGCGCGCGCGAGGAGCGCGATGAGCGGCGGCTGATCGACGTAGCCCCACGCCAGATGATGCCCGCAGGCGATGAAGTACAGCTCGTCGCGAAACCAGCCGTAGCGCCCGCTCGTCGCCACGTGCACGACCAGCGTCAGCGCGGCGATGACCCACGCCGCCGGCGCGATCTCAGTCTTCGTCTTCGTCTTTGTGCCCGCCGCCGCCCGCGTTGAGCAGCTGATAGGCGCGCGCGTAGCTCGGCGAGCTCGACGGCACGATCTTGATGACCTGGTGCCAATACTGCTTGGCCTGCCCCGGATTCGACTTCTGCACCGCGGCGCCCTTGTCGGTCAGCTCCTTGGCCTTCGCTTCGAGCTGCTTCAGCATGCCGCCGTCGCCGGCGCCCGACTTCTGCGCCGCCTGCACGGCGACGAACGCCTGCTCGTACTTGCCCTGCGAGAACGCCTGCTGCGCGAGCGGAATCTGGAGCTTGCCGATGCGCTGCTTGAAGTACGACGCGTGCTGCCCGCGGCCGATGCGCCCGTCGATCGCCATCGCCGTCTCGTAGTCGCTCACCGCCGCGTTCGGGTTCTTGCCCTCGTCGGCCGCCGCCTTGTCGAGCACCGCCTTCAGGTCGCGCACCTGATTGGCGAACTGGATCGTCTTCTCCATCTGCTTGACCGGCTGATTGCGCGCTTCCATGCGATAGAGCCGCTCGGCGTTGCCGAAGTCCTTGGCCTTGTACGCGGCCAGCGCCGCGGCCGACGACGGCGCCTCGACCTTCGCCGCCGGCGACGCATCTTTCTTGCTGACCTTGACCGGCGCGAAGTCATCGTCGTCCTTCGGCGCCGCGGCCAGCTTCTGCTTCTTCGGCTCGTGCGGCGGCGGCGGCTCCTTCTGCACCGCCGCTCTCGGCTCTTTGGCGACCGGCGTCGGCGCCGCAACCGGCTTCGACGGCGACGCGACCGGCATTGGCTTGACCTCGGCGACCGGCGCCGTCGGCAGCGGCGACGCCACTACCGTGTTCGCCGGCGGCGGCGGCAGATCGACGTGCATCTTCGGCGCGAGCGCGCGCGCCTCGGCGTTGCCCGGATCGAGCGCGAGCGCCTGCTGTACGCGCGCGCGCGCCGTGTCCGGATCCTCTTGTTGCAGGCGGCGCGCCTCTTCGACGTCCTCGGCCGCCGCCTTCGGTGCCATCTCCTTGCGCCGCTTGGCCGCGTCGTCGTGCAAAAGCGACGCCGAGTCGACCGCGTCGAGCGCCTTGACCGCCTCGGCGTAGCGATGGCTGGCGATGCCGCGCTCGGCCGTCTGCATCGCGCCGCGCGCGTGCACCTCGAGATCGCACACCGCCACGTAACGCTTGGCCTCGGCCGAATCGGGCGCGAGCTGCAGCGCGTCGGAAAAGTTCATGCGCGCGCCTTCGTAATCCTTGGCCAGGAACAGCTTGAGCCCGGCGCGATACGACTGCTCCGCTTCGCTGGCGATGACCGGCGGCTTGGCGAACGCCGTCTTGGCGACGATGACGATGAGGAAAATCAGCGACAGCGCGCCCATCGCACCGAACACGATCATGCGATTTTTCGGCGACTGCAGCGGTGTCGCCAGCCCAATCGGCAGCGAGATCGATCGCGACGCGCCGCCGCCGACCGGCACCGCGCTCGGCACGTTGTCAGACGGCGTATCGACCGGCGACACGTTCATCGGATACGAAGGCGCCGACGGCGCCATGTAGGACGGCGGCGCCGACGGCGACGGATACGGAGGCGGCGCGGGCATCGGCGCCGGCGCCGACTGGTGCGACGGCGGCGCCGCGCGCGCCACCGCCTGATCGAAGCGCATCAGCGTATTGCCGCACTCGATCTGGTCGCCGTCGTTCAAGATGACGGAGTCGAGGCGCTGCCCGTTGATCAGCGTGCCGTTGCCGGAGCCGAGATCGCGCATGCGATAGCGGCCGTTCTCCGCGTGGATCGTGAAGTGACGCCGCGACACCGCGATGTCGGCGAGCACCAGATCCTGATCGGCGCCGCGGCCGACGCGCGTCTCGGGCAGCACCAGCTCGTAGGTCTTGCCGCGGTCGGCTCCCCCGATGACGTGCAAAACCGCAGGTTGCGCCATCGCCACAACTTTACCACGTGCTATAAGCGTTCCGCCATGCGAGTCGCGTATCCCCATGGAGCTCCGATCCCGCGTCCCGGCAAAATCTTGGGTGTCGGACGCAACTATCGCGCTCACGCCGCCGAGCTCGACAACACGGTCCCCACCGAGCCGCTGCTCTTCTTCAAGCCGCCCACGGCGATCATCGAATCGGGTCAGCCGATCGTGCGGCCGCGCGGGCAATGGCGCGTCGATTTCGAGGGAGAGCTCGGCGTCATCATCGGTAAAACGTGCCGCCGCGTCGGGCGCGCCGATGCGATGAGCTATGTCGCCGGCTACACCATCGTCAACGACGTGACGGTGCGCGATCTGCAAAAGAAGGACGGCCAGTTCACGCGCGCCAAAGGGTTCGACAGCTTTTGCCCGTGCGGCCCGTTCCTCGTCGACGACGTCGATCCGACGAAGCTGCGCATCGTCACCAAGCTCGACGGCGTCGTCAAGCAGGACGCGCCGACGAGCGACATGATCTTCGACATTCCGACGATCATCGAGGTCGCCTCGCGCGTCATGACGCTCGAGCCGGGCGATCTCATCGCCACCGGCACGCCGTCGGGCGTGGCGCCGATCCTGCCCGGCATGACCGTCGAGATCACCATCGAAGGCATCGGCACCTTGACCAATCCCGTCGTGGAGGAAGCGGAATGAGCTTCACGCTCGCACAGCGCATCAAGGAATTGCCGCCCTACTTGTTCGCCGACATCGACAAAAAGAAGGCGGCCCTGCGAGCGCAGGGCAAGGACCTCATCGATCTCGGCATCGGCGATCCCGACCTGCCGACGCCGCAGCACATCGTCGCGGCGATGCAGAAGGCGGCCGCCGAGCCGCGCTTTCATCGCTATCCTTCGTACGAAGGGATGAAGGAGTTTCGCGAGGCGGCCGTTGCCTGGTATCAGCGCCGCTTCGGCGTCGCGCTCGATGCGCAAAACGAGTGCTGCGCGCTCATCGGATCGAAAGAGGGAATCGCGCATTTCCCGGTCGCATTCGTGGACCCCGGCGATATCGTGCTCGTTCCCGATCCGGGATATCCGGTATACGCGACGTGGACCCGTTTCGTCGGCGGCCAGGTGCATTACATGCCGCTCCGACGGGAAAATGGCTTTTTGCCCGATTTGCGCGCGATTCCCGCGGATATCGCGAAGCGCGCGAAGATGATGTGGATCAATTATCCGAATAACCCGACGGCGGCGTTGGCGACGCGCGAGTTCTACGCCGAGGTGGTCGATTTCGCGAAGCGCAACGACATTATCGTCGCCAGCGACGTCGCTTATTCGGAAGTGTTCTTCGAGGGCGATGCGCCGATCTCATTCCTCGAGACGCCGGGCGCCAAGGACGTGGGCATCGAGTTCCAGTCGCTGTCGAAGACCTACAACATGACCGGCTGGCGCATCGGCTTCGCCGTCGGCCATGCGGCGCTGGTGCAGGGGCTCGGCAAGGTCAAGACGAACACCGACTCGGGCGCGTTCGAGGCGGTGCAGGCGGCGGCGGTCGCGGCGCTGTCGTCGTCGCAGGAGCCCGTCGAGAAGATGCGCGCGATCTACAAAGAGCGCCGTGAAGTGCTGTGCGGCGGCTTGCAACGTGCCGGCTTCGAAGTGCTGGTGCCGAAGGCGACGTTCTACGTGCTCGTGGTCAATCCCAAGGGGCTATCGTCGACGGAGTTCGTATCGCGCCTGCTCGATGCGGGCGTGGTGGCGACGCCGGCGACGGGGTTCGGCGCGTGCGGCGAAGGGTTCGTGCGGCTGACGCTGTGCGCGGACAAGGCGCGGCTGGCCGAAGCGGCGGAGCGGGTCCAACGCGCGCGCGTCTAGCCTCGGGCACGCTCGCGCTCTCGTTCGCGCTCGCGCTGTCGTTCGCGCTCGCGGGCTGTGCGCATCCGGCACCGCCGCCAGTCAATGGCGGGGCCGCAGCGACGCCGCCCGCGGTCGTTCGCGCGGCTCCGAGCGCGCCACCGACCGGGCCGGTACACGACGTCGTCATTCGCGGCGGCACGATCTACGACGGCAGCGGCGCGGCGCCCTTCGTCGGCGACGTGTGCATCGACGGCGACAGCATCGCCGACGTCGCCCCCTTCTGCGTCGGCAAAGCGATCGTCGAAGCGCGCGGCCTCGCCGTCGCGCCCGGCTTCGTCAACATGCTCTCGCACGCGCTCGAGTCGCTCGCGCTCGACGGCCGCGGCGAATCGGACGTGCGCCAGGGCGTGACGCTCGAAGTCTTCGGCGAGACGTCGCCGCATCCGTTCGGCAAGAAGATGCAGGCGCTCGCCGACGACGGCATCGCCGTCAACGTCGCCGGGCTCGTCGCCACGTCGACGGCGCGCGCGCAATCGATGTCGCTCAAACAGCGCCATCCGTCGCCGGTCGAGCTCGAGCGCATGCGCGCAGTCGTGGCGCGCGCGATGGACGAAGGCGCGCTCGGCCTGACATCGGCGCTCATCTACACGCCGGACGAAGCGTTCACGACCGACGAGCTGGTCGCGCTCGCCACCGTCGCCGGCGAGCACGGCGGCCTCTACGCCGCGCACATGCGCAACGAAGGGGCGCGTCTCACCGAAGCGATCGACGAGATGGTCGACATCGGCCGCCGCGCGCACGTGCCCGTCGAGATCTACCACTTCAAGCAGGCGGGCAAGCAGAACTGGAGCAAGCTCGACGACGCCGTTCATCGCGTCGAAGCTGCGCGCGCCGCCGGCGTCGACATCGCCGCGGACATGTACGCCTACGACGCGGCGTCGACGGGGCTCGACGCGGCGATGCCGCCGTGGGTG
>Ga0070679_100007754_pt1 | contig 10051 bp, 7 predicted proteins | sample KBSC63BmetaG_FD_65652 | JGI IMG/M metagenome (GOLD analysis project Ga0070679, IMG submission 65652) | Corn rhizosphere microbial communities from Kellogg Biological Station, Michigan, USA - KBS C6-3B metaG | ecosystem: Host-associated > Plants > Roots > Rhizosphere | place: USA: Michigan... | reverse complement strand
CCACGCACCGTCGGGCGCCTGGTTCGTCTTCATCGCCGCCATCTGACGGCGATAAATCGACAGCAGCTCCGCGCGAGGCGGCTGCGCCGGCGGCATCGCAGACAGCGCTTCCATCAGTCCAAGCGCGGCGAATCCATTGCCTCGCCCCCACGCGACGGGCCCATCGACGGCGTGCAGAAACACTCCATCGGGACGCTGCAATCGTGACGCGTAATCGATGAGCTGTCGCCCCGCGAGGTCAAGGAGGTGTCCGTCGCCGACGCGGACCAGCGGCGCGGTCGCCATGAACATATCGTCGGTCCACCCGCGGCCCGCAGCGTAAATTCCATCGGGCTGTTGAGCCGACGCGATTCGCGCGCTGTCACGCAGGAGTGCGCGCGCGGTGGTGTTGCCGTCGGCCACCGCGATCTCGCCGAAAATCATGTAGCCGGCCAGCGACGTGAGGAGCTTCTGATCATCCGGAAGCACGGCAGCGCCGGCGATCCAGGGACGCGTCTGGTCGCGAACCTTCACGCGCCACGCGTCGTCGCCGGTGATCATCGCGAGCCGCAGCGTGTTCACCCACGCGACCGACGAGATATAGCTCATGCTCGGCTTCTGCGGATAGCGCTGCGCGAGCAGGCGCGCGATCGCGAGCGGTGTGCGCGCAACGCGCTCGGCCAGTGCCGCGTGGAGGGCCGAGCGGCCGCGCGGAGCGGTCAGAAGCTTCGGCAACGCGCGCAGCAGATCGCGCGAGCGCACGACGGTCACGGGCACGGCGCCGAGGCCGGATGCATCCTCGGCCGACAGCGCGTCCTTCAGCGAATCCGACGCGGCGTCGTCGGATCGGACGTCGATGACGAGATCCGGCGCCTGGTACACGACCCAGCGCCAGATGTAGCGGCTTTCGGGCTGCTCCTTATCGTCGAAAAATCCGGCGTCCGGCGGAAACACGAACGGACGGCTGGCCGCATGGTGGTCGGGATCGGCGAGCGGCAGCGCGCTCGCGTTCCATCGCGCGCGGATCGCCGCCGGCGCCGCCGCTTTGAACCAGCGAACCGCGGCGATGACGGCGCGCGCCGATCGATCGTCGCCATCGAGGCCGCCGACGAACACGACGCGCAGCTTGGCGCCGTCGGGATCGAAGGCCGATGGATTCTCGATCGTCAGCAGCGGCGTGTCGGCGCGGGTCGTCCCCGCCGCGCTGACGAGACGAGGCTCGCCGCGAAGCGCCGCGATCCCGTTGATGTCTGGCTCGAACGATCTCGTGGCGCCGCTGGCCGGTGCGATCGAGGCGGCCAACGCGAGAACGGTCAGAAGCAGACGCAGCATTGGGGGCGAGTGTACTTCCGGTCGCCGCCTCACAGGACGAAAAGATCGTCTGCTGCGGCCCTATACGTGCGGAAATCCCTGACCGGCGAGCAGGTGATCGAGCCACAGGTTCGAGAGCTTCTCCTGCACCGTGTTCTGGCGCAGCCGGGCGGCCAGGTTCGGAAAGTCGACGCGATCCATCTCCTGATCCTGGTTGAAGCAGGAAAAGATGATCGATTCGGCGCCGGTCGCCGGATCGACGTGCTTCTGCAGGCACTGCGCGCAGACCTCTTTCATCATGCACTGCATCGGGGAATTGATGCTGGCTATGCCGACGTGCTCCGGTTTCAGGTGCGCGGCCAGCACGCCGCGGCGAGCCGCCTTCACGGCTGCCATCATTCGATCGGACCCGATGGCGATGATGCGATCGACCGTGTCCAGCGGCACGAGGCGCTCGCCGAGATCGCCGCGCTGGTACGCGAGCATCGCCTCGACGATGTTGCCGCGGAAGTGGGCGTCCTGCGGACGGCCCGGCGCGATCGCGGCGCCGGTATCGGTGCTCCAGATCACTTGATCGGTCGCCGCCTCGATGTCCTCTCGCTTGAAGAGATCCTCGCCTCTTTTGTAGCCGGCGAAGTAGATCACCCTGTTGCCGGCATCGCGCATCGCTTTGGCGATCGAGAACAGCACCGCGTTGCCGAGGCCGCCGCCGAGCAACAGCACCTGCTGTCCTTCGGGAATCTCGGTCGGGGCGCCTGTCGGACCCATCACGACGACCGGCTCGCCCTTCTTCAGATACGCCACGAGGCGGCTCGACACGCCGAGCTCCAGCGCGATCATCGAGAGCAGGCCTTGCTCCTTGTCGACCCACGCGCCGGTGAGCGCGATGCCTTCCATCAGCAGCGGCGCGCCGTGACGTCCGCCGCTGCGCCGCGCCGCCGACTCGTAGTTCTGCAGACGGTAGAACTGGCCAGGATGAAAATGCCGCGCCGCCGCCGGCGCCCTGACGATCACTTCGACGATCGTCGGCGTCAGCCGCACGACGTCCTCGACGCGGGCGGTGAGGTCGTCGTCCATCCGCTCGACGAAGGCGCGCCACGCCCGATCGCGCGCCGGCTGCGCCGAGGCGTCCAGCGAGGCGAGCGCGTCAGCGAAGAGACCGACGACGTGCGGGAATCCATCCTTTGCCGACGCCATCGCTTTCACGACGTTGCCCGCATACCGCGGATGGTTGTCGCCGTAATATGTGACGAACTTGCCGTCGGCTTCGTAGGACGTGAAGAAGCCGTTGGCGTCGGACGTGAGGTGGAAGCGTCCGTCCGAGGCGCGCGACACGGCGTGCGGCTGAAAGAATTTCTTCTTCGCGTCGAGCTGAAAGGTGCCGCGGCACTCCTTCTCGTACGTGACGTTCGGCGTCGTTCCTGCGGCGACGAGCACGGTCCGCGCCGGCAGCGTCACGGTGCCTTCCTGCGCGTCCCGCCCTTCCCGCCCTTGCCGCCTGAAGATCATCCCTTTCACCGCGCCGTACGCGTCCGGAACGGCCTCGACCGGATTCAGGTTTTCGGCAAAGACGATGCCCTCCTCGAGCGCCTTGATGACCTCCTCATGATTCAGGCGATACGCGGGCGCGTCGACCATGCGCTTGCGATAGGCAATCGTGACGCCGCCCCACGCGCGCACCAGCGGAACGAAATCAGGAGGCTCGCCGGCCGCCGACGCACGCGCACGCTCGGCGCGAACGGCGCGGCCGTGCGTCAGATATTCGTCGAGCAGCTGGATCTCTTCCGCGTCGTAGAACGCGCGCACGCGCGCCTCGCCGATCTCCGCCGCGAGCGTCTCGTACTGCTGCAGCGTCTTCTCGACCTGCAGCGGATAGTAGGCCATCAGCTCGGTCGCGGTGTCGATTGCGGTGAGGCCGCCGCCGATCACCAGCGCCGGCACCCGCGCCTGCAGATTCGAGAGCGCCTCACGCTTGAATGCACCGGTCAGCTGCAGCGCCATCAGAAAATCGCTCGCTTTCCTGATGCCGCGAATCAGGTTGTTCTTCATGTCGATGATCGTCGGCCGGCCGGCGCCGGTGGCGATCGCGACGTGATCGAATCCGTAGCCCCACGCGTCCTCGATCGGCATCGTGCCGCCGAAGCGGACGCCGCCGTACATCTTCAGACCGCGCCGCCGCGCCAGCGTGAGGTGCAGCAGCGTCAGGAAGTTCTTGTCCCACCGCACCGTGATGCCGTACTCCGACACGCCGCCGAATCCCTCGAGCACACGGTCGTCGAGCGCACGGTAGATCTCGCTCCAGTCGCGAATGGGCCGCGGCGCCGAACCGTTGACGCCGGTGAGCTCCTGCGGCAGCGGCTCGATCTTCAGACCGTCGATGCCGACGATGCCGAAGCCTTCGTTCACGAGATAGTGGGCGAGGGTATAACCGGCGGGACCGAGCCCGACGACGAGCACGTTCTTGCCGTTGTACGGCAACGCGTGCGGACGCCGGACGTTGAGCGGATTCCAGCGCGTCAACAGACCGTATATCTCGACGCCCCACGGCATCTGCAGCACGTCGGTCAGCACGCCCGTTTCGATCTGCGGGATGTTGACCGGCTCCTGCTTCTGGTAAATGCACGCTTTCATGCAGTCATTGCAGATGCGGTGGCCGGTGCCGGGACACATCGGGTTGTCCACGATCACCAGCGCGAGCGCGCCGATCGCGTCTCCCGCTTTGCGGAGCGTGTGCATCTCCGAGATCTTCTCGTCCAGCGGACAGCCGTTCAGCTCGATTCCCAGCGGGTTCACGGCGATCGCGCCATCCTTCGCGTGGATGCCTTTCGAGCAGGAGTCCTTGTCGCGTTCGTGGCACAGCACGCAGTAATGGATCTCGCTCAGCACGTCGCGCGGCTTCATGCGCGCGTCGGTCAGTGCGAAGCCATCGCGCCGCCGCAGGCGATAATCTGGGCCGATCATCGCTTCGGGCAACTGCGCGTCCGGCCGCTGCACGTCGACCAGACGCCAGTAGTCGAGCGTCTCGGGAAACCGGAAAATCACCCAACTCTTGTAGGCCGGATCGTGGAGACGAGCCGCGCACCAGCGTTTCAGCGACTCGATATCGGGGTTCGTTGGGTTCGTTGGGTTCGATTGCCGCTGCGCGGCTTCAGCGTCGAGGAGCGCGCAGCCGGCGCGCGCGATCGCCAGCTCGAGATCGTCGCGCGAGGCGCCGGCCGTCAATCGAGCGACGGCCGCATCATCCTCGGCGCTCGCCGGGACGTGCGTGCCGCCCTTGACGAGCGGCAGCGCGCGGCGGCGTACGAAGTCCACTTTGAAACGGAAGAGATCGTCCTGATCGCGCGTCGCGCGCGCCAGCGCCTCCACGCGGGGGGCGACCTGAAACAATCGCGTGACGAAGCGGCTCACGTGCGGCGCCATCGCCACGAGGAGATTCGAGAGCGCGATCGGCGAGCCGGCAAGCGCGTCTGGCGCCGCGCGGTACGCGTCCCACTCGCGCCACAACGCGGGATCGGTGGAGGCGACCTCCTCGCAGAAGCGTTCGTACAGAGAGGCGAGACGTTCCGGATCGTGCAGATCGGCGAACGTGTATCCCGAGACGCCGAGCGGCATCATCGCGTCCGCTGGCGTGAGAGTCGGCGGAGAATCCATGTGAAATATACTATCGCGAGAAAATGAAAACGACCCTCGTGGCGGCCGCGCTCGTCGCGATCGCCGCGAGCGTGCACCCGGTCTCCATCAAACCGCCCGCGCAAGCCGCGACGCACGCCGCAGGCCCTCCCGCGCGATCCGAGCGCGCCGTTCCGTTCCATGTCGGCGAGTCGCTCACCTACGACGTGTCGTGGTCTTCATTTGTCACGGCGGGAACGGCCGTCACGACCGTCAAGGAAAAGCAAACGTCCGGCGGCTCCGTCGCGTACCACCTCGTCGCCGACGGGCAGACGACGGCGCTGCTGCAGGCGCTGTACACATTGCATTACACGATGGAGACGTGGCTCGACGGCTTCACGCTGCTGCCCCAGCGCGCCACCGCGTCGAGCGAAGAAGGGCGGCGCCGCCGCGTGCGAACGACGATCTTCGATCGGCCTGCAAGGCGGGCGCGCTACGAGATTCACACCTCGACCGTCGTCAAGACCGACGTGGTGATCGAACCGGATGAACAGGACGCGCTCTCCGCGATCTACGTGCTTCGCACGCTCCCGCTGAAGCCGGGCGCCGCGGTCACGATGCCGGTCACCGACGATGGGGCGATTTATCGGGTGCGGTTCGAGCCCGGTGCGGTGGAGCGGGTTCGGACGCCAATCGGCGAGATGCGCGCGCGCACAATCGCGACGTCGATCACCGACGCGAACGGACGCGCCGTCGGCCGTCATCTCGCGATCTGGATCGCCGAGAACGATCAGCGCTGGCCCGTGAAGCTCGAGGCGGAGCTGCCCGCCGGCAGCTTCACGCTGACGCTGCGCGAAGCACACTGAAGATTCGCGCTCGACACGGCAGAACCTCAGTCGGCCCCGGTGGATTTCAGTTCTGCCTGATCGCTTCGACCAGCGTCAGTGCAAATCCGTCCGTGCGCTCGATCCACTGATTGACGAGGCGGAACCCGGCGACAGTCAACGCTCGGACAATGGCCTCCGGCTCGTACTTGTAGGAGCTCTCCGTCCAAATCGACTCGCCTTCTTCCATCGTGAACGCGAGCTCCGACGCCGGAATGCGGACGTGCTGACGCCGGCGGCTGACCAGGTGCATCTCGACGCGCGATTCGCCCGCGTTCCACACGGCCTCGTGCGCGAACTGATCGATGTCGAACGTGCCGCCGAGTTCCCGGTTGATGCGCACGAGAAGATTGCGGTTGAAGGCTGCCGTGACGCCGAGCGGATCGTCGTACGCGCGAAGCAGGCGACGCTCCGGCTTGACGAGATCGGCGCCGAGCAGCAGCGCGTCACCCGGTCGAAGGGCGGCGCGGATGCCGTGCAGGAACGCGTCGGCGCCCGGCCGGTCGAAGTTCCCGAGATTGGATCCGAGAAACAGCGTGAGTGTGCGTCCGTCGGCGGCCGGACGCGCCGTCACCTCGGCGAGCCCGGCTTCGTACGGCGCCTCGTGCAGGTGGATCTCGACGTTCTCGAGCGACGCCAGCGCGCGGGCGGCCACGCCGAGCGCGGTCGGCGAGACGTCGATCAGGTGCAGCCGCAGATGCGACGCGGCGCCGCGCCCCGCCTCGACGAGCGTCGTCAGCTTCTCGCCGTTGCCGGGGCCAAGCTCCACGAGCGTGGAGAGACGCGGCACGCGTGAGAGAATCTCGCAGCCGTGCGCCCTCAGCAGCCCCAGTTCGGCGCGCGTGATCCGGTACCACGGCAGCTGCGTGATCGCCTCGAACAGCGCGGAGCCGAGCGCGTCGTACAGATATCGCGACGGCAGCTGCCGCGGCTGGAGCGCGAGATAGTACTGGACGTCGAGGGCGAACTGCGCGACCGCGGAGGCCGGCGTTACCGCGCTGACGGTGTGTTTGTCACGCATCGGAATGTCGCATACACGTAGGGATAGCGCGCGCGGAACCAGTTGCGAAATGTCGGCCGCAGCAGATCCCGCGCCGTGGCCGGCGACGCGCCCTTCATCACGACATGATCGCCGTCGAAGAAGTCGGCGGAATATTCCGGGTACGACGGCATGGCGTGAAAGCCGGGAAACGGCGCGAACACCGTGCTCGTCCATTCCCAGCCATTGCCGACGAGGTCTTCGGCGCCCCAGGCGCTCACCCCTTTAGGATGGCTGCCGGCGGGTTCAGGATCCCAACTGGAGAAATCGAAGACGCCGCGTTCCGGCGACGGCTCGGCATCGCCCCATGGATGCGGCCGCTCGCCCTCTGGTGATCCAAACGCGGCGCGTTGAAATTCCGCTTCCGTGGGCAGCCGCGCGCCGCGCCAGCGCGCGAAGGCCGCGGCTTCCGCATGGCTTACATACACGGGCCAGGCGAGCGGCAGCGGGACGCGATCGAACATGCCGCGCCAGTACCACACATCGTCCTCGCGCTCCCAGAACAGCGGATGCGCGATGCCTTCGCTCCGCACCCAGCGCCAGTCTTCGGGACGCCACCAGCGCTCTTGCTGGTAGCCGCCCGCGTCGACGAAATCCAAGTAGCTGGCGTTGGTGATGTCGTGTCGATCGATCGCGAACGCGTCCACGTCGGCCGTGCTCGCGGGATGCTCGTTGTCCCACCCGAACGGCGTCGCGTCACGATCGACGCCGAGAGTCACGCGGCCGCCGGGCACCGGCGTCCATTCCTGCGGCGGCGCGGATCCGCCGACGCGCGGAACGTAGCCGGTCGGCTTCCGCTTCTGCGCGAACGGCAGGCGATGCCACATGTACAGCAGCGTCTCCTGGTGCATCGCTTCGTGCTCGAGGATCGCGAACACGGCCTCCGCGCGATCGAGGAGCGGATCGCCCGCCTTGTCGATCTCGCCGTTGGCGAGCGCGTCGATCACGCGGCGATCCGCTTCATCCGCAAACGCCTGCACCGCCGCACGCGACGGCCATTGCGACTCGTGACTGGCGACTGCCGGCTGACGATCGGTGGCCGACGGCTGTTGACCCGAACCAGAAGATTCGTGCGGGTCGATCCCGCGGGCGAACAAGGTCTCCAACCCCGGATCGACACTCTCGCCGCCGAGCCCTTTCTTCACCAGCGTGTTGAAGCTGAACCCCGGCAGGTGGCCTTCATAAAAAACCAGGGGGTGGCGCAGCGCGATCGGACGGCTGTAGTAGGCGTCGGATGAGATCAGATCGAAGATCGCGCGCGACCGCTCGCGGTTCCGGCGATACCTGCCAATCAACGCGTCGCGGTCGAGTCTGGCGCGGGGAGGTGAAACAGGCATGACCTCTAATCGTTATACAATTGAGCACCGATTGGCCATCCCGGTGACCATAACTTTGAACGGCGATAGCGTCGAGATCGCCGCGCCGTTGACGGTGAGCGGGCTGCTGGCTCAGCTTGACATCGACCCCCGCCGTGTCGCCGTCGAACTCAACCTCACGGTGCTCAAGCGGACGACGTTTGACACCACCTCGGTGCAGGACGGCGACGTGATAGAGATCGTCAACTTCGTCGGCGGCGGCTGAGTTCGCGTGCACACAATGATGCGCAGCCTGGTGGTGAGTCTCGCGTTCAGCGCCTGCGTTGCGGGATGTACGCACGCCCGAACACTCGTGCTCGTCTCGCCAACCGTCCCCGTCGCGCCCGATGGGATCAACGACCAGATCGCCGATCGCACCGTCACGCTCTCGCTCATTCGTGGCGCGCCATTCGACGCCGACGCCGTCAACATCACGAGCCGCGATGTCACGTGGCGTTCGCGAGGGACGTCCACCACACATACGGCCCGCGCATCCGATCTGCGGACGGTGTCGTTCACAAGCCACGCGCGCGGTGCGCTCGACGGACTGCTGATCGGCCTCGTCGCCGGTGCGCCGCTGGGCGCAGCCATCATCGATTCACCGTCGGGCAAAACCGGAGGTCGCGTCGAAGCGGCGCTGAGCGGCAGCCTCGCGATCGGAGCATGGTCGGCGCTCATCGGCGCGATCAAGGGCAGCCGGATCGTCTACGAGGTCGCCGTCCCTGCCCGGCCTTCGGACGGCGATCGCCCACCGCACACGTCCGCGGCGCCGATAGCCGTAAAATGATCGAAGTTCCATGGATACTTTCACCATCGCGGATAAAACGTTCACGTCGCGGCTGTTCATCGGCACCGGAAAATATTCATCGCCCGCGATCATGGTGCAGGCGCACGAGGCCTCGGGCGCGCAGATGATCACGGTCGCGGTGCGCCGTGTGAACATCTCCGATCGGCACAAGGAGTCGCTGCTCGACTACATCGACACCACCAAGTACACGCTGCTGCCGAACACGGCCGGCTGCTACACGGCCGACGAAGCGGTGCGGACGGCGCGCCTCGGACGCGAAGCGGGTCTGTCGAACTGGGTGAAGCTCGAAGTCATCGGCGACGAACGGACGCTGTTCCCCGATAACGAGGCGCTGCTCGAAGCGACGCGCACGCTCGTGCGCGAAGGATTCGTCGTCCTCCCCTACACCACCGACGATCCCATCGTCTGCCGCAAGCTGGAAGATGCGGGGGCCGCCGCTGTGATGCCGCTCGGCGCGCCGATCGGATCGGGACTGGGCATTCAGAACGCCAACAACCTTCGGATCATCCGCGAGTCGGCGCGTGTGCCGCTGATCGTCGATGCCGGCGTCGGCACCGCGTCAGACGCCGCGTTCGCGATGGAGCTCGGCGCCGACGGCGTGCTGATGAACACGGCGATCGCGGGCGCGGCGGATCCGATCACGATGGCGGAGTCGATGAAGCTGGCCGTGCAGGCCGGACGGCTCGCGTATCTGGCGGGCCGGATTCCGCGCAAGATGTACGCGAACGCGAGCAGCCCGATTGAAGGTCTGGTCGGGCGTTGATCGGCCGGAGACCAGCGGCGGTTGATACAGCGTGTGACCGTTCTCCGAAAGAAGAATGGACCGCTGCGAATCGGGCCAGGCGACCATGACCACTGAGCTGCAGGAGTTCCGCGTCGAAGTGCGGAATGAATTCGCCGGCGTTCGCTCCGAGACATCTGCGCTTGGCGAATCGCTTCGGGGGGGAGATTTCCGCCGTTGACAGGTCTCTTCGAGCAGATATGTCTAGGCTCGAGGAATCGCTTCGGCGGGAAATGCGCGAGGGCGACGAGGAGACCCGCCGGTTCATGCGGGTCCTTCATGAAG
>Ga0070679_100007752_pt1 | contig 10055 bp, 4 predicted proteins | sample KBSC63BmetaG_FD_65652 | JGI IMG/M metagenome (GOLD analysis project Ga0070679, IMG submission 65652) | Corn rhizosphere microbial communities from Kellogg Biological Station, Michigan, USA - KBS C6-3B metaG | ecosystem: Host-associated > Plants > Roots > Rhizosphere | place: USA: Michigan... | reverse complement strand
GGATCTCCGCGACGGGGGTCTTTGAAACGAAGTCTAGAACATATGAGCCCGTTCCTCCAACCCCGACAATAGCTATCTTTTGTCCGCGAATCTTATTTACTGCTTCGGAAATGCCCGCTCTGCTGGTATTCGAGTCCACATAATGAAATGGCTCAGCTTCGTCCGGGGTATCGACAACTTTGTAAGTTTGAGCCGTAGCAGTAGGTTCAATGGCTTGCGCATGTGCCGAAATGATCCGGATATAGTTGGTCACTTTATCGAAATTGTCTTTAAATCCCTCTGGCGGCTTGTTTGAAAATGACCTCTCTACAACCAGCCCTGGAACGATCTCCCTCCGCTCTTCCGTGTTCTGGAGCCCAGGGAGTACAACGCCGTACTGGTCGCACGGCTGTCCTCCGGCAAAGAAGATCACATGGTGACGCGGAGCGATAGTAGACTCACCAGCTAGGTCGAGTGGTGAAACTAACACCCCTCGATTGACTTGTCGGTCTGGACCGACATATGGCACCGAAGCAACGACAAGGTGGTCGGCAACTACGTCGACCTCGTAACCTTCGTCACGAAGTCGACGTAGATCCTCGTTAAGATTTACGAGTTTGTGTGACATTGAAGATCATCCCGTTGGCCACTTGTACGATCCCACCCTTCACTAGCGAACCCTCACGGTGAGGGTCTTTCCCCTTGGAATAGGTGACGGTATACACCGTATCGGGGTCGACCGCGATCGATCCAAATGCCAGTACGACAACTTGCTCGTAGCTAATTTGTGGTTCCCCCCATTTTTTCTCCCGGGTGTTTACGATGAGCGTAAACTCTTTGTGCTCTTGGTTGTTGTGATTTTCCACGTTTGCCGCCCCCTTGGCGTCGGCAGTTACTTGATGTATATTGGTACTGTATTACCACACTCTGTGGTATGTCAATACCACACTCTAAGGCAGGAGTTCACGTAATAAGTGCACGTTAATTTTGGCAATTACCTTCTAAAATTGCGCATTCGCGCCAAATTGTCACTGCGCGATGTATGCAACCAAGTCGACTACGACCCCAGCAATTGGAGCAAGATTGAACGCAATAGGCTGGCTCCGCCCTCGGACGATGAGACACTTCAGAAATGGGCGGGAGTATTGGGCCTGCGACCCGAGACTAAGGAGTATCGCGATTTCTTTGATCGTGCACACCTGGCAAAGGGCCTGATACCAACAGACATTCTGAACAACACGAACGCAATGGAAAAAATGCCAGCGCTGCTACGCAGATTACGGAAGTACTCCGCAGATGAGCGCGAACAGCAGAAGGAAGATGAAAGCAGTTAAATTCTATACCGACGAGCAATTCGATCGTATCGCCGAACGAACGCTCTGTGAAGCCGATCTCTATCCCATGCGTAACCGTCCGCGCGTGCAGATTGATCTCCTCCTAGAGGGCTTTGCCGGAGTAGAATTGGACCAGTTTGCCGAAATTCCAGATCTGGACGTCCTCGGTGCGACTCGGATTAAAGGCAACGGCTTTACGGTTGATATTAATTCTGCCCTAACTAAGCGATATGACGCTAAGTACGCGCTCGATTGGGAACACAGCCTATGGCGGACAACGCTAGGTCATGAGCTCGGCCATGTCATACTGCACCGTCATGAACTGGCACACGCTAGTTTATTAAGGTGCACGAACAGGGAGATCGTTCGACCGACCGTCAGGATCTACGATCAAGTCGAATTTCAAGCCAATGCGTTAATGGCCGCGATCTTAATGCCCAAACGCCTGGTGATCGATTGCTACACCGACGCGGATATACGACTTGAGCGACCGAGCGAAATCATAGAAGACCTAGCGGAAAGCTTTGAGGTATCAAAGACCGCTATGACGATACGCCTGAAGCGCATAGGCCTAGACCCCTTCGATCGCTAAGGATCCCCGACACTCAAGGCTTCCGCCTCCTTGACGCTGCCCCCCGACCGCATGTACAACTCGAGTCAAATCAGGACTCTCTCCCGACTCAAGCAATAACATCGTTTCAACCGATGCCGGCTTTTGTAATCTCGTCGTTTCCAATACCGTATAGGAGGGTCGACCTAAGAAACAATTGGCTCCACCCCGCCCGGGAACTCAGTTCCCTCACTCGCTGCGCCCTTCTTGGCTGCCTTACGCTTTGGATTTGGCGCTGCAGCTTTGTCCTCAGCAGGCTCTTGAACTGCTTCCGCCCCCACCGTGCACCTCTTGGCATAGTTAGCCCTCGACGCCTCAATCACTCGCCGTGCAATCTCCTCACTACCCGCAGCTTCATTCAGCAGCGTCTCGCCGGACACAGGCTCTTGTGGCACCTTGGCTGCAATCTGCGCGTAGAAGTTATAGCTCGGTAAGCTCCTAATCTCTCCAGTATGGATATACGGTTCAAAGAAGGGGAGCATGAACTGCTCATCCGCCGGGCTGCCCGACCTAAAACACACAATCGTTCCAACATTCGCCAGTATCGTATTTACCATCTGCTTCTTCTCCTGCTGTGAGGTAGATTGCTCCGCCATTGTCAAAAACAACTTGTACTTACGCGCCTCACTCAGAAGCTGTACGAACGACATCGTGGCGAAGTTCTGGAACTCATCGACGTATAGGTAAAATGGCTTACGCTCCTCCGGTTTCTTCTGTACCCTCCGGTAAGTCGCCAGTTGCAGCATTGCAAGTGTCACCACCCCAAACAGAGACGATCCATCCTCGCCCAAGTTGCCCTTGGCGAAGTTACAGATCAAGATCTTGCCGTCCAGGATCTCATCGAAGTTAATCGTCGACTTCGGCTGCTCCATCACCCGCCTGATCCACACCGAAAACTGGAACCGCCCGATCTTGGTTGTCACACCCGCAGACATGCGCACCCTCTGCATGTCACCGGCTTTACCAATTTCATTAATCCAGAAGTTTTTGAGCTTCTCGTCTTTGAGCCCCTTCACGATCCAGTTCCGAAACTTTATATCTGTCAGTAGGTCGTACACGGTAAATATGGTCGCACCTGGAATAGTCAGGGCCGTATGGGCCGTATTACGCAGGATGTATTCAATCCTATGACCTCCACTATCATCCTCAGAGAAGATCTTACGCATCACCGATATCACCGCCTCGGCAATCTGGTCCTTGGCCTCAAGCAACTTAACCCCAGTAAGACCTTCCGGTATCTCGAGCAGGTTCACCCCGATCGAGTAGTCCTCGTCATGGGGGTCGAAATAAACCACGTCCGCAGTCCGCTCTTCTGGAATAAACCGTAGTAGCCGCTCGGCTAGGTCCCCATGCGGGTCGATCACCGTCACTCCTTTGCCATTCCGGATATCCTGTAAAATCGCGTACTCCATTAGTGTCGTCTTGCCGTTGCCTGTGCCCCCAATAATGTACACATGCCGCTCCCGCTCTGAAGCTGTCATCCCAATGTCCGTACTCGTCCCATGATGGTGGTTACGTCCCAGCACCACATCGAACTTAGGATTATTCTTAAACGACACCGGCGCCGGCAAGGTCCGGCTCAATGACCTCACCACGTTCTCCACCCTTGCCGACTCTGTGTGAGGAAAGTGGTAGAGTTCGGCTATTTCTGTAGCCGAAAAGATCGAAGTCTTTATTAGCCCCGGCAGTCTATGCTTGAACAATAAGCGCCTCATACCCCTAAGCCACGGCCAGTCGATCTTTACCCGAAGCCTTTGATATCCCGGCACTTCAAAAAGTGCCAGCCAGTCACGTACGCCCTTGATGCGCTCAGAAGTCCCCGTCTTCTCACTGCTATTCACCAGCACTCTTACCTGAACCTCAAACAAGGGCTGCCTGAGCTTGTCGTGGACCGACTCAGCCAGCTGTTGCTCAAACTGGCTTAGTGTGCGTGCTGGCTTTATTCTCATGGCCGCCTGCTGCCGGTGCATCTCATGGGGGTCAACGCTCCGAGCAGTTATTGATCCTCCACTCGCAACTTCGCCGGCCGTATCTAGTAGTCCAAAAAGGGCAGAGCTAATCAGCCCCAGAAGCGGGCCCACGACTGGGAGACCCCGTCTTCCAAGATCATAAACGTGTTCTTCATTATGGAGTAGCTTCCGCTGAATCCTCCTGGCTTCCGACACGTGGGTAGGGGACACTACCACCTGCATTGCCATTAGGTCGCCTTGATGCAACTTGGTCATGGCGCCAGACAAGTAAGCCATTGGATCGTGTTCGCTGAATTCGTCCTGGGAGGGTAGTGGGTACGCAAAATGACCCGTCTGGACTATCTCAACAACCCTAGCCTTTGCAATATCGCCCAAGTAGTCCTCGACCCGCTTGCACCGCACGTCAGGCATATACGAGTTGATCGCCCGCTCAATGTTTGCAGCATCCGACTCAGGCACTCGCATAAGGAAGCGTATACCCTCGTTCTTCGTAGATACGACTTCGAGCGAAAAGCTAACTTTTCGCCGAAGTACACGCTCTTTTAATGTTCGGCTTGCGTCCAGGCCGTACAGTACGGAAAACAGCCGCTGGGTGGCAATGGAAGCTTTATCGGTCCCTGCCGGCGGCGTCAGTTCGAGAAAAACGCTCGGCCGTGTAAGTATGTGCCGGAGATTTATTAGTGTGGTGAACATGGGCACATTCTCCCTAATGCTCACCTACATAGTTATTGCCAATATGCTAGCCGAAATATGCATATTTTGCCATGGATATTCTCTGAGAAATAACCTAATGCAATTTGACGAGCGCTCAGTTTGGCGACATTAACAAATTCTGAATTATGGCTTCACCTGGGGAAAAACTCTTGCAACTTATTTCCATCAGAGCTTAGAATTAACTTAAGAAGCTTTGAACAAGACAACTAAGGAGGGTGAGAAATGGTACGGATTGGGCAATCTGCCAAGCGAGGCGTCGCCGCCATTAAGGCGGCTATTTTTGTGGGTAGGAAAAGACGATGGCGCAGGATAAAGACTCAAGTGTCCTCTACTGCGTTTCAAAAATCGTTCAACGTTGTTGCGCTTTCCGCGTTGTCATTAAATATCGTTGCTACAGGTCTGCCATCCCTGATCGCCCAATATCAAGACGCCCAAGCTCGAATCCCTCTCCCTCTCGCATCAAATCTGCAGCCTCCCAGTATCCCAGCTGCTAACTCCACGCTCCCTGGTGGCGCAATCGCAAAAATGCCCGATGCTGTGAACGCCAAATTGGCACAGGATTTGGCAGATTTCCGTAAAGGTAACTCCGATCAACGACATGTCCAAGCCCTAAGTGAGGGTCGCACGGCCAATGACACTATGTACCTGAACGCCGACGGCTCTAAGTCACTTGTCCACACTCTCAACGCCAGTAACTATAAAGACCAGCAGGGCAATTGGCAGAGCGTTGACATGTCGTTAGTCCAAGACGCCAGTACAGGAAACTGGCATTCCAAGGCTAATGCTTGGCAAGTTACCTTTGGCGACATCACTGCCGATGGCATTCAGATAACAAAGGACGGGCAGGTCTTCTCGTTCACTCCAGCTGCGGGGAGTAGCGCCAAGCCCGTGGTAACAGGCAGTGCCCCGGACCAGATCGTGACATACCGTAATGTTTGGCAGGGTGTAGACCTACAATACAAAGTAGCCGGCTCTCAACTAAAAGAAAGCATTATTGTTAAGAGCCGAGCTGCCCAAGCCACCTATGCATTCAACACATCTGGCGCAAACCTTACAGCGAATCCAAACACGCCTGGTAGCTTCGACTTAGACGGCGCATTCACCGGCTTCAGCATTCCGGCTCCTACCGTTACCACCGCAAGCACCAGTGCGCCCAACGCCAAGGTTGTTGGCCAATCTCTGACCAACGACGGGTTACAGGTTTCGCTAGACAGTAGCTGGCTCCAGGCCCAGCCATTCGCCGCTTTTCCGATCAAGATCGATCCCACGGTCAACATCAACACCAACTTCGTTGACCTTGATGCCTCCGGTACCGGTACCTGCACCGGCCCCGGGTGCGGTAACACTATCGGCGTTGACTCGTCTGGCGACACCTGGCGCTTCGTCTATCAGATACCCATCACGGTTCCTACGGGCACCTACCTCGTTAACGCCAAGCTTCATGTTGAGGAAGGTTTAGGGGACACGACTTCGCGCGGCGTCTCTATTGATGAGGCCTCGTGCGAGAACAACATTAATTGCATCGGTACGGACGGCTGGGGCACTTCAACCGGCACCGTGGCGGCCAACAGCAATACCAACACTCCGCCCGACATCGACGTCACAACAGTCTACCATTCCGCTATTGCCGCAGGCAATTTGAACCCCTGGATGATCGTTCACGCCACCGACGAGACTACCACCGGTACGTTTAAAATCTTCGACGACTCCAAAACCACTGTAACCTTGAACTTCGAAACCCTGCCCTCTTCGTTTACCAAAGATGATGGCTCTCCAGCAGATGGCGGCGTCTCTGTCACCACCCAGCCTACCTTCTTTACTAAGACCAGCTCGATCGTCGATCCCGACGGCCCTGGCCCTAATCAATACCGCTTCATTGTCGGCACTGCCAAGAATATTCCGACAAGTAATCCATTCAATATAATCCCAAGCGTTACCGGCATCATTGCCGATTCCGGTCACCTGCCCATTAACCAGTGGACCATGCCGTCCAACGTGCTCCAAGACGGCAATACCTACTACTGGCAGCCGGTAGTATGGGATCACTACAGCACAGACACACCAGACGTGTATGGTCCCGTCTATTCATTCAAAGTAGATCTGCGCAACGGTAAGGACGCTACCCAAGCCTCGGATGCAACAGGCGCATTCAACGTGGACCTGGCCACGGGTAATCTTGGAACTAGCGAGTCCACCCATTCTATCAAGGCACTCGGCGGCGATTTGGGTACTAGCTTGGATTACAACTCACCACAGCGCTCGGAACAAGGACTTGTAGGTCAATATTGGAACGACCCCAGTGGCACGCACGTGTTTCCAGGCTCCACGGCAGCCCTCATACGCGTTGACAATAATGCTAGTTTCAATTGGGGATCTAACAGCCCATCGATTGGAATCATTAATGCGACCAACTTCTTAGTCAAATGGACTGGCTACTTCATCGCACCGCAAACAGACACGTACCAGTTTGGAGCCACAGGCCACGATGGCGTCAGAATCTACATCAACGGTTCGCTTAGCCTAGACTCCTGGAGCACTGACCCCACAAGCTCCTACGGTTCGACAGTCTCGCTTACCGCCGGTCAGATCGTACCCTTCGAATATGACTACGATGCTTGGACCGGTAGCCAACACGACACTCAGCTTTTAGTAAAGACGACAGACGGCGTGATCGGACCCGAGGCTATGCCCACTAACTGGGTCCAGACTGGAGTAGAGCCGATTGCCGCACCTCACGGGCTATTCGGGCAATACTTCACCGACGACGGCACGCACACTTTTGACTCAACCAATCTTTCCAACAGTTTCCTCAGTCGTACAGACACCAGCATGAACCTAAACTGGGGGACCGGCTCGCCAGTACCCAACGGCCCGACCGACAAATTCATAGTCAAGTGGGTTGGCTACTTCACTGCACCGGTCGATGACACCTACGCCTTTGGGGCAGGCGCCAACGATGGTGCGAAGATCATCCTGAATGGCAGTAACACAGTTCTCAATGTCTGGTCCGACCATGCCGCCAGCCCCGTGCAGTATGGGTCTGGCATCACCCTGACCGCAGGCACAACCATCCCTATCGAGGTTGACTACTACAAGGACAGCCGATCATCTGACTCGGGCGCGGCTCAAATGGGCCTATACGTCAAGCAGGCCAGCCTTCCGAGCGCACCGGACACCATCGTGAACTCGGCCTGGCTCAGCCCACATGCCGAAGTCCTGCCCGATGGCTGGAACCTCGGCATTGATGCTGATGGCAACCTCACCTACGACTATGCTGTGATTAGCCCAGGCAGTGTAGTTCTGTACGACTCCACTGGCCTAAGTCATGCTTACCAGTTTGTAAACGGAGGCTTCACTCCACCAGTCAACGAAGACGGCCACATGGTTCGCAACGGTGATGGCACTATCACTTTCCAGGACAGTGACGGTCGCACCTACATATTCAACCCAGACGGCACGATCAAATCGGTGAGCCAGGCTGTCGACGATATACACCCCGCCGCTTTGCAGTACATCTACGGCACCAGCACCGGCAGCGTCGTCCCGCACCTGATAGAGATCATTGATCCGGTAAACACAGCTCGTTGGATAAAGCTCTACTACAGCGGTGATTCTAATTGCCCGAGCATCCCGACTGGCTTTAGCGCCGTCCCGGCCAATATGATCTGTGCTTTCGCTACTTCGGACGGTACACAGTCTTCGCCGGTCAATGTTGCCAACGGCAACGTCACCCAGCTCGCCTATTCATCCACGGGCCAATTGGCACGAATCATTAAGCCCGGCACCAACTACACCGACTACGGCTACGACACGCTCGGCCGCATCGTCTCGCAGCGAGACACTCTTGCCAACGATGCCGTAGCCTCCGGTGTTCGTTCCCAAGACGGCACCGAGCTGACCGCGGTTACCTATGACGCCCTGGGCCACGTGAGCTCTGTAACGCAGCCAGCAGCCACCGCGGGGGCTACAAGGTTGGCCCACTCGTATAACTACTATTCCGGCTACACCTATGTCCACACGGCCAACGCCACCGAACCCAATGGTTTTACTCGACAGGTGAAATACGACGCCACCTATCGCACCACCGATGACATCGACGTCGCCAACCTCGACACCAAGACTGTCTGGGATCCGGCTAAAGACTTGCAGCAGTCGGTTACCGACCCGGCCGGGCTGATGTCGACCACCCTTTACGACTACGATAGCCGGGCTACTGACGAATACGGCCCGGCGCCCTCGACCTGGTTCGATACCACACAAACCGATCCTGGGTATGACCAGCCTCTCCCTGCCTACACCTCCCAGGTACCGCACAAGCAAACTACCTATGACGGCGGCGTCAACAGCTTAGCGGTCGCATACTACGACGTAGCAAGCGCTTCAAATGGCACAGGCAGCAATACCCGCCTGCTATTTGGCAACCCCAAGCTCCACGCCACTGGCATCGGCAACGCTAACGGTGACATAGTGCAAACCTGGAACGCCACGCCTCCATTCACGCCCGATACAGGCGATGGCTGGGGCGCTCGGCTGAGTGGGTACATCAACCTGGCCAGCACTGGCAACTACAACTTCCGCATTTACTCAGATGATGGCGTCCGGCTATGGATCGATGACAACTTGGTTATCGACGGCTGGAGTGATGGAGTCCAACGCTCACATACTGGCGTACCGTTCAACAATACGACCGCCAACTCTGAGCACCGTATCCGTCTTGATTACTATAACCAGCCTAGCGCCACCAATGCCACTCTGCAGCTCTTCATGACGCCTCCCGGTGGCTCCGAGACCAGCTCGCTTGGCAGCTCGCTCAATCCCGGCTACGGGCTCACCACTAGCGAAACTACCTATGATTCAAGCAGCGCAGTCGGCAATACCAGCACAACCACTAACTACGGCTCAAACCCTGAGCTAGGGCTTGCGCAATCTAGCTCTGTTGACCCAACCGGACTCAATCTCACGACTAATTACACCTACGAGACGCAAGGAGCCTCTGGTAGCTTCCTCCGTCAACTCACCGAAAGCTCGCCTGGTGCTGCCTCAGGTAATCCAACCACCTCAAACACCTACTACGGCGGGACCGACACACGCCAAAATCCCTGCAACACCAGTCATACCTTCAATCAGGCCGGAATGCTCAAACTTACTACCGGGGCCAGCCCAACTAATAACGGGACCGGCGGACTCACCACAGAAACCGTTTACGATGATGCTGGACGAGTCATAGCTACTCGCAGGGGCTCTGACTCTTGGACTTGCAACACATACGACGCCCGAGGTCGCCTCACGCAGCAAGTCATTCCGGACGATGCTGACGGCGAAGCCGGCCGCACCATCACCAACAACTATGCAGTTAGCGGCAATCCGCTGGTAACTAGCTCCGACGACAGTGGCGGCACAATCACTACTACGGTCGACCTGCTTGGACGTACCGTAGGGTATCAGGAC
>Ga0070679_100007750_pt1 | contig 10056 bp, 9 predicted proteins | sample KBSC63BmetaG_FD_65652 | JGI IMG/M metagenome (GOLD analysis project Ga0070679, IMG submission 65652) | Corn rhizosphere microbial communities from Kellogg Biological Station, Michigan, USA - KBS C6-3B metaG | ecosystem: Host-associated > Plants > Roots > Rhizosphere | place: USA: Michigan... | reverse complement strand
CAGCGATTGAGCATGTTCTCGAGCGACTGCAGCTGCGAGAGGCCCATGCGCTGCTCCTGCAGTGCGATCCGGAGCTCCTCGCCCAGGGGCCCCCTCAGGCGCTCGCTGGCGAGCTGAAGCGAGGCATTCAAGCCGAGGCCCGCCTCGACCGTGACGACGAGCAAGTCGATCAGTTCCGGCATGTCGTAGTCGATCCTGTAGATACGAGCATCCGCCTTCTGGCGAACGAAGAACGTGGGGCCCATCCAACCCACGACGCCTGCGAGCAAGGCGCCGATGATCGTCAGCGCGGGGCTGCGGCCGGTGGCAATCGCGAGCCAAAGCCAGGCCGCCGGAAAAGCCAGGGTGGAGAGAGCCTGATAGCCCATCAGCATCCGCGGCGAGACGCGGTACATCCCCGCCATGACAAGCTGCTTGCGCAGGGCTTCCTCGTCGAAGATGTTGAGCCGGTCGACGAAGAACGTCCCGACGATGGCGGCCACATCGTCGATGAACCCGCGCGCACCCGGCGTTTCTCTCGGCTCGATGTAGCCACCAAAGCCGTAGCGCCCGATCTGGACGAGCGTCTCCGCCGTCTGCATTCTCGAGACGATGAACGCCCGGGCGACGAACGTCACGGCGACCGCTGTGAGAACGAGCCCGATCAGAAGTGTGAGGATCACGATTTCACCTAGACCTTGATGTCGACGATCTTCTTGATCACAAGCGAGCCGCCGAAGACCAGTGCCGCCGCGAACACCAGAGCGATCTTGCCCCCCAGGGTCGAGACCATCGGATGCAGGTAGTGGGGGTTGATGACCTGAAGAATGAGAATGATCGCCACGGGAACGGCGGAGACGATCCAGCGCGACATGCGTCCCTGCGCCGTGAGCGTTCTTATCAGGCGGCGAAGCTCGAAGCGCTCGCGAATCGTCTCGGCCACCCGGTCGACGACCTCCGCGGCGTTGCCGCCTGCCTCGCGCTGCAACTCGCCGACGAGCGCGACCTGCTCGAGATCGCGACTCGCCATGCGCTCGGCCACGACGTTGAGCGACTGCTCGAGCGGGATGCCGAGCTGCTCGTCGGCAACCACTCGCTGCATCTCGCTCTTCATCGGCTCAGACGAGCTCTCGACGACCACCGCGAGAGCGCCGGCGAAGCTGTGACCGGAGCGCAGGGCGGAGGAGATCACCTGGAGGGCGTCGGGGAGCTGCTCGGAGAACTGGTTCCGCCGGTGCGCGAGCTTGCGGAGGAAGAACTGACGTGAGAGGTACGGCACGAACAGGGCGAGCAGTGTCCACCAGAAAGAGCCCGTAACGAGAAGGAGCAGGAACCACGCCACGACGGTCGCGATCACGGTCATCGCCATGTACGACACGCCGTTTGTGTTGATTCGTGCGATCTCGAGCGACCGGTCGAACCGAACCCAGAACCCGGTCTCATCAAGATGCTCCTCGGTATCGCTTGCACCCTGCACCGGGTGGCCATCCTTCTGCAGGCCCGGCACCGAGACGAACTCGACCATTCGGAGCGGCAGCCCAATCCCTTTTGTCGAGGCGAGAGCGAACGTGAAGAGCGCGACCATTCCCGCGACGATCAAGGCGAGAATGACCATCAGAAAAGGCGAGCCCCAGAAACGCTGCCCTATGGAGGGGTGATAGGGGGCAACGGACTTGACCGGCAACGCAGGCGTCTCGTAGGCCGCCGATCCTCGGCCGATCCCGGCGACTTCCACGGTGACCTTCACCGGCGTCTTCGGCCCGGCGAAAGACTTGTAGCGGACGACGTACTCACGCGAGATCCGCTGGCTCAGCTGGTCGAAGACCGGGGCGAGCGCCTGAGTCGACTTCGCAACGGTGTATTCCCCGCCTCCTTCGGACGCGAGGGAGGAGAGAGTCGAGGCATCGAACTTCGGAGAAGAGAGCCCGATCGTGTACAGCCTGACGTGTGCCCTACGCGCCGCTGCCGCGACGTCGGAGCCCTTGCTCACGCTCCCGGTATCGGCACCGTCTGAGAGCACGACGATCGAACCCGCTTGGATTCCGGCGTCACCCAGCATCGCCTCTGCCTTTGCAACCGCGTCGTAGATCTGCGTCCCGTAAGCGAGCGTCGGCACTTGCGCGAGCGCAGCGTCGATCCGCGCAGTCGAAGTCGTGAACGGCAGCACGACCTTCGGCGTCCCGTTGAAGACCACAAGCGCCAGCTGCTGGTTAGCGTTGCGCCGAGCGGCAAACGCACGCGCTGCGGCGACCGCGTTCTCGATCGGTGCGCCCGCCATGCTCTCGCTCGCATCGACGACGAGAACGACACCGAACGTCTTCTTGCTCACCGCGCTTGCCGGAAGGACGGTGACGTCGTACACGGACTTTCCGTTCTCGGTCACGCCTACGTTCCGGGCCGAGAGTGCGCGTCCTCCCGGCAGTGAGACGACGAAAGCGCGCTCGGGGAACTTCGCCCCCCGAGCCTCCGTGAGCTGGACGCTTCCTTTCGGCACCGCCGCGGCGGTGGCCCCCCCGACGGCGGCGACGCCCGCCGTGCAAGCGACGAGCAGAAGGACGAGCCGTCTCAACGCTCGGCCGCCCGCAGCTGAGGGCCGAGGGGACTCATCTGCGGCTCGTGCGTCTGGAAGAGCCCGAGCGGCAGGGAAACCCCACGCTTCTCGAACTTCGCCAGGAAGGTCGGGCGAAGGCCGGTCGACCTCAGTGCTCCGACGATCTTGTTGTCCGCGTTGATCTCGTCGATCTGGAACTTGAACAGCTCCTGCATCGTGATCACGTCCGACTCCATGCGCTGCACCTCGGTGATCGAGGTGACCCGGCGTGAGCCGTCCTCCAACCGCTCGAGGTGGATAATCGCGTCGAGCGCCGACGACACCTGCTGGCGGATTGCCCGCACCGGCAGGTCATAGCCGGCCATCAGCACCATCGTCTCGACACGTGCCAGCGCGTCCCGAGGGCTATTCGAGTGAATAGTCGAGAGGGAGCCGTCGTGGCCGGTATTCATCGCCTGGAGCATGTCGAGCGCCTCCGCGCCGCGCACCTCGCCCACGATGATCCGGTCGGGACGCATGCGCAACGAGTTGCGAACGAGCTCCCGGATCGGCACGCCGTTCTCGCCGGCGAGGTCCATCGGGCGCGATTCGAGCCGCAGCACATGCCGCTGATTGAGCCGAAGCTCCGCCGCGTCCTCAATGGTCACGATCCGCTCCTCATCAGGGATGGACGTCGAGAGCGCGTTCAGCAGCGTCGTCTTGCCCGAGCCGGTTCCGCCTGAGATCAGCATGTTCAGCTCCGCCTTGATGCACCGCTCGACGAACTCGACGGTCTCCTGGCTCAAGGTGCCCAGCTTGATCATGTCGTCGAGCGTGAGACGCTTGCGGCTGAACTTGCGGATCGTGATGAGCGGTCCTGTGAGGGAGAGCGGCGGGATGACCGCGTTCACGCGGCTGCCGTCGGGGAGGCGCGCGTCGACCATGGGCGACGACTCGTCGATCCGGCGACCGACCTGCGCGACCATCTTGTTGATGATCCGCCGCAGATGCCACTCGTCGTTGAACTGAACCCCGGTCTCCTGAAGGCGGCCCTCGCGCTCCACCCAGATGTCGTGGGGGCCGTTTACCATGATCTCGGTCACGCTGTCGTCGAGGAGGAGCCGCTCGAGCGGACCGTGGCCGAGGATGTCGTCGGCGATCTCCAGCGCGATCCGCGTTCGGTCGTCACGCGAAACTCCGGTCTCCTGCGCGAGCTGGTCGCGGACGTCTGCAAGCACACGTTCGCGCAGATCCTCGGGGTCCATGTTGACGTTGTAGAGCTGAGGACCCAGGTCGCCGATGACCGTGAAATGGATCCGGCTCTTCAGCTCGGCGAAGGGATCCCGCTCGGCCGACGGCGGACCGCCGGCCCGTACCGTGTTCAGACGCTCGTGCAGCTCCATTACCGGCGCCTCCTTGCGAGCAGCGTTCTCTTGTCTCCGGAGTCGGCAGACGCCGGAGCTGCCGGGCCCCGCGGGGGCGTCTTCGCGTAGCGCTCTGCAAGCTCCCGGAACGCCTTTGCCGCGTCGGAGCGTTCGCGAGAGGCGACCACCGGCGTGCCCTCGTTGACCGAGCGCGGAATCTCGCGATCGCTCGGCACGAGGACATCCGGCTGGCGACCGATGATCGCGGCCACGTCGTCGTGCGTGATTCCCACGCGCGAGTCGGCGCGGTTGAGCACGAGGGCCACGTTCTCCGTCGGGTAGCCCATCAGATCGAGCGTCTCGATCCCGAGCTTCGTGTTCTTCAGCGAGAGCGAGTCGAGCATCCCGATCATCACTGCAGAGGTCGAGACGTCGATTGTTGCAATCACCTCCGGCGTGAAGCCCGGCGGTGTGTCGACGATGACGATGTCGCACATGGTGCGCAGCGACGCGTACACGTCCCTGAGGTAGTCGATCGAGACCGCGCTTGCATGGTCGGGACGCGTTGGTGCGACGAGCACCTTGACTCCAGACGAATGCTCGATCAGATGCCGCTCGAGCTTCTCGTGGTCGAACGGCGGGCCGGCCTTCATGAGGTCGTACATCGTGCGTGTCGGAGAGAGCCCGAGCGAGAGCCCGATGTCGCCGAACTGGAGGTCGAGATCGACGAGGACGACGTTCATGTCCCGCCGAGCCAGCGCGACCGCAAGGTTCGCGGCGACGAGTGTCTTGCCGGTGCCGCCCTTGGGGCCGAGCACACAGATGAGCGGCGCGGTGGACTTTCCTGTCACCGACGCGGATCCCTTCCGACGCGCGATCACCTTTTCGAGGAGAAAGCGGATCGCGTCAGGAGGCTGCGGAAGCGCGATGACGTCGTCTGCCCCGGATTCGAAGGCCTGGCGAAGCAGGCCGTTCGGCGACGACTGCGCCATCAGCACCACGGGCCGATCCGGCCGCTGCTTCGAGGCCCGGTCGATCATGTGCGCGGCCCGCTCCGAGTAGCTCTCGCAAGCGACGATCACGATGTCGCTCTGCTCGCTCAGGAGGTTTTGCCAATCCTGGTCGAGGCTGTCGGAGTAGCCGACGACCTCGATCGAGGGATCGGCCCCGAGCGCGGAATCTACGACGTGCGGGTTGGCGCCTTCGGAGAGAATGACGATTGCGCGAATTTGCTCGCTCATCTCACCCTCCGGCCAGATCGCTCGAGGTGACCTGGGTCGGCTGGGTCGTCGTCGAGCCTACTGCGGGCCGGAGGACGAGCCAGATCTTCGCGTTCGCGGCGGCGTAGATCAGCATCCCGGCCTGCTTCGGCGTCGCGCGGATCGTGACGTTACCGCCGTTGGTACCCGCCGTCAGGACGTACATGTTTTGAAGCACCTCGCGGACCACGGGCCGTGCGACGCCGTTCGAGGCCTGGGCGGTAAGCAGGACCCAGATGTCCACGCGATCACCGCTCGCGATCTGTCCCCCGACCGCCGACGGTGAGTCGAGCGGCACGACGACAGCTCGCTGGTCACGCGCGAGCCTCTGCGTGAGGGCATTGACGTTGGCGAGGCCGAAGTCGACCGACGTCAACTGCTGGCCCGGATAGATGTCGACGGCCGCAACCTTGCCGGTGAGCGTCTTCGGATCCACGTACGCCCCGCTCTTGACCTGGTCCCGCGGAATGCTCGTTACCTGGAAGAGCTTCGTAGAGCCGATGACGTCGCCCGGCGTCCCCTTCTGGATCAGGCTTTTGGCGACAAGCACCGACATCGGCTGGACGCCGCTGTTCACGCTGTTCCGGTAGTGATTCAGGTAGACGAGCAGCGCGATCGCGGCGAGCACGGCCGCCCCGATGCCGAGCATGATCGTCCCCCGCCGCGTTGCGAACACTTTGCTCGACAGAATGCTTTCCACGTTTCTCTTCCTCCTTAGCAATTACCGCGTGAGCACTGACGCGCACACGCCGAACTGGGTTGGGTCACAGAATGTTCCGTTGCCGCTGACCGTGGGGTCCGTGTACGTGATCCAGTGGCCCCAGATAGCCCCTGCCTGCTTGGCCTTGCCCGTCCCGGGAAACGCCTCGTTGGTGCCCGCCGGAGTGCAGTTGGGAATCGAGCCTGTCGTATCCCAACCTGTCACGTAGAAGGTGGCGAAGGTCTTGATCGGCACCAGGGAGTTCTTGGTCAGATCGGCAGGGGCAGTGATGATGAAGAGCATCGCTCTTGGATCCCCGGCAGGGATCGGATTCGCGACTGGGTCGGTCGCGTAGGCGGGCCAGTTGTTCGGCGAACAGGTGCCGGTTTGAATAACGCGGCTCGCGATGGCCCCAGGAATTGCGACCCTCCGTGTTCCGCTCGTGGTCTGAACACAGTCGGTATACGCGGGATCAGCAGTCTCGCGAAGCATTGGATCGCACTTCCCGTTGGGGTGCAGGGTTGCGTCATAGACCTTGAGCGGGGCACACAGGTCGAGGTCATTGCAGCCGGCGGTATTGACAAGTGGGCATCCGTAAACGATGGCGTCTACATCCTGATTCGCGCCGGTTCCTTGCCCGCAGTTGATCAGGCCGGTCGCCTTGTCCGTGGCCGTCCCGACCCGCAAGACCTGAGCCGGGGTGGCGGGATCCGGCTTGTCGAACTTCAGGCCCTTGATCACGATCTCGGCGACGAGGGACGGGCTCGAGGCGTTGGAGAACGCGTTCCGTCCGGATGTGCCGGCAACGTCTGTGGCCAGCCGCAAACGGGCGGCCACCATCGGCCCGGAGTCGTCCGGAGGGTCGCACGCATTGCAAGCGCCGAACGCCTGCGCTTGAATCCCGAATGAGCCTTTGCAGGGATTCGTACCGTTATTGGTGCATGTGCCGAGCCCTGTGACAGACCCCGTCTGCTGTTCCCAGTCGATCCTGAAGGGATGCTGACCGGTCTCCGCCGAGATGGCGAAGCCGCTGGAGGTGTAGACGCTGCCCCCACCGCCGTTCGACAAATTCTTCGTTGTGCCCGTGCTGACGTCCGTCGCCGTGACATTCAGCTTGCTGTTCGGGCTGAGCCCCGGGGCGAACCTGACGTTCGCGGTCACGGACGCGGTGCAATCCTGCGACGAGAAATACTGGTCGGAGGTGCACGTGCCGGTCAGGAACACGCCCCCGGTGCTGATGGCAGGCTTGTCTCCGGCCGCCGGAGTCGAGTTTCCGTACGAGTTGATGTAGAGGACGCCGCTGTTCGTGGTGTCGTCGTATGCGGTTGCGTCAGCGCCGCAGCCGAGGACAGGTTGAACGATCACGTTTTCAGCCGGCATCGGGAGAGTGAAAGGCGCGCCTTTGTTGTCCCAGAGGTCGTCGCCGGGACGCGTCGGGTCGCCTGCCGGATCTGCCGTGAGCGTGACGCTCGAGATGAGCGTCTTGGTCGCGTCGTCCTTCAGGAAGTTGACCGTCACGCAGCCGGTGTTTCCCGCGTCCCGCACCGCGATCGGACGAATGACGTCGCCGGCATTCCCCTGTTGAAGCTCGACCCGTGCATGCGCGGAGATGTTCGGGTGGATGTCGACGATGCGCAAGAACTGCGGCACGTTGTCCTGGGTGACCCAGATATCCGTAATGGGCCCGACCTTGCCCCCCTGGTCGTCGGCATAGCTCGCAGCACACACACTGCCGTGCGTGAAGCTCTGCGCGGTACCGGCGTGTCCCGGCCAGTTGTTGAAGCTGGACTGCCCGGCCTTCCACGGTCCCGACGCGTTGATAAAAAGGTGGTAATGGTCGAGCGTCCCGGCCTTGAGCGTCGGAATGTTCTGATAGGTGGTGGTCGGGGGGAAGGCCGATAGCGTCGTCGCGGTGACGTAGGGGAGGTCGCTCGTTGACGCAGGGCCGCTATACAACTGTGCTGCTTCGCCGATCTTGGCCATCGCCCCTGCGTTGGGCGTGCCTGTCGCACAGGTGTTGCCATACTGCAGCCCGGCGGCAAGAGCTGCCGCGTCGGCGCGAGACTGCAGGTTCCTGCTGTAGTCCCACCAGTGCGCCGTATCGATCGCGAACATCGTTAGCAGACCGAGTACCGGTAGCAACACGCCGAACAGCACGACCACGACACCGCGCTCGCCCGCGCCGCGGCGCTTGATGGAGCGAAGCGTCAGCATGTGGACACGTTCTGCGACGTCGTGCTGAATGGCGTACCCGTCCGCTGCTCGACGCGCATCGTCGAAGAAGTGGTCAGATGCAGAAAGGCACCGGGAACGGCAATCTTGACGAGCGGCACGATGAAGTTGAAGTCGAAGCTCGTCTGCACTGTCAAGGGCTGACCGGCGATGGGGTTCGCGGTGCCGGACCCCGGAGCGCTTGGGTCGAAGATCTTCACCTGAATGCCGTTCGAGCTCGTGGAACCCTTCAGCTCGTCCGAGCTCGTGTAGTTGTTCACCAGCTGGCACTGGACAGACGTCGCCGTGCTGGGCCCGGTTCCGTCCGGATTGGCGGCAACGATCGCAGAACGCACCCCTTGCCCTGCGAGCTGTGTCATATCGTTGTAGTAGTTCATCGCCCGCGCGAAGTCGATGATCCCGCCGACGAGCAGAAAGAGCAGCGGCGCGATGAGCGCGAACTCGACCACAGCCGTGCCGCGCTCCGACCGAAGCCGACGGCCGAGCCTTGCCTGGCCGGTGCCACGAGAAGAGGGCTCCTGCAGCGGCGGTGCCATCTCTGAAGGAACCCTCTTGCTCATGGTGTCTCGTGTGCCTCGTCTCTAGAGCGAGTTGCTGATCTTGCTGAAGATGTGCGAGACCTTGGTGCCGAGCACGGTCAGAACCGCGATCGAAACCACGGCGATCAGCGCGAGCAGCAGTGCGTACTCCACAAGGGCCTGGCCCTCCTCACGGCGACGCAGTTCGGCGAGCGAGTCGCCGAGGCCGACAATCGCGAGGTACGTCCGCATCGGAATTGTCCCCATGTTACTCCCCTCACTTCTTGTGAATAGGGCGCGGATGCACACGTCGTCCGGAGCATCCGGCCCCGCGTTGGCAATCACCTAGTCGAGCCCGCCGCATCGCCACCGGCGTGTCGGCGGGCTCGACTCACAGCGTCGCGTCTCTACAGCTTGTTGCTGATCTTGCTGAAGATGTGCGAGACCTTCGTGCCGAGCACGGTCAGAACCGCGATCGAGACGATTGCGATCAGTGCGAGCAGGAGCGCGTACTCGACGAGGGCCTGGCCCTCTTCGCGCTTCTTGAGCTCGTTGATCGACTCGCCGAGCCCGGCGAGGGCGAGATACGCCCGCATCGGGAGCGAACGAATGGAATCCACCACTTCTCCTCCTTTTTGGGCTTCGGCTCGCGCCCCGCCCGCAGTGGCAAGGCATGACCGCCCTTACCCTCGAATTACGGATCCGCGCCGCCACACAGGTGTGGAAGACACGTGTTACACGGGTGATAGAGCCCCCTCCGAAATGCTGCTTCCGCTGGAAGGCTTGGGTCACCCAGCCCTTCGTCCCGGTGTCCGGCAAGCTCCGCGGCGCCGCGTCCTACGGGTAGACGTCGACGATGCTCTGGTAGAGCTTCGAGACGTCGACACCGAACGTCGCGACGACACCGACCGCCGCGACGGCGATGAGCACGAGGAGGAGCGAGTACTCGACCAGAGCCTGACCCGCCTCGTCGTCCCTCACGCGCGAGACGGCCGTCGTCAAAAGCTGGAGCATGTGATCAACCACCAGTCATCTCCTTTTCCCAAGCCGAGGCGCGCGGGCGCCCGGCTGCCTCCACCGACGATCGCGACGACGAGCCGCCGCTACATCTCCTGAAGGTCGGGGCAGAGCCAGCCGTTCGTCGTCGGCAGAGCACGCGCTCCGACGCTTGAATCCGTGGGTGGTGGGACTTCCGGAGCGGCTAAAAGACCGCCTACAGGGCTTTGCGCAGCCGTGGGAGGTGGCGTGCTTCATCTGGATCCCGATGCTCGTCGTCGGTTTCACGGGGTGGTACGAGCTGCACAACCGGGCGACGCTCGGCGACTTTCCGATCTTCCGAGCGGCTTCGAAGGCAGTGCTCCACGGCCACTCGCCGTACATCGTCCCCTCGCCCAACGCGCTGGCGAAGTTCGACACGTTCGTGTATCCGCCCGCGGCGGCGTTCGTCTTTTCGCCCTTCGCTCTCGTTCCCTAC
>Ga0070679_100007746_pt1 | contig 10058 bp, 6 predicted proteins | sample KBSC63BmetaG_FD_65652 | JGI IMG/M metagenome (GOLD analysis project Ga0070679, IMG submission 65652) | Corn rhizosphere microbial communities from Kellogg Biological Station, Michigan, USA - KBS C6-3B metaG | ecosystem: Host-associated > Plants > Roots > Rhizosphere | place: USA: Michigan... | reverse complement strand
CCTGTAGGGTCCACGGCGAACGATTCCAAATCGTGCCCGGCCACGGCTGCGATTGCGCCAGGCTCATGAGTTCCGTTCGGGAAATTGGGAAACTGGTAGTCGTGTCCGTCACATCGCGAATCTCACGGGTAAAGCTGAGGGTGGTGGCCGTTGCCCCCTGCTGGACCCGATAGGTGACGAACGGCACCCCGGTAAACGAGTATGGAGCAGAAGTCCCGGTCATCTGGCTAGGATTGTAGAAGCGCATTTCGTAGCCGCTCGACAAGGTGACGATGTCAACCGCCACTTGGTCTGAAATGATCTGGCGTAGCGTGTCCCACACGCGATAGACCGATACTTCGCCGGTCGAGGACTCAAAGCTGAGCATCGACGGCGTGTAGATCGGCGACCAGTCGGACCGCGTGCCAGCGTCAATGAGGCTGACAACGCCGGCATCGGCACCGTTGAGCAATTGTCCAAGTGCGGCGTGCCATTCGATCGCTGTCGCCCCGACGCCGGACGATTGCCCCGCGCCATGCGGGTGCTTGGCGTCATCGTCGATTACCTGGAAGTAGTAATTCCAGCCACCGTTAAAGAGGTCGCGCGTGCGTTGCATGCCGTCGATCACGACGTGGTAACCCGCAGGAGGGATAATGTTGATCTCGCCGGCGCCCAGATTGGTGCCACCGACAACGAGCTGGTACGATTTTCCGGGTTCAACCCGCACGATGCCGTTGCTGTTCGCCCCGAGGTTCGTCGTCACGGTGCCACCGCTCGCGGTGCTGTTCGTAACCGATAGTGCGGAATCGCCGCCCGTGCTGGGGTCGGGATTCATAAACGTGCCGTACAGATTCAAGCTGCCTGACTGCCCCGAGCCGAATGTCGTGGCGCCCCAAATCCGCATCGGAACGCCTTGCGGGCGATCGTCAGTGCTAGCGTGAACGCAAACGGGCAGGATTGCCGCGATCCAGATAGCAAGACGGAGAAGTGAACGGCTCATGGCGCCACCTCCTTGCTCGCCAGCTTTTCTGCGGCGTGCGCGTCCATGCGTTGCAGCCGCGCGGCAAAGCGCTTCGCCTGGGGATGATCCGGGGCCAACTGCGCCGCTGCTTGGTAGCTCGTGAGCGCTGCGGCGTGATCGCCAAAGTATCGCTCCTGCAACAATCCGGTGAGTACCTTGATGCCGGCTTTCTTTTGCGCGTTCTCGGTCAATTGGTCAGCCTGTTGCAGGTGCTGCAATGCACTGGCCGCGAGGGCTGGGACAACGTCGACTCCGGCGCCCTCGCGGGGCGCGTCATAGGCGAGCCACATCAGCTTTTGCGCGATCTCGACATGCCAGTCGGCCGAGTTGGCAGTCGAATGGGTAACCGCGACCAGGGCGGCTTCCGCAGCCGCCGCCGAGTGCTGCTTCGCGAGACTTCTCGCGGTGGCCATAGCGGTTTCGTCTGCATTTGCGGGCAACGCCGGGGCGGCGGGACACAAGGCAAAAGCACCGAAGGCAAAGGCGGCGCTTCCGAGAATAAAGGCTTTCATGGGCGAGGAACTCAAAGGGGGCGGTGGACGTTCTGCTGTTGGGTGTTCGTCGAATCCGACGCGGTGGTGCTGGCGTGCGTGCCGAGTGCGATCTCCGTCAGGTCCGGAATTCCGTCGCCGTCGGCATCGGCGTTCGGGTCAACCAGGGTCAAAGTTGCGATACTGCTCGTGACCGAGCCATTCGAGTTCGTCACGACAACCGTGTAGTTGCCCGCTGAGCCGCTGGTGGTATTGCCGATGGTGTACGAAGCGTTGGTGGCGCCGGAAAGATTGGTGCCGCCCTTTTGCCACTGGTAGCTCAAAGTGCCGGGTCCCGTGGCGTTAACCGTGAAGAGCGCGTCGAATCCAAGCGTCAGCGAACGGGATTGCGGCTGGCGGGTGATTGTTGGGAGCGTCGAAGACGCCACTGTGATTGTCACCGTGTTGCTGCTTGGCTGCCATCCGGAGCCGGTGTTGTCCGACGCCATTCCTTTGAACACGTATGATCCGGCCGTGTTGATCGTGAGCACGAGGACGCGGCTGGCGCTTGTGTGCTGCGACCCGTCAATGACGCCCGCGCTGCCACCCGGCGGAACTTCCGTACCGGTATTGTACCCTTGGCCATAGTAACCCGCGTTCGGGCTGACCTCATCGATGTTGATGTAATACAAATCACCATCGACGTCGTTGGCATTGACGGTGAGCGTTACCTGGCTGCCGGCGGTAATCGAAGTCGTGTTCGCGCTGATCGTGCTCGTCGGCCAATGGTTCTGGGCCGCTGCGATGGAGGTGAAGGCAAGCAACAGACATGCGACGAGGCATGCCCGTGGAGACAGGTGCATAGTGGGAGGGGTATTCGCCGCGTTCTCTCGCGAGATTCGGCCGGTGGTTAAGAGGAACGGCGCATCAAGCCGACGATGCGTGTTGGATACCTTTACCACAACCAATCGCCTGACTCAGGTAGGTGAATGCCTACAAACCGGATCGTTTAACCGGAATGCACTTTGCGACCGTCAAATCGACCGGACATATTGGATTTTCGTGACGCTCTAAAGGAAAAAACCCCTGCCGGCGCCCCGAGGAATCCAGTCCAACATCGCCGGGCGCGGTGTAAATGTGCGGTACCTTGAACGTCTGGCGGTGGAATCTGCCGTCGCGGCAGGTCGGTTCGGAAAGAGTGTTTCACTCCGTCGCGATGGAGACACCGGGGCTGCATCGCATCGGAACGCGGTGTCCACGCCGGGTCGCATTCTGAGCCACCGCGTGGGAACACCGCGACTCCGTGGGTTGCGGCATCATCTTGTGTGGGCTTTGGAGGGATTTTCCGGCTCCGCTCAATGGTTTTTCCGTGCACCGTCGTGCTCTGTGCGCCACATGGCATTCTTTTTTTGCATGGGCGGCAGTGGTGCCCCGTGATTTTGCGGCTGTTTTGCTGGATTCTTGCATGCGTTCAGGCGGCAGGTGCAATTTAGGCCTGTTTTCCTTGTTTTAAGCGCGGGCCCAAACCCGTGTCGGTCGCGATGACGCACGCCAGTACCGTTGTTTTGGCGGTTCCACGGTGTTTCGTCATGTTTCGTCCTGTTTCATCGTATTTTGCGACGCTCCTTTTCCTTTCTCTGCCGTTTCATCAGGGTTTCATTCATGTTCCATTACTGATTCTGGTTTGTTTCACGAGGTATCGTCGTGTTTGCGCCTTTTCGCGGTGTTTCGGTGGTCATGGACACTTTTTTCTTCCCGGCGCGTGACACCGATTGAACCGTTCGCGCACCATTTTCGCACCGTTTCGCTTACCAATTCTGCACCATTACTCGCCGTTCCGTTTACCAGTGCTGCGTCACTTGCGCGCAGGTCCGCTACCGTTTCGGCAGCATGGATCGCACGAGCGAGTACATCCTGGTTTACCAAGCGAATTACTTGCACGGCGCGGTAAACGCCGCCGGTGGGCCGCGGACGAGCCGGCGGCTCCGCTGGGCCGATGCAAAGCGCGGGTGAGGGGTGGCCCCCTCGGATAACTCCAAGGCTCGCCGGTTTGCGATGCCACGCCCAACGAAAGCCGTGACTTCGGCCGTCACTTCAGACGAGCCGGAGTTATCCACGGGTGAACACGAATCGATACCGAATCGGCACCGATCAGACGCAGATCGGTCGCGCTATTCGATGGGTTCGGGTCCTTTTCTCTCCACCCGAACGCGCCTGCGGTCGCTGTTTTTGCGGATGCCTCACTGTCGCCAGACTAACCACGTATGATTGGCGCATCAGTCAGGGCGAGCGCATGGGTGGGCGCCAGCTGATGCACGCAAATCGCGCCCGGCGGTTACGAGGGACGGCGCGGATTGCGACCGAGTGATTGCCGAGCGTGGTCAGGTCGACACGCAAATCCGACAAAACGGGGTAAGCGGCGGATGAACACGGACCAGTCACATCGCTCAACCCGCGTTCTATCATCACCGCGCCCAGCGTTGTCACAGATTGCGGCGCACGCGATGCCATGACCATACCGCGTCAGACAGGGCGGACGCCGTCAGTGAGCCGCGGGGCGGCACGGCCCGACTGCACAAGGCTGCGGGGCGCAAGCTACCGCACCTCGGGGTTCAGCAATCCTGCGAGCGTTCGCCGCGCCGAATTTTGGCGGCGCGGCGCCGCGCACCCTCCGTGGCCTGGCGCACTTGTCGCCCTAGCGTTGCAGCTTTCGCGCGTCGTTCGGGACAAACCGCTTACTACGTAGTTACAATACACTCTTTTTTCCTTGCGCTGTGAGGTTCACTTTATTTATCACCGACATTGTACCTCGTTTGTTCACCCCGCCGTAACCGTTTCACGGCTTCCAGCTTTCTCCCGTTCCTCTCGACGTCACGCACGTAACCCGGCGCTTTGCCGCGCCTCGTTCGCGTTCGCTCCTTTTTTTCTTATGCCGCAAACCCCTATTTGGAAACAATCGCTGGCCGAGCGCGTGGCCACGTTCGACGCCGTTTTCGCCGAAGTGCAGCCAACCGACCAGCAAACACCGTCGGCCAAGGCACAACTGCGCGTACTGCAACGGCTGATCGTAAAGAAGCGCGCGGAGGGCTACACTCTCGAACAAATCTGCGAACGCTTGAAGGACCCGCGCATCGGCGTGGATGTCACCACGACGTATATTCGCGCCGCCATGCGGGACGCTTCCCGGTTGCGCGAAAAGCGCCGCAAGCTGCGCGTCGCTGCGACCATGGCAGCGTCGCAGAAGCTCGCCAATGCGACGCCCGCCGCCCACGCGGCGTCGAAGATCCTGGCGCCCGTCGCCGGCAATTCGATGGCCAAACTCTAAGACGGCCCCGCTCCTGCGCACACATCATGGCGCTTAAATTCACTGCTGAGGGCATCGAAACGATTCACCGTACGCTGCGCCAATTTCCGGCGGGCGCGGCGACGGCCGAGGTCGCGGCCGTCCTCCCGGAGTCGCCGGATGCGCGCACGCTCGATAAGTGGCTGGGTGAAATGGTGACGTTCGGCCGGGCGCGCCGCGAGGGCGACGGCGTCGAAGCGCGGTACTTCGCCATCGTGGCGGAGGACGCAGTACCAGCCAGCACCCCTGCCCTGCCGGAAACGGATCCGGAATTCGACAAGATGCTGCAACTTTCGCTGCCATTTCTCCTGACACTGAAGCGGTCGCGGGAGCAAACGCGCGCGAACCTTCAGCATCAGGCCGCGCAGCACGAAAAGACGGGAGCAGCGATGAAGGCCTATATCGAGTACGGCCTGGGCCGGCTCGACGCTTTCACGCTCGCCGAGGCACAGGAGTGCGGCTTCACCGAAGAACAATATCAGGCGTGGTCGATTGCCTATCATGGCGGGGCCGCGCCGGCGTTTCCAGCGCCGCCGCCGCGCGACGATGATTCCGCCGCCAGCACGCCGCTGGCGCCGACCGCTGTCAGGAGCCTGCCTATTTCCACGGCCGTTGCAGCCGCCCCGGCGCTCGCCGACCCGCTCGACCCGGGCGCCACACGTCCCCTGCCCCGCCCGCCAACGCCGCCGGGAGTCGGGCCGGCACCGTCGCCCTTCAATGCGGGAGGACGCGCGCCGGATCCGTCGCAGGAAATCGGCCGAGCGCTGGAAAACCTGCAACTCGATCGAATGTTTGCCTGGGCGTTGGCCGCGGCTAAGCAGACGGTGACCTGGCCGCGGCTCGCCGTCTGCGTCGCGTGGGCACTCGCCGTTCGCGGCTACCTGATGCACTCGCTGTATCTCAGCCTGGGTGTGTCCGTCGCGATGATCGTGATCGCGGGCGCGCCATGGCTGTACTTCCGCTGGCGCGATCGGGCCGGGGAACAGGCACACTTGGAGGGGCGCGACATCGCGACGGCGCTGCTCGCCGGTGGGTTTGTCACCATGCTTTTTGCGAAAGCGGTGCTCAGCCTGTTGCTCGCGCTGCGGGTGATGCTCTGACGCGATCCGCGGCAATCTCATCCGACCGCCTGCCGCCGCCCGCTCGACCCTATCCCGATTTCATGCTCCCCACGACGACCGACACGCCGGCAGCAGTTCGCAACGCGCCGTCCCATTCGCCGGCGACGGCGGCCGGGCTCGCCACCGGAGTGGTGCTCATCGCCACGGCCGCGATCGTCTACGCCGCCCTCGAGTTCTCGAATGGCTGGCAGGTGATTGCCGGGATCGTGTTCATGACCGCAATGCTCGCCGCGCTCGGCCGCGCGATCGTGGGCCATGCCTGGGGCGCGCTGATTTCCGAACACAATGTCGTCAGCCTCTCGCGCTGGCAGATGGCGGTATGGACGATTGTCGTGCTTTCCGGATACATCGCGTACGTTTTCGCCCGCCTGCGCGCGGGCCAGACCGATCCGCTCGCGATCGAAATCGACTGGCGGGTGTGGGCGCTGCTCGGCATGAGCACGACGTCGCTCGTCGGCGCGGCGGCGATCGTGACGACGAAGAACAACGAGGTTCCCGCGGCAAAAGCGACGGCGCGCACCGCAGCGGCGCTCAACCAGACCGAACAGGAAGTGGACGAAAACCGCCAGGGCCTGCTCTTCGCGAATCCCTCGATGGCGGATGCGGCCTTCACCGATATTTTTCAAGGCGACGAGGTGGCCAATGCGGCCCACGTGGATTTCGCGAAGGTCCAAATGTTCTACTTCACGGTGGCGGGGGCCGTCGCGATGGTCGCCGTCATCGTCAAGCATCTGCGAGCAGGCGACCTCGACCATTTCCCGGCCTTATCGGAAGGATTCCTGACCATCCTTGGGATCAGTCATGCCGGCTACCTCGGCGGGAAAGTCATCACCAAGACGCCACTCGCCGAGGGCGAAAAAGCCTGAGCGAACCGCGTTACCCTTACGCAATTCGTCTCACCTCGCTCCGGCATCGCGCGACACCTCGAAAGCGGAGCCCACCATTTTTCCACCATGCGCGCATACGTCATCAAATCTTGGAGTGCCTCGAACGAACCGGTCGACGAGGCGAAGAACCACGTCAGCATATTCGGCCGAAACCAAGGGTTGCTGTCGTGGTTGCTCACGGTGTTGGGCGTGAGCCCGACGGTGTCGATGCTGATATCCGCCGAGCAGGTGCAGGTGAGCGTGGGCTCGCTGTCCGGGTCGCTGCACACCATCCTGCCGCTCGAGAATGTCTGCTCGACGCACTACGGGTTTTATAAACCGTGGCGGGAGTCAGCTCTCATCCTGGCGGCCGCGCTGGTCGGCGGCTTGCTGCTGCTGAAGGCGGACGAAGCCAGGGCGGCGCTCATCGTCGCCGCGATCGGCGTGACCATCGCTGCGGTGTATTATCTCCTGAATCAGATCATCACGATCGGCTTTGTCGGGAACAGCGGCGAGGCGTTCACCTTGGGTTTCAAACGTTCGGTCATCGAGGGGCAGCACATCGACGAAACGAGCGCCGCTTATGTCGCGCAGCTCACGCAGGCGCTGATCGACAATCGCAAATCCTTCCGCGTCGGCGGCGGCACCTGACCATGAAAGAACTTCCCTCACCACCGGCGAAAAAGACCGATCAAAACTCCCGCCGCGTTACCGAAGCGCCGGGCGGTTCGAATCGACCGGCAGCCTCGGCGAATGCGCCCGTCAGCGGCGGCCGCGCTGCGACCGGCGTGGCGCCCCTGGCCGCGGCTGCGGTCGTCAACACCTCCGAAGCTGCGGCGCCCGAAAGCGGCGGCCCATCGGCCGGCGAGGCGGCTGGCGGGAACGTCGCGTCAAACGCCGCCGGCGCGTCGAATCCTGACAACGCGAGGATGCGGCGAAAGGTGACGCTCGCGATCGCGGTGGCGGCGATCGCGGCGGCGGGTTGGTTTCTGTGGCAGCAGGGCCGGTCGCATCCCAGCGAAGTCAACGTGACGGCGGCAATTGCCGCCACGCTTGGCTCCGCGGAATTCCGCGTGGCGGAGGTTCATCAGGACGTTTCGCCACTCGGGTCGGACGCCGTGCGCATCGCGTTCCGCGCGACGGTGTCGTGCGTGGATCCGCTTTATTCGGCGGTGGATGCCGCGACGTATCTCAAAACGGAGTTCAAGCGTGATCGCGCGAAACTGGCAAAGGCGCAGACGCTGCTGGCGTCGAAAGCGGGCCCGCGACTCCGGGAGTTGGCCGGAAAGGCGCCGGCCGACGTGAGCACGCTCGTCCTGCTCAAACTCGCGACGCCAGCCGCCAGCACATTTGCGTATGCCGGCACACTCTCGGGCCGCCGGGGCGCAACCGGTTGGGAATTTCAAAAACTGGATGCTTCGTTTCGCCGCGCAGCACCGCAAGGGGACCCGCGTCCGCCGGCGCCGCCGCGCAGCTATGTCGTCGGCGATGCGGCCGATCGCGCGGCATTGCAGGCCGTCATGGCTGCCGAAGAAGCCTACGCGGACCAAGTGATCGCGGCGCGAAAAACCTACGAAGCTGAACTCGAGCAGAAACGGGAGGCGGTCGCGGCGACGTTCCAGCCCGGTACGATTTTTGCGGGGACGGCGAAACAGGGGAACGAGAGCGAAGCGGTCACGCTCGAAATCGGGGGGTTGAAGAGCGGCTTGCGACAGTTGACCGCTGAGCTGCGCAACGACGGCGGCTGGGCCGAAGCGCGGCGGTTCGAAGGCAAGTACGACTTCGACGCCGATGACGACACGCCGGCCTTCACGCTGCAGACGCGGGCGCAGGATGCGATCCGCGATGGCGGACCGCTGCTGAACCGCTTCGACACGTGGCGACTCGAATTGCGCGGCGACGGCACGGAGCTGAACGGCAAAGCCGGTGATTATACGTTCGCCTTGAAGCGCCTCACGGCCGAGGCCGCCGCGGCGAAAAAGCAGGAGCTCGCCGCCGACTACGAAGCCATGCTGGCGGCGACCGCGCCCGGAAAAATGTACCATGGCGTGGCCGTCTCCGCGGACCACAGCCAGTCGTACAGCTACCGATTGACCTTTGATAAGCAGGACCGCGCGAACGCGATCGTGCGCGCGACGTTGAGTTCCGACGCGCGCGACGACGAAAAGCGCGCCTATCATGGGACCATCGTTGGCAACCGGTACCAGGCGGCTGGATACCCGCTCCGGTTGGAGAGCGCGCCCAATGCGCGCGTCGCGAGCGCGCCGGGCCAATCTCCGCTGGGCAATGGCTGGAACGAACGGCAGTCGTTCCGGCTCGAAGGCACGAATCTCGTGGGCCAGGGCGACGGGTTCACCTGGACCCTCGAGGCGGCGACGGCGGAGTATATTGCGCAGTCGCAGCAGGTGAAAAACGACCGCGAGCAGCGCCTGCTGGGCTTGGTGCGGCCGGGCGCCTCCTACGTCGGCTACACGCAGTCGACGAGTGGCGGGGTGACGGAGAAGGTCCGGATCGATTTCCACCGCCTCGAGCAGCGCGGCGCATTGGTCGAGTTTACCGTCGGATCGCTCGAAGTGCCGCACGCGCACGCCGAATGGCGCGGCACGCTGGATTTATATACCGGCGAGATCGCGGCGAGCCGGATGGCCGTGACGCCCGGGCGCGGTCTGCATTCGCCGTTGTTCAACAATGGATACTCGTTGTTGAAGCTGCGTATCGTCTTCGGCGACGAAGCGGCCGAAGGCGCAATCGAAAACGAACCGTGGCGGATTTCGTTCCCGCTCGCCGGCTCGATCGAACCGCAGGGCGCACCCATCGCGGCGAGCGTACCGGAGAATCCGTCGGCGGACGTGAAGCCGACGGCGGGAGCGACGACGAAGCCGGCGGACGATTTTCCGCGGGTTCCCGGTGCGTATGTCTGGACCGAGGGAGCGTGGAAGCCGCTGCCGCGAAACGGTGCGCACGTGACCTACGGCGCAATGCAGGTATTGAATAACGTCTCGGCGATCCTGGGCGCGCTCAGTGGCAAGGCGTTGCCCCAGGCGAACGACCGCACGCCGGACAAGCTGGCCGATCTCTCGTTCGACGGGCCGGAGCCGGTGCCAACGAGCGACGGCACGCACGTGATCATCGCGTACGTCGGCGCGATCCGGCCGGTTTCCCCGGACCTCGCGGTGAAGTATCCCGACCTCAAGCAATATCCTCACATCGAGATGGCGTTGACGACGACGGATGCGCTTGGCGTGCGAAAAGCGCCGA
>Ga0070679_100007742_pt1 | contig 10060 bp, 5 predicted proteins | sample KBSC63BmetaG_FD_65652 | JGI IMG/M metagenome (GOLD analysis project Ga0070679, IMG submission 65652) | Corn rhizosphere microbial communities from Kellogg Biological Station, Michigan, USA - KBS C6-3B metaG | ecosystem: Host-associated > Plants > Roots > Rhizosphere | place: USA: Michigan... | reverse complement strand
GCAGCAGCTTCCCACGCCAACTTCATCTCGCTGCCATCGGCAAACCGGTCTTCGGGTTTCGCCGCAAATGCGGTGCGAAACCAGGACGCAAGCACACTCGGAAATATTCCAAGATCGGCGCGCTCGCCGAGTTGCCGCGCCAGAATGCTCCGCGCGTCGTCTGCGCCGAACGGCGTCTCGCCGGTCAGCGTGAAGTACACAATCGCAGCGAGAGCGAAATAATCGGCCGCCGGTCCCTGGAGCTCGCCGAGCAGTTGCTCCGGCGCCGCGAACGCGGGCGTTCCGGTCGTCGACGCGACGTCCTCGCCGGTCACGTTCGCGATGCCGAAATCGGTGATGCGCCAACGTTGATAACGGTCGATGAGTACGTTCTCCGGCTTGAGATCGCGGTGCAGGATTCCATTGGCGTGCGCCACGATCAAACCGTCGAGCACCTGATCCACCTGCGAAGCAATCTCAGCCACCTGGCGCGGTCCCGATCGCGCGATCAGGCTCGCGACGCTGCCCTCCTCCGCCAGCTCCATGGTGTACCACGACAGATCGCCGCTCGAATCCCAATCGTAGATTGGGACGATGGCCGGATGCGCCAGCTGCGCGGCGAGCTTTGCCTCTCGCCAGAACGCGCGCACCGCGCGGTCATCGCGCGCAATGCTCGGATGCAGCGCCTTGAGCGCTACCTCGCGCTCGAGTGACAGATCGCGCGCGCGCCATACGGTTCCGAACGCACCGCTCCCCAGCTTCGACAGAATTTCGTAGTCATCGCCGACCGCCCACCGCACCCGCGCCTCCGCGGATTCATCGCCGCTTCGATCCGGCTCGCCGCGCACCATCACGACCGCTCGCGTCGGATCGCCGCGATCCACTGCCCTGAGCAGCACGGCAAGCGACGGATACCTGTCGCCCGGGTCGACGGCGAGCGCTCGATCCAATGCGATCGCCATCGACTCCGGGGTTTCCGGACGCACGAGCTTGACAGGTGGTGCGCCACGCGACGGGGGTGTCTCGCCAGTCAGCGCGGTAAAGCACATCGCGGCGAGCTGCCACTGATCGCTCGCGGGGGTCGGGACCCACTCGTCCGACTCCCACTCGGGCGGCATCGGCAGCAACTCCTCTCGCATTGGGCGCGAAGCCTCGCGAGAGCGTATCTCCAGCGGACCATTCCCGGGCCGAACGCCGGCCGGAATGCTCTCGCGGGGAACAGCCCACTGCCACTCCAGCATCCACAGGCGACCGGTAGGAGTCGTCCACAACGCATCTCCATTCAGTCCGCCGTGCGCGATTCCGGTCTCGTGCAAGTACGCGAGCGTCGAACACGCACCCCGCAACAGCTGCAGCACGTAAGGAATATCTGCGAGTCCGAGCCGCGCCAGGCGCGCGCGCACAGTCTCGCCCGTCACCCAGCGTCGCAGGTATCCCGGCCCGCGGCGCCCTTCACGGTACGAAGTCCAGTAGTGATAGGTAGTGGGAATCGACGGATGGCTGCGCTGCGCCAGCTGCCGCGCTTCCTCGAACAGCCATCCCGTATGCGCGGGATCCGGCGCGGTCACGAGCGACAGCGAGCGCCCGAGCACATCGATCACTTCCTGGTAATGGCGATAGTCGCCGACCATTCCTCCCGGACCCCACGACCATTCCGGTGGCAGCTGCCATTCAGCCAGGTGCGGCGGAATTACCTTCGTCGCGCGCGGCGTGACGACTCCGCGATTGACCGGCGTCACGGCGAGCTCCGCGCCAAAAGTATGAGCACTCTGGTTCCGACTCCCTCCTCGCTGGTTATCAGGATCTCGCCGCCCCACGCCTCGATCAGCCGGCGAGTGACAGCGAGGCCGAGCCCGCTGCCCGTGGTGCGAGTCGAGAAATGTGGCTCAAAGATGCGCGGCATGACGGCAGCAGCAATTCCGCCACCGTCATCAACCGTCTCAATGCGCACGCGTCCCTCTTCCTCGTGCATGGTGATGTCGACATGCCGGGCACCGGCCAGCCGCGCGTTCTCGAAGATGTTGAGCAGCACGTCGCGCATTTCATCCTTGCGCGCCAGCGCCCAGATTGGGCGATCCGCGCCGCGCAGACGCCATCTCACCTTTCGATCACCCATCTGCTCCAGTCCGGCGATGTCGCGCGTGATTGCGGCGACCTCGACCGGCTCAGCGGGTGGAAGATCGGCCGGCGCGCTGCCGTATCGGCTGAATGATCGCGCAATCTCGTCCAGTCGGTCGATCTCGGCGAGAATACGTCGGACGTTGTCATTCAGAACAGTATCGTAATCGACCCGAGGATCGGTCCGCGCGCGACGAAGATGCTGTACGCCGAGTCTGATCGGAGTCAGCGGATTCTTGATCTCGTGGGCGACTTGCCTCGCCATCTCTCCCCAGGCAAGCACTCTCTCGGCGCGCGCGACTTCTATCCTGCTCAGCTCGAGATCCCGCGCCAGCCTGCGCGCCGCGATCCCGCTCAGCCAGAGTGCTGCCAGCGCTCCGGCGGCGGTTGCGAAGAGCACGAGCATCCCGAGATCGCGCCGACGGCGATCGAGAACGAGATCGTCGCTTCGCGCCGGGGCGGCGACGACATAGCGCTGCTGGCCGGGCCCGATCCCGGCAGCGTAACCAAAAAGCATCCTCGCGGATCCGAGGTACTCTTCCCACGCCGCCGAGACCTCGCCGGCCCGCTCGATCTGCAGATCGACGGACGGCGGCAACGACCGGCCCATCGGCGCGAGGGCATCGAGCAGACTGTCGCTGCTGCGCTCGAGAAAGCCGCTGTTGTAAAGGAAGAGCGGGGTGTCGAATCGGCGCGCGGCACCCGGCAGCTGATTGAGCTCATTGCCCGTGACAACCGCTTGCAGCGTCTCGCGCACCAGCACTTCCCTGGTCTGAAGATCGTCGCCGCGCAGCCGCTGATACGACCACACCGCGAACGCGATCGCGGGGATCACGAAAAACGCGAACAACGCCAGCGTGAGACGGGCGTGATAGGTGTAAATCCATCGCGCGGCACGGACTCGAAGCCAGCGCAAGAATCCTCTTTCGACAAGAGCGCCGACGAGCCACAACAGTCCCGCCACCATGAGGTCGAAGAGAAGCACGAGCACGCCACGCTCGCCGCGCGCCCACAAGGAGCGGAAATCGATCTCGATGTGGGCTCGCATCGTCCCCGTACTCGTAGAGATCAACCGGTCACCATGAAGCTCTTCCCCGACGGCATGCCAGCGAACGCGGGTTGTATCGGCGGCAACGCCGGGCGAAGCGTCGGCGAGCGCCACGACATATGGTGGGTCGCCGCCCGACGGTGAAGCCATCCCGATCAACGCCGCATACGGGTTCGCGCCGAGCAGACGAGTTCGCGGCAGCACCAGCACTGACGTCGCGCCTCCCGATGGATGCGCGACCGCTGCGAGTACCTGAACGCCGGTTGGTCCCAGTACACTTCGGGTCACGGGCTGATTGGTGGTCAGGGTCTCCTTGATCGCGCTGGCGATCGCGTCGGAATCCGGCTCGGTCGGCACAACGGCGAACTCGGAGAGCTGATTGCCGACCTGATCCCACGAAGCCAGCACTGCCGGATATTCTGCGGCAGCGAGATCGGATGACGCATACAGCTTCAGCAGACCGGCGCGGCTTCCAACCTGATTGGAGCTGCCGAGCGTCGAGACCAGCCGGCGAGTCAGCTGCACGGCGTAGTCATCGACGTGGCCGAGCGCAGCGACATCTTCTTCCGCCAGCTGCATCCGCTGCCGAGATGTGGTGGACCACAGACCGGCGAGCGCGATTGCACCCGCGACCGAAGCAATGATGACCGCGGCGCGAAAGCTGACGTCGCCAACCCAGCCGAGCGCCATCCTGATCGTCCAGTACGCGCCGAGCAGGACGGCGAACAGGAAAATGAAGAGGGGGACCTCCCACAATAACCACAGGCCCGGGGTGGATCCCCACGGCGGCTGACCAATCCCACGCACGATGTTGGAAGCGAACGGGAGCCCGATGCCGAGAAGCAGGAGGGCGGCGGTCGCCGCGGCCGGTCGAGGCCAGCTGGCATTTGGTCGCGCTCGAATTACCGCGAAAACCGCCATCAGGATCAGACATGCGCTGATCCACAGCGCACCGGCGTTCGCCGTGAGCGGACCAGCGAGCCTCGAGAAGTAGTACCCCGGATCGAACGCGCGCGACGTGTTGGAGAAGGAGTTCCACGGCACTAGCGCGGAAAGCATTAGCGCGAAGCCGAGGGCGAGGAGCCGGTCGGTCAACGCGTGGCGGTCTCGCCAGGCATACGCGAGGAATATGAGCACGAGGATCACGAGCGCGACCGTCCCGCGCGCACGGAGCATCGCCGCCTGCCGAAAGCGAACCTCGCCAGGAGCGGCGAGCTGCGGCGTCGCGCGAAGCAGCGGCCGCCCATCGAGCGACAAAACTGCCTCGCCCCCCGCAGTGCTGTCACCGGGCGCGAATTCGTACGATGTAACTGCCTGAGTCGCTGAGAGCCGGCTGTTGACGGATTCCGTGAGTCGATCGGCGGGGGGCGCTGCATCGAGCACCGCTGAGGCGATGGCGCGTCGCGCACCGCGCGAGCGCGTAACGTTGAGCGTCACGTAGAACGGCGTGATGCTGACGCTCACTGGAGCGCTGACCGAATCCGGATCGATCCGCATCTTGCCTGACCATGCGACCGGCCGGGTCCCGTCGAGCAAAACCACCGACTCGCCTTCGCGATGAGGTGAGCGCTTATCGAGAAACTCGAATGCGCCGTCTGGATTGACGGGAGCGTCGAGGGCGGTTCGAGCACGTTCGTCGAGACGATCGCGCGTCGCGGTGAGCTCTCGTTGCAGCGCCCGTGTCGCGCCGTCCGAGGCGCCGCTGAGATCGTCGGAGGTCTGGGCAGTGGGCGGTCCCGTGCGCGGCAGCGCCGGTGTTCTTACCCACATCGCGATCAGGAAGAGCGGAATCGCCGACGCGGCGAGGATTGCGCGCCGCGAGCGTCGTCGGCTTCTTACATTAGGATCTCCAGCTGACGCGATGACTCTTCCCTCCCCCTTACCGGCTTCCGGACCGCTGCGCGTAAAGGAGCTCAATCCTGCGCAGATCAGCGCCGCGCTCGGCAACGACCCGCGGCTGATCATCCCGATCGGCACCTGCGAGCAGCACGGCCCTCACCTTCCGCTTGGCTGCGATACCATCATCGTCGAGCACATGGCTGACGACCTCTCCGCAGAATATGGCGTTTTGCGCGCCCCGACGGTGGAGTACGGAGTCAACGTCGACACCGAGCGTGGCTTCACCGGAAACGCTTCCCTGCGCAAAAAAACCCTGCACCGGATGCTCAATGACCTGATCGATTCCTGGGAGGCGACGGGAGTTCGCGAATTCATTTTGCTCACCGCGCACGGCCACGACCCACATCAGGAAGCTCTCGCGACGGTGACGACCACCGCGGCGCGCGTACGCGTCGTCGACATGTTCGGCGTCAACCTGTCCGATCTGCTTCAGGGACAGCGCGAGGCGATGCACGGTGACGAAGTCGACACATCGATAATGCTCTACCTCCATCCCGAGATGGTGAGTCTCGACCAAGCCCAGGATTACATGATGTCCCGCGAGCAGCTGCGCCGATACCGCCGCGGCTGGCTCACCGTGCCGAGCGGAAGCGCCGGCTCGATCGGGCGCCCGTCGCTGGCTTCGGCGGAGAAAGGCCGGCTGATTTACGATCGGATCTACGCCAAAATCAGCGACCGCATCTTCCTCGCGCCATCCCCAACCGAGTAGCGGACGCGCCTTAAGGTGTCGCATCCGACGCCAGCGGTTCTTAATTCAATCTTAAGAAAAGTTGGTGTGTTTGGCTGCTGAAACTCTGTTATATAGTTGCGCGTAGGTGTCCAAAAGCCCACCTCTCCATCAAATGATAAGAACACTGCTTTTCATAGGTCTGATCGCAGTCAGCGTAAGGGCATCTGCCCAGGTCGCTCCGACTGATTCGGCCGCACCGAGCACTCTATCGCTCGATCAGGCGATCGCGCTGGCGCGCCGGAACAACCCGGCGTTTCAGCAGACGCTCAACAATCGTATCGGCGCCCGCGCGGCAGTGAGGAGTGCCTATGGCGCGCTACTCCCCAGCGCCGACGCATCGCTTAGCTTCTCGCGCCAGCAGGGCGGCGAGCAGATTTTCAGCGGTACCACTCTGGGCGCCAGCTCCGACGTCAATCAATCGAATTATCAGATCGGACTCAACTACCGCCTGAATTCGGCGACTTTGATCACGCCGAGCCTCGAGCGGGCCAACCGTGATGCCGTCGAAGCCGATATCACCGGCGCCACCGAGACTCTGCGAGCCAACGTCGCGCAGCAGTACCTGTCGACGTTGCAGGCTGAGGCGAACGCCGACCTCCAGGATTCCCTGGTGGTGGCGTCGCAACAGGAGCTCATCCTTGCGCAGGCCCGCGAAATCGTAGGGTCCGGGACTCAGCTCGACGTGCAGCGCGCAGAAGTCGCGCTCGGACTGCAGAAGGTTCAGGCGCTCAAGGCCCGCAACCAGGTCGATATCGAGAAGCTGCGGCTGTTCCAGATACTCGGAGCCCCCCAGCCCGCGACGGTGGAGCTGACCACCGAGTTCAAGGTCACGCCGATGAATCTGAGTCTGCAGGATCTCATCGCGTCGGCTCACCGGGACAACCCGGGCGTGCTGGCGCTCCGCTCCCGCGAGCACGTCGCCGATCTCAATGTACGGCGCGAAAAGGGCGAATACTCGCCGACCCTGTCCCTCTCAACGGGGATCGGGGGCTACACGTACGGCTACACGAACTCGAACTTCCCGGTCCAACAGGCGCAGGCACAGCTCGACGCATCGCGCGCAAGCTGCATCAGAACTGAAGAAGTGCGCGCCGCGCTCAACCTCTCCAATCAATTGGCAGAGTGCACCGCCATGTCGTTCACTGACGCCCAGGCGGCGGCAATCCGCCAAAGCAACTCCAAGTTCCCGTTCGACTTCACCAAGTCGCCACGGTCGATCACCGCGATGCTGTCACTGCCGCTGTTCGACGGGTTTGCCCGCGAGCAGCGCTTGCAGGAAGCGATGGCAAACCGGTCGGATGCCCGATATAGCGTTCGATCCATGGAGCTCGCGCTCACCGCGGATGTCACCGCCGCGTACCTGACGCTCGTTACCGCGGGCAAAACGGTGACACTGCAGGAGCAGAACGCAGCGGCGGCAAAGAACGAGCTCAAGCTGGTGCAGGACCGGTACCGGATCGGAGCGACGACCTTCGTCGATCTGACCGAAGCGCGCGCCACCTACGAGCGCGCAGAGAGTGACCGCATCAACGCGATTTACGACTATCACAAAGCCTTCGCCGCTCTGGAGAGCGCCGTCGGTCATCCCCTTCGCTAATCGGATCGAGACAATGAAGAAACGCACCAAGTGGACAGTTGCCGGCGCCATCACCCTCGCGGTGTTGATCATTGGCGTCACCAGCGCCATGAAGGGCCGCAACAAGGCGACCGAGGTCCGAATGGAGAAGGTTCAGCGCCGCGACCTCGTCGCGTCGGTGACCGCCAGCGGCCAGGTCCAACCGCACACCAAGGTTGACATCAGCGCCGACATCAGCGGGCGCATCGTGCGGCTCGCGGTGAAGGAAGGCCAAATGGTTACGGCCGGCCAGTTCCTGCTCGAGATCGATCCGTCGCAATACCGTGCTTCGGTCGAGCGGGCGACCGCGGCTGTCGCATCCGCTCGCGCGCAGTCGGCGCAGGCAAAGCCCGCGCTGACCCAGGCGCAGAGAAACTTCGACCGCCTGATGGCGCTCAAGAAGGCGAACCCGACGCTCGTCTCCGACGAGCAGATAGAGCAGCTCCGCACCCAGGTGGAAGTCGATCAGGCAACTCTCGAAGCAGCAAACCATTCGGTTGACCAGGCGACGGCGTCGCTGCGCGACGCGCAGTCTCTGCTGGGCAAGACGACCATCGTTGCGCCGATGAGCGGACGGGTTACGCGTCTCAACGTCGAGCAGGGCGAGACGGCAATCCAGGGAACCTTCAACAAGGACGCGGCGACGATGCTCACCATCAGCGACATGAGCGTCCTGGAGACCAAGGTCAAAGTCGACGAGACCGACGTATCGCGGATCAAGATCGGTGATTCGGCTGTCGTGCAGCTCGACGCCTTCCCGGACACGACTTTTCTCGGACGCGTTTCGGAGATCTCGAACAGCTCTGTGAAAGCGGCGGGCACCGGTGGGACGGGCGGCGCGGCCGACCAGGCGATCGACTACGAGGTCACCATCCAGCTGCTGAACGCACCACCCGAGACGCGCCCCGATTTCTCGTCGACGGCGAAGATAATCACCTCGACGCGGAATAACGTGCTGTCGATTCCGATCATCGCGCTCACCGTCCGCGAGGATACAGTCAAGCCGGATACTGCGCTGACGCTGGCCAGACGCGCGCCGACCAAGCAGGTCGGGAAGCGCGACGTCGAGGGCGTGTTCGTGATCGGCGCCAACAACAAAGTCAGCTTCCGCCCCGTAAAAGTTGGTATCGCGGGTGAGAAGTACTTTGAAGTGGTGAGTGGTCTCAAGGAAGGCGAGCAAATCGTCGGCGGGACCTACCAGGCCATCCGCGAGCTCAAGGATGGCGCAACTGTGCGCGCGCAGAAAGAAGCGCCTGCGAAACCAGGTCAACCGGCAAAATCATAATGCAAACCGATGAAATTCCGCTCAGCACCACCGCTGAGCGGCAGGCGGTCACCACTGACGCGGGGACCGCGCCGGACAAGGATTGGGTAATCGTCACCCGCGAGCTCAAGCGCGACTACGACATGGGCGGCGAAGTCGTCCACGCGCTGCGCGGTGTCGACATCGCCATCCGCCGCAACGAGTACGTCGCCATCATGGGACCATCCGGATCGGGCAAGTCGACGTTGATGAATCTCATCGGCTGTCTCGACACTCCGAACGGCGGTGAATACTGGCTGAACGGAATGCTGGTATCCGACAAGGACGAAGACGAGCTGGCGCGGGTCAGAAATCGCGAGATCGGCTTCGTGTTCCAGACCTTCAACCTTCTGCCCCGTGCCACTGCGCTCCACAACGTGGAGCTCCCGCTCGTTTACGCGGGAGTCAGTGCCGACGAGAGAAGGGCGCGCGCAACGGAAGCGCTCGAGCGCGTCCAGCTCGGCGACCGTATCCACCACCGGCCCAACGAGCTGTCGGGCGGCCAGAGACAGCGCGTGGCAATCGCCCGCGCGCTGGTGAACCGGCCGGCGATCCTTCTTGCCGACGAGCCGACGGGAAACCTCGATTCCACGACGTCCGAAGAAATCATGCGCGTGTTCGAAGGACTCGCCGAGCAAGGGCAGACGGTGATCATGGTGACCCACGAGCCGGACATCGCCGCGCACGCACGTCGTGTAATCGTACTGCGCGACGGACGCGTCGCGAGCGACGAGAAGGTCGCCACCTTCATCAAATCCGCCGGCATCACACCACCTCCTCTGACGCGCAAGGACTGACATGCCCTTCGTCGAGGCAATCTGGCTCGCCCTGGCGCAGATCCGGGTGCAGAAGCTGAAGAGCTTCTTCACCCTCCTCGGCGTTTGCATCGGCGTGATGTTCCTGATCGCAGTGATCTCCATCGTGCAGGGCATGAGCAGCTACATGGAGAACGACTTCGCCGCGAAGCTGCTGGGCGTGAACACTTTCACGCTGCGGCGCTTCCCGTGGTTTGGCGACGGCGCGAGCTCGGAAGAGGAGTGGCGTGCCTGGCTGCGCCGGCCGCGCATCTATCACTCCGACCTTCCCCTGGTAGCGAGCGTGCTGCCGGAGGGCTCGCGATACGCGGTAGAAAGTCAGGAGAACCTTCAGGCCGAGAGCCAGTATGCGCGGCCGAAGCAGGTCGAGGCGCACGCAGTGGACGGCGATTACTTCACGATCAAGAAATACGATGTCCACACCGGGCGCCTGTTCACGCAGCAGGAAGCATCGCTCGGCGCACCGGTCGTGGTGATCGGCAACGACGTCGCCACCTATTTCTTCAAGGACCTCGATCCTCTGGGAAGGCCACTGCGCATCAAGGGCATGCCT
>Ga0070679_100007741_pt1 | contig 10060 bp, 5 predicted proteins | sample KBSC63BmetaG_FD_65652 | JGI IMG/M metagenome (GOLD analysis project Ga0070679, IMG submission 65652) | Corn rhizosphere microbial communities from Kellogg Biological Station, Michigan, USA - KBS C6-3B metaG | ecosystem: Host-associated > Plants > Roots > Rhizosphere | place: USA: Michigan... | reverse complement strand
CTCAGCAAATCCTGAATCAGGCGATTCATGCGCTCGCCCGAGCGCTGGATGATGCGCAGCTGACTGATCCGCGGCTTCTCCAGGCCCGGCTCCTCGAGAAGGAGCGACGTAGCCATGTGGATGGTGTTGAGCGGATTGCGGAGATCGTGCGCAACGATGCCGAGGATCTCCTGGCGTGCATCGATGATCTTCTGCGCGTCGTCGTACATCTGATCGAGCGTGACGCGTCCCACTTCGTTCATTACGACTCTACGAACCATGTCGGTGACGCCGAGCGCCAATACTCCGGAGAGAAGCACTGCGAGGAGCGATCCTCCCGCGGCAAAGGCTGGCAGCCAACCCAGCGCTGCAGCGAGCAGAAGGGCGAGCGCCGCCAGTCCGCCCGTCAGTTCGACGGCCGACCGAGTAAGGCGGAACGCGCCCGTGAAAGCGAAGACGACGCAAAGGACGGCGAAGGTTGTCGCCAGACCCGCAGGTGCCGCAAATGGGTCTGCTCCAAGTCGACTCAGTCCCAACGCGCCGAGTAGAAGCGATGCATCCGCGATCGGGATCGCGCGCCGCAACCACGGCCTGTACCAATCCTTCCGAAGAAGTGCGAGGATGGCTGCCCCGAACGTGGTCCAGACCAGTGCCGCGGCCAGGCTGCCCATTGTCGGGGGCGTCAGCGACGTGATCTTGCTCAGACCAAAGCGGCCGAGCACGAAGACCGCGAACGCGCCCGCCGCGGCTACTCTCAAGTACGCGAGCTTCAGCTCGGCGCGGCGTGCCTCATCGACCAGATTTTTTTCGATCGTGAGACTGAGTTGCTCCGCCGAGTGTTTCGCGTGCAGCTGTCCACGAACCGCGTCGGCGATCTCCGACGCGAGTGCCGCCCGCGAATCGAGCATGTTGTCACGCAAAGGTCCTCCGCGGTCCGCGTCCTCGAAGATTTGCTTGCGTCAACGCGCTGGTATGTCGCGCCAATATTGCCACCCAATGCTGTCTCGGCAAGCTCACGTTCCCCCTAGTCGCCGGCGCTCGGCGAGCCCGGTAGGAAATTGAAGCCGATTATTACGCCCGGCACCGTCGCCGTGAACGTCACTGGCCCGCCAAGCGCAGGGCCCGTTGCGGTGAGCGTGTATGTCCCCGGCGTTGTAGGTAGCGTCCAGTTCACCGGCGCGAATCCACCTCCGCTCGTCGGGCCGCCGTCGATCGGGTTTGTATTCGTGATGACCGTCACCGTGCTCGCTGGCGCGGCCTCGCTGCCCAGTGCTTGCAGCGTACCGTTCCCCGCAGCAACCGTGAACGTGACGGGCAACCCGCCGATTCCATTGGTCAGGGCACTTCCATTGTGCACCTTTGTTCCCACAATCCTTGCCGTCGATGTCGTCGTAGACCCGCCGTCGAGTGTCAGGTCGGTAGCGGTGTATCGCTGAATCTGCGCGGTGATGGCCGGGCCAACATTGCTGAAGCCGCGCGTCAGTCCGCCAAGCCCGAGGTCGACCGCGTACGCCGTCTTGACGCCGACAAGTCGCTCAAGTCCTCCCGCGACCGCCCGCCAACCGGCGCTCGCCAGCTGTGTCAGCGAATTCAATCCCGCCGTGTTCGACCCGATCACCACCGTTTGGAAGTTGCTCCCACACGCGTGTTCGGTAGGCGCCGTCAGCACGAGCACATCGGTCGCGCTCGGCAGCGGGTGCGCCGGCTCGTTCGGCCCGGACGACCAGAGCTGCGCCCATGGCTCGCGCGGGTCCGCGGTATCGTGAAGGACGTAACACGCAACAACGGTGACGGCGCGCGCGAACTGGTCGCCGCTTTCGTCGATGGCGTCCAGCGCTGGTGTCGTCGTGAACTTGAAGCATCCGTTGAACTGCTCGAGCGGCAACCCCGCGTGGCACGGATTCGACTGCGTCCCTGCCGCAACGTCGTTAACGCCGGTGTTCACCGAGCTGATGGTGATCACGACGCTCTGTGGTCCGTCCGGTGGCAGCCATCCATCCGGAAGCACGACTCCAGCGATCGGACCGTTGTTGCCCTGGGCCTGAACGACCTGAACGTCGCCGTTGGGATTGTCGTTGGTAACCGTCGTCGATGTGCAGATCGGACTGTCGCCGCAAAGGGTCGGTCCGCCTCCCTTCTCGATCCGGAACTTGATCGGAAGCGTGGAGTCATCCAGCAGCGGAATCACCTCGCCCGTGCGGGCGTTACGGAGCTCTCTCATGTCCGACATCGGATCTATATCGGCGATGCCGAAGGGCACAGTCGATCCGTCGACAAGGATCTTGATTCGGTAGAATTTGGTTACGTCCAGATTCGAGTCCTTTGTCTTCCAGAGGACCTGATAAAAGCCATCCGAGCCACCGAGTTGCTGGACCGAGCCGGCAGCGAATCTCTTCACTGGTGGGCCCGCGACGCAGTCGGTGGCGACGGGTTGGCCCTGCGCATCTACAGGTGAGCTCTGAAGCATGCAGATCTCCACTACCAGACTCGGCGCCAGACTGCTGTTGGATTTACCCGCCTCGTAATTCGGGTCGTTCACCGGATTCGGCACCATCGGAGGAAGAAAAAAGAAATCGGGATTTCCTCCGTGCGCGCCGTCGCTCACAATGTTCGAGGGATCGTGGGAGGCGCGGGGCGCCGTCGGCGCCTGGTGACCTTCGCATCCGAGTGCGAGAGCAATTGCCGAAAGGGCGAGTAAACGGCGGCCTACCATTCTGACCTCCTCGAAGATCGGTGGGGCATTCCCGGGGAACGTGGCGGGTATGGCTGAGCTTGGGGGACCCAATATATGGGCGATCGTGAAAAGCGCGATGGAGATTTTGCGAGGTCCTGCCTGACGACTAACTATCCCCCTGCCGCGATAAGGCTCTTGAAACGGGGGTCATTCTCCAAGTCCCGCCACCACCACGCGTTTACCTTCGCAAATCCGCGCCGGTGCTCGGGATGGTCCGTCAAATACTGTTGCAGAAGATCCACAGCCTGTCGTTTGTCTCCGAGCTGCGCGTGTACGAGTGCCTGGTATCCCATCAGCTCACCGCGTGGATCAATTGTGCGGTCCGCGCGAGCGCGCGCCAGAACTCGCCGGGCGCTGTCAGGCAGACCGGCGCGTCCGAGCACCCAGGCGACGACGATCTGCCCTTCGTGTTCATAGTATGCGCGCTGCTGGGGCGGTGCGACGCTGCTGTACTCAGCCGCTCTTCGCCACGCTTCATCAGGGTCGGCGCGCTCCGCCTTACTGGTCATGATCCAGAGCTGACACCGAGCGACCATGGGATCCTTGGGAAACCGCCGCTTGTACTCGTCGCACCACTTCTGAGCGTTGACGAACTGCTCGAGGTCGTACGACGTCGCGTACAGTCGCCAGAGAATTTGCGGGGCCGACACCAGATACGCGTCCGCCTCGTACGCCCGCTGCGCGAGGTTGTGCGATTCGACCGGATCCTGCTTCACGTATTGAATCGCGCTCAGCCTTTCGAGCGCACCCGCCTGCGTCGGATCGATGGCGATCGCCGCTCGAAGATCCTGCTCCGACTGGCGAACCAGGTCGTCGATTTCCCGCTGATTGCTCACCAGCCCGCGAACAATTGGGCGAAGACGCAGGGTACCGCGCAACTCGAGCGCATCGGCGTTGCGAGCATCCAGTGTAATCGCTCGATTGGCGTGCTCGAGTCCGACACTGTCCCATTTGGCGACGTCTTTCGGATCTTCACTAAGGTTTTCCTGCCGGCCGGCGATCACCCCGCGAAGGACAATGGGCTCTACCCACCGTGGGTCGAGTGACTCCGCTTGCGCGAGCATCGTGTCCGCCGATGCAAGCTGTCGTACTGCACCCGCGGTGTTCCCTGCTTGCTTCAGGGCGTCCGAGTCCTTGCGCATCTTCTCGGCTCGCTGGACCAACGACCAGGCGTTGGCGTTCTGTGTCCCGGCGCGCAGCGCCCGGACGCGAATCTCCTCGCCGAGCCATCCTCGGAGCATCAGCGCGAGCTGCTCGGCAACTTTGGCTCTCAGCGCCTGCGGATTATCGGGTGATTCAACGACCGAGGCGCTTCTGTACTCTGCATCGCTATTGCCGTCGACGACGTTGAGTGTCACACGCACACGGTTCCCGTCAGGAGCGACGCTGCCGTCGACCAGCGTCCCCGCCTCGAGTGCCCGCGCGATGCTATCGCGCGGGACATCCTTGCCGCGGAACGGTTCAATGCCACCACTCGAGATCACGTCGAGCGCGCTCACTCGACTCAGATCGTCTATCAGCGATTCGGTGACGCCGTCGGCGAGATAGCCGAGGCGCTTATCCGGGCTGGCGTCCCTGAAGTAAAGGACGGCAACGCGCTGCGGTCTGAAGCCCCCGGCCGCAGAGCTCGCGGCGGCCGCGCGACGACCATCCAGGAGGTATGCCCTGCCAGCCCATGCGGCACCGCTGACGGCAAGCACCCCAACCGCGATGATCAAAGCGAAGACGCTCCGACTCTTCGTCTTCGATGGCTTGATCGCGCGCGTGCGTCGGCCCGTGCGCCGTGAGACGTACGCGCCGGTGTTCTGGCAGGCCCTCAGCGCGTCCGCAAACTCGGCCGCCGTTGAGAATCGGTCTGCCGGCACTTTCTCCAGGGCGCGCAACACGGCGTCTTCGACGTCTTCCGGGATGCTTTGCCGGACTATGCTCAGCGATGGAACCTGATCGAGCGAGTGACGCGCGATGAGGGCCTGCGTAGTGCGACCCGTAAACGGCGGCTGCCCGGCGAGCATTTCGTATAAGACGCAGCCCAGACTGTAGATGTCGCTCCGTCCGTCGAGATTTGGATCGGCCATGCCCTGCTCGGGACTCATGTAGGTCGGCGTTCCGAGTGACACGCCGGTTGACGTGAGCTTTCCCTCTCCCATCGCGCTCGCGGCGCGCGCAATGCCAAAGTCGGCGACGAGTGCCTGCCCGTCCTCGAGCAGGATGTTCTCCGGCTTGATGTCGCGGTGGATGATGCCGTGGCGGTGAGAGTGGTCGAGCGCGCTGGCGACCTCGCAGGTGATGCGGAGGGCGTCCTCCAAGGGCAGCTGCCGCTCCCGGTTGAGTCGCGCCCGCAACGACTCGCCGGCGATGTACGGCATCACGTAATAGAGATCGCCGTCGGTCTCTCCCGAATCGTAGATCGGCAGGATGTGCGGATGGCTCAGATGACTGGCAAGGTCGATCTCACGACGGAAGCGCTCCGGACCGAGGGCAAATCCCAGCTCGGGAAGGAGGACCTTGATGGCGACCTCTCGCTTGTGCTTGAGATCCCGGGCGAGGTAGACCGTGGCCATTGCTCCGTGACCGAGCTCGTGCTCGATCGCGTATCGATCAGCGATTGCGATCTTGAGGCGGTCCAGAGAGGTCGGCATGTCTGAGGGGAGGCAAGGCGCGCGCGCCTACTATACGGCCGTCTTGGCGTCCCCGCCAGATAACAATCCGTCGGGCCTAGCCCGCGCCGCGCGACCCGGCGGACGGAAGGTGCACTACCGTCAGCAGGAACACGCAGCCAGGGCCGGAGATCGCCGAATGCTCCACTCCCGCCGCCAGCACCAGGAGATCCCCGACATGGAGCGGATATGTCTGCCCGAGCGCCGCGAAGACGACCTCTCCTTCGAGAACGTGGATGCTCACCGGCCCATCGGTGTTGTGGGGTGGCAGATCACCGCCCGGTGCCAGGGCCATGATCGTGAGCCGGAGGGGCCCTTCCTTGACCAGCGTCCGCGCGCTTCGCCCGTGACGCGCCACGAGACTCTGATCGATCGTTTGCTCGTCTCGCGGGAGATGGCGGACAAGCACTTCGCCTGAGATCGTGCGGTCGAGTGAGGACATTCCCAAGTATCGCCCGCATCCGAGCTAACGACAACTGAACACTTCCGGCTTGGGGCTCTCTGCGGGACGGCCCGGAGCCGCGGGCAAGCTTGACGGCGGGGGATATTCAGCGCGCAGCCAAGAGCCGGTCCGCCAACGGCCCTTGGCCGGTAGTGTTCAGTTGCAGTTGCAGTTCTTAAACGCGCGGCCCCGCAATTCGATCGAGATCGTCCAATCCGGCGAGCACATCCCGTGGCTTCGACCCATCCGGCGGGCCGAGTATGCCCGCCGCGTGCAGCTGATCGATGATCCGCGCCGCGCGCCCGTAGCCGACTTTCAGGCGCCGCTGCAGCAGCGATGTCGATCCCTGCTGGTGCTGAATGACAACCTCCGCCGCTTCGCGGAATAGCTTGTCGCGATCGGCATCGTCGAGATTGTCCCCGTCGCTGCCGTTCGCCTCCTCCGCTTCCTTCTTTCGGATCGACTCGATGATGTCGGGCTCCGTCGCCGACGCCTCCTCGAGGAACAGCCCCTGCGCCTCGAACTCCGCCTTCCTCTGCTCGCGGCGCAGCTCGTACCAGCCCATCAATCTCTCGGTGTCTTCGCTCGAGATGAACGCGCCCTGCAGACGCGCCGGCTCCGACTTCCCGGGCGGAATGAACAGCATGTCGCCATTTCCCAGCAGTGACTCGGCGCCCATGCCGTCGAGGATGGTGCGGCTGTCGATCTGCGACGCGACGCGGAATGCGATTCTGCTCGGAAAATTCGCTTTGATGAGACCCGTGATGACGTTCACGCTCGGACGCTGCGTCGCGAGGATGAGATGGATTCCGATCGCCCGCGCTTTCTGCGCGAGCATCGCGAGCGGCGTCTCGATCTCTCCCTGCACCGTCATCATCAGGTCGGCGAGCTCGTCGATGATGAGCACGATGTAGGGGACGATCCCGCCCTTGTACTCCAGATCCTCGAAGGCGACGTCGTTGCGCTTGGCGTTACGGAGCTTCGCCCCTTCTGCCACCTTGCGATTGAAGTCCTGGATGTTGCGCGCGCCATTTGCCGCGAGAAGCTCGTAACGGTCCTGCATTTCGAGCACCGCCCACTTGAGCACGGCCGCCGCGTCGCGATTGTCGGTGACGACCTTGTGCCGCAGGTGAGGCAGAACGTTGTACACGGACAGCTCGACCATCTTCGGATCGACCATCAAAAAGCGCAGCGTCGTCGGGGTGTGACGGTAGATCAGGCTCGTGATCAGCGTGTTGATGCACACCGATTTTCCGGAGCCGGTCGCACCGGCGATCAACAGGTGCGGCATCTTCGCCAGGTCGGCGATGATCGGCCGGCCCTCGAGATCTTTCCCAAGCGCGATCGGGAGCGCGGCGCGCGCGCTCATGAAGTCGCGCGACTCGATCATCTCACGGAACGCGACCATCTCGGGATTCGGGTTCGGCACTTCAACTCCGACCGCTCCCTTCCCCGGTATCGGCGCGACGATGCGGATGCTCTGCGCGCGCATCGCCAGCGCGAGGTCGTTCGAGAGATTCGCGATCTGCCGCACTTTCACTCCGGCGGCGGGCGCGACCTCGAACTGCGTCACGACGGGGCCTGTCGTCCGGCCAACGAGATCACCTTCGACGCGGAATGTCCTTAAGGCGTCCATGAGCTTGACACCCATGGCATCGAGCTCGCGCTTGCCGATGTCGGCATTTCGAGGCGGCGGAGGCGTAAGGAGCTCCGGCGACGGAAGATCTTCGTCAGTGAACGTGAGCGAGTCGGCGTCGTTGGCGTCGATCTCGCCCGCGATCTTCTGCGCGAGCTGCGCGGCCTGCGACGCGCGCGTTTTCTTTTCCTTCTTTCTCTCGATCGGAATCATCGGCTCTTCGCCGGCCGAGATGTCTTCCATGAGCGAGTGATCGATGGCGGGCATCTCGTCGGGCGATGGCTCGAGAATCGTTCTCACGACCGCCGGCTTGTCGGCGACGACTATCTCCTTCGACGGATCGAGACCGGCGCGCTCAGCGGGCGTCGGCGCGGTTCCATCGGCGCGCACGACACGCACTCCCACCAGCACGCGCACCGGATTCCAGGACAGCGTGGCAGCCATGAGCGCGCTCAGGCTGATCGCGAGCAGGATCCAGGCACCAGCGGCTCCGGCAAACTGGAGCAGGTAGAACGCGGCAAAGGATCCCCATATCCCCGCGAGCGCCGTCGCTTCGCGCAGTCCTCCCTGCGCCAGCCCGCAGATCACCGGCAGCAGCACGACCATCCCGAAAAGGAAGACCATCCACGATCTGTCCTTTCTCTCGCCCAGGCGTCCGAAGAGGCGAAGCGCGTGCGCGGCCGGCGCGAGTGGAAGCAGCGCTGCCGCCGGCCATCCGAAGAAGAGCGCGATCGGGTGCGCGAGCAGCGCGCCCATCCAGCCGAAGTTGCCCCTTACGCCAGCGCCACCGCCGATGACGGTGGAGTACCCCTGAGCGGCGAGTGCGCCGGCGAGGAAGATCGCGAACAGCAGTAAGACAATCCCGCGAATTTCGCGGGCAAGCGCCGACTCCGACGGCTTATCGTTCCCGTTCCGGCCCGAGCTTCGTGATTGATCGGTCCTGGTAGATCGGGACCACAGGATAGGCGTCCACCGCCGCGGCGGCGGCGAGGTCGTCACCAAATCCTGCCGAGGCGAGCGCTTGTCCGTGGGTCGATTCTTTGAAGACTTTCGCGATGTTGTCGCCATATTTTTTTTCGATCATCACTGATGCGGATGCCGCATCATTCATTGCAAACGATTCGGCGCGCTTTGGTATCGCCTTAACGTAGCGTCCGGCGCAGGCGGCGTCCTCCAGCGTGAAGCTGCCCTCTTCCCCGGCGCAGATTATCGCGATGTCCGTGTTGGAGCTGGCCGCGACCTTCGCCATGGCCAATACCGCTGTGAAGTTGACGTACGAGGCTATAACTATGTCACGAGCGCCCTGAACCCCCAGCAGAGCTCGGGTTCCGTTCGTGGTGGTGATCAGAATCGTCTTTCCTTCCACCACCTCCGGCGTGAAGCTCTGCGGTGAATTCCCGAGATCGAATCCCGGGATCGGAAACATCTTCTGCTCGCCCACCAGAAGCACGTCCGAATGCTCGAATTCCTTGGCGCGGGCGATGACCGCATCGGCGCCTTCTACGGGGATCACCGTCTTCGCGCCATTGCCGAGCGCGGTCGCGACGGTTGTGGAGGCGCGGAGGACGTCGACAATAATCACGAGCCGCCCCATCGTGTCGCCCTGTTTCACCTCGTTATGGGTGAAGAAAACGTCAAGCCGCACCGACTGGCTCCTTCATAAGCTCGCTTTCCCGCTCGAGGAATTTCGTGTCAACCGCGCCTTCCTGGAAATGCTTGTTGGCCATCACGCGGGCAAGGAATGGAATCGTCGTCGTCACGCCTTCGATGATGAAGCTTTCGAGCGCGACCTGCATCCGGCGCAGCGCCTCGGGCCGGTCGCGCCCCTGACAAATCAGCTTGGCGAGAAGTGAATCATAGAATGGCGGAACGCTGTAGCCCGCGTAAACGTGGGTGTCGAGCCGAACTCCCGGGCCGCCCGGGGGATGGAACACGTCGATGCGCCCGGGCGACGGCTGAAAATTTCTCGCCGGATCCTCTGCGTTCACGCGACACTCGATCACGTGTCCTCGGCGCTCGATCGGCGGCTTCACGGACAGCTTCGCGCCGCTGGCGACCATGATCTGCTCTTTCACGAGATCGACGCCGGTCAGCATCTCGGTCACGGGATGCTCGACCTGGATGCGCGTGTTCATCTCCATGAAGTAGAACGATTTGTCTTCGTTCAGCAGCATCTCGATGGTGCCGGCGCCGACGTAGTCGATTGCCTTGGCGCCTTTCACGGCGGCGTCGCCCATTCGCTGACGGAGGTCTTCGGTGAGCGCCGGACTCGGCGCCTCCTCGATCAGCTTCTGGTGGCGTCGCTGGACCGAGCAGTCGCGCTCACCCAGATGGATGACGTTTCCGTGCCGGTCTCCCATGATCTGGAATTCGATATGTCGGGGCCGAGAAAGATATTTCTCGACGTAGACCTCGCCGTTCCCGAAGGCGGAGAGCGCTTCGGAGCGGGCGAGCTGAAAGGAGCGGCCGAAATCTTCGGGATCGGTTGCGACGCGCATTCCCTTTCCGCCCCCGCCCGCAGCGGCCTTGATGATGACCGGGAATCCGATCTCGCGAGCAAACTTGAGCGCCTCATCGGGATCTTCGACGCCGCCCGGCGTGCCGGGAATGAT
>Ga0070679_100007736_pt1 | contig 10063 bp, 9 predicted proteins | sample KBSC63BmetaG_FD_65652 | JGI IMG/M metagenome (GOLD analysis project Ga0070679, IMG submission 65652) | Corn rhizosphere microbial communities from Kellogg Biological Station, Michigan, USA - KBS C6-3B metaG | ecosystem: Host-associated > Plants > Roots > Rhizosphere | place: USA: Michigan... | reverse complement strand
AACGTGTGCTGGTATTCCTGGCCGGAGCAGACCGCCTCGCTGCGCCGCCTGGCCGAAGAGCGCTTCGAATGGGTGTTCGCGGGCCATGGCGGCAGCGTCCATCTGCCGCCGGCAGAGATGCGCGCGCGTCTCCTGGCGTTGGTCGCCCGCATGGAGCGGGAATAAAGCCTAGCGCGCGCCGTCGATCAGCACGAAGCAGATGCGGGCGACGCGGTCGGACCGGTTCGCCCAGGCGTGGCTGGTGCCGCGCTGAACGAGAATGTCGCCCGCGCGCAGCACCGTCTCCCCTTCATCGAGCATCGCGACGATCTCGCCCTCGAGCACGATCGCATAATCGACCGTCAGCGTCCGGTGCATGCCGGGATGCTGGTCGTCGATGCGATGCTCGGCGTCGCGATAGAGCGCGCCGAAAGTCGCCGCCAATTGCCGGCGCCGCTCCGCCGGGTCCTTCGCATCAGGCGGATAGTCGATGACGCGCAGGATCGTGCCGCGCGGCGGCGGCGCGATACCCCGATGCGCCGCAACCCGATCGGCTGCGCCGATCGCCGCCGGCGTCTCGCCCGTCACCCAGATATTGCTGACGCGATAGCCCGGCCGCTCCGCGACCGTCAGCGCGGCCGCTGCACCATCCGCGATGATTCGCGAGCGCCCGCTCCCACCCTCGCCGGTGACGACGCGCCGCACCGGCGCCAGCTCTCTTGCCATCATTCTCTCCTTCCGCCGTTGCTCCAGCGCGCCAGCCGCGCATCGGCGTCGTGCCGCGCGGCCTCGCTCTTCTCGCCGAGCTTCACCGCGACATGACCGTTCTTTTGCGCGAAGCCGAGATAGCGATAGCTGAAGCCGCTCTCGCGCAGGAATTCCTGGAAGGCGCGCCATTCGTGGCGCTGCCAGTTGGGATAGTTGAAGTACTCGTCGAAGACGATAACGCTGCCCTGGCGCAGCCGCAGGCCGAGCTCGCCGAAAATCGTGACCGTCGAGGAGTAGATGTCACAATCGACATGGAGAAAAGCGACATCGTCGCGATGGGCGGCGAGAAAGGGCGGCAGCGTCTGCTCAAACCAGCCCTTATGCAGCGTGACATTGGCGGGAACCTCGGGCAAGGAGCCGCCGCGCCCGAACTTGCCCTTGCGCTCGAAGGTGCCGGCCCAGTGCTCGGGCAGGCCCTCGAAACTGTCGAAACCGTGCAACGGGCGCGCGGTCGTGCCGGCGAGATGGCGCAGGCTCGCGCCGTCGGCGACGCCGCATTCGATCACGAGCCCCGTCTCTGGCGCCTCGCGCGCGGCGAAGGCGAGCAAGTCCCAGCGATCCGCGAAGATCAGCGCGTCCGCCATCTCCGCCTCGATATAGTCGAGACTCTGCTGCTTGGCGCGCATCTGCAGATCGGTGATGAGATAGCGGCCGTGATATTTGAGGAAGAAGCGGCGATAGAGCCGCTCGCTCCAGGGCATCGGCCGGATATCGCCGCGGCGGCGGAAGATCGTCACGGGGCGCGCTCTCCTGTCTTGGCGGCGCGCGGCTGGCGCGTCGCCACCTTCAAATAAATCAGCAGCGGATAAAGCGCCGAGAACGTGGCGAGTGCCACGCCATAGGCGCCTTCGCGATAGCCCCTACGCGCCACATAGGCCTTCCAGCCGCGGCTGAAGATGCGGCGCAGCGCGCCCGAAAGCGCGGGCATATTTCCGGTATCGATCGCATCGAGCGCGGCGAGATCGGTGTAGCGGTTGAGCCGGCGGACCATGTCGGCGATATCGCGGTCGACGTAATGCGCCATCCGCTCGCGCAGCGCGCCGCGCGTGCCGTTGAAGCTCACGCGCGGATGGACACGGCCCTCGCCCCATCGCTTGGCGCCCTTGCGGAACAGCACGGGCTTGGCCGCAACGCCGTTATAGGCGCCCCAGCCATGCTCAACGAGGCGCTCGCCGATATGGTTCGCCATCGGCACGAGAAAAATATCGGGCCCGCCCGCCGCGATCGCCGCGCGGATCTCGGCGGCAAGGCCGGGAGTCGCGCGCTCGTCGGCATCGACTTCGAGAATCCAATCGCTGGCGCAGGCATCGAGCCCGGCATTGCGCCGCGGCCCTTCCAGCTCCCAGGCGCCTTCGATCACCCGGGCGCCGAAGCGCCGCGCGATCGCCGCCGACGCATCGCTCGAGCGGTCCAGCACCACCACGATCTCGTCGGCAAAACGCACGCTTTCGAGGCAGGCGCCGAGCTGCGCCGCCTCGTTGCGCGCCACCACCAGCACCGCGAGGCTGGCTCTGGCCGTTCTCGATCCGTCCGACATGGGCGACAAACTCGGGCATGGCGCCGGTGAAATCAAGGCTGGCAGCACCCTCGCTCGCCGCCGCGCGCGGCCGAGCGCAGGCGGGGCTTGCCCTCGGCGGCGGAAAAAGGCAAGCATCCTTCGAGATTTTGGGGAGGAGGACGATGCTCAGGAAAATTCTCGTTGCCGCCGCGGCGACGCTGTCGATCGCCGGCGCTGTACCGGCCGAGGCGCAGCAATTCATCAACGTGCTGACGGGCGGCACGAGCGGCGTCTACTACCCGCTCGGCGTGGCACTTTCGAACATTTACGCCAAGGCCATTCCCGGTGCCAAATCCTCGGCGCAAGCGACCAAGGCCTCGGTCGAGAACCTCAACCTCATCGAGGCCGGGCGCGGCGAGATCGCCTTCACCCTCGGCGACACGCTGAGCGATGCGTGGAAGGGCAACACCGAGGTCGGGTTTGCGAAGCCGCTCAAGAAGCTACGTGCCGTCGCCGCCATCTATACGAACTACATCCAGATCGTCGCGACCGGGGATTCGGGCATCAAGTCGCTCGCCGACCTCAAGGGCAAGCGCATGTCGGTCGGCGCCGCCAAATCCGGAGCGGAGCTCAACACCCGGGCGGTACTGAAGGCGGCGGGCCTCGGCTATGGCGATCTCAGCAAGGTCGAGTACCTGCCCTTCGGCGAATCCGTCGATCTGATGAAGAACCGCCAGCTCGACACCACGCTGATCTCGGCGGGGCTCGGCGTTTCGGCGATTCGCGACCTCGCGACCAGCCTGCCCATCGTGCTGGTGCCGGTGCCGCCCGCGACCGTCGCCAAAATCGGGGACGCCGCCTATCAGCCGGCGACGATCCCGGCCGGCACTTATACCGGCCAAAACAAAGACGTTCCGACGGTCGGCATCCAGAACTATCTCGTCACCAGCGCCGATCTGAAGCCCGACCTCGTCTACGCCATGACCAAGGCGATCTTCGACCATCTCGACACGCTCGTCGCCGCGCATTCGGCGGCGCGCGACATCAGTCTCGCCAATGCCGCAAAGCCGGGGCCGGTGCCGTTCCATGAGGGGGCCGAGCGCTTCTACAAGGAAAAGGGCGTGCTGAAATAGAGAGCGAGGGTTTGCCGTTGCCGTTCGATTGCTGGACACCCATGCAACGCGACGACGCTTAGAACATGACCGTTGAAGCCGTCGCACCGACCACCCAGCAACTGGTCGATCCCGAGAACCCGGCGGCCGGCCTTACCGCGCCCGGGCTCTCGGGCAAGGCGATTTATGTCATCGCCGTCGTCTTCAGCCTGTGGCAGATCTACACCGCCGCTTACGCGCCGTTCTCGAGCATCGTCATCCGCTCGGTCCATGTCGGCTTCTTGATGCTGCTGACCTTCGCGCTGACGCGCTTCCGCTCGGCGAAGAACGGCAAGGTCGCGGTGCCCTGGTACGATTGGTGTCTCGGCGGCGTGGGCTTTGTGCTGGGTCTTTATCACTGGGTGTTCGAGACCGAGCTGATCCAGCGCTCGGGCTCGCCCTCGACCGTCGATCTCGCCGTCGGCGTCGCCGTGCTGCTGCTGCTGCTCGAAGCGGCGCGGCGGCTGATGGGCTGGGGCCTGCCGCTCTTTTGCGCGATCTTCATTCCCTATGCGCTCTTCGGGCGCTCGCTGCCGCCGCCGCTGCTCAATCGCGGCTTCGGTTTCGACCAGGTGATCGACAATCTCTATCTCGGCACCGACGGCATCTACGGCACGCCGACCTTCGTCTCGGCGACCTATATTTTCCTCTTCATCCTGTTCGGCGCCTTTCTCGAGCGCGCCGGCATGATCCGGCTGTTCAATGATATCGCCCTTGGCACGGTCGGCCATACCCAGGGCGGACCCGCCAAGGTCGCGGTGATCTCCTCCGGGTTCATGGGCACGATCAACGGCTCCGGCATTGCCAATGTGCTGACGATCGGCCAGTTCACGATTCCGCTGATGCGGCGCTTCGGCTATCGCGCCGCCTTCGCCGGCGCGGTCGAGGCGACCGCGAGCATGGGCGGTCAGATCATGCCGCCGGTGATGGGCGCGGTCGCCTTCATCATGGCCGAAACGCTCAACCTGCCCTATTCGACGATCGCGATCTCCGCCGCGATTCCGGCGATCCTCTATTACGCCAGCGCGTTCTGGATGGTGCATCTCGAAGCCGGGCGCGCGCATCTTATCGGGCTGCCCAAAGAGCAGTGCCCGAGCGCGATCGCCGCGCTGAAACGCGACTGGTATCTCGCTTTGCCGCTCGGCGCGCTCGTCTACATGCTGTTCTCCGGCTACACGCCGCTCTTTGCGGGTTGGGTCGGACTCGCCCTCACCATGATCCTGATCCTCGGCAAGGCCCTGGTCTCGCCGCTGGGCGCCGCACTGCTGCGCGCCGGCTTCTGGATCGCGCTCGGTCTCGTCGGCGGCGCCTTGGTGATGAGCCGAAGCCTCGCGCTCGAGAGCACGCTCTTCGCCGTCATCGCCGGTGTCGGCGCGCTGTGTTTTTTCACGCCCGATCGCGGCCGCACCGTGCGCCTGCTCGTCGATGCGCTTGCCGAGGGCGCCAAGAGCGCGCTCGGCGTCGGCATTGCCTGCGCCCTTGTCGGCATTCTGGTCGGCATCGCCACCTTGACGGGGCTGGCCGGCGATCTCGCGCGCATCGTCCTCGATTTCGCCGGCAACAGCCTCTTCCTCGCGCTGCTGATGACCATGGTCATGGCGCTGATCCTCGGCACCGGCTTACCGACCATCCCCACCTACATCGTGTGCAGCGCGATGGCGGCGCCGGCGCTTCTCCAGTTCGGCGTGCCGCTGCTGCTCTCGCATATGTTCGTCTTCTATTTCGGCATCATGGCCGATTTGACGCCGCCGGTCGCGCTCGCCGCGCTGGCCGCATCCTCCATCACCAAGACGAGCTTCAACGAGATCGGCTGGATCGCGACCCGCATCGCGCTCGCCGGCTACGTCATTCCCTTCATGTGGGTCTACGATCCCTCGCTGATGCTGCAAGGCCATTGGACGCTCGTATCCGTCGCCTATATCGTCTTCAAGGCGTCCTTCTCGATCATGCTCTGGGGCGGCGCGGCGACCGGCTACCTCTTCGGCCCGATGAGCTGGGCCGAGCGCGTTACGGCGACCGGCGCCGCCTTCCTCGTCGTCGCCGCGATCCCGTGGAGCGACGAAGCCGGCTTCGCCCTCGGCGTCGCGCTGATCGCCTTTCACCGCTGGCGCAACCGCCGCCCACTCGCCCCCGCATCATGAGCCTCGCGGCGGCCGCGATCTGCCTCATGCTCGGCGCGAAAACCGTCGCTCTGCCGACCGATCACCTGACTCTCGCCTGGCACCACTCCGTCGAAAAAAGCGGCTGGGAGGAGGATTACCTGTTGCGCGGCGGCCGCCTCGTCCTGAAGGAGGCGCGGATCGAAGGCACCGGCGCCGGCATGGAGCCGCCGCCGGATGCCGTTCTCCGCGGCGGCTGGTGGCATTACGTGCCGCGCCTTCCGCCCTTGCCTGAGGTGCGGCTCACCCTCTCGCCCTATACGGCGGATTACCGCCTGTGCTGGAGCGGACACTGCCGCGCCTTGGGCCAAATCCTCGGCGCCACCGGCGAGACCGCGGTCGTGACGCTGCGCGCCTGCAGCGGCCACGAGGCAGACCGGCACCGCGCTCCGTAATAAATAAGGGAATAAATAAGGGATGGGTGGTGCGGCCTTTCGCGTCGGTATGACGCCGCGGCCGAATCGATTATAGTAGGCCAGCGTCAGTTATGGCCCTACCCCTACCGATGGTTTGACCGCCTCATGCGTCTCCTCAATCTCGTGGCTTCGGCCGCGCTCATCGCCCTCGTCCCCCTCGCCAGCTCCGGCGCCGCTTCCGACAGCGACAGCGGCATCAACTTTAATATGATCCGCGAGATCTACAACCAGGTGAAGGCGAGCTATGTCGAGCCGGTGACCGACAAGCACCTGATCGAGGGCGCGGTCAAGGGCATGCTGAGTTCGCTCGACCCGCATTCGAGCTATATGGACGCCAAAGAATACAAGGAGATGATGGTCCAGACTCGCGGCGAGTTCGGCGGCCTCGGCATGCAGGTGACGATGGAGAACGGGCTGGTCAAGGTGGTCTCGCCGATCGACGACACACCAGCGGCCAAGGCCGGAATGAAGCCCAACGATCTCATCGTCGCGATCGACGGCGCGTCGGTCAGCGACATGACCTTGTCCGAGGCGGTCGATAAGCTGCGCGGGCCGATCGGAACCCAGGTCAAGCTCACCGTGCGGCGCAAGGACACCGACCCCTTCCAGCTCACCCTCACCCGCGCCGATATCAAGGTCGATCCGGTCAAGGCGCAGCTGAAGGGCCGCGACATCGCCTATCTCCGCATCACGAATTTCTCCGAGCGGACCGACCGCGCGCTCGAGCAGGCCTACAAATCCTTGGAGCAGCAATCGGGCAACAAGCTCACGGGCGTGGTGCTCGATCTGCGCAACAACCCCGGGGGACTGCTCGATCAGGCGGTGGCGGTCGCCAATGATTTCCTCAACCAGGGCGAGATCGTCTCCATCAAGGGGCGCCAGCCGCGCGACAACCGCCGCTACGAGGCGCAGCGCAACCGCGATATCACCCATGGGCTCCCGATGGTCGTGCTGATCAATGGCGGCTCCGCTTCCGCGTCCGAGATCGTCGCCGGCGCGCTGCAGGACAATCACCGTGCCGTGCTTCTCGGCACACGCTCCTTCGGCAAGGGCTCCGTGCAGACCGTGCTCCAGGTCCAGGAGAGCGGCGGGGCGATCCGCCTGACGACCGCGCTCTACTACACGCCGTCGGGCCGCTCGATCCAGGCCAAGGGCATCGAGCCCGACGTCGTCGTCGAGCCGGCGCGGATCGAAGAGGTGAAGGAGCTGCAAATCCCGCACGAGGCGGATTTGCGCGGCGCGTTGAAGAATACCGGGCCGGAAGCGGCGAGCCCGGCTTCGGATTCCGCCAAGCCGGCACCCGGCGGCGCTGCCGCTCCGGCGGCCAAGCCCGCGGCTCCGGCAGCATCCGGCAAGCTGCCGCCCGGCGCGACGCCCGTGGTTCAGCCAGGCGCGGCGACGCTTGATGCCAACAGCTTCGGCTCGGATCAGGACTATCAGTTCGTCCGCGCCGTCGACCTGCTGCGCGGCGTCACGCTCTTCAAGCGCATGGCGGTGCAATAGCCCCGCTCGCTGCCGCTCAATCCCGCGCGACGACGGCGCGGGCCGCATTGACGATGCTGGCGTCCGTCGCCGCGGGATTGGCGGCCTCGGCGTACCATTGATCCACCGCCTGCGACAGCGGCAGCTTGCCGCGCTTGCGCAGATCGGCCGCCAAAATCGCCTCCAGCGAGCGCAGCCGTGCGAAGAGCTTGCGCGTTGCCATCCGCCGCCGCTCCTCGGCAAGCGGGGGCGCCGCCGCTTGGCTGTGCTCGGACACTCGCCCGCCCTTCATCCCCCGCTTTCGCGCGGATGGGCGGGAGGGCGAGCGGCCGGTCATCGTCGCGAGGCCGTGCGCATGGCAAGCCCCTCCGGTTGAACGAGGCGAATTCCCGCCGGCAAGGTCGCGGCAAAGCGCTGTAACGCGGGCAGGATCTCCTTCACCGCTTCCGGCCGGCGCGCATAGAAGACGAGGTGGTTCGAGGCATCATCGCCGCTCGTCAGCCGCAACGCGCCGAGGCGGATCCAGTCCGCTGGCACACGCGGATCGGCGCCGCTGTCGATGATCGCGAGGCTGATGTGATGCGCGGCAAGACTCGCGTCCATCCAGGTGACGGGCGCGCCGCGGTCGCGGGCCAGCCGCGCCGTCTCCGACGCGAGACCGGAGAGGTCGAGCACGTAGAACGGGTTGTTGACATTGATATAGCCGAGCTGATCCACCGCGACGGGCTTGCGATAGAACTCGGTCACGAAGCGATGAACCTGCACCGGCCCGAGATATTCCTTGCGCGCCAGAATGGGCATCATGAAAGTCTGAACGGCATAACCGGAGAAGACCAGCAACAGCGCAATCGAGAACAGCGCGACCCGCGTCCAGCTCGCCTGCCGGCACCATCGCGCCACCTCGTCGCGATAGACGACGCCGAGACCGAAGAGATCGAGCGCCAGGACGTAAGCTTCGTAGCGTGGGGGAACCGTCCCCACTTTGCCGCCGACCAGCTGCGCAAGGCTGACGAAGCTCATGAAGAAGATGGTCATCACCTTCGTCCAGTCGGCCCGCGAGACTTCGCTCCAGAGGCGCGGCGCCGGCAGCCGCGTCAGCCAGGGCAAGGCGAGCGCCACGCCGAGCAGCACCTGCGCGGCGCCGAAACTCTGGAGATTGTCGCGGAAATTGCGCACGAGCTGAACGAGGACATCGATGATGCCGCCATGAGTGCCGACCGCCGCGTTCGACCAATCGGAGCGCGCGAGCACCGAGCTCGGCAGCAGCGGCAAGCCCAGCCCGGAGAGGAACAGGCAATAGCCTCCAACCAGCGCCATGCCGATCAGGATCGTGACGAGCGCATAGCGATAGCGCCGGAAGCCGAGGAAGATCAGCACGTCGGCGACGAGCATGCCGGCCGCCTCGAAGCGCAGCACGGGCTGAATGATGATGCAGGCGAACCACCACCAATCGCAGCGGCCGCGGCGCACGAAGCGCACGAGGCCGAGAAGATAGACGAGCGTCAGCGCGACATGGAGCGAATGCTCCAACCCCGTCATGGCGAGTCCGGCAAGGTCGAGCGCGAGCGTGACCGCAACGGCGAGGATGAAAAGGCGAAGCCTTGGGATCTCGCCGAGCCGAACCCCGCATTCCTCGGCAAGGAAAAGCGCGGCGAGCGCGGTCGCAAGCGCCGCGAGGAGGTTGATGATCGCCGCCGCCACCGTGCCGATGCCCAGCGCTACAAAGGGTGCCAAAAGGAACGGAAAGAGGATCGACGAGCTCGGCGCCGCCGCTTCGCCGGGAACGAGGCCGTAATGGCCGTGGATGATCTGCTCGGCCAAGGCGAGCTCGGTATAGGGCGCTTCGAGCGCATAGACGAGGTGGCCGCCGGTGGCGGCAAGGACGGCAATGACTTCAAAGACGAGGACCAAGGCCGCACCGGCAACGACCACCGCCCAGACGCCGAACCGCGAGCTCAAGGCTGCACCGGCGCACCGCTCGGGCACGAAATCCGGCGACGCGTAGAAGTCGGTGCTGCCCAGCTTCTCGACATTCATCGCCTTGCTCCGGGGCATCACCACCTCATACGCTTGAACAGCCCCTCCGGTGCGGCGCAGATGATCGCCATCGCCGGACGCCAGATCGGGCGGACATAGAGAACATCGCGGCCATTGGCTTCGGCCGCGGCAACCGCCCGTCCCACCTCGGCCGGCTCGGCTGTGAAGAGCGGCGGCAGCTTCATTCCCTCGGTCATCCGCGTCCGGACATAGCCGGGCTTGACGGTGATGACGCGCACGCCAGTTGCGGCAAGCCTTTGCCGCAGGCCCGAGAGGAAGGCGGTCAAGCCGGCCTTCGCCGAACCATAGATGTAGTTGACGGCACGGCCGCGATCGCCAGCCACCGAGCTGATGCCGATGATCGCCCCACCGCCGCGCCGCTCCATCGCGTTGGCGACTTCGCCGAGGAACAGGGCCGGCGCCAGATAGTTGGTGCGCATCACCAACTCCGCCTCGCCGGGATCGCTCGCCGCCGCCGCCTGATCGCCCAGCATCCCCGCGACCAAAACCACCGTGCCGGGAAACGGGTTCAGCTCCGCGAGCAGCGGCCGGTGGCGCGCCGTATCGAGAATG
>Ga0070679_100007735_pt1 | contig 10063 bp, 7 predicted proteins | sample KBSC63BmetaG_FD_65652 | JGI IMG/M metagenome (GOLD analysis project Ga0070679, IMG submission 65652) | Corn rhizosphere microbial communities from Kellogg Biological Station, Michigan, USA - KBS C6-3B metaG | ecosystem: Host-associated > Plants > Roots > Rhizosphere | place: USA: Michigan... | reverse complement strand
GCGACGTGATGCTTGCCGGCCTCCACGCGGATCTGCTGGACGGGACTCGCGAGCCGGAGCTCGCCGCCGAGATCCTCGAGCAGGCGGACGAGCGCCGCGACGAGCGCGCCGGTGCCGCCGCGCGGAAAGAACACACCCCACTCGCGCTCGAGGTGATGGATCAGCGTGTAGATCGAGGACGTCTCGTACGGGTTACCGCCGACGAGCAACGTGTGAAACGACAGCGCCTCGCGGACGTGCTCGTTCTTCACGAACTTCGCGACCGTGTTGTAGACCGAGCGATCGGCCCGCAGCTTCACGAGCTTCGGTGCGACCTTGACCATGTCGGAGAACCGGAGGAACGGCGTGTGCGCGAGCTTCGTGTAACCGGTCTCGAACACCTCGCGCGCGTACCGCGCGAACCGCTGGTAGCCATCCGCGTCGTCGGGGTTGCGCGCGCGGATCTGCGCGAGCATGTTCTCCGCGTTGCCGTCGTAGTCGAACGAGTCGCCGTCCGCGGTCCAGAACAGCCGATAGAACGGCGACACCGGGAGCATCTCGACGTAGTCGGCCATCCGCCGCCCCGCATTCGCGAACAGCTCCTCGATGCAATGCGGCGCCGTGATCACGGTCGGCCCGGCATCGAACGTGTAGCCGCCGTCGCGGTAGACGTAGGCGCGACCACCCGCCTGATCGCGGGCCTCGAAGACGGTGACCTTCACACCGGCGGTCGCGAGCCGGATCGCGGCGGCGAGGCCGCCAAAGCCCGAGCCGATCACGGCCGCACGTAACGGTTCAGCCATAGCTCACCTCCATCCGCGCGAGCTCCCGCGCGATACCATCGACGAGCGCGCTCGCTCCGAAGTGCGCGCGCAACCCGGCGAGTGCAACGTCGAGCGTCGCGCGGATCCGCTGCCTGCCTAGATCGCGGGTCGCGGTGACCAACGCGCCGGCGAGCTCGTCGAGATCCGAGATCGCGACGCACGATCCCCAGGCGCCCGTCTCGGCGAGCCATGCCCACGGCCAGGTCGGCCGTGCCGCGCGCAGATCCTCGTGTGCCTTCGCCCGACGCGCCGGCGCGGTCAGCGCACCCAGATCGTCGAGCATCTGGAGCGCGGCGCCGACGCCTTCGGCGAAGTCCGCGATCGCGGTACGCGCCTCTGGATCGGCGCCCGCCGCGATCGCGCCGAGCTCTGCGGCGAACCGACACAGCGCGCCCGTCTTGAGACGCGTCACCGTCGCGACGACGCCGGGCACGCAGGCGGGCTCGTGACTGGTCACGCGCGACGCGAGGTCGAGAGCCTGCCCCTGATGACAGCGCACGAGCATGCGGACGGCGAGCTGCAACGCCCGCGGCTCGACCTCCGCGAGCTCGGCGAGCGCGACGAAGTACATCCACGATCCAGTGTTGATCGCGAGCGGCACCCCTACGAGGTGATGCAGCGCGGGGCCGCCACGCCGCTCGTCGGCCTCGTCCTCGACGTCGTCGACGATCAGCGAGCCCGCGTGCAAGAGCTCGAGCACGCCTGCGAGCCGGTCCGGCGGATCGCCGGTGCCGCCACCGAGCTGCCAGCCGGTGCGCACGATCATCGCGCGCAGCGCCTTGCCGGGCCGCGCGAGGAACTCGCCCGCGGGGCCGACGAGCGCCTCGCGCCACAGCGCCGGTGGCACCTGCGGGTCGAGCGAGCTCGTGCCGGAGAACGCGCGCTCGACGAGCGCGAGCGCGGGCGGTAGCGGCGGCGAGCCGACTCGCCGGGTCACGCGTTCCCCCGGAGCATCGCCGACCACGACAGGCCGCGAGGCGGACGACCGATCAAGATCCGTGCGCGATCGAACGCCGTCAGCTCGAGCGCGTAGAACCGGCGCACGATCGGCTCGGGCAGGCGATAGAACCGCTCGAGCACGCGATACCGCTGGTCCGGAGGGAACCAGCGAAACAGCATCCGGTTGAGACGATGAGCGAACTGCGCCTGGCGGGTCTGGGCCCGCGCGAGCTGCTCGAGGTCGCCGCCGCGTGCGATCGCATCTGCGAGTCGCGCCGCGATCGGAAACGAATAGCCGGTCACGGGGTGAAACCAGCCGCCGCCGTAGCCGGCCTCGAGCGGAGCATGCGCGCGCGCCGGGGCACCGTGCAGCGGCAGCGGCAACACGCCGGTCTCTTCGCGCTCGACCGCCGCGACGGTCCATCCACGCGCGGCGACGTACTCGTCGATCGCGACCCGCGAGGCTTCCGCGTCGAGGTAGGTCCCGTCGCTGAAGTAGGTGTCCTCGACGAGCAGGCGGTCTGCCGCGAGCGGCAGCACGTACATGAAGCGGAACCCATCGCGCTGGACGACCGTCGCATCCATCAGCATCGGCCGCGCGAGGCCGTGCGGTGCCGCGAGCCGCAATTCCCGGCCGAGGAACTTCTGCCAGCCACAGGCACCTGGGTCCGCGCGATCCGGGCCTCGCGCATCGATCACGGTTCGCGCGCGCACCTCGCTCACGCTGCCATCGGGCGCACGAACGAGGACGTGATCGGCGCCGAGCGACAGCGCCGTGGCCCGCACCCGGACCTCGCATGCGGCGGCGACGACCTCCGCGAACCGCGTCGCGGTCACGCACGCGTACGCGGCGGCGAGCTCGCGGCGATACGCGGGGAACGCGACCTCGTAGCCGGCCCACCGCACCGTCACGAGCGGCTCGACCCACGCCGGGACCTCGTCGTGAAAGCACCACGTGTGGTTGCCGCCGGGAGCGTCGCCCCGCTCGATCATCACGATCTGCGCATCGGGCTGATGCGCGCGAACCGCGAGCGCGACGAGCCCGTTTTGCAGGCCGCCGCCGACGAGCGCGAAGTCGTACGTCACGGCCCCTTGGATGGCGGTCGCCGCCACGGGTTACAAGCGACGCGCGACTCGCCAACTAGAAAGTAGATAAATCTACTTGCCACTGGGTTAGTTCCCGCGCTACTCGGTAGAGCGCCGTGACGCTGACTACCTGGTCATTGTTGTCGCAGCCGTCCAACGTCCTGCATCGCTACATGGCGGCGCTCGAGCTCCACGACAGTCGGATCGCGCGCCACGCGTTCGCACCGGGGACGCGCGGGCGCGCCGTCCGCGAGGGCATCCTCGAGGAGCTCCCGCAGCAGGATGCGTGGGCGATGCTCGACGCCTCGACCTCCGCGCCGCGCTATCAGCGTCTGCGCGTGCTCGACCAGACTCGCCGGCTCGCGCTCGCCGAGACGTACGGGGAGTGGTCCACGCACCGCCTGACCGAGCTGCTGCTGATGGTCCAGACCCGCGCCAGCTGGCAGATCGTCGCGCGCGCGTTCACGCGAGGTCGGATCGGCGAGCCCGCCCCCGAACCAGATCCGGTCGGAGAAGCGTTGATCCGAGACTGCCTGCTCGCGTGCACCGACGAGCCCGGGCCACCGCAAGGCACGCACCTCGCGGACTGCCGCTACGCGTACGCCGGTGCAGGCGAGCCCGTGTTTCGCCACCCGGCGAACCCCGCGTGGGATCTCGGCTGGCTCGGCGTGTCGCGCAAGGCGCGCCTGACCGCGAAGATGGAGATCGTGATGCGCGGAACGATCGCGGCCGCGAAGCTCGTGCGCAGCGATCGCAGCGTCCGGGTCGTCAACCACGTGCTGCTCGTCGCGGTCGACGGCGGCTGGAAGATCGCAGACCTCACGTGCTCGAACCCGCTGCCCGCGGGTTGAGCGCCGCGCGCATCACTGCTGGTAGGTGATGCTGTACACGCCCTTCGCCGCGCCGGCCGGGGGCTTCGGGAACTGCCACGAGCGCACCGCGCCGAGGATGCATCCCGCGACCTTGACGTTCTTCATCAGCGTGGACGACATCTGACTCCGCACGACCCTGCCATTGCCGTTGATCTCGAACGCGATCGAGAGCTCTCCGTGCAACGTGTTGCCGCCTTCGCACTTCGAGAGCTGCGCGGCGTGATCGCGAGCGACGAGGGACACGGTCGCGGGCGACAGCACCATGATCGTCGGCTCGAGGACCTGCGGCGCAGCCGGGGCAGCGGGCGCCGGGGCCGGAGCCGGAAGCGCCGGCGCGATCGCGGCGGGCGGCGGCGGCGTCACGGGTGCGGCAAGCTCGACTTTCGGCGACGGCTTCGCGGCCGCGGGCGTCTCCGCGATCGCGACGGCCGCGGGCTTGCGGCTCGGCGGGTTCCTCACCGGCGCGGGCCGCACCGCGGGCTTCGCCTCGGCCACGTGGTCCACGCCGGCGTCGGGATGAACGACCGGCGGCGGCGCCGCGGCCGCGGGCTGTGCCGGTTCGACGTGCGGCGCGACGGCGGCCGCGACGGTCGGGCCATGCGACGGCGCCTCGATCGCAGCGACGACACTGGTCGCGGGCTTCGGCGCACCCGTGTGGCGCCAGGCCGCGATCGCCGCGAGCGCGACCGCGACGGGCGCCGCCACCATCAACGTCTTCTTGTGGCGCTGGAGATCGAACGGCGGCCGCGCGGCGGGCGGTGCCTCGCGGGGCTCCCACGCGATCGGCGTCGCGGTGCGGCTGCCGCTCGTGCGGGTGGCGCCACTCCGCAGTGACGGCCTCGGCTCCGGTGCGCCCGCTTCCGCGATCGGCGGCGGCGACGTGGGCCGATTCCGCGAGCGCGTCGGCTGATCGTGGACCTGCGGATCTTCGCTGGCGCGGAAGTCCGTCCAGCTCTGCGAAGACACTCGCTCGACGGTGGCGGTGTCGAGCCATGGCTCGGGCCGCTCGCCGAACAGCTTCTTCATGTACGACGCGAGGCCAGAGGTCGAGGTCGTGAGGTTCGCGTCGACCGCGAATTGTTCGAGCGCCTGGCGCAGCTGATCCGCCGTCTGGAACCGGCGATTCCGATCGACGGCGAGCGCCTGCATGATGATCGACGACAGCTCGTTCGGCAGGTCCGGCCGGCGGACTCGCGGCAGCGGCACCTTGCCGTTCACGATCGCATCCATCACGAGGTACTCGCTGTCGCCCTTGAACAGGCGGCTCGTCGTCGCGAGCTCGTACAGCACGACGCCGAGCGAGTAGATATCGCTGCGGCGATCGATCGTCGCCTCGCCTTTGCACTGCTCGGGCGACATATAGGAGGTCTTGCCCTTGAGCGTGCCGGCGCGGGTATCGGAAGACCGCATCGTCGCTTTCGCGATGCCGAAGTCGACGAGCTTCACCGAGCCGTCGTAGCCGACGAAGATGTTCGAGGGCGTCACGTCGCGGTGAACGATCTCGAGCTTCTTCTTGTCGGACCCGCGCCGCTCGTGCGCGTAGTGCAGACCAGCTGCGGCCGCCGAGACGATCGCGATCACGTGCGCGAGCGGCAGATGCTGCTTCTGCTTCGCGACCGTGCTCAGCATCCTTCGCAGATCTTCGCCGTGCAGATACTCCATCGCGAAGAAGTACTCGCCGTGGTCCTCGCCGATATCGTGGACCTGGACGACGTTCTGGTGGTGCAGCGTCGCCGCGAGGCGCGCCTCGTCGAGGAACATCTCGATGAAGTGCCGGTCGCTCGCGATCTCCGGCTTGATCCGTTTCACTACGACGTGACGCTCGAAGCCTTCGATGCCGTCGCTGCGTCCGAGGAGGACGTCTGCCATTCCACCCGATGCGAGGTGTTTCAAGATCGTGTATCGACCGAGCTGCTCTGCCGCCATGGTCGCGAATACTAGGTGTCACGTTCGTCGTACGCAATGAACGCTCGGGCAGCGGTGGGTGAGATCGCGACGTCTACATGTACGGAGATCGATGTGTTCACCATCCATTTCTCCGTCGAGGATGTCGTCGACGTAGTCGACCACACAATGCTTACGGCGCGGCGCGAAACCGCTTCACAGCTGCCCAAGCGGCGAGTCGTAACGCGTCGGCGCGGTCGCTGACTTTGCGCCACGGCGCATCTTCGCGCGCCGAAGCCTGTGCAGATTTTCCGCAGCTCTCGATCTCGTGATCGACGGCCTCGACCGCGTCTTCGAGCGTCGAGAAGCGCTCGACGGCGCGACCATCGATCACGACCTCCCAGCGCTTACCGCGACTACCGCGCAACAGCACGAGGACGCCGCTGATCGCGTTCGGCGCACGCAGGTAGTGCAGCCCCACGCCGTGGCGCCCGAGCGAGAACCACGCGTTCGGCGAGATCGCGCGAACTTCATGGTCGAGCTCGAGCGTCAGCGGATCGAACGCGGCGGCGCGATCCTGAATCTCGCGCAGCGTCAGCGCGCCCGCCTCGAGCTCGAGCGCAGGATAGTCGAGCTGGATCTGCATCCACTGCCGCGCGCCATCGCCGGCGTCTTGACCCGCGAAGTCGAGCTCGCGTGGACAGCCGAACAGCGCCGGCAACGTGCACAAGCTCAGCTCGCACAGGTCGACGAAGTCGAGTATCAAGCAGTCGCGTTTGCCCTCGGCGAGCCGCGTGCCGCGCCCGACGCATTGTGCGTACAGTCCCTCCGAGCGGGTCGGTCGCGCCATCGCCACGCAGGACACGCCTGGATCATCGAAGCCCTCGGTCAGGACGGCGACGTTCGCGAGGACCTGGATGCGACCCTCGCGAAACTCGGCGAGAGCACGCGCACGTTCCGCTGCAGGCATCTCGCCGTGCACGACGCCCGCGGGTACGCCGACGTGGTTCAGCGCGCGAGACAGATTCCGCGCGTGGTTCACCGTGACGCAGAACGCGATCGTCCGGCGGTCGCGTGCGAGCTCCTGGATCGAACGCGCGACGAGTGCGTTGCGCTCCTGGATATCGACCGCCTCCGCGAGCTCGGCCTCTGCGAAGTCCGCGCCACCAGGCGAGAGCCGCGTGAGGTCCGCTGCCGTCGCGATCCGATAGCCCTTGAGCGGCGCGAGAAACTTCGCGTCGATCAGGTCGAGCAGCGTGCGCGAGTACACGATCTCCTCGAACACCGTGTCGAGGCCCAGGCCATCGCCGCGCGCCGTCGTCGCGGTGAAGCCGAGGAGCGTGCCCGGCCAGTCGGGCTCGAACGCGCCGATCGTGCGGAGCACGCGCTGGTTGTCCTCCGCCGGCGCGTGATGGCACTCGTCGTAGATGATGAGCCCGAGGTCTCTCCCGCCGAGCACCTGACCGATCCGATCGGGATGCAACGAACGCAAGGACGCGACGAGCACCTTCGCGTCCGCGGGGGCGCGCGAGCTGCCGCGCTCGAGGCCGACGACGCGCGTGCCCTCGAGCGCTCGCGACAGCTTGTCGACCGCCTGCGCCAGCAGCTCCTCGCGATGCGCGAGCACGAGCACTTGCTTGCGAGCCAGCCGCGCGAGGTGCGAGAAGATCACGGTCTTGCCGGCGCCTGTCGGCAAGCACACGACCATGCGGCGTACGCCTCGCCGCCGCGCTGCGATCACCGCTTCGACGGCCTCGCGCTGATACGCGCGGAGCTCGGGAGCAGCCATGGGCGACACTCTAGTGCCACCCTCTGACGAAACATGCGAGCGCGGTGCGGACGAATTCACTTCGCGACGAACGATGCCGCGCCGGCGGAGAGCTTCGGTCCGATGTCGCGCCACTTCGTATCGCCGGTGAAGCTGATCGGCGAGGCGCTGTTGTCGAGCGTGATCGCGAGCGTTCCGATCGGATGAAGGTTCCCCGCGATGGCGAAGAACGCGCTGCGCAGCGACGGCACGTCGAGATCGCAGTTGCAATCGATCAGCGCCGGCTCGATCGCTTCGATCAGTAGAGCCGCCTTGTCCCCTTCATTGCTCGAGACGGCGCCGAACGATTTGACGAGCGCGGGGCACGACTTGACCACGCGGGAGACCAGCCCAGCGACCTCGGTCGCTGCGTTGGCACGGTTGCCCTCGGCGATCATCTGATTCAGCTCGTCGGTGATCGCCGAATGCGGCGGCGCCGCGACCGGTGACGGCTTCGCGAAGATCGCGATCCATTTGCTGTACTCGGTGCGTTCCGCGGCACTCGCGACGGCCACGACCGAGCTCCACGGTGCGTCGCCATCGATCGCGATGTAGATGCTGTGGTCCCACTTGAAGGTCGGCGGCGTCTTGCCGGTCTCGACGTCTTCCTGGGTCTTCACCGCGAGCTCTGCGAGCTTCTCGGCGAGCTCGTCGACGCTCGGGTGCTCGCCGCGAAACTCGATCCCGGTCGCGCGTACGAACACCACCGGCGACTCCGGGAACGCGGTCAGGCTCGCCAGCTCCGGCCGAACGACGAGGTGAAGGTCGGCGGGAATCTTGATGAACGTCGGCGTGTGATCCATCGCGTGGAGGTACGCGCCGAGCTCGTGCGCCTCGGTCTTGCACGACGCCTTGCTCTTGCCGCAACCGAGGAGCGCGATTGCTGCTACTGCGAGCCAGAGTGAAGCCGTGAGGCTTCGCGAGACTTTGGGGCGAACGATGGGGATCGAACCCACTACATCCAGGACCACAACCTGGCGCTCTACCATTTGAGCTACGTTCGCCGAGAGAGCGGAGTTTCTACAATAAACTCAGACGTCCGTCCAGTCGTTCTCGGCGTCGAGCTTGCCGAAGTCCACGGTATCTAAGGTGGTCCAGCTCGGTCGATCTTGTGCGGCCTGGGCCTGATGCTCCCGTACGAGGCGGGCTTCGGCCTCGATTTCGGGGCTCACCTGGGGCTCGTTTTGGGTCGAGCGGATCAGCTCGGCGAGCACCCGGGGCGCGTTGGCGGCTTTGACCTGGACTTCGAGCATGACAGGGGCGTTACCACGCTCCGGACGGACGAACTGCGCACGCCTCACAGCAGGCGATCACAGGTTGCGGAGACCAGGTCTCAGGCCGTCTGGGCGCGCCGGGCGGCCATGATCTTCACGAACGATTTGGAGCGGATCTCTTCGAGCGAGAGCCCGGTCGCGAGCGCCTCGTCCTCCGTCACCGCGCCGCAGGCGATGCCGCGCAGGAAGTAGTTGAGCAGGCCCTGGCCGGTCGCCGCGTCGTCGAACACGTCGCCGACCAGCGTGGCCTGCGCGGCCTTGTCGACGAAGTTCTTGAGCCGCTCCGAGGCGGGCGCGAGGCCATCGAGGAAGAACGCGTAGACCGAGCCGTAGCGCGGCACGAGCTGCGCCGGATGGAGGTCCCAGCCCTGGTAGAAGCCGTTGACGAGCGAGTGGCGGACGTCGTCGGCGTGGAGGCGCCACGCCGAGAACACGGCGGCCTTGTTCTCCGCCTTCTGCGCGTCGGTCAGCGAGCCGCCCTTGTGCGGGGCGACCGGCATGATGTTCGTCGCACCGTCGGAGAGCGCGACGCCGGTGCCGGCGAACGCGACCTTCATCATGTTCTTCGCGAAATCGCACGCGGGGTGGCGCATCTTCTGGTGCGCGGCCGTGATGTCGCAGTTCGCGGTGTAGTCGTACGTTCCGAAGTGCGCGCCGACGAGCCGCGAGCCCGCGACCTGGTGGAGGCGCGGCAGCATCGACCGTCCGTTCGGATCGAAGATCGTCTGGGTCGTCTCGACCATGATCTCGAGGCGCAGCGCACCGGCTTCGAGATCGAGGCGGTCTTCGAGGAGGTCGAACACGTCGACGATCGCCTCGACGTCGGTCTTGGTCTGGATCTTCGGCAGCGTGACGACGAAGTTCTCCGGCAGCTTGCCGCCGGTGCCGGTGACGAGCTCGGTCAAGAAGATGTCGAGCGTGCGGAGCGAGCGCGCCGCGAGATCGCGGGTGAGCGGCTTGATCCGGATACCGAGGAACGGAGGCAGCGTGCCGGCCGCGTGGCCGCGCACGACCTCGGCGGCCGCGGAGGTCGCGTGACCATCCTCTTCCTCGTCGGGGCGGTTGCCGTAGCCGTCCTCGAAGTCGATCCGGAAGTCCTCGACGGCCTCGCGGCGCAGCTTCTCGCGCACGCGCTCCATCACCTTGGTCGCGAGCTCGCCGCGGATCCCGATCGCCTCGGCGAACGTGTTCGGGTCGGGCGCGTAGGTGTCGAGCGCCTTCAGCGCGAGCTCGCCGAGCTTCGCGGGCGTCTCGGCCTTGAACAGATGCGCGCCGCCGTAGACGGTGTGCACGGCCTGGCGCGCACCGGAGTCGCCGGGATATTGCCGCGCGAACCGCGACTGCGCGCGCTCGATGCGGTCGAGCGCCTTGGCGAGCTTCTTGTCGGGGAGCGAGGTA
>Ga0070679_100007732_pt1 | contig 10064 bp, 12 predicted proteins | sample KBSC63BmetaG_FD_65652 | JGI IMG/M metagenome (GOLD analysis project Ga0070679, IMG submission 65652) | Corn rhizosphere microbial communities from Kellogg Biological Station, Michigan, USA - KBS C6-3B metaG | ecosystem: Host-associated > Plants > Roots > Rhizosphere | place: USA: Michigan... | reverse complement strand
GCGCCGCGTGCTCGGCCGGATCGCGCGCCTCCAGCCGCTCGACCGCGTGCAGGAACTGCACGGTGGCGGCCGGATCGCCGGCCCGGAACACGACCAGCTGCGCCGGGATCTCGACCGGCAGCGCGCGCACCACCTGGTCGACCTGCCCCGGTCGGGCATAGGCAATCACGCCGCCCTGCAGGGCCGCCGCGACGTCGCCGCCGGAGCCGCGCCCGCCCTGCGCCTGGCGGTGGGCCTTGAGGGCCAGCGACAGCGGCAAGGCGTCCGCCGCCTGCCCGAGCACGTCCCACAGCGCGCCCATGGCCGCGACCACGGCGGCGGCGCTGGAGCCCAGGCCCAGCTTCTGCCCGTCCTGGCTGAGCGCGCTGCTGTCGACCTGCGGCGCGCCGTCAGGCAGCGGCAGATTTTGCTCGCGCGCGTACGCGGCGACGACGTTCAGCGCCTCGGCGATGAGCGGCGTCGAGGGGGCGGCGCCCGGCACGAACCGCGCCACCGCGCGCCGGTCGACGGCCGCCACCACGGCGGTCCCGCCGTGCAGGACCGCGTACTCGCCGATCAGGAACAGCTTGCCGGGCGCGCTGAAGCTGGTCATGCCGCCTCCACCACCCGCGCGCCCGGCCCCGGCGCGGCCACCAGCGTGCGCAGGACGCCGGCCGTTCCGTTCAGGGCCGCCGCCACGTCGTCCGCGTCGGCGGCGGCGCACAGCACCTTCACGTGCGGACCGGCGTCGATGGTGATGAAGGCCGCCGTGCCCCGCTCGCGCAACTCGCGCACGGTCGCGATGGCCGCCAGCGTCGCCGGGTTCCAGTAGAGGATGGGCGGATCGGCGGCCATGGCGCTGGCGTGCATGCGCAGCGCGCTGCGCTCGGCCACCGCGCCCAGCGCGTTCAGGTCACGCGCGGCGATGGCGGCGCGCGCAGCGGCCAGATCGCCGTCCACGCCGCGCACCCAGGCCTCGTAGTACGGCGAGGTGGCCGCCGTCTGGCGCATGGCGGCCGTCGAGCCGATGGTCTTCTCACCGGCGGCGGTGATCGCCACCACCAGCCGCACGTCCCAGCCGGCCCCTTCGTCCAGGGGGCGGGCCACGGCGTCGCGCCCGTCCGCGCGCGCGCCGCGCGCCATCTCGACGAAGCCACCGAAGATCGAGCGCGCCGCCGAGCCCGATCCCAGGCGCGCCAGCTCCGACAGCTCCGCCGGCGCGAGCTCCAGCCCGGCCGCGCGCGTGGCCGCCAGCGCCAGCGCCGCGAAGCCCGAGGCCGACGACGCGAGCCCGGCCGCGGTGGGGACGCTGTTCGAGGTCTCGACGGTGGCCCGCGCCGTGAGGCCGGCCCGCGCGCGCACCCGGTCCAGGAAGGCGGCGGCGCGCGCCGCGAACTTCTCGCCGGCCGGCGCGCCGTCCAGCGTGACGCGGTCGGCGGCGCCCCCGTCGAAGGCCACGCGCGTTCGCGTCCCCAGCCGGTCCAGCGTCAGCGACAGGCTGCCGGTGGCGGGCAGGTTCAGCGCCTCGTCGCGCTTGCCCCAGTACTTGACCAGCGCGATGTTCGTGCCCGCGACGGCCGTGGCGCTGCTCATGCGCCCTCCGGGCGGGTGGCCGCGATCTCGGCGGTGAACCCCTGAAAGCCGGCCGCGCGCCAGCGGGCCAGCACGTCCCGCTCGTGCGCGGGCGCCAGCGCGATCACCGCGCCGCCGCCCCCCGCGCCGGTCAGCTTGGCCCCCACCGCGCCGGCGGCGCGCGCGGCGTGGACCAGCGTGTCCAGCTCCGGCGACGAGACGCGCACCGCCGCCAGCAGGCCGTGCGCGACGTCGAAGATGCGCCCCAGCCCGTCGACGTCCCCCTTGGCCAGCGCGCCCGCCGCCTCGTCGGCCAGCCGCCCCAGCAGCGCCAGCGCGTCGCCGGCGGCCGCCAGGCGATCGCGCAGCCGGCCGACCGCGGCCACCTGCGCCAGCGTGTCGCGCGGCTTGCCCGACAGGCCGATGCACAGCGTGATCGGCTGCAGCACGGGGATGGGCTGCCAGCCGGCGGCGCGCGTGAAGCGCCCCACGCGCCCGCTCTGGGCGGCGGCCGCGTCGATCCCCGACGGCGTCCCGTGGAACACCTCTTCGGCCGCGTGCACGGCCGCGTCGATCATCTCGGGCGCGATCGTCCGGCCGGTGGCGGCCGCCGCGGCGCGCGCGATGGCGACGGCCATGGCCGCCGAGCTTCCGAGCCCCGCCCGCGACGGGATCTGCGCGTCCCCCTCGAAGGCCAGCGGCGGCGTCTCCAGGCGGCGCTGGATGGCTTCCAGCGCACGCCCGACCGGCGTTCCGTCGCCCACGGCCGCCTCCAGGCCCCACGACGGGATGCGCAGCGTCCCGGAACCCGGGCGCGCCTCGACGCTGATCCCGGTCGAGATCCCGGCGGCCACGGCGGCGTGTCCGTGCACGACGGCGTGCTCGCCGACCAGGATCACCTTGCCGTGCCCGAAGCCGCGGCCGTCCGCCGCGCCCGTCACCCCGGCCTCTGCGCCAGCCAGGCGGCCAGCTCGCCCGTGATCACGCGCGGAACCGTGGCCAGCTCGGCGGCCGACCCGGCGCCGGTCAACAGCACCGCGGCCCGCAAGCCGTCGATGACGCCGCCCAGGTAGGCAATGCCGCCGTCGCGGCCCCCCTCCTGCACGGCCCGCAGCGCCGGTTGCGCGACGCCCGCGACGGTCGCACCCAGCGCCAGCGCGCGGGCCACGTCCAGGCCGCTGCGGATGCCGCCCGAGGCCACCAGGTCGACGCCGGCGGCCGGCAGCCCCTCGGCCGCCAGCCAGCCCACCGCCGCGGCGGTGGGGATGCCCCAGTCCCACAGCTCCTGGCCGCGCGCCTTGTCGGCCCCCTCGGCGCGGTGCGATTCGACGGCGGTCCAGGAGGTGCCGCCGCCACCCGCCACGTCGATGGCCTTGACCCCGGCGGCGACCAGCTTGCGCGCCACCGCTGGCGAGATCCCGCAGCCGGTCTCTTTCACCATCACCGGGCGGCCCAGCTCGGCCACCACCCGCGCGATGGCGTCCACCGCGCCGCGGAAGTCGCGATCGCCCCCCGGTTGCGCCATCTCCTGCGCCGGGTTGAGGTGGATGCAGAGCGCGTCGGCCTCCACGCGGGCCACCACCTCGCGCAGCGCGGAGGTGGGCAGGGCCGCGATCTGCACGGCGCCGAAGTTGGCGAACAGGTAGACGTCGGGCGCCGCGCGCCGGACCTGATAGGTGGGCGCCAGCTCGGGGTGCAGCAGCATCGCGCGCTGGCTCCCGAGCCCGAAGGGAATGCCGTGCGCGGCGGCCGCGGCGGCCAGCGCCCGGTTGATCTCGCCGGCCGCCTCGGTTCCCCCGGTCATGCCGGTGACCATCAGCGGCGCGCGGATCGGGCGACCCAGAAGCTGCGTCCCCAGCTGGATGTCGGCCGTCGCGCGCTCGGGCAGCGCGCAATGGAGCAGGTGCACGTCCTCGAACAGCGGCGGCCGGCGGAAATCGGCGGCTCCGGAGGCGGCGATGGCCAGGTGCTCGGCTTTTCGCTGACTGATTCCCCCCTCACCCATGGCTGCTTTGCGTATAGGCCGCGGACCCCCGCACGGGCAAGGGCCCAGATAATTTTTTCAAAATCTTTTGAACCTCATCCGGGAGCATCAACGCAAGGGTCACCGGTAGACGGCGCGCCGCGCGATCGAGTTTCTTGCGGTGACCTGAACGGGTGGATAGTATCGCGCTTCATGGAGTCGTCCTGGCTGGCGATCGCCGGTGTGGCTTTTCTGATCGGGGGTCTGGGGGCGGGGGGCCTGGCCTGGCTGGTGGCCACCGCGCGGGGGCGGGCCGAGGCCGAGGCGGCTGGACGCGACGCGCTGGCGCGGGCCAGCGCCGCCGAAGCGCGGGCCGAGACCCTGGCGGCTCAGGCCCACCAGGCCGAGGCGCGCGCCAACGGGCTGGAGGCCGCCCTTCGCCAGGCTGACAGCCAGCGGGCCGAGCAGCAGGGGCGCGCCGATGCGCTGGCGCGGGCGCTGGAGGATCAGCGCGCCCGCAACCAGACCGCCGCCGAACAGCAGGCGCGCGAGAAGAGCCACGAGAAACTCATCGAGGGGATGGTCGCGCCGGTGCGCGCGTCGCTGGAGAAGGTCGACGAGCAGATCCGGGCCATGGAGCGCGAGCGCGGCACCGCGTACGGCGCCCTCCGCCAGCAGATGCAGGCCATCGCCGAGACGCAAGAGCGGCTGCGCGACGCGGCCACCGGCCTGGTCGGCGCGCTCAAGGCCCCCACCATCCGCGGCCGCTGGGGCGAGATGCAGCTCCGCCGGGTGGTGGAGATGGCCGGCATGATCGAGCACTGCGACTTCCTCGAGCAGGCGACCATCCCGGTGGCCGGCGGCGAGGGTCGGCTGCGCCCCGACCTGATCGTGAAGCTGGCCGGCGGTCGCAACATCGTCGTCGACGCCAAGGTGCCGCTGTCGGCCTACCTGGAAGCGCGCGAGGCGCCCAACGAGGAGGTCCGCCAGGCCAAGCTGCGGCAGCACGCGACGCAGCTTCAGGCGCACATCCAGAAGCTGGCCGCCAAGAGCTACTGGGACGACCTGGGCCTGGGCGTGGCCCCCGAGGTGGTGGTCCTGTTCCTGCCCGGCGAGACGCTGTACACCACCGCGCTCGAACAGATGCCCGGTCTCATCGAAGAGGGGTTCGCGCAGCGGGTGCTGGTCGCGACACCCACCACGCTGCTGGGGCTGCTGCGCGCCATCTCCTGCGGCTGGCGCGAAGAGCGGCTGGCCGAGAACGCGCAGCGGATCAGCGACGAGGGGCGGCGCCTGCACGAGCGCGTGGCCACCGTGCTGGATCACTTCGGCGACCTGGGGCGATCACTGGGCCAGGCGGTCAAGCACTTCAACGTCGCCATGGTCTCGTTCGAGCGGCGCGCCGTGGTCTCGGCCCGCAAGCTGGAAGAGCTGGGCGCCAAGGGGAAGAAAGAGCTGGTCGACCGGCCGCAGATCGACGTGCGCCCGTTCACGGTGACCGCGCCGGACGAGCCCCGCAAGAAGGTGTCGCAGGCGCCCCTGACGCTGGCGCTGTCCCCGGTCTCCAACGACGGGCCCTGAGCGGCGGTGGACTTCGTCGAGCCGGCACGGGCGTTCACACTCGAGCTCGTGGCCGGGCGGGGCCACTACGAACGCGTCGTCCAGGCGGTGATCGAGGCGCGCCAGAGCGTCTGGATCGCCACCGCCAACCTGAAAGAGCTGATGGTCGAGGATCATCGAGCGGCGCCCGGCCGCCGGCGCTCGATGCGGGCCGGCGCGCGCGCCTACCGCTCGATCCTGGGCGTGTTCGACGAGCTCGCCGGGCGCGGGGTCGAGCTGCGCATCCTGCACGCGGGCATCCCGTCGCGCGCCTTCCGGGCCGCGCTGGCCCGGCACCCGCGGTTGAAGCGCGCCCTGGCCATGCGCGCCTGCCCGCGCGTCCACTTCAAGATGGTCATCGTGGACGGCGCCTTCATCTATGTGGGCAGCGCCAACTGGACCGGCGCCGGGCTGGGCGCCAAGGGGACCGGCCGCCGCAACTTCGAGCTGGGATTCGCCGGTCATGACGACGGGTTGCTGGATCGCGGCCAGGGGCTGATCGACACGGTCTGGCGTGGCGTTCCCTGCAAGACCTGCAAGCTGCGGGACATCTGTCCGACCTTCAAAAAAGCCCCGGTCTGATCCCCATAGCGCGCGCTTGCGGCGGTAACGGCCGTGCTTAGTTTCGAACCGTGATGTCGCGGCAGGCGGGACAGGACGGTCCGGATGGAGTGGTCGGGCTCCTCCGGGAGACGGTGGACGGCCTCGGCCAGCTCATCGCGGATCACATCAAGCTGGCCCGCCTCGAGATGGCGGCCGACGCGCGCAGCTATGGACAGGGCGTCGCCACCATCGTGGTGGCGGGCTTCGTGCTGGCGCTCGGGTACGGATTCGCCTGGCTGGCCATCGGTCTGGCCGTGGCGCGGTTCTGCGGCGCCCCCATCGCCTTCGGCGGGGTGGCGGCCTTGCACCTGATCGCCGGTGGGGTGGCGCTCTCGTCCGCGGTCAAGCGGATGAAGAGGCCGGCCCTGATGCGCGGAACAGCGGTCGAGGCCAGCCGCAGCGTCAACGCGCTGACTCAATCCCTGGAAGGGCGTGTTTCATGAGCGCAAACGGCATGAACGGACCAGAGACGGACGACGCAGCGACCTCGGACGAGCTGGCCCGGGCCGAGTCGGACGTCGAGCGCGCCCGCGAGCGGGTGGCGCAGTCGATGATGGCGCTCCGCAACGAGGTGGCGCGGCAGGTGGATTGGCGATCGTGGATCCAGCGCCGGCCGGCGCTGTTCATCGGCGGCGCCTTCGCGGTGGGGTTCTGGCTGGGAAACCGGCGATAGCGACAGCGGTCGCACAAACGGCAGTCGACGACATTCGGGAGGACAACATGGAAATGACGGAGCAGATCGAAGCGACCGTCCGCGAGGTCGGGGCCCGTGTGCGCCCGCAGATCGAAGAGGCCAAGCGGCGCCTCTCAACGCTGGACGAAACGGTCACGGACTACATCAAAGAGAACCCCGGCAGGTGTCTGGTCGGCGCGCTCGCCGTCGGATACCTGATCGGCAAGATCGCCCGCAGAGCGTGAGCAGGAGACGGCACATGGAAACTTCCAATCAGCCGAACGCAGCGAACGGCCGCAGCGAAGATCCGGTCAAGACGATGGGGCAGCGCGCCAGCAGCGTCAGCGACTCCGCCCAGCAGGCGTGGGATCGCACGCGCGACGCGGTCACCGATCTGAAGCGCGCCGCCGACATCGACGGGCGCGTGCGGCGCAACCCGTACGGCACCGTCGCGGCGGCGCTGGGCATCGGGTACGTGCTGGGCGGCGGGATCTTCACCCCCCTCACCGGCCGCATCGTGGGCCTGGGACTGCGCCTCGGGATCCGGCTGGCGCTGCTCCCGATGATGAAGGACCAGATTTCCGAGCTTGCCGATTCGCTTGGCGGCGAGATCGAGACGAACAAAGGGCGACGGGGCGGCGGTAAAGCCGCGAAGACGAGCGAACGCTAACCACTCTGGAGGGCTGATCATGAATCTCAAGGATCTGAAGAACATGGACAAGGACGACCTGCTGGGCCTTCTGGGGCTCGAATCGAAGAGCTCGACCGGCGCCTGGCTGGCGGGCACGATGGGGACGTTCGGGGTCGGCCTGCTGGTCGGCGCGGGCATCGCGCTGATGCTGGCGCCGAAGCCGGGCCGCGAGCTGCGCGAGGACCTGCGCGAGCGCCTTCGCCGCGCGCCGAATGACGCCTCGGAGGCCATCTCGTCGGCGGTCGGCCGCACCGAGACCCTGGGCGGCGTCGGCAAGACCTACTAGCTGGACCCCGGCCGCCTGCGGCCGGTTTGGCAAACCGAATTTGCAAGATATCCCGTCGGGCGGCGCCCGGCGGGATTTCGCGCATTGAGAGGCCTGATCGCGAAAATGGACGGGCCCGGCGAGCAGCCCGATACTGGGACGGGCGGGAAGCTCGCATGCGCCGTGAAACGAAGACCTGGGCGGGGCGGTTGGTCGCGGCTGCCGTCGTGGCGTTCGTCCTGGCGTCGCTGCCCTACGTCCTCTACACGCGCTCCGGGCTGGGCCGTACGCTGGCGCTGGCCCGCGACCTGAAATCGCTGCGCGCCCGCAACCAGGACCTGGCCGCCGAGAACGACCGGCTGGCGCGCGAGGCCGAGGCCCTGCGCAACGACCCCAGCGCCATCGAGCGCGTCGCCCGCTCCGACCTGGGGTGGGTCAAGCCGGGCGAGATCGTCGTCGACCTGACGGAGGCGCTGCAGGCCCAGACCAAGGCCGACGCGCAGACCGCGGTGCCCAGGGCGCCGCTTGCCCATCGCCGATGAGGGGCATGCGGTTCAGCGAGCAGGTCGGGTACTACGGCGGCCGCTTCGTGCGCGCCACGCTGGCGTTCGCCGTCTGCGCCGCGTTCCTGGTCCTGTTCTGGCACGGCTGGTTCCCGGACCTGCGCGCGCCCGGCGCCGACATGCGGCGGGTGACCGCCGCCACGGTGCTCACCGGCCTGCTGGCGTTCAAGATCGCGGCCCGCGTCCGCACCACCGAGCGCCGCCGGACACCGCGACGGGAAGCGCTGTCCGACGCCGAGCTGGGGCTGCTGCTGCTGACGACCGTCTACCTGCTGCTGGCGCTGTCGGGCGGTGTGACCTCGGCCATCTACCCGATGGTCTACGCGGTGGTGAGTTTCCTGGTGACCTTCCACCGGCTGTCGGTCGGCTTGCCGCTGGCCGGCGCCGCCATCGGGTTCGAAGCGGTGCTGTCGTTCGGGCCCACCGCGTCGGCCGAAGCGGCGGGCGCGTTTCCCGGCCACGTGGCCTTCATCGCCGTGTTCGCGCTCTTGAACGTGGTCTTCCTGCACGCCGAGGTGGCCCGCCAGCGGCGCGAGCGCCGCACCCGGCTGCAGGGCGAGGTCGAGGCCATGCGCGAGGAGGCGCGCGAGTTCCGCCTGATCTCGACGGCCCTCTCATCCGAGAGCCGCGTGCGCAGCCGGGACGAAGAGCAGGAGAAGCTGTCGCAGGGCTCGATCCAGACCATCCACCAGCAGCTCTATTACAACCTGGCGCTGCTGCGGTCGGCCCTGGAGCTGCAGACCTGCGCCCTGCTCTGGCTGGACGAGAGCGGCGAGCGGCTGAAGGTCAAAGAGCTCTGCACCGAGTCGACCCAGGTGGTCGAAGGGTCGATCCCGGCCGGGGGCGGCGTCCTGGGCGCCATCCTGAAGGAACGCCACCCGTTCGTCCTCGAGTCGCCCCGCCTGTCGCTCATCCCCTACTACGCCGGCCCCGCCACCGTCGGCACGTTCGTGGGCGTCCCGGTGGTCGAGGGCCAGGTGCCGCGCGGCATCCTGGTCGCCGACCGCGCGGCTGGGCGCAACTTCGACGAGGCGGCGGTGGCGCTCATGGTGAGCGCCGCCGAGCAGGTGGTCCGGGTCGTCCAGTCCGAGCGCGTCTTTCAGGCCGTGGAACGCTCGAAGCACGAGCACGAGCGCTTCTATCAAGCTTCGGCCGAGCTGAACCGTGCGCTGACGCTGGACGAGGTCTACAACGCGGCCATCGCCGGCGCGCGCGGCGTGTGCGACTTCGACTTCGCCGCCATCGCCACCTACGACGCCGCGCGCGGCAGCCACACCATCCGCTGCGTGGTGGGCGAGGCCGCCGACAAGCTGCTGGGGACGTCGCACAAGGACCCCTCGTCGATCGCCTCGATGGCCGCCAAGAACAAGCTGGCGCTGCCGGCCGGCGGTGAGTGGCGCGAGCGCGACGTGCCGGTCTTCTCGCACCCGATGCGCATCAAGGATTACGAATCGCTGCTGGTCGTCCCGCTCATCGTGAAGGACCAGGTGATCGGCACCTTCACGGTCGCCGCCCAGCGCCCGGGCGCCTTCCCGAACGACCGGCGCGAGATGCTGGGCGTGATCGCCAACCAGGTCGCGACCTCCATGCAGAACGCGCGCATGTACGAAGTCGTCGAAGAGCAGGCGACCACCGACGGGCTGACCGGGCTGGTCAACCACCGGACGTTCCAGGAACGGTTCTCGGCCATGCTGGGCCGCGCCGAGCGCCGCAACTTCGCGGTCTCGCTGCTGCTGACCGACATCGATCACTTCAAGAAGGTCAACGACACCTACGGGCACCCGACCGGCGACGAGGTGCTGCGGCGGGTGGCCGCCATCCTCAGGGGGAGCGCGCGCAAGATCGACATCACCGCGCGCTACGGCGGCGAAGAGTTCGCCATCGTGCTGGAAGGGACCGATCGCGCCGGCGCCCGCCAGCTCGCCGAGCGGATCCGCCAAGAGGTCGCGCAGCAGACCTTCGCCTCGCCCAAGGGGAGCTTCCAGGCCACGCTGTCGATCGGCGTGGCCAGCTACCCCGACGACGCGCGCGAAAAGGCCGAGATCATCGCCCGCGCCGACCAGTCGCTGTACGCCGCCAAGCACGGCGGCCGGAACCGCACCATGTGCTGGGGCGACATCGAGCGCGGCAAGCTGAAGGTCGCGGCCGCCAAGTAG
>Ga0070679_100007730_pt1 | contig 10066 bp, 11 predicted proteins | sample KBSC63BmetaG_FD_65652 | JGI IMG/M metagenome (GOLD analysis project Ga0070679, IMG submission 65652) | Corn rhizosphere microbial communities from Kellogg Biological Station, Michigan, USA - KBS C6-3B metaG | ecosystem: Host-associated > Plants > Roots > Rhizosphere | place: USA: Michigan... | reverse complement strand
GTTCGTGCCGCTCGAGCGGCCGCACTGGACGCTGGATCTCGATCGGCTGCGCAAGGCGTTCACCAAGCGGACGAAGGCGATCATCATCAACACGCCGCACAACCCCACGGGCCGCGTGTTCACGCGGGACGAGATGTCGCTGATCGCCGAGCTGTGCGTGCAGCACGACGTGTGGGCGATCACCGACAGCCCGTACGAGCACATGGTCTATTCGGGCCACCATCACGAGATCGCCACGTTCCCGGGCATGCGCGAGCGGACCATCACGATCTCGTCGCTGTCCAAGACCTTCAGCTGCACCGGCTGGCGCATCGGCTGGATCGTGGCGCCGCCGCACCAGACGGGCCCCATCCGCAAGGTGCACGATTTTCTCACCGTCGGCGCGCCGGCGCCGCTGCAAGCTGCCGCCGCCGTGGGCTTCGCGTTCGACGCGGACTACTACAACCATTTCATGCAGGACTACAAGGCACGGCGCGAATGTCTTGCCGGTATCCTGCGCGACGTGGGATTCACCTTCGCCGTGCCCGAGGGTGCGTACTACATCTTCGCCGACTACACGAAGCTGAGCGATCTGGACGACGTGACGTTCGCCAAGTGGATGGCGCAGGAGGTTGGGGTCGCGACTGTGCCGGGATCCAGCTTCTACGCCAATCGCACTGACGGGCATGGGCTGGTGCGCTTCGCCTTCTGCAAGAAGTTCGAGACGCTCAAGCGCGCGAAGCAGCGGCTGCGGACGCTGCCGGAAGCGTTGGCGGCTCGCGTTTAACCCGGACTCAGCGGCGGGAGGCGGGCCGGACGGTGGGGTTTATCACTTATAACCGATAAATCACTGTTGATATTATCGGCTATAGCCGATATATTACCTATGTTATTATCGGTTGTAACCGATAAAATTGCCGCCAAAATGCCGGTTTTTCCTGGTGCAAAGGATAAGGCATGTCCGTATCGATCAAGAACTTACACCGCCAACAAATCGACGACGCGCTGGACCAATTCAGGCCGTTGGTGAGCCGTCGCCCACCAAGCCGCGGTTGGGCTCGGGAAATCCGGCGCGCGCTTGGAATCACGGAAACCCAGCTCGGAAGGAGGCTGGGGTTGGCGCAATCGAGCGTGGCGGAACTCGAGGCCAGCGAAGCTCAGGGAACGGCTTCGTTGAACTCACTCCGACGCCTGGCTGAGGCCCTGGACGGCGACTTGGTCTACGCCATTGTCCCGCGGCGCCCGCTCGCTGAGATGCTGCGATCACGAGTCGAGCAGTTTGCCCGCGGTCGCGTGAAGCGCGTTTCCCACACGATGAGGCTCGAAGATCAGCCCATCCCACAGGAATCCCTGGACCGCCAGACGCAAGCTCTTATCCGCGAACTCATGGAGAAGCCGCCGCGACGCATCTGGGATTGATGGACTTCGAGTATCCTGAAGGCGCAACACCTCTCGATCCCGACGAAGCAGCCGACCTTCTGCCGTCGCACATTTCGACGCATTCCGAACTCAACGCGTGGGAGGGCGCGAACATTCTTATCGCTGAGACCTGGCTGTTCGCCCGTAGGAGGACTGACCTCTTCAGCGATGAATTTGTTCGTTCGCTGCACCGCCGGATGTTCGACGCGACGTGGCGGTGGGCTGGACAATACAGACACTCGGACAAGAACATTGGAGTGCACTGGCCACAGATCACTGTCGCCGTAAAGCAGTGCCTCGAGGACGTGCAATTTTGGTTGGCGCACGGGACGTTTGACCTGGACACTATCGCCGCTGGTCTGCACCATCGCATGGTGAGCGTTCACCCGTTTCCAAACGGGAATGGCCGGCACACGAGGCTGTTAGCGGATGCCTTGCTGTTCGTCAGCGGCAAACCACGCTTTACGTGGGGCAGAGAGATCGCAGGGGCCGATTCCGAAGTAAGGGCGCAGTACATCCGCGCACTTCACATGGCGGATGCGGGTGATCTGCAGGCGCTCGTTCAATTCGCTCGCGGTTGACCAGACCGCACGGCGACACGGCAGGTTTGGCGGATAGGACTTAGACTTCGTTGCTATGACGCGCGCCGAGATCACAACCCCCGAAGTGCTCGCCGACGAGTCGGTGGTGGAGCTCTCGCTCCGCCCCCAACGGCTCGCTGAGTTCATCGGGCAGGCGCGCGTGAAGGAGAACCTGCGGATATTCGTGGACGCCGCGATGGCGCGGCGCGAGCCGCTCGACCACACGCTCTTCTTCGGGCCGCCGGGACTCGGCAAGACGACCCTCGCGGAGCTGATCGCGCGCGAGCTGGGCGTGAACATCCGCACGACCTCCGGACCGGCGCTGGAGAAGCCGGGCGATCTCGTCGGCACGCTGACCAACATGCGGGCCGGCGACATCCTGTTCATCGACGAGATCCACAGACTGCGGCCGATCATCGAGGAATTCCTCTATCCGGCGATGGAGGACTACAAGATCGACATCCGGCTGAGCGACGGCCCAAAGGCGCAGACCATCACGATGCCGATCGAGCCGTTCACCCTGATCGGGGCCACCACGCGCCTTGGCATGCTCACGGCGCCGATGCGCGCGCGATTCGGCATCGAGCAGCGGCTCAACTTCTACCCCACCGAGGACATCGAGCAGATCGTGCGGCGCACGGCCGAGGTGCTCGGCGTGGGGATCGACGACGCGGGCGTGACGGAGATCGCACGGCGGTCGCGCGGCACGCCGCGCGTGGCGAATCGCCTCCTGCGCCGGGTGCGCGACGTGGCCCAGGTGCGCGCGTCGGGGTACATCACGCGCGAAGTCGCGGATCAGGCGCTGGCACTGCTCGACGTGGACCAGTTCGGGCTCGACGACATGGATTCGCGAATCCTCAAGACCATCATCGAGAAGTTCGACGGCGGGCCTGTGGGGCTGAATACCATCGGCGCGGCCATCGGCGAGGACGCGAACACCATCGAAGAGGTGTACGAGCCGTTCCTCGTGCAGCACGGCTTTCTGCAACGCACGCCGCGTGGCCGCGTGGCGACGCCCGTGGCGTACCGACACTTCGGTTACACCCCGCCCGGGATCGCCTCCGCCCAGGCCTCGCTGCTGTAGGAGCGACAATCCAAGGCTCGCGCACGAGCGACTACGACTTCGAGCTGCCGGCCGACCGGATCGCGCAGACGGCCGTCGAGCCGCGCGACGCGAGCCGGCTCATGGTCGTGCATCGCGCGTCCGGCGCGATCGAGCACCGGCGCTTTCGTGACCTCGCTGAGCTGATTCCAGGCGGCGACGTGCTCGTGGTCAACCGCACCCGCGTGCTCCGGGCGCGGCTCCTGGGCGCCCGCGATTCGGGCGCGCCGGCAGAGGTCCTGCTGCTCAAGCCCACCGGCATCGCCGCTGGCGAATACGAGGCGATGGTCTCGCCCGGCGGCAAGCTCAAGCCGGGGCGCGTCGTCCATGTGGCGCCGGGATTCGACGTGCGCATCCTCGCGATCACCGACCGCCGCACGCGCATCGTCAAGCTCGAAACCACGATGCCGGTGGATCAGGCCATCGAACAGTACGGCGCCATTCCCCTCCCGCCGTACATAGACAGGGCCGCCACCGAGAACGACGCGGCGCGCTATCAGACCGTCTACGCGCGCGAGACCGGCTCAGTCGCCGCACCGACGGCCGGCCTTCACTTCACGCCGGAGCTGCTGGCGCGCCTCGAGGCCAATGGCGTGGAGCGCGCAGAGGTAGTGCTTCACGTTGGCGCCGGCACGTTCAAGCCGATCGAAGTGGAAGACCCGACCGAGCACGTCATGCACGAGGAATGGTTCGACGTGTCCGAGGCGGCCGCCGCCCGGATCAACGCGGCGCACGACCGCGACGGCGCGACGTGGGCCGTCGGCACCACGAGCGTGCGCACGCTCGAGAGCGCGGCGGGCGACGACGGCCGCGTGCGCGCGGCTTCAGGCGACACGCGGCTGTTCATCCGCCCCGGCTACGCGTACAAGGCGGTGGACCACATCATCACCAACTTCCACCTGCCCCGATCCACGCTGCTCATGCTCGTCGCCGGCTTCGCTGGGTACGAGCTCACCATGCACGCCTACGACGTCGCCGTGTCCGAAGGATATCGCTTCTACTCGTACGGCGATGCGATGGTGATCATCTGACGCGATCGTATCGCGAGCCACGCTTCACTTCCGCTCCGCCGTAGCGGCGCGACGCAGCATCTCACGAATCACCTGCGCGTCCTGTCTGTCCTGAGGGCGATCCGCCGCTTCCTTGGACCGAAGGATGTCTTCCAGGCGCGCCGCCTCGATGCGGACGCCAAAGGCGCGAAAGACGATCGCATTTCCGGCGAGGTCGGCGTAGCCGTCCGTTCCGTTCGGTGAAAAGACCACGTCGAGTCGCCCCGCCTTCGTGATGAGATTCCACACGTTGGCGCGCGACAGCGTCCGATCGCTTATGTCGAACGCGAGTCCGTCAGGAATCCCTTCCGTGTAGACGCGCGCGTCCAGCTCTTTCAGCGCGGAGGCGAGGCGACGCAGGTTCTCACCGTCGCGCGCCGGCGTGACGTCCGCATCCGCTGTCATCCGCGGAAAGCCCTGCAACCGCGCGGCCATCGCGCCGATCAGCACGTACTGCACTCTGTGTTTCGAGAGCGCACGAAAGAGGATCTCGGGGTCGAGCGGCCTGACGCTCATTCCCGCGTTGCCGCCGCCAGGAAGCGATCCACGTTTCGCAGCTCGAGCAGACGCTGCTCGGGGGTGAGCCGCAGAATCCGCGGGACGTCGTCGAGCATGTGCGAGCGGGCCATGTCGGGCTGCAGTGTCACATGCAGCTCCATGCCCGCGGCGCCGACCAGCGACGCCAGCGTCTCCCATGTCGGGCTCGTGCGCCCGAGCTCGATGCGGGCCACGACCGACTGCGCCGTGCCCGCGATCTCCGCCAGCGCGCGTTGCGCGAGGCTCGCTCGCTCGCGAGCGGCTCGAAGCAGTGTTGCCGGTGTAGTCAGCCGCATGGATGGAATGATAGCTTATTAGCTATCAAAAATAAAGGCTGTCCGGTTTGGACAGTTCGTCACTTTGATGTGGCCCGCGAAGCCTGTCACCGGTTCTATTACTGGCACGAGCCGACACGGGAGCCACTGGTGTACACGACCTGCCTCTTCTGCCACGCGGATCTGGGCGCAAACCACTTTCTGCCGACCTTCCCCGTCGGGCAGCGGCTCGCGTACGACGCACGAAAGGGCCGCCTGTGGGTCGTCTGCACGCGATGCAGCCGATGGAACCTCACCCCGCTCGAGGAGCGCTGGGAGGCGATCGACGAGGCCGAGCGCCGCTTTCGCGGAACGCGGCTCCGATACTCCACCGACAACGTCGGCCTCGCGCGCTTCCGGGGCGGCTTCGAGCTCGTACGCATCGGGCCCGCTCTGCTCCCCGAGATCGCTTCATGGAGGTATGGCACGCGGCTCGGACGGCTCGAGTCCGACCCCGATCGGCCAAGCTCCAACAGCGGCAGCGCCGCGCGGCTCGTAGCGCGTGCGACGGCCGGCGCTCTGGTTCGCTACGCGCACAGGATCGGCTTCAAGGACGAGACGGTGCTCCGCATGCGCACCTTCAGCCGCGGCAACGCGGTGCTCCTGCGCGCGAAGGACGAATTCGGCTATCCCATCACGGTCCGCTACTCGCACCTCGGCGCGGCGGAGCTGATCCGCCCGGAGAAAGACAGCCCGTGGCGCATCCGGCTGCTCCACGACACGGGAGCCACCACGCTGGCCGAGTCGTCGGGGCTGCGCGTGGCTGGCAAGATGCTGGCGACGTTGAACGTGGGCGCGGCCACCGAGTCCGAGGTGCAGCACGCAGTCTCGAAGCTCGATGACGCCGGCGACCCGGACGGCTACTTCACCCGCGTCGCCTCGCTCGCGATGCGAACCTCGTGGGGACGCTATCCCGACGCGCCGTCCCAGGCGCCCGTCGAGGCGAAGGGGAGTTTCGCGGAGCGGCTCGCCGTGCAGTTGTCGAATCGATCGTTCTGGGGTCGAGGGGGCACGAGCAGCGAGGAGCGCACGCCTCTATTCCGGCTGCCAGACGTGGACCGCCTTGCGCTGGAAATGGCGGCCAACGAGGACATCGAGCGCCGGGCGCTGCTCGGTGAGCTGAGCACGCTGCACGACGCATGGAAGGAAGCGGAGGAGATCGCGGCCATCGCCGACGAGATGTTCGCCGACACGGTGCTCGAGGAGTTCAAGCGGCAGTACGTGGAGCGGCTCGCGCGCGAGGCGGTGCAGGAGTCGGTGCAGGAGTCGGTGCAGGAGTCGGTGTAGATCGAGGGACTCTGACCCTCGTAGTTTTCTCCGCATGCCCGATTTTGAGTTCCGCCTCGAGCACACAGCCGGGCACGCGCGCAGCGGCCGCTTCGACACCCCGCACGGCGTAGTGGCCACGCCGGCGTTCATGCCCGTGGGCACGCTCGCGACAGTCAAATCGCTCGACCCCGACGAAGTGCGCGCCACGGGCGCGCAGATGATCCTGAGTAACGCCTACCACCTGCACCTGCGTCCTGGCGACGAGCTTGTGCGCGACATGGGCGGGCTGCACAGCTTCATGCGGTGGGACGGTCCGATCCTCACAGATTCGGGCGGCTTTCAGGTCTTCTCACTCGCCGGCCTGCGCACGATCGACGAGCGGGGCGTCGAGTTTCGCAGTCACGTGGACGGCTCGACGCATCTGTTCACCCCCGAGCGGGTGATGCAGATCGAGCGCAACCTCGGCGCCGACGTGATCATGCAGTTCGACCACGTCATTCCCGGACAGAGCGACGCGACGGCCGCGCGGGACGCGAGCGAGCGCAGCGTGCGATGGCTCGCGCGATGCCAGGCCGAGCTGGCGCGGCTGAACGCCATCGCGCCCAAACGCCAGGCGCTGTTCCCCATCGTGCAGGGCGGCATCCACGCGCAGCTCCGTCGCGAGGCAGCGCGGGCCATCCGCGAGCTGGGCGACTGGCGCGGCTTCGGCATCGGCGGGCTGTCTGTGGGCGAGGACAAGCCGGACATGTACGACATGCTCGAGGTCGTTGATGAAGCGCTTCCAACCGACCGCCCGCGCTACCTGATGGGGGTGGGGTTCCCGGAGGACCTCGTCGAAGGCGTCGCCCGAGGCGTGGACCTGTTCGACTGCGTGGCGCCCACGCGCATGGGACGGAACGGGACTGTCTTCACGAACGATGGCCGGCTCAACATCAAAAAGGCCGCCTTCCGCACCGACGCGGCGCCGCTGGACGCCGAGTGCGACTGCGCCACCTGCCGGCGCTTCACCCGGGCGTATCTCAGGCACCTGTACGTGACCGACGAGATGCTCGGGCTCCGCCTGCTGTCCCTGCACAATGTACATTTCCTGGTTCGTCTGATGCGCGACGCCGCGGCCGCCGTGCGCGAGGGTCGCTTCGAGGCATGGAGCCATGATTGGCTCACTCGCTACCACTCCCGGAATCGGTCCAACGCATGATTATCTCAGCGCCGCTGCTCAATTCTCTGCTCGCCATTCAGGCGGCCGCATCTCCGGGCATGTCGTACCCGGTGCTGATGGTGCAGGTCGTCGCGATCATCGGCATCCTGTACTTCATCATGGTCCGTCCCGCGCAGAAGCAGCGGAAGGAGCATGAAGCCCTGATCGCGGCGCTCAAGCGCGGCGACGAGGTGGTGACGAATGGCGGGATCATCGGCGAGGTGATCCACATCCGCGAGGCGACGCGCAACGAGAAGCGGGTGATGCTCGAGGATCGGATCACGATCAAGTCGGCCGAGTCGCGGCTGGTCGTGGAGCGCGGCCGGATCGCGCGCGTCGTGCTGCCGGGCACCGCGCCGACATCGGGCAGCTCCACCAGCGGGACGACCACGGCGTGACGCTGCTCGACATCCGCGTCCTCGGCGATCCGATCCTGCGCGCGCAGACAGTGCGCGTGGAGCGGATCACCGACGAACTTCGCACGCTGGTGGATCGGATGTTCGAGACTATGTACGCGGCCCAGGGCATCGGGCTCGCCGCGCCGCAGGTGGGGCGCACAGAACGGCTGTCGGTCATTGACGTGGACAAGGCACCGCTCGTGATCGTGAATCCGGAAATCATCGAGACGGCGGGGTCGGCCAAGGCCGAAGAAGGCTGCCTCTCGATCCCCGACATCTATGGGGACGTTCAACGCCCGGAGCGTGTTCTGGTGCGCTATCAGGACCTGGACATGCAGACGCACGAGGTCGAAGGCGAGGGCCTCTTTGGCCGGTGTCTCCAGCATGAGATCGATCATCTCGACGGCAAGCTGTTCATCGACTACCTGAGCGTGATCAAGCGCCGCTCGGTCCTGGCCAAGTGGCAGAAGGCGAAGGACAAATACCCGGGACAGATCCGCACGCTGACACCGTCGCAGGTGGCGCAGCACCACCAGCGCGACGAGGAGCTGTGAGCATGCGCGTCCTCTTCTGGGGGACGCCGGAGTTCGCGACCCCCGCGCTGCGCGCGCTCACCGGCGAAGGTTTCGACGTCGTGGGCGTCGTGACGCAGCCGGACAAGGCGGTGGGCCGGTCGCGCTCGACACTCGAGCCATCGCCGGTGAAGCAGATCGCGATGGACGAAGGCATTCCCGTGCTGCAGCCGGCGCGGGCGCGCGGCGACGACTTCATCGCGCAGGTGCGCGCGCTGGAGCCTGACATCTCGGTGGTCGTCGCCTACGGGCAGATCCTGCCCAGGGCTGTGATCGAGCTGCCACGCCACGGAACGATCAACATCCACGCCTCGCTGCTGCCGCTGCTGCGGGGCGCCGCGCCCGTGCAGGCGGCGATTCTGGAAGGCTTCCAGGAGACGGGTGTCACGATCATGCAGATGGTCGAAGCGCTCGACGCCGGGCCGGCGCTGGTGCGAGTCCGGACGCCCATTCCTGACGACGAGACGCACGGCGAGCTCTCGCTGCGTCTCTCGGAGATGGGCGCGATGGCGATGATCGAGGCGCTCGCGCTGATCGAGTTCGGCGCCGCCAAGCCCGAGCCGCAGGACGACGCGATGGCGACCTACGCTCCGAAAATCGATCGCGTTCGGACGCGTCTCGACTGGAACGTTGACGCACGCCGGATCTGGCGCTCCATTCGCGCATATGACCCGCGGCCTGGAGCCGTGACCCAGCATCGGGGGGCGGATCTCAAGCTCTTCGGCGCGAGCCTGGCCGACAGGGCTCCGGACGCCCTCCCCGGCCAGATCACGGACATCAACGACCAGGGGATGACCGTCGCGTGCGGGATGGCGGGACACACAGTCGCGGCCAACGGCGCCGTGCGCGTCGCCGCCCTCCAGCCTGCAGGCAAGCGGCGGCTGACGCCCAACGAGTGGTCTCGCGGGCGGGGCATCGCCGTCGGGGACCAACTATTTTGAGAGCATGGCCGCTTCGAGGCGCGAATCCTTTCTCCCGGGCGGCGCGGGCACGGCACCGGGTATGACGCGCACAGGGCGCGTCGCGGCCGCTCCCGGCGGTCGCCCGCCACACGCGGGGAGGCCGATTCCGGGGGTCACAGCGGCCCGCGTCGCAGCCGCGGATATCTGCGCCGACATGCGCGAAGGCCGGCTGTTGGATTCGGCCTTCGACCGTCACACGGCCCAGCTCGATCCGCGCGACCGCCGATGGACGCGCGAGCTCGTTTACGGCATGCTGCGCCGCCGGGCTCGTCTGGACGCATGGCTGGACGATCGGATTCGCGGCGGCGCCGCGCGGCTCGATCCGGAGCTCGTGGATCTGCTGCGGCTCGGCGCCGAGCAACTCGTATTCATGGACAGCGTGCCGCCGTACGCCGCCATTGGCGAGACTGTAGAGTTGAGCAAGCGGCGCTGCGGCATCGGGGCGAGCAAGCTGGTGAACGCCGTCCTGCGCCGGCTCGACCGCGAGCGCGACTCGCTCCAGGCGCCACCATCTGGCGACGACGCCGAGTCGCTGGCATTTGAATTTTCTCATCCCGGCTGGATTGTCGCGCGGTGGCTCGAACGGTGGGGCGCCGCCGAGACGCGCGCGTTGCTCCAGGCCAACAACGCCGAAGCGCCGCTCGTGGCGCGTCCGATCCGCACCACCGCCGAGCAGCTTTCGGCGG
>Ga0070679_100007729_pt1 | contig 10066 bp, 11 predicted proteins | sample KBSC63BmetaG_FD_65652 | JGI IMG/M metagenome (GOLD analysis project Ga0070679, IMG submission 65652) | Corn rhizosphere microbial communities from Kellogg Biological Station, Michigan, USA - KBS C6-3B metaG | ecosystem: Host-associated > Plants > Roots > Rhizosphere | place: USA: Michigan... | reverse complement strand
CGGGGCGGAGCATCGCGCGGCCTCCGCCGCGAGCCTGCACGCGAAGGGGGACGCATCACTCGGCGCTGCGGCCCTCGCGCGCGCGCGGCTCGAGCGCGTGCGGCTCGAGCAGGTGAGCGAGTTCCCGCGGGGCGCGGGGCTCGGCGGCTCATCGGCGGCGGGAGTCGCAGTGGCCGCGGCGATTGCCGCGTGGAAGGACGATGCCCTCTCGCGCACGGAGCTGGCGGAGCGCAGCCGCGCACTCGAGGTCGAAGAGCTCGGGATCGCGGGGGGATTTCAGGATCACTACGCAGCCGCGTACGGCGGTGCGCTCGCGCTCACCTTTCACGCGAAGACGAACGCCCGGGAGATTCCGCTGAGCGATGCTCTCGTGCGCGCGCTCGAGCGCCAGTGCATCGTGGCCTACACCGGCGAGTCGCGCATCTCGGGGGCGACGATCACCGCGGTGCTCGACGGCTATCGCGATCGAGTGCCGCGCGTGGTTCGGGCACTCGCGCGCATGCGGGCGCTCGCCATCCAGATGATCCGGGCACTCGAGGGCGAGAACGTGGATGATTTGGGTCGCCTGGTCGGCGAGCACTGGGAGCATCAGCGTGCATTGCACGAGAGGATCACCACCCCATCCATCGACCGCCTTCTCGACACCGCGCGCGCCCACGGATCGCTCGGCGGGAAGGCGCTCGGCGCATCCGGCGGCGGGTCCGTGCTCATCATCGCGCCGGAGGGGCGAGTGGACGAGGTGCGCGCGCATGTCGCGCCACTCGCCCGCCTCCTGCCTTTCGTCGTGGACAGGGAGGGTGCCCACGTGACGGTTCGCGAACAGATGGAGCATTCGGCATGGCACAGCTGACGACGGAGCAGTACGATCGCCTGGAGCGCGCGGTGATCGACAGGCATCGCATCGCGGTGTATCGCCGAGGCACCGAATACGTGGTGATTCCCACACGTCTGCATCTCATCAGCGGGCGCGAGCGCATCGAGGCGGTGCACCCGACCACGGGCGATCGCATCATCATCTACCTCGACGAGATCGACTCGCTGCAGGTGATCCGCTAGCATGCCGGCGCCGAAAAATTGCCTGCTCGCGGTGTATGCCGACGAGTCCTGTCTCGGCAACGGTCGCGAGGGGTCGAATCCCGGTGGCGCGGGAGGGCTCATCGAGCTCGCGCATCCGAAGAGCGGAGAGCTCGTGCGGAGGGATTTCTGGCTGTCCGAGAAGGCGACGACGAACAACCGGATGGCGCTGCGCAGCGCGATCGAGGCGCTCGACATCGCGTCGTCGAAGCAGTGGAACTGCGTCGTGGTGTTCACGAGCGACTCGCGCTATCTCGTGGACGGGATGACGCAGTGGGTGCACGACTGGGCGCGTCGCGGCTGGAAGCGGAAGGGCGGCGAGATCGGAAATCTCGAGCTCTGGCAGGAGCTCGTGGATGTCGCCGCGAATCATCGCATCGAATGGCGATGGGTGCGGGGGCACAACGGGCATCCGCAGAACGAATACGCGAACATGCTCGCGACGCGCGCGGCCGCCCGGCAGGACGAATCGAAGGGCGCGGTGGAATCGGGATTCGAGGCGTGGATGGCGAGCGAGCGGGAGCGCGGGCGCATGACACTCGATCCGTCGCCCCTGCCAGACATGCGGTCGTTCCGGGAGGCGCGATCGTTACCGCGTGGCGAGACGGAGAGTCTGTTCTAGGCTATCATTCCCTCTTCGGAGCCGTCTCGTCATGAAGCCTATACTATTGATATGTGCCGGGCTGGTGCTGGGCTATTTCGCCGGGTTCAACGATGCTCAGGATCACACGGAGAATCTCGGCGCCCGCATCATTCATCGCGTTGGCGGCGACAACAGGGAGCGCGTATCCACCGATGTCGACAAGCAGATGGATCAGGTCGGGAAACCCTGATGGACTGTTGCTGATCACCTCGGCGCGGGCTCTGGTTTGATGCGTCACGGCAAGCCGATCACACTGAGTGTTCTGATCCCCTGCTACAACGAAGCCGCCACGATCGACCGTACGCTCGACGCCGTGCTGGCGCTCGGCGATCAGATCGCCGCCGATGGAATCGCGCTGCAGATCGTCGCCGTCGACGATGCCTCGAAGGATGCGACGTACGCGCGCCTCACGGAGCGCGCGAGCACGGCCAACGGACGCATGGTCGTCGCGAAGCACGAAGTGAATCGCGGCAAGGGCGCGGCGATCCAGACCGCGCGCGACCACGCCGACGGCGATGTCGCCATCATCCAGGACGCGGATCTCGAGTACGATCCCTCCGACATTCCCGCGGTGATCAAGCCCATCATCGAAGGCCATGCCGATGCCGTCGTCGGGACGCGCTTCGGGTCCGGCTCGCATCGCGTGCTGTATTTCTGGCACCGCATGGGAAATGGCGGACTGACGCTCATGTCGAACATGTTCACGAATCTGAACCTCACCGACATGGAAGTGGGCTACAAGGCGTTCACCGGCCGCACGCTCAAGCTCATGCACCTCACGAATCCGCGCTTCGGCATCGAGCCAGAGATCGTCGCGCGTCTCGCGCAGATGGGCGCGCGCGTGTACGAGGTGCCGATCAGCTACCACGGACGCACCTACGCCGAAGGGAAGAAGATCACCTGGAAGGATGGAGTCGCCGCGTTCTTTCATATTCTTCGGGCGCGGCTTTCGTCCTCGAAACAGCCACAGCTCTCACCCGAGTAAACGCGCTCATGGATGATCTCGACCGGCTCGTTCGCCGACTCGTGCAGAACGTGCGGAACAGCTACCCGCAGTATCTCAGTCAGCCGGTGGAAGTGTCCGAGCTGTACCAGACGCTGATTCCGTATCGGCACAACCGCACCGAGCTCGAGATCGAGACGAATCAGGATTACGAGGCGGCGCTCTGCCAGCTGCTCTCGGGCGAGCGCGGGTACGCCACCGGTGACGCGCCGATGCAGGAGGCGATGCGCAAGGAGCTTTCGTCGCCCAACCCGAACACGGCGGTCTTCCGCGACTTTGCCGCCGCGCGAGTCACGCTCACGGCGGAGGCGGTGCGGCACTTCGCAGACTCTCCCACCAGCCTGCAGCGCGGTGCGCCGAGCCTGTCTCCCCGGGCGTCCACGCCGACGTCGACCAGCGGAAGCAGCGCCGCGGGCGCATGCCGCTATTGCGGCGGCACCCTTCCCGATGGCCGGAAGGTGCTCTTCTGCCCGAGCTGCGGACAGAATCTCATGGTGCAGCGCTGTCCTGCGTGCGGCACCGAGCTCGAGATCCACTGGAAGTACTGCATCACCTGCGGCCGCGGAGTCGCTGCCACATGATGCGCACCAGACGGCAGCCGGGCTGAGATCGTGCCGCACACGCTCGCAGTCATCGCCGGCGATGGCATCGGACCCGAGGTCATCGGCGAGGCGCTCAAGGTGCTCGAGGCGGTCGAAGCGGTGCACCATCCGCGAGTCGCGGTCGAGATGCTGCCGTGGAGCGCCGAGCACTATCTGAAAACCGGGATCACGATTCCGCCCGAGGAGATGCAGCGACTCGGACGCGACGTGAGCGCCATTCTCGTAGGCGCGCTCGGCGACTCGCGCGTGCCGGACAACGTGCACGCGCGCGACATCCTGCTCGGGATGCGCTTCCAGCTCGATCTGTACGTGAACGAGCGTCCCGCGCGGCTGTTCGACGACAGGCTCACGCCGCTCAAGGGAAAGACGGTTCGCGACTTCGACCTGATGGTGTTTCGCGAGAACACGGAGGGACTGTACGTGAGCGTCGGTGGCGCGTTCAAGGTCGGAACGCCCGACGAGATCACGATCGCGGAGGAGCTCAACACGCGGAAAGGCGTCGAGCGAATCATCCGGCACGCCTTCGCGTGGGCGCGCGCGCATGGAAAGACGCGCGTGACGATGGCGGACAAATCGAACGCGATCGCGGCGCACGGGCTCTGGCGACGCGTGTTCGAGGAGGTCGGCTCCGAGTACCCCGGCATCACGCGCGACACTCGCTACATCGATGCGATGGCGATGGATCTCGTGCGCACGCCCGAGGCATTCCAGGTGATCGTCACGGGAAATCTCTTCGGCGACATCCTCTCCGATCTCGCCTCGATTCTCGTTGGCGGGCTCGGAATCGCGCCGAGCGCCAATCGGCACCCGGGGAAGGTGACGATGTACGAGCCCGTGCACGGCAGCGCGCCGCCGCTCGTCGGGAAGGATCTCGCGAATCCGATCGCCTCGATTCTCTCGCTCGCGATGATGCTCGAGGGCGTGGGCGAGGCAGCGAGCGGAGCCGCGGTCGAGCACGCGGTGCGCGCAGCCATCAGTGCAGGCGTGGGGACGCCCGACATCGGCGGCTCGCTCGGCACGCGTGCGGTGGGCGACTGGATCGCGAAGCGCGTGCGCGAGGCGTAGCGCCGGCAGTTCCCCCCGTCCCGGGAGGTGGTCATCTTTCGCGACTCACCTCGTTCGGGGAATCCAGTGGGCACTCAGGGCACCAACCGCGACATCGTCATCCTCTCCGGCGTCCGCACGCCGTTCGGCACCTTCGGCGGCACGCTCAGGGACTTCAGCGCGATCGATCTCGGCGTGTTCGCGTCGAAGGCTGCGATCGACCGGGCGGAGGTCGAGGCGAAAGAGATCCAGCATTCGATCTTCGGGAACGTCATGCAGACGACCTCCGACACGATCTACTATGCGCGGCACGTCGCGCTGAGGTCGGGGCTGCCGCAGGAGGTGCCGGCGCTCACCGTCAACCGGCTGTGCGGCTCCGGTTTCCAGGCCGTGGTCAGCGGTGCGCAGGAGATTCTCCTCGACGAGGCCGAGATCTGCCTCGTGGGCGGCGGCGAGTCGATGTCGCAGGCACCGCACATCGCGCGCGGAATGCGCTGGGGACTCGGACTCGGCAAGAGTCCCGTCCTCGAAGATTCGTTGTGGGAGGGGCTCAAGGATCCGTACGCCGGGCTCGCGATGGGTGACACCGCGGAGAAGGTCGGCGCCCAGTTCAGTGTGGACCGGCTGTGCGCCGATGAGTACGCGCTGCGCTCGCAGACCCTCGCCCGGGATGCATGGGCGACCGGACTCTACGAGGATGAGATCGTGGGCGTGCCGGTGCGCAACGCGAAGACGAAGAAGGAAGAGATCTTCGCGCGCGACGAGCACATGCGCCCCGATACGTCGGCGGAAGGGCTCGCGAAGCTTCGTGCGGTGTTCAAGGAGAATGGACTCGTCACAGCGGGAAATGCATCCGGCATCGGCGACGGCGCGGCGGCGCTCGTGATCTCGAGCGCGGAGTATGCGAAGCGCACGGGGAAGAAGCCGCTCGCACGGCTGGTCTCGTGGGGAACGGTGGGAGTCGACCCGACGATCATGGGTATCGGGCCGGTGCCCGCGTCCAACATCGCGCTCAAGAAGGCGGGGATGACGCTCGATCAGATCGACCTGGTGGAAGTGAACGAGGCGTTCGCGAGCCAGGTCTGCGCGGTGGAACGCGCGCTCGGGGTCGATCGGAACCGGCTCAACATCCATGGCGGCGCCATTGCGCTCAGCCATCCGCTCGCGGCCTCCGGCGCGCGCATCGTCGCACACCTGATCCACGCGTTGAAGAACACGGGCAAGCGCTACGGTCTGGGCTCGGCCTGTATCGGCGGCGGTCAGGGGATCGCGGTGATCATTGAATCGCTCGCATCGTAGTCTCGTCGCAGCGGCGGGTGCAGTGCTGCTGGCCGCGGGTTGTTCCGGACTCGTGGGCGCGAGCACGCAGCCGGAGGCCGAACCGGCTCCTGCTGCCCCGACGATCAGCCAGGAGGTCATCGGGCAGACGCCGTGGCCGGTGAAGACGCGCTACGTCGTCGATCTCTGGCTGCACGGCCTGGCGATGCTCGGCACGGACTCGTCGCGCACGCCGCCGTTCCGGCGCGACTATCGCGACGAGATGATCGTCGCGAAGAACAGCCGGAACATTCTCACCCAGCTCGATCAGAACGCGGAAATGCTGCAGCACGGACTCCGGGTGAATCCCAGGCTCATGGATGGCGCGAAGCTGGCGCTCCGTGAAGGGAGCTGGGAGGAGATGGGCAACGACATCGCCGCGTTCCTCACCAGCGGGGCCGATTCGGCGAGCGGCCGGAAGCGCCCGTCGGTGCTGACCACGTGGAAGCGCGCGCCGCGTACGAGCGAGGAGACCGCCGACATGATGTCGGCGCTCGGCACCATCTATCGAACGGATGCGGATCGGGAGTGGCTGAAGGTGTTCGCGCTGTCGCTCACGGACGAGCACTCGAAGTTCTACGAGCAGTACTGGCGCGAGCGGCAGCGTGCGCTCAGGCCCGCGCTCGCCGCAGCGGACTCGCAGTTCTCGCAGCGCTATCTGAAGCAGTTCCGCAGCTACCTGCGCGGGATGCAGATGCCCACTGGCGAGATCGTGCTCTCGCTGCCGCTCGGAGGCGAGGGACGAAGCCTGTTTCAGGGGCAGCACTCGGTGGCGATCGGATTCCCGACTGCCGCGGACTCATCGCTCGATGCCGTGTACGAGTTCGCGCACGAGGTCGTCGGTCCGGTGGCCGAGCAGGCGGTTCGCGAGCGCATCGCACCGGCGGAATTTCGCGCGGGGCTTGGTGCGCAACTCGAGAGTCCGGCGAAGGTGCGTGGCGGCGCGATGCTGCTCCAGCGTGCGATCCCAGAGCTGGTGTCGGGCTACGAGCGCCATTACCTGGCGGACGCTCGCATCCCGACGACTGGCAGCGACGTCGACTCCGCCTTCGTGCGTGCATTTCCGCTCAGGCAGTCGATCATCGATGGAATGGATCAGCGCCTCGACGAAGTGCTGAGGGCTGCCAACTGATGGCGGACGATCCGAAGCCGGTGCCACCGGCAACTCCACCAGCGGCAGCTCCGGTGCCTGCACCTCCGGCTGCGCCGCCCGGTGCTCCGGCGCCGCTCGAGCGCGCGGCACTCGAGCGCGTGCTCGCGCGTGCTGCGGAGCTGCAGGCCGCGGAGGCGGATCCCGGCGAGCCGAGGCTCACGGAGGCGCAGATTCTCGAGGTGGGCAACGAAGTCGGGATCCCTGCGAAGCACCTGCGGCAGGCGTTGGCCGAGGAGCGGTCGCGCGTGGAGGTGCCGGTGGAGCGAGGGAGCATCGCGGCGCTCTTCGGCCCAGCCACCGTGTCGGCAACGCGCACGGTGCGCGGCGCTCCGGCCGCGCTCTTCGAGCGGCTCGACAGCGCGATGCAGAACGAGGAGTCGCTCCGCGTGAAGCGTCGCTTTCCGGATCGCATTGCATGGGAGCCGCGGGGCGGATTGGCGACGGAGTTCCGGCGCATCATGAACGTCGGCGGCCACGGGTACCGGCTCGCGCGCGCGTACGAGGTGTCCGCGACCGTGATCGCGATCGACGCCGAGCGCTCGATCGTGCGACTCGATGCCAGCCTGGCGAACGTGCGCTCGCAGCGCATCGCGGGCGGCAGCGGAGTGGCCGTGATCGGCGGTGTGTCCGGCGGCATCCTGGCCGCGCTCGGCGTGATGACGGCCGTCGCGGCGCTGCCGGTGGCGGCGGGGCTGGTCGCGGGCTATTTCGTGGCGCGCAGCCACGCGCCGCAGGTGTCGGGCGCGCAGCTCGCGCTCGAGCAGATGCTGGATCGCCTCGAGCGCGGGGAGCTGCAGCGCCCATCGCTCATCTCCGCCATCACGGCGAGCACCGGATTTCGCTGGCCCTGACGTTTTTCCGTTCTCACCACGCACCCTACCTCTACTTCTTCTATGACAACGATTGCGACCGTCGGCGTGCTCGGCGGAGGACTGATGGGCTCCGGGATCGCGCAGGTTGCAGCACTCAACGGCTTCACGACCATCGTCCGCGAGATCGATGAGCCCTCGGCCGCCCGCGCGCGCGCGAGCATCGAGAAGTCGCTCGCCAAGGCGATCGAGAAGGGGAAGCTCACGGAGGAGGCGCGCGCGGCGACGATGGGCCGCCTCACCTTCACGACCGTGGTCGCGGATCTCGCGTTCGCGGACATCGTGGTGGAGGCGATCGTGGAGGATCTCGCGCTCAAGAACGAGATCTGGAAGGAGCTCAACGCGCTCTGTCCGGCGCACACGATCTTCGCCTCGAACACGTCGAGCCTCACGATCGCCGCGATGGCGGCGGTGAGCGGGCGCGGCGACCGGATGGTCGGCCTGCACTTCTTCAATCCCGTGCCGGTGATGAAGCTGGTCGAGGTGGTGAAGACGGTGACGACGAGCGACGAGACGTTCGCGCGGGCCTTCGAGTTCGCGAAGCGGCTGAAGAAGGAGCCGATCGCGGCGAAGGACAACTCCGGATTCGTCGTGAACCTGCTGCTGGTGCCCTATCTGCTCGATGCGATCAACGCGCTGGAGCACGGCGTCGCGAGCGTCGAGGACATCGACAAGGGGATGATGCTCGGCACCGGCTACCCGATGGGCCCTTTCACGCTGCTCGACTTCGTCGGCCTGGACACGACGTACAAGATCGCCGAGATCATGTTCGACGAGTATCGCGAGAAGCGGTACGCACCGCCGCCGCTCCTCAAGCGGATGGTGCTCGCGGGCTACTATGGTAAGAAGTCGAAGCGCGGCTTCTACGATTACAGCGTCGAGCCTCCGGTGGTGAGTGCGCTAGGGCTGTAGGAGCGGCTCGGAGCGCGAGGCGATCAGCGAAAAGCTCGACCGTTTGTGTCTGTTTGTGTCCGTTTATGTCGTTTCACCCAACGAGTTTCTGCACACTGGCGTGGCCCTCGCCCCTTTAAGGAAACAGTGGCTCGGGGACAGGCAAAACCAATTGTGAAGAACGACAGGAACGGACACAAACAGACACAAACGGAAACGGCAATACCGGAAAAAATGATGCTGGACTCGGCGCGGGCCCTCCCGTGGCGTCGGGCTCGATTTCTTTTGAATGGTTTGATTCGTGATCTGCCGTCGACAGCTAAACTCCCTGCGTCGACTCGGCTACAGCTTCTTCACCAAATACTTCCGGACAAACTCATCCATTCGCACCAGATCGAGCGCGGCGTCCTTGCACGGGCCATTCGGGAGCGTCATCGGGAGACCGAGCACGGGCACGCGGCCCGCGACATCGTGGAGTCCGCTCACGAGATCGCGCTCGCACGCGACCGCGACGACCGCCTTCGGCCGCCGCTCGCGGATGACGCGGCGGGCGAGCTGGCCGCGGGTGGCGACGAACGCGGAGACGCCGTAGCGCTTGGCGATCTCGAGCACGCCATCGAGCGCCTCGCGCGAGAGGCAGCGCGGGATGAGGATCAGGAGCTCGGACGGGTTCACGCGTCGTTCGCGCGCGAACGCGAGCCGGTCGTACACCGCGACGCTCGCGTGATCGGTCCAGTCGCGCTTGACGCCGAAGATCTCGCCCACGCGCCAGGCGAGATGGAGCGTGCGCAGCAGCAGGCCTCGCTCGGCGAGCTTCTCGGGAAGCAGGGCGCGGCCGGTCCACACGGAGAGCGCGAGGAGCGTGAGCCACGCGAGCGAGAGGGCCACGAGCCCGACGATGCTCACGTAGAGCGCGACGGGGAGACGCCGCGAGACGAGCGCCAGGCGGGGTGCCAGCAGGTACACCGTCGCAGCCGCGAGGACCGCGAGCAGGACGACGCCGACGGCGGTGAAGCCAAAATAGAGGCGCGTGGGCGACGTGAAGTCGCCATCGTTGTCGAGCGCGCCGCCGTCCCACTCGTCCCACTCGTGTCCGAGCCGCCGGTCGGTTTCGATCTTGATCAACGGGCCGACGTTTCGAAGCGGCACTTCGCTCTCCATGCTGGATGATGACGGGATCGCGAGTGGCTTGTCAACGGGCGATGGCGGAGGCACTGTGGCGGGCGTGATGACGGTGGATGGATTTCGTGGCGTCTTTCGCGACGACGCATCCGCGCGTGCGATGTACGCCGAGGGAGCGGGGATCGCGCGCGCGATGCCGGCCGCCGTCGCGGTGCCGGCCGATGCGGAGGATGTCGCCGCACTGGTGCGCTGGGCGGCGGCGAGCACCACGCCCCTGATCGCGCGCGGCTCCGGAAGCGGAATGGCCGGCGGCGCGGTGGGCACGGGTGTGATCGTGGACCTGAGCCG
>Ga0070679_100007728_pt1 | contig 10066 bp, 5 predicted proteins | sample KBSC63BmetaG_FD_65652 | JGI IMG/M metagenome (GOLD analysis project Ga0070679, IMG submission 65652) | Corn rhizosphere microbial communities from Kellogg Biological Station, Michigan, USA - KBS C6-3B metaG | ecosystem: Host-associated > Plants > Roots > Rhizosphere | place: USA: Michigan... | reverse complement strand
TGCGCACCACCGCGATGCGCCCGTGCACGCCGTCGAGAATTCGCGGCGCGCCGCGCTCGCCGCCGAGCCAACGCGCGCGGCCACGCTCGCCCGCGAGCGACACCGCGGCGACCGTGCCGACCATCGGCCGATCGACGACAACGATCAGCGCCGATTTCGCGCGCTCGGCGCGCCGCGCCAGGCGAATCCACGGCGTCTCGCCGCGCGGCCGCGCAAAGCGACGCTCGGTCACCGGCGCGCCGGCGAGATAGAGCACCACGAGCCCGAAGCCGCCGGCGTCGAGCACCCAATCGGCGGCGCGCAGCCCGTCGAGCACGTTGGTCGGACGCACCCACAACAGCCGCGGCAGGATCACCCCGGCGCGCGCCGCCGATCGCGGATCGAGCGCGTCCGCCACGTCGACGACGGCGACGAGCTCACCCGTCGCCTGCACCGCCGCCGTCATCGCCAGCACCGCCGACATGCGCCCCGATGAGCGCGGCCCCGACAGCTCGACGATGCGTCCGCGCACCAGCCCGCCGCCGGTGAGCGCGTCGAGCGCCGGCGAGCCCGCCGGCAAGCGCGACGGCGCCGGCTGCTCGGCGGCCGAGATGAGTCGCGCCGATTCCGCACGCATCCCGGCGAGCACTTCCGCAATTTGGGTTGCGCTCGCAGCCATCAGGATTAACATACTGAACAGGTGAGCAGGTTTCAAGTGCAGAACGCAGCGGCCATACATAAAGCGGCATGAAAACGGCGATCGTCATCGGCGGCGGCGTCGGCGGGCTGGCCGCATCTATTAATATGGCGCGCGCGGGCGTAAAGGTCCGGCTGTACGAGCGCGGCGCGACCATCGGCGGCAAGCTGCGCGAGGTCGACGTCGGCGGGCACAAGGTGCTGGCCGGCCCGTCGGTGTTCACGATGCGCTGGATCTTCGACGAGCTGTTCGACGGCAAGCTCGGCGAGTACGTGACGCTGCGTCCAGTCGATCCGTTGTGCCGCCACTTCTTCGCCGACGGCAGCGCCCTCGATCTATATACGGACGAAGCGCGATCGCGCGATGCCATCGAGCGCTTCTCGGGCAAGCGCGACGCCGACGGCTATCTGAAATATCGCAAGCACGCGGCGAAGATCTTCGACGTCGTGCGCGGTCCGTTCATGGAGAACGCCGTGCCGTCGCTGTTCGACTTCGTCTCGCCGCGCGCGCTGTGGCAGATGACGCGCATCGACGGCATGCGCACCCTGTGGCGCGCGCTCGAGGAGTTCTTCGTCGACCCGCGGCTGCGCCAGCTGTTCGGGCGCTACGCGACCTACAACGGCAGCTCGCCCTATCACGCGCCGGCGACGCTGGCGGTCATCGCGCACGTCGAGAACGCGTACGGCATCTTCGCCGTCGAGGGCGGCATCGTGCGGCTCGGCGAAGCGCTGCGACGGCGCGCCGAGGAGCTCGGCGTCGTCATCGCCTGCAACGCCGACGTCGACGAGATCGTCGTCGAGCCGTCGGGCGGGCCGCTGTCGACGTCGCGGCGCGCGCGCGGCGTGCGCGTCAACGGCGCAGTCGAATGGGCCGACTGCGTCATCGCCAATTGCGACGTCGCCGACGCCTATGGGCGGCTGTTGCGCGGCGCGGCCGACAAGCCGCTGCGCAAGTACGAGGAAGAGGAGCTGTCGCTGTCGGCGTACGTGCTTTTGGCCGTCGGTGCGACGGCGCCGATGGAGCTCTTGCATCACAACGTGTTCTTCTCGCGCGACTACAAGCGCGAGTTCGACGAGCTCGTCGTCGAGCGGCGCCCGCCCGAGGATCCGACGGTCTACGTGTGCGCCGAGGCGCCCGAACGCCACTTCATCCTGACCAACGCGCCGCCGCTCGACGGCAAAGGGGCGCGCATCGACTGGTCGGTCGAATCGTCGCGCTGTCGCGCGCGCATCGAGCGCGTCCTTCAGCGCCACGGCTGGACGCTGTCGCCGTCGGCGACGCACGAGATCGCACCGCCCGACTTCGCCGCGCGTTTTCCGTCGAGCAAGGGCGCGATCTACGGGCTGGCGTCGAATTCGCGGATGGCCGCGTTCAAGCGGCCGGCGAACACGCTGCCGGGGATCGAGGCGCTCTATTTTTGCGGCGGCAGCGTGCATCCCGGCGCGGGGCTGCCGATGGTCGCGCTCTCGGCTCGCATCGCAACCAGGCTCGCGTTACGATAAGGGGCGGAATGGAAAAGACGTACGACGTGGCGGTGCTCGGGGGTGGGCTGGTCGGCGCGATGGCGGCGCTGATGATGCAGCGGCGCGGGCTGTCGACGGTGATTCTCGAGTCGCGGCCGTGGGGCAAAGAGCAGAAGGTCGTCGTCGGCGAGGCGATCACCGAGGGCTCGAGCGTCTTTTTGCGCCACGAGATCGGGCTTGGCGACTGGCTCAAGAAGAACGCCTATCGCAAGTTCGGCTTCGACTTTTTGGTGCGGCCGCGCAACGGCGCGCTGCCGAAGACGATGGCCGAGTGCCACGAGCTCTTGTTGTCGCTGACGCCGCTCGAGAAGAACCCGGGCGCGTTGAGTAAGCTCATCCCGACGTTCCACGTCGAGCGCACGACGATGAACCGTCACGTCGCCGAGATGGCCAAGGCGGCCGGCGTCGAGTACCTCGACGGCGCCAGCGTCGAGCAGGTCGAGCTCGGCGAGCCGCACGTGGTCCACTACGCGCACGCGGGCGCGCCGAGGGAGCTCAACGCCAGGTGGGTGATCGATTGCAGCGGGCGGCGTACGGTGCTCGGCCGTCAGCTCGGCATCACGCATCCGGTGAAGTCGCTCGACACGGCGGCGGTGTGGAATCGCTTCGAAGGGGTCAACGACGATCCGGCGTTCTGGCGCACCTTCCACGGCGTCGATCGCCGTCGCCACACGATCCATTTTTGCGGCGAGGGCTTCTGGTTCTGGTGGATCCATCAGCGCGACAACCTGACGTCGGTCGGCGTGTCGTACGACAAGGAGCAGCACCAGCCGAACGTCAAGAGCGACGACCACGGCTTCTGGGAAATGGTCGCCAAGTTTCCGCCGATCGCGGATGCGCTGCGTGGCGCGCGCCCGCTCGAGCCGTATCAATATTATGCGCACCTGCCGTATCAGTCGGAGCATTGGCTGTCGGCGCAGCGCTACGCGCTCATCGGCGACGCTGCCTGGTTCACCGACGCGCTCTACTCGATCGGCATCGAGACCTCGTGCCGGCAGTTGGCGATGCTGGCGCCGCTCGTCGTCGACGATGCGCGCGGCGACGGCGCCTGCGAAAAGACGATCGCGCGCCTCAACGAAGAATTCGCGTACACACAAAAGGCGGTGCTCGAGCTCAACCGCTTCAAGTACAAGGACGGCTGGCATCGCCCGCACGTGGTGATGCAGACGGCGCTGTACGAGCTCGGCGAGATCGCGGAGCTCTATCACCTGCAGTGTCCGACGCGCTGGACGCAGTCGACGCTGCAGACGCACTACCGCATGCAGTGGGGCACCAAGAAGCGCCTCGAGAACCTCGACCGCTTCCAACAAAGCGCGCTGCGCGACGGCGATCGCGATCTCGGAAGCGACAAGCTCCTGAAGAAGGCGCTCCTGCCGGGCAAGCGCGTCTATGGCGTCACGTGGCCGTTGTGGAAGCTGCCGCACGCGCGGCCCTACTTCTTCATCCTGACGCGTGCATGGGGATTTGCCGAGCGGCTCGCGCAGCGACACGCGCTCTTCCCCGACGGGCTCGGCTGGATGGCGGCCGAAGGCGACTGGACGCGTCTTCTGCCGGGGCAGCGCGCGCGCAAGACTGATGGCGACGGCCGACAAAGCGAATCGGCCGGCTGACGGCGAGCGCACCTTCGAGATCGGGCTGTTGCCGCGCATCGCGGCGATCCCGTTCTTCCGTCTCGCCACCGACGACGAGATCGATCGCTCGTACGACGCGTATCGCGGCGGCGACTTCGCGGGCCTGTGCGACGTCTGGTGCGCGGTCGCCGAGCCGACGCGCGCCAATCTCGGCTCGCTGACGAAGTTCTACGATCGCGCCGGTTGGGCGCCGGCGCGCGCCAATGGGCTCGCCTTTTTGGCGACGGTGCGGGCGGTGCTGCGCGCCGGCGAGAAATTCCGCAGCAAGCTGTCGGCGCGCACGCAACAGGTGCTGACAACAGAGTTCCCGTGGCTGGAGCGCCGCCATCAGCACATCCCCGACGGATGGACCCCGCCGTTCAAGTTCCCCGACGAATTCCGGCTGTTCATCGACGCGCTCTCCGTCGACGACGCGCGTGCGCGCTGGCAATTGTGCGCGGCGTTCAACGAAGTGCAGCAGCAGCACTACTCGCGCCACGCCGCCGAGCGCTTCGGCGTCCCCGAGCTGGCGCTGCACGGCGCCCGCGAGCGCGAGCTCGCCATCCACTATTTTTCGCACTGGGCGCCCAACGCCACGCGCGAGCTGTGGCGTCAATGCATTCTCGTGCTCGACGCGCTCAACGCCGCGACGTTCGATCTTCTGTGCAATCGCGCGCGCGGCGCGATCGTGCGCCACGCGGTCGCCGGCATGGTGACGCGCGGCGCCGAGTGGCGCGCGTTCGTGGAGAATTTGAAAAAACCGCAGTGGCTGATGCCCAAAAGTGTTTACTGAACACTTGTTCGGTCTTATGATTTGCGCGTGCTGAAGTTCGTTCACGCCGCCGACTTGCACATCGACAGCCCGCTGCGCGGGCTCGGCGCGTACGACGGCGCGCCGGTCGAGCGCGTGCGCGAAGCGACGCGGCGCGCGCTGACGAATCTGGTGCAGCTCTGTCTCGACGAGCGCGCGGCGTTTCTCGTGCTCGCCGGCGATGTCTTCGACGGCGAATGGAAGGACTTCAACACCGGGCTCTTCTTCTTGCGCGAGCTCAACCGGCTGCGCGACGTCGGCACGCGCGTCTATCTCGTGCGCGGCAATCACGACGCGGCGAGCGAGGTGACGCGCTCGTTGACCTGGCCCGAGCACGTGCACGTCTTCGCCGACGATCGCGCCGAGACCGTCGTGCTCGACGACTGCGGCGTGGCGCTGCACGGGCTCAGCTATCCGCGACGCGAGGTCAAAGATTCGCTCGTGCATCCGTACCCGGCGGCGATTGCCGGCGCGCTCAACGTCGGCGTGTTGCACACGAGCGCCGACGGCCGGCCGGGACACGCGAGCTACGCGCCGTGCGCCGTCGACGAGCTGGTGCGCAAGGGCTACGACTATTGGGCGCTCGGCCACGTGCACGCGCACGAGGTCTTGCACGAGGCGCCGTGGGTCGTGTTCCCCGGCAACACGCAGGGACGGCACATTCGTGAGAGCGGCGCCAAGGGCGCGGTCGTCGTCGCCGTCGAGCGCGGCCAGGTGGCGAGCGTGCGGCACGCGGCGCTCGACGTCGTGCGCTGGCGCGAGGTGACGCTGACGCTCGAGAGCGAGGACAGCGTCGACGAGCTCTACGACAAGGCGAAGGAACAATTTTCACGCGCGCGCGATGAGGCCGAGGGGCGGCTGCTGGCGGCGCGGCTCGTCGTCGACGGAGCGACGCGCGCGCATGCGGACGTGGCGGCGGGACGCGACCGCGTCGTCGCCGAGCTGCGCGCGCGAGCGCTCGACTTCGGCGACGCGCTGTGGCTCGAGAAGGTCGAGCTGCACACGCGGCCGGCGGTGGCGATCGAGGAGCTGCGCGCGTCGGAAGGATTCGTCGGCGAGCTGTTGCGCGCGGTCGCCGAGGCGCGGCGCGATCCGGTGCTGGCGGCGGAGCTGCGGGCGCAGCTGCAGCCGCTCATCGACAAATTGGGCGACGAGCTGCCCGGCGACGTCGACGTGACGGCGTTCCTCGACGAAGTGGAGGCGCACCTGGTGTCCGCGCTCGTCGCGCCGTGAAGATTGCCGAGCTGCGGCTCGAGCGCTTCGGACACTTCGCGGATGTCACACTGCCGCTCGATCGCGGCGCCGCGACCGGACTGACGCTGCTCTACGGCGCCAACGAAGCCGGCAAGTCGACGCTGCTGGCGGCCCTGCGCGCATTCCTCTTCGGGTTCCCGCGCGGCGCGGCGTGGGACTTTCGCTGGCCGGCCGATACGTTGGCGGTCGGCGGCACGCTGGCGTTCGCCGACGGCGCGATCGCGGAGCTGCGCCGCGAGAAGAAGCGCGGGCTCAAGGGAAAGCTCGGCGACGTAGCGCTCACGGACGAGCTGCTGCGCGCGCGGCTCGGGCGGCCGTCGGCGGACATGTTCTCGACGGTGTTCGCGTTCTCGCTCGAGGATCTGGCGCGCGGCGGTGAGGCGCTGCGCGACGAGGGCCTACGCGCGGCGATCGCCGGCGCCGGCCTCGGCGCGGCGCGCAGCCCGCAAGCGGTGATCAAGGAGCTGCGCGACAAGGCCGAGGCGCTCTTCACCGTCAAAGGACGCTCCGGCAAGCTGATCAACGCGACGGTCGCCGACATCAAAGAGCGCGAGCTCGAGAAGCGGAAGGTCGAAGCGCGCGGCGACGATTATCAGGCGCGCATTTTCGCGCGGAACGCGGCGCGCACCGACGCCGAGACGCTCGGCAAGCGCCGGCGCGAGCTGCAGGCGCGCATCGGCGAGCGCGAAGCGCTGGCGCGCGCGCTGCCGCGTCGCGACGAATTGCGCGGCGCGCTGGCCGAGCGCGCATCGCTGCCGGCGACGACGCTGCCGCCCGACGCCGGCGACGAGTTTCAGCGCGCGCTCGAGGAGCGGGCGCGATTGGCGGCGCGTGCCGGCGAGCTCGACGCCAAGCTGACGCGCGCGCAGCTCGAGGCGGAGAAGCTCACCGTCGATGAGCCGCTGCTCGCGGCGGCGCCGCGCATCCGGCCGCTGCACGAAGGGCTCGGCCGTCACGCCGAGGAGTCGCGCCAGGCCGAGGAGCTGGTCGCGGCGCTGCGCACGCGCCGCATCGAGCTCGGCCGGCAGCTCGACGAGCTCAGGCGCGGCTGGGCGCTCGACGATCTCGACGTGCTGCCGCATCCGCTGTTCACGACCGGTCTCGAGCGGCTGCGCGAAGGCTGGTCCGGCCATCAGCAGCGCGCGCTCGAGCTGTCGCGGCTGCAGGCTACGCAGCGCGAGCTGTCGGCGCGGCGACAGGCGTTGCGGCGACGGCTCGATCCGCCGTGGCCCGTCGACGCGCGCGAAACGACCGAGCCGGAGCGCGCGCTGTTGCCGGTGCCGCGCGGCGAAGAGCTCAAGCATCATCGCGACGCGCTCGCCAAACACGAGCGGGCGCTCGCCGAGCTCGAACGCGACGACGATCGCTTGCGCGACGAGCAGCGCGCGATCGAGAGCGCATTGTCGCGGCTCGACGCGGGCGGAGCCGTGCCCTCGACCGAAGAGCTGTCGCGGCTGCGCGCCGCGCGCGACGCGTTGTGGTCGGAGCTGCGCCGTTCGAAAGTCGCCGAGCGTGCTGCGCTGTCCGACGCCTTCGAGACGGCGCTGCGCGCGGCCGACACGCACGCCGACGAGCTGCGCCGTCGCTCCGACGACGTGGCCAAGCGCGCCGAGCTCGAGCTGCGACTCGGCGACGTCGCGCGCGCGCGTGCCGATCGGGCGACCGCGATCGCGGCGGCGACGAGCGCACGCACCGCGGCGCAGGGCGCGTGGCAGGCGCTGTGGTCGCGCTGCGGTTTCGCGCCGCAGTCGCCGGAGACGATGCTCGAATGGCTCGGCGACTACGGCGAGCTGCGCAAGCTCGACGCCGAGCTCGGACGGCTCGACGAGCAGGCGGCAACGCTGCAGTCGGCGCAAGACGACTATCAAAAGCGGCTCGGCGCCATCCTCGAGACGCTGTCGTTCGACGTGCGCACCGAGCCGGTGCTGGCCAAGCGCATCGTCGATACGGTGCTGGCGGTGCGCAGCGACGTCGAGGAGCTGCGCCGCGACGAAGAGCGTGCGCGACGTCTCGGCGCGAATGTCGCGGCCTGGCGCAACGAGGTCAAGCGGCTGTGCGCCGAGATCTCGCCGCCGCTCGCCGCGCTGGCGATGCAAGATGCCGCGGCGGCGATGCGCGAGCTGGCCGAGCGGCTGGCGGCGGCGCAAAAAGCCGACAGCTTGCGCGCGCAGCTCGAGACGCGGCAGACCGAGCTGCGCCAAGAGCGCGACGAATGCGCGCGGCGCGAGCGCGACGTCGAGGCGGCGCTGGCAGCATGGCGCGCGCGCGCGGCCGTCAGCGACGATGGCGCGTTCGTGCAAGCGGCCGCGGCGGCGCGGCGGCGGCATGCGCTCGATCGCGAGATCGCCGAGCTGTCGCGCGCGGTCGCCGAAGCGCGCGGCGCCATGCCGGCCGAAGCGTTCGATGCCGCGCTCGAGACGGCCGAGCGCAGCGTCGTCGAAGACGAGCTGCGCGAGCTCGCTGCCGAGCTCGAGCGCGTCGAGTCGGAGCTGAGCGCGGCCTCGCAGCGTGTCGGCGCCGCCGAGGTGTCGCTGGCGCAGCTCGATGGTGGCGCGCGCGCGGCCGAGCTCGGCGCCGGCGTCGAGTCGCGGCGCGCCGAGCTGCGCACGCTCGTCGAGCAATACGCCGTCGTGACCTTGTCGCGCGCGCTCCTCGAGCGGCAGGTCGCGCGCTTTCAGGAGCGCCATCAACCGCGCATGCTCGAGGAGCTGTCGTCGCTATTCGCCGCGCTGACCGAAGGACGCTACACGCGCGTCTACCCGCGCTACGACGACGAAGGCACATTCGTCGCGGTGCGCGCCGACGGCGTCGAGGTCACGCCGGCCGCGATGTCGACCGGCACGCGCGAGCAGCTGTGGCTGGCCGTGCGCCTCGCCTACGTGCGCCAATACTGCGACGCGTCCGAGCCGCTGCCGCTCATCCTCGACGATCCGCTCGTCAACTTCGACGCCGCGCGGGCGCGTGCCACGCTCGCCGTGCTCGCCGAATTCGCCAAGCAGTCGCAGGTGATCATGCTGACCTGCCACGCGCACCTCGTCGCGCTTGCCCGCGACGTCGCCGCCGTCGAGCCGCTGCCGGTCCCGCTGCCGAGCTGAATTTGTCGTCTACTGAATCGCAGCCATCAGATCGCCGACCGGCTGCCCACCGGGCCGCGTCACTGTCTGCGTCGAATCGAGGTGCGACAACAACAGGTGCATCACCGTCCCCGTCCCCGGGCGCGTGCACGCGGCCGCCGTGCCGCCCTTGCAGCCGCCCGTGGCCGTCGTGTCATCGACTTGCACCCACCATTTGCTGGCGAAGCCCGTCGCCGGGATCATCGTCGACGGCGCCGGCTCCAGCGGCGCGATCCGCGTGACGTCGAAGCCGATGGGCGGCGTCGCATTCGGGCACATCTGCGGCGACGTCACCGAATATTCGCCCGCATAGCTGACGGTGCCGCCCGAGTTGTCGAGGTCGATCGTTTCGTACCAGGCAACGCACGGCAGCGCCGTCGCCAATCCCTTGCCGAGGCCGACCGGCTCGCTGAACGACAGCAGCACGATTTTGCCAACGCTCGGCGCTGCCAGCCCGGTGTATGGGAGCGTGGTCAACGTCGCCGTCACCGACAACGTCGCCGCCCCGGCCGTGAAGAACGGCGCCGTCACATTCAGCGGCGTGCCGTTGTTGCCGGCGTAGCTCAGCGGATCGGCGTGCAGCACCAGGTTGTAGCGCTTGCCCGCGGTGAACGCCGCCGGCGGCGCCAGCTGCACGATGTTCCCCGCGGCATACGTCGCCGTCATGGTGCCGAGCGACGCGCCGTTCTCGTCGAGCAATTGCGCCCGCAGCGTCTTGTCGTCGACCGCCTGATTGAACGTGATCGACAGCGGCTTGTCTGTCGGCACCACCGACGCCACGGCGCCGACGCTCCTGGTCACGAGGTAATCGACGCTCGACGCCACCGCCAGCAGCGCGGTGTTCGGGCCGACCAGCGGAATCGTGACCGTGTTGACCGGACCGCTGCCGGGAAACGCACCCGGCTGGGTCACGCGCGTCGGATCGAGCGGGAAGCTCGCCCCCGCCCACTGATACGTCGTCGAGCCCATGATGGTGATCGGCGGAACGTCGATGTACATCTCGGTGCTGTTGACGTTGATCATGTTGAGCGCCACCGTCGTCGGCAGCCCCATGAACGTCGCCACTCCGTTGGCGTCGG
>Ga0070679_100007727_pt1 | contig 10067 bp, 7 predicted proteins | sample KBSC63BmetaG_FD_65652 | JGI IMG/M metagenome (GOLD analysis project Ga0070679, IMG submission 65652) | Corn rhizosphere microbial communities from Kellogg Biological Station, Michigan, USA - KBS C6-3B metaG | ecosystem: Host-associated > Plants > Roots > Rhizosphere | place: USA: Michigan... | reverse complement strand
CACGTCCGGGCGGCTGCGCGTCGCGAACCCGCCCTGGGCCGCCACGCGCCAGCTGGTCGACGCGCAGGGCCTTTCGGCGCAGGTCATGGTCCCGCCGCTCTTCGCGGGCCGGGTGGTGGTGCCGTACCTCGAGGCGCGCCAGGCCAGCGCGGGACTCGAGATGCGGGGCGACCAGGCGACGTGGCGTTTCGGCCCGCGATCGGACCAGCCCAGCCGCGTGCAGCTCGGGCGCGTGAACCTGGGCGACGGACGCATCCGCTTCATCGACCGCGACGAGCGGACCGATCTCGCGGTGCTCGCCAAGGGAACGCTCGGGACGGGCGGCGAGCTCACCGCGACCGCGAGCGGCACCTTTCGCGGCGAGGCGCTCAAGGCCGATGCGCGCATCCCCCACCTCGATCCCCAGCACGGCGAGCGGATCGACTTCGCGGGCAACGCCGCGGTGGGCAAGACGAAGGCATCGGCCGAAGGCAGCTTCCGCTACGACGGCAGCGCGATGGACTTCAAGCTCGAGCTCGCCGGCGACACCGCCAAACACCTGAGCAAGCTCGTGCGCGTGGTGCTCCCCGACACGCCACCCTACAAAGTGGCCGGGCATCTCATCCACGCCGGCAACGACTGGACCTTCGAGGGCTTCCAGGGCCGCGTCGGCGACAGCGACCTGCGCGGATCGATCCTGTACCGCACCGGCGGCAAGCGGCCGTTCATGCGCGGCGACCTGCACTCGACGCTGCTCGACTTGGCCGACCTCGGGCCCGTCATCGGCGCACCGCCCGGCACGCGCCCCGGCAAGACGGCGAACGCCGAGCAGCGCGCACGCTCCGCCGAGCGCGAAGCCGGGAACCGCCTGCTGCCCGACGCGAAGCTCAACGTCGAGCGCTGGGGATTGATGGACGCCGACGTGCGGCTCGAATCCAAGCGCATCAACCGCCCCGACGCGATTCCCATCGACTCCTTCGCCACCCGCCTCGTGCTCAAGGACTCGGTGTTGCGGCTCGCGCCCCTCACCTTCGGCGTCGCGGGCGGCCACGTGAAGTCCGACGTCGAGATCGACGGCAACGCGAAGCCCGTGCGCGGCCGCATCGATACCGACGTTCAAGGCCTCGAGCTGAACCAGCTCGTACCGGTCTCGGGGTCGATGCGCGACGCGCTCGGCACGCTCTACGGCCGGGCCAGGCTCGAGGGCACCGGCCAGTCGGTCGCGGACCTGCTCGGCACGAGCGACGGGCGCATGACCATCGCCGTGGACGGCGGGCGGGTGAGCGAGCTGCTCGTCTACCTGTTGAACCTCGACATACCCGAGGTGCTGCGCCTGCTCGGGACGAAGAACCAGCAGGTCGAGCTGCGCTGCGCGGTGAGCGGCGTCGCCGTGAAAGGCGGCGTGGCCACGCCCGAGGCCTTCGTGGTCGACACCACCGAGTCCCAGGTGCACGTGAGCGGCGAGGTGAGCCTGCGCGACGAGACGCTCGGCCTCACGGTGCATCCGCTGCCCAAGAAGCCGAGCCTCTTCTCGCTGCGCACGCCGATCGACCTCAAGGGCCCGATGCGGCACCCGAAGGTGCACCTGCATCCCGGCCCGATCGCCGCGCGCGTGGCCGGCGCGGGGCTGCTCGCCGCGGTGAACCCGGCGCTCGCCGTGCTGCCCTTCGTCGATACCGCCCCCGGCAAGGACACCGACTGCGGCGCCCTCCTCGCCCAGGCCCGCGCCGAGGGGGCGGAAAAGAAGACGTCCTGAGTTATCCTTCCGCCCATGGGCGAGAAGAAGGACGACCGCGGCCTCGAGAAGGGCCTCACGAGCTACGGCGACCGGGGCTTCTCGCTCTTCCTGCGCAAGGCCTTCATCAAGGGCGCGGGCTACACCGACGACGCGCTCACCCGCCCGGTGGTCGGCATCGCCAACACGGCGAGCGCCTACAACCCCTGCCATGGCAACGCGCCCCAGCTCATCGACGCGGTGAAGCGCGGGGTGATGCTCGCGGGCGGGCTGCCGATCGAGTTCCCCACCATCTCGATCCACGAGAGCTTCGCGCACCCGACGTCGATGTACCTGCGCAACCTCATGTCCATGGACACCGAGGAGATGCTGCGCGCGCAGCCGATGGACGCGGTGGTGATGATCGGCGGCTGCGACAAGACGGTGCCCGCGCAGCTCATGGGCGCGGCTTCCGCCAACATCCCCGCCATCCAGCTCGTGACGGGCTCGATGCTCACGGGCTCGCACGATTTCGTGCGCGTGGGCGCGTGCACGGATTGCCGCCGGTACTGGGGACGCTATCGCGCGGAGGAGATCGACTCCGACGAGATCGCGCGCGTGAACAACCAGCTCGTGGCGAGCGTCGGCACCTGCTCGGTGATGGGCACCGCCAGCACGATGGCCCTCGTGGCCGAAGCGCTCGGCATGTCGGTGCCGGGCAGCGCTTCGCCGCCCGCGGTGACCGCCGACCGGATTCGCGCGGCCGAGCGCTCGGGCGCGACCGCGGTGCACATCGCGAAGTCGAAGCTCACGCCCGACAGGATCATGACGGCGAAGGCGTTCGAGAACGCGCTGCGCGTGCTGCTCGCGGTCGGCGGCTCGACGAATGCGGTGATCCACCTGACCGCCGTCGCCGGCCGCCTGGGCATCCCGATCGACCTCGCGCGGCTCGACGAGCTCGGGCGCGAGACGCCGGTGCTGGTCGATCTCAAGCCCTCGGGCCAGTGGTACATGGAGGACCTGCATCGCGCGGGCGGCCTCGCCACCGTGCTGCGCGAGCTCAAGCCGCTGTTGCATCTCGACTGCCTCACCGTCACCGGACGCACGCTGGGCGAGGAGATCGATACCCAGCCCGCGTTCAAGCAGGACGTCGTGCGCCCGATGTCGAACCCGGTCTTCGCGCAGGGCGGCATCGCGGTGCTGCGCGGAAACCTCGCTCCCGGCGGCTGCATCATCAAGCAGTCGGCGGCGGATCCGAAGCTCATGCGGCACGAAGGCCGTGCGGTCGTGTTCGAGAACGCCGAGGACATGGCAAGTCGCATGGATCGCGACGACCTCGACGTGAAGGCCGACGACATCCTCGTGCTCAAGAACATCGGGCCCAAGGGCGCGCCGGGGATGCCGGAGGCGGGATACCTGCCGATCCCTAAGAAGCTCGCGCGCGCCGGGGTGAAGGACATGGTGCGCATCTCCGACGGGCGCATGAGCGGCACCGCCGCGGGCACCATCGTGCTTCACGTGACGCCGGAGAGCGCGATCGGCGGGCCGCTCGCATGGGTGCAGACCGGTGACCGCATCCGGCTCGACGTCGACGCGCGCCGCCTGGAGCTGCTGGTGGGCGATGGCGAGATGGCGCGCCGCAAGCGCGAGCGCCCGGTATCGGAGCCTCGCGCCTCGCGCGGCTACCTCAAGCTCTTCCTGGACACGGTGACGCAGGCGGACCAGGGCGTCGATTTCGATTTCCTACGCAAGGGATGAACGCATGAAGACGTATCGGATCGCCTCGATCGGCGGCGACGGCATCGGGCCCGAAGTGGTCGCGGCGGGCGTGGACGTGCTGCAGGCGCTCGGCCCGGCGGAAGGCTTCGCGCTCGACGTGAAGGACTTCGACTGGAGCTCGGATCGCTACCTGGAGAAGGGCGCGTACATTCCCGAGGGCGGCCTCGAGGAGCTGAAGGGCTTCGACGCGATCCTCTTCGGCGCGGTCGGAAGCCAGAAAGTGCCCGACCACGTCTCGCTCTGGGGCCTTCGCCTCCCGATCTGCCAGGGCTTCGACCAATACGCGAACGTGCGCCCCACGCGCGTGCTGCCGGGAGTGAAGAGCCCCCTCGACAAGGGCCGCGAGATCGATTGGGTCGTGATCCGCGAGAACTCGGAGGGCGAGTACGCGGGCATGGGCGGACGCGCGCACCGGGGGCTCCCGATCGAGACAGCGACCGACGTCACGGTATTCACGCGTGTCGGAGTCGAGCGCATCCACCGCTTCGCCTTCGAGCTCGCGAAGAAGCGCCCGCGCAAGCACCTCACGCTCGTCACCAAGTCCAATGCGCAGCGTCACGGCATGGTGATGTGGGACGACGTCTTCTTCGAGGTCGCGAAGGACTATCCCGACGTGAAGTGGGACCGCGAGCTGGTCGATGCGATGACGACGCGCATGGTGCTGAAACCCGCGACGCTCGACGTGATGGTCGCGACCAACCTGCACGCGGACATTCTTTCGGACCTTGCCGCCGCGCTCTCCGGCAGCCTGGGTGTGGCGCCCACCGCGAACCTCAATCCGGAGCGCCAGTTTCCGTCGATGTTCGAGCCGATCCACGGCAGCGCCTTCGACATCACGGGCAAGGGCATCGCGAATCCGGTGGCGACGTTCTGGACCTGCTCGATGATGCTCGAGCACCTGGGTGAAATGCGCGCCGCTTCGCGCCTCATGAAGGCCGTCGAGCAGACGACCGCGAGCGGACTGCTCACGCCCGACCTGGGCGGCAAGGCGACGACGGTCGAAGTGACGCGCGCGGTGAAGGAACGGCTGGCGGCGACGTCACCCACGAAGCAGCACGCCTGAGCCGGTGAATCAGGGGACGGCAGCCCTCGCGACGGTGCTGTTGGCCGCCGCGGCAACCCGTTCTACGCCGAGGTCGACCTGCTGCGCGAAAGCCCGGACGACGAGCTGCCGTCGATCTACCGGCTGGCGTGCGCCACGCCGCTCGCTCCCAAGGCGGGCGGCACGCCAGGCGGCGACGTATGCGGGGACGATCCCGCGGCGATGGTCGCTGCGGGCGATGAGCGCTTCTTGCCGGGGGACCGAATCTGCGCCGCGAGGCCGGCATCAGATCGACGCGAGCGGGCACGAAGCGACGCTCATGGACATCATCGTGAACGTGACGGACAAGCCGGTCGTGCTGATGCTGAGCGCGTATGAGCCCGCGATCTGGACCGTGTCGTGGACGCCGGTCACGCGCATCGCCGCCGCGGTCGTCGGCGGCTGTCTACCGCGAGATCGCGGCGTTCTTCATTCCGAAGGGCGTGCCGGAGCCGAAGGGCAATCCCGGGCACTCCCAGGTCCACGATTTCGACGCGCTGACGTCGCGCTTCTGGACGGGAGAAGCGTTCCGGCACGGAGGATCATGGCGCGCTCGACAACGGAGCCGCCACGTTCTCCAGCGACTTGCCCTCCGCATCGACGCCGAGCCGCAGCGCGACGGCGCCGGCGGCGAGCATGAGCAGCGCGCCGAAGCCGTAGCCCGCCGCCACGGCGCCAGCCTCTCCCGTGCCCACCAGCCTGCCGAAGATCCACGGCGCGGCCACGCCGCCGATGCCGGTGCCGAGCGCGTAGAAGAGCGCGATCGAGAGCGCGCGCACCTCGAGCGGGAAGCACTCGCCGACGGTGAGGTACGCCGCGCTCGCCGCCGCCGATGCGAAGAAGAAAACCAACGTCCAGGCGACGGTCTGCGTGCGGGCATCGAGGTATCCCTGCAGGAAGAGCACGGCCGTCGCCGCGAGAAGGATCCCGGAAAGCGCGTAAGTCGATGCGATCATGCGCCTGCGTCCATGCGTGTCGAAGAAGCGGCCCAGCACGAGGGGGCCCAGGAAATTCCCGAGCGCGAAAGGAAGCAGGTAAAGGCCCACGCTGTCCGCGGCCACGCCGTAGAAGCGGCCCAGTACGAGCGCATAAGTGAAGAAGATGGCGTTGTAGCAGAAGGCCTGCGCGGCCATGAGGACGAGGCCGAGGATGGCGCGCCTGGGATAGAGGCGAAAGAGCGTCACGGCGAGGTCGGCAAAGCCCGTGCGCCCGTCGCGCGGCCGCAGGCGCAGCGTGGTCAACGCACCAGCGGCGGCGCGAGGCACCCCCGCGCGCTCTTCGATGTGCGCTGCGATGCTTTCGGCCTCCGCGGCGCGCCCGTGCAACAGCAGCCACCGCGGGCTTTCGGGCAGCGCGCGCCGCAGCAGGAGGATTGCGAGGCCGAGCAGCGCGCCGATGCCGAATGCCGCCCGCCATCCCGCATCCGGCGGCAGCAGCCCCGGTGCCAACAGGACGGTCGAGCCCACCGCCCCGAGCGCCGCGCCGATCCAGAAGCTCCCGTTCACGGCGAGGTCCGTGCGCCCGCGATAGCGCGCGGGAATCAGCTCCTGGATGGCCGAATTGATCGCGCTGTACTCGCCGCCGATGCCCGCACCGGTGACGAAGCGCGACAGCGCGAAGGATCCGAAGCCGGTGGCGAAAGCGCTGGCCGCCGTGCCCGCAACGTACACGCCGAGGGTCACGAAGAAGAGGCGCCTGCGACCGAGCACGTCCGCCAGGTATCCGAAGAAGAGCGCGCCCAGCACGGCACCCAGCAGGTACGCGGTCGCCGAGAGGCCCACTTGCTCGTCGGTCAGTCCGAGCGCCGGGCTCGCCCTGAGCGCACCGGAGATCGATCCGGCGAGCGTGACCTCGAGCCCGTCGAGCACCCAGGTGATGCCGAGCGCCGCTACTGCCCGCGTGTGGAACCGCGTCCACGGCAGCGCATCGAGCCGCGCCGGGACATCGCTTTCGACGACAGGAGACACGGGCATGAAGCTTCGCGTCGGGCGGCGTTTCGCGTGTCGAATTCCGACTGCGTCCCCGGTTTCGGTTACGCCGCGTCGTGGTGCAGCGATTCGAGGAGGCGTTGCCGGCCGGAGCGCACGTGCTCCTCGGCGAGCTTGCGTGCCTCGGCGGCGCGCCCCGCCACGATCGCATCGTAGATCGCACGATGCTCCCGATTGGAGCGCTGCATCTTGGCGGGATAGCCGAACGCCGGACGGCGGAAGAGATGCAGCTCGTTCACGCATTCGGCATACACCTGCGCGGCACGGCGATTGTTGGAGAACTCCGTGATCGCGGCGTGGAAGCGCAGGTTGAGCTCGTAGTACCGCCCGCCCTTCCCGGCCTTGGCCGCGGTCTCCATCTGGTCGATCAGCGTCGCGAGGATCTTGCGGCGCACGGGGGTGAGGTGCTCCGCCGCCCGCTCGACCGCGAAGCCGAAGACCAGCGCGCGCATCTCGTAGATTTCCATCATTTCCGCGACGGACACCTGGCGCACGAAGACGCCGCGGTTCGGGACCGCCGTCACCAGACCCATCCCCGTGAGCGTGCGAATCGCTTCGCGGATCGGCCCGCGGCTGGTGCCCATCGCCTCGGCGAGCGTCGCCTCGTTCAGCCGCTCGCCGGGCTTCATGCGGCCGGCCTCGATGCGCTGCTTCAGCTCCTCGACGATGTGCGAGGCGAGCTGGCGCGGCGGGCGGATGCGGGTGGCGATGGCCATGGCGAATTCGGGACGGTGGGCACGATGTTACCCACCTCGCGCGCCGATTGTCATCCGCAAACGCCAAAGTGTTGACACTTTCCGCGGGCGGGGCATACGCTACGCCTTCCTCGCGGAATCCCCTCCATGACGCACCTCGAGCTCGATCGCCTCGCGAAGCACTATGGCGGCGTGCGCTCCGTCGACGGCATCGACCTCGCGGTCCAGCCCGGCGAGTTCATCTGCCTGCTGGGCCCCTCCGGCTGCGGGAAGACCACCACGCTGCGCATGATCGCCGGATTCCTCGAGCCCGACGACGGCGAGATCCGCGTGAACGGGCACACGGTCTCCAGGCGCGGCAGCGTCGTGCCGCCCGAGCGCCGCAACATGGGCATGATCTTCCAGAGCTACGCGGTCTGGCCGCACATGACGGTGCGCGAGAACGTGGGCTACGGCCTCAGGATGCAGAAGGTCTCGGCGGACGAGCGCGAGAAGCGCGTGGACGCCATCCTGCGTGCGACCAAGCTGGACGAGCTCGCGGCGCGCTATCCCGGCGAGCTTTCGGGCGGACAACAGCAACGCGTGGCCCTCGCGCGCGCGCTCGCGCCGAAGCCCGGCATCCTCTTGCTGGACGAGCCGCTCTCCAACCTCGACGCGAACCTGCGCGCCGAGATGCGATTCGAGATCCGCCGGCTGCACGACGAATTCCGCAACACCTCGATCTACGTGACGCACGACCAGCTCGAGGCGATGACCATGGCCGACCGCATCGTGATCATGAACCTCGGCCGCATCGAGCAGGTCGGCTCGCCCCAGGACGTGTACGACCGCCCGCAGTCGCGCTTCGTCGCGCGCTTCGTCGGCGGCAGCAACGTGGTCGAGGGCAAGCAGGCGTCCGACCGCCGCATCGAGATCAATGGGCATGGCGTCGAGGTCGCGACCGGCGACTTCCCCGGCGTCGGCTCCGAGGTCGGCGTGTGCGTGAAGACGCACGACCTCGAGCTCGTGCCCGGTGGCGGCAATGGCGTCGCGAACGCGGTGCCCGGCAGGGTGATGAGCCACGCGTACCTCGGCAGCCATCGCGATTACGTGATCGACGTGGGCCAGGAGCTGCTCGTCTCCGCGCCCGCCTCGGTGCAGCTCGACAACGGCGCCCCGGTGCAGGTCCGCTTCCGCGCCGAACGGTGCCGTGCGCTAGCCAAGTGAGATAACAACGGAGGAGGAGTGAACATGGATCGCAGGTCTTTCATCGTCGCGATGTCCGTCGCGCTTTCCGCATCCGCGCTCGCGCAGGAAACCACCCCGCAGATGGTCGCGGCGGCGGAGAAGGAAGGCAAGGTCGTGTGGTACAGCTCGGTCGACGTCAAGGTGGCCGAGGAGATCAAGAAGCTCTTCCAGCAGGCGTATCCGAAGATCGACATGGAAGTCGAGCGCTCGGGCTCGGAGCGCGTCTTCCAGCGCATCAACCAGGAGTACCAGGCCAACATCCACAACGTGGACGTGGTGAACTCCTCGGACGCGTCGCACTTCCTCTTCTGGAAGCAGCAGAAGTGGCTCGCCTCGCACAAGCCGCCGGACCTCGCGAAGTTCCCGAAGGACGGCTACGACCCCGAGGGCTACTACGCGACGTGGCGCGCGACGCTCAACGTCATGGGCTACAACACCAACCTGGTCAAGGAAGCCGACGCGCCGAGGGGCTACCGCGACCTCCTCGACCCGAAGTGGAAGGGCAAGCTCGTGAAGGCGCACCCCGGCTATAGCGGCACGGCGCTCACCGGCACGTACGCGCTCGTGAAGGCGCTCGGCTGGGATTACTTCGAGAAGCTCTCGAAGCAGGGGGTGCAGCAACTGCAATCCACGACGGCGCCGCCCAAGACCATCGCCTCGGGCGAGCGCGCGGTCGAGGTCGACGGCAACGAATACAACATGTTCATCGAGATCGACAAGAAGAGCCCGGTGAAGATCATCTACGCCGTCGAGGGCACGCCCTTCGTGACCTCGCCCACCGCGATCTTCGCGCAGGCGCCGCACCCGAACGCCGCGCGCGTGCTGCAGAACTTCCTCTACACCGCCAAGGCCCAGCAGATCCTGGTCGACGCCGGCGGCGCGCGCTCCCTGCATCCCGACGTGAAGGAGCCGGCGAACCGCACGCCGCTCGGCAAGATCAAGCTGCTGCCCGACGATCCGAAGGGGATGCTGCCGCAGGTGAACGAGATCAAGAAGAAGTACACGGCGATCTTCGGCAACTAGGCGCGGCGCGTGGCGAGCCTGGATCGGCCCTCACCCCGCCCCCCTCCCGCGGGGGAGGCGGACGTGGCGTCGGGGAGCGTTCCCGGCTTCGCCTGGCCGCGCATCGACCTCACCATGCCGTTCTCGATCGCGATGATGGTGCTGCTCGCCATCCTCGTGGTCGGGCCCATGGGGTGGCTCGCGGTCACGAGCGTGCAGGACGATGCGACGAAGGCGCTCACCTTCTCGCATTACACGCGGCTCGTGACCGATCCCTCGTTCGCGAAGCCGCTCCTGACGACGCTCTGGACGTCGCTCGCGGTGGCGGGCATCTGCATCGGGTTCGCCGCGCCCATGGCGTGGCTGGTCGCGCGCACCAGCCTCCCGTTCAAACGCACGATCCGCTCGCTGGTGCTCGCGTCCTTCGTGACGCCCCCGTTCCTCGGGGCGTTCGCGTGGGTCTTGCTCGGCGGCCCGAACGCGGGCCTGGTGAACCAGTGGTATTACGCGCTCTTCGGGCTCAAGGCGTTCGAGGATCCGCCGCTCATCAACATCTTCTCCGCCTGGGGGATGGTGTTCGTGATGGCGCTCTACACCTTCCC
>Ga0070679_100007726_pt1 | contig 10067 bp, 9 predicted proteins | sample KBSC63BmetaG_FD_65652 | JGI IMG/M metagenome (GOLD analysis project Ga0070679, IMG submission 65652) | Corn rhizosphere microbial communities from Kellogg Biological Station, Michigan, USA - KBS C6-3B metaG | ecosystem: Host-associated > Plants > Roots > Rhizosphere | place: USA: Michigan... | reverse complement strand
CCCGGCGACCGCGACGCGACCGTGTCGTTGCGAGTCGTCACGAACACGCGCAACTTCCAGCCGGCCGGCCAGCAGACCGTCGTGGTGCCTGCCGGGCACACGACGGTAGTGGACCTGACGCAGGCCGTGGCCGGTGAGGTGGCCGGCGTCGAGGCGTCCAGCGACGTCGCCGTCGTCGCCCAGGGCCTGACCCTCATGCGGGCGGCCCGTGCTTTCCCGGACTACGCCTGGCTCGCCGCGCAGCCGGCACTCGCAGCGCCGGCGGTGCTGGCCGCCAACACCGCACCGTTCGGTCAGCACGTCTCGCTCGTTCTGACCGCGCCGCGCGGTCAGGCCAAGGTCGCCGTCAGGAACGCGAGCGGCGCGCAGGCGACCGTCACGGTCGGCGCGGGCCGCACCTCCTCGGTGGACCTGTCCGCGCTGCTGCACGCCGGAGCGGCCGGTCCGGGCCCCATCGAGCTGACCCCGCTCGGCTCCGAACCCGTCTACGTGGTGCGCACGCTCTACGCGTCCGGAGCGCACGGCCCGCTGCTGGCCGCGGAGATGCCGACGGTGCTCCCGCCCGCGACCGTCCTGCCGCCGGTCGTCGCGGACCTGCGCGCGGCGACGCGCTGAGCAGCCCGGCCGGGTCGGCTCAGTCCTCTTCCTCGCCGTAGCCCTCGGGATCGACCTCGGCCGGGTCGAGCCCGAGGTAGTGCGCGACCTCCTCGACGACGATGTCGTGCACGAGGTCCTCCAGGTCCTCGCGGTCGATGGCGCGGAGCTCCAGTGGCCGCCGGTAGATGACGATGCGTGCCCGCCGACCCGGCCCGGGTGGGAGCAGTCGGGCCAGCGGTACGCCGGCGGAGGAGATCTCGTCGTCCCACCCCCCGGAGGCGTCGACCGGTGGCACCTCCTCGACCGCGAAGTCGACCGTCGCGAGCCGGTCCCGCCAGCGAGTCTCGACGTGCTCGACGGCGTCCAGCACGATCTCGTCGAAGCGCTGGGTCGGCGTCTCGACCAGCGGCACGTGCCGCGGCGCGAGCGGGCCCCGCGGTCCGCGGCCGCGCCGGTCGCGGTGGCGTCGACGGGGCGGGATGGCCACGGGTTCAGGGTAGGGCGCGGGTGCGGGGCGTGTCTGAGTGGCGACACGCTGCCGCGCCAGGTACCTTCCCCGCGTGAGCCCCCTGCGACGTTGCTCGCGCACCGCATGCGGCCGCGCCGCCGTCGCGACGCTCACCTACATCTACGCCGACTCGACCGCGGTCGTCGGGCCGCTCGCGACCTACGCCGAGCCGCACTCCTACGACCTGTGCGAGGACCACGCGGCGAAGCTCACCGCGCCGCGCGGCTGGGAGGTCGTCCGGCTCGACGTCGACGCCGCGGCGGTGACCCCCAACTCCGACGACCTCGAGGCGCTGGCGAACGCGGTCCGGGAGGCCGCCCGACCGGCGCCCGCGGCGGCGCCGGGTGCCGTCCCCCCCGGCGTCCAGGAGACCGGGCGCCGCGGTCACCTGCGCGTGCTCCGCAGCGAGCCCTAGCCCGGCCGCGCGTCCGTTTTGCCCGGACGCTCCCGATGCTCAAGGAATCGGCGAGCCGTGCCGATGCGGTGGAAGTCCCGTCGCCCACCCGGGAGTTGTGAGAAATGAACGGCATTCCGCTGCAACGCACGACCTCGCCCGCCACCACCGCGGCACCCGCCTCGTTGACGCAGGCTCGCTCCGCCGGGACCTGCCCGGCCTGCTCGAGCAGCCGGCTGACGGTCCTCGCGATGACGCTGACCGACGGCACGCCGGTGCGCTTCGCCTCTTGTCACGACTGCGAGCACCGCAGCTGGAGCCACGAGGGCGAGGAGCTGCAGTTCGCCGACGTCATCGCTCGCGCGACCAAGCAGAAGGTCTGAGCCGACCGCTCCTCTGACTTCGTCGACGCGGCGCGGTTAGGGTCGGGCAGGTGCCCGACCTGTCGAACATCGTCAAGGCCTACGACATCCGCGGCGTCGTCCCCGATGAGCTCGACGAGGGCGTCGCCCGCGACGTCGGCGCCGCCTTCGTGCGGGTGCTCGGCGCGAAGTCGATCGTCACCGCGTACGACATGCGCGATTCGTCCCCGGGGCTCGCCCGCGCGTTCGCCGAAGGCGCGACGGCGCAAGGCGCCGATGTCGTCGAGGCGGGGCTGGGCTCGACCGACCTGCTCTACTTCGCGGCCGGCTCGCTCGACGTGCCGGGGGCGATGTTCACCGCCAGCCACAACCCGGCGAAGTACAACGGCATCAAGCTCTGTCGCGCCGGCGCCGCACCCGTCGGCCAGGACACCGGGCTCGCCGAGATTCGCGCGCTCGTCGAGCAGGGCGTGCCGGCGTACGACGGGAAACCCGGGTCCGTGAGCAGCCGTGACCTGCTGTCGGAGTACGCGGCGTACATGAAGAAGCTGGTGCCCGGCATCACGGACATCCGCAGGCTGCGGGTGGTCGTCGATGCGGGCAACGGCATGGGCGGCCTGACCGTCCCGGTCGTCTTCGACGGTCTGCCGCTCGAGGTGACGCCGATGTACTTCGAGCTCGACGGGTCGTTTCCCAACCACGAGGCGAACCCGATCGAGCCGGAGAACCTGCGCGACCTGCAGGCGAGGGTCCGTGAGCTAGGTGCCGACATCGGGCTGGCCTTCGACGGTGACGCCGACCGGTGCTTCGTCGTCGACGAGCGCGGCGAGATCGTGTCGCCGTCAGTGCTCACCGCGTTGATCGCGGTGCGCGAGCTCGCGAAGGACCCGGGCTCGACAATCATTCACAACCTCATCACCTCCCACGCCGTCCCGGAGATCGTGCGCGAGCACGGTGGCGAGCCGGTGCGGACGAGGGTCGGGCACTCGTTCATCAAGGCGACGATGGCGGAGACCGGTGCGGTGTTCGGCGGCGAGCACTCCGGTCACTTCTACTTCCGCGACTTCTGGCGGGCCGACTCCGGCATGCTCGCTGCGCTGCACACCCTGGCCGCGCTGGGCGGCCAGGAGCGTCCGTTGTCGCAGCTGCTCGCCGACTACGGCCGCTACGTCGCTTCCGGTGAGATCAACTCGACCGTCGACGACCAGAAGGCGCGAATGTCGGCGGTCGAGAAGGAGTTCGGCGCGCGCGCCGGCGTCACCGTCGACCACCTCGACGGGCTCACGGTGCAGCTCTCGAACGGCTCATGGTTCAACCTGCGACCGTCCAACACCGAGCCGCTCTTGCGGCTCAACGTCGAGGGTCCGGACGAGGCCGCGATGGCATCGTTGCGGGACGAGGTTCTCAGCGTCGTCCGCGCGAAGTAGCGGCGTCACGGTTAGGCTCTCGGGCCGTGAACCTCGACCCGGCTCTGCTGGAGATTCTCGCCTGCCCCAACTGCCGCGCCGACCTGCGTGTCGACGACGCCGCTAGTGAGCTCGTGTGCACCGGGTGCGGCTATGCCTATCCGGTCCGCGACGACATCCCCGTGCTGCTGGTCGACGAGGCCCGCAAGCCAGAGGCGTGACGAGTTCGTGAGCGGGATCTCCCTCGACGGCATCGACGAGACACGACTCGACGACGTCGCCGCCTTGGAGAGCGGCGACCCCGCGCAGATGCTGCGCGCGGTCGCGTCCTCGGCCGCGCAGGTGCGCATGGGGATGACGGCCGCCGCCGACGCCGGCATCGACCAGGTGCGCGAGCTCGGCCGGCCGCGCGCCATCGTCGTCGCCGGCATGGGTGGGTCCGGCATCAGCGGCGACGTGCTGGCCGCGATCGCCGGGCCGGCCTGCCCGGTCCCGGTTGTCGTCCACCGCGGCTACGGGTTGCCCGGCTGGGTGGGCGCCGCTGATCTGGTGTTCGCGGTGTCCTGCTCGGGCGGGACCGAGGAGACGCTCACGGCCACCGACGAGGCGATCCGCCGCGGCGCACCGCTGGTCGGCGTCGGGCGGGTCGGGTCGCCGCTGGCGGATCGGTGCGCGTCGGCAAGGGCGCCGTTCGTCTCCGTGACGATGCACGTCGGTCCGCGGGCCACCTTGTGGGCGCTGGCAACCCCGCTGCTGGTGGTCGCCGCGCGGCTCGGCCTGGTCGACCTCGGCCCTGGCGACGAGCAGCTCGAGCAGGCAGCAGCCAGGCTGGAACAGGTGGCCGAAGCCTGCCGTCCGGACCGGGAGCTGTTCGTCAACCCCGCGAAGACACTCGCCGTGGAGCTCGCCGGGTCGCTGCCGATGGTGTGGGGCGGCGGGCAGGTCGGGCCGGTGGCGGCCTACCGGATGGCCTGCCAGCTCGCCGAGAACGCGAAATACCCCTGCGTGTCCGGCGCGCTGCCCGAGGCCCATCACAACCAGGTCGTCGCGTTCGACGGGCTGCTCGCCGGTGGCGCCGCCGCCGACGACATCTTCCGTGACCGCGTCGACGAGGAGTCTCCGCTCCGGTTGCGTCTGGTGCTGCTCGACGACGAAGGCGCGGACGACGCGAGCCGGGCTGCGGTGTCGGAGGAGGTCGCACAGGGCCGGGGCGTGCCCGTCACCCGACTTCGGGCCGAAGGCTCATCGACGGTCGAGCGCCTCGCGTCGCTGGTCGGGCTCGTCGACTACGCCAGCGTCTATCTCGCGCTCGCGCAGGAGATCGACCCGACACCTGTCGCACCGATCGACGAGCTCAAGAAACGGCTCGCCCGTCCCGTAGTCTGACCGCATGGATTTCAAGGTCGCCGACCTGTCACTGGCCGAGTTCGGCCGCAAGGAGATCACCCTCGCCGAGCACGAGATGCCCGGGCTGATGGCGATGCGCGCCGAGTACGGCTCGTCGCAGCCGCTCTCCGGCGCCCGCATCACGGGGTCGTTGCACATGACGGTGCAGACGGCCGTGCTGATCGAGACGCTCGTCGCGCTCGGTGCCGAGGTGCGATGGGCCTCCTGCAACATCTTCTCCACGCAGGACCACGCGGCTGCGGCGGTTGTCGTGGGGCCGGACGGCACTCCTGACGACCCGAAGGGCGTGCCGGTCTACGCCTGGAAGGGCGAGTCCCTCGAGGAGTACTGGGACTGCACGGAGAACGTCCTGCGCTGGCCTGACGGTGGCGGCCCGAACATGATCCTCGACGACGGTGGCGACGCGACCTTGCTCGTGCACAAGGGCGTCGAGTTCGAGAAGGCGGGAGCAGTGCCCGACCCGTCCTCGACCGACAACGAGGAATACTCCGTCATCCTGCGCGTCCTGACGCGGTCGCTCCAGGAAGAGCCCACCCGCTGGACCAACATCGCCAACGGCATCAAGGGCGTCACGGAAGAGACGACCACCGGTGTGCACCGGCTCTACCAGATGCACGAGCGCGGCGAGCTGCTGTTCCCGGCCATCAACGTCAACGACTCGGTCACCAAGTCGAAGTTCGACAACAAGTACGGCTGCCGGCACTCGCTGATCGACGGCATCAACCGGGCGACCGACGTGCTCATCGGCGGCAAGGTCGCGGTCGTGTGCGGCTACGGCGACGTCGGCAAGGGCTGTGCCGAGTCACTGCGCGGGCAGGGTGCGCGCGTCATCGTCACCGAGGTCGACCCGATCTGCGCGTTGCAGGCGGCGATGGACGGCTTTCAGGTCACGACCCTCGACGACGTCGTGGGCAGCGCCGACATCTTCGTGACCGCGACCGGCAACTTCAACATCATCACGGCCGCGGACATGCAGCGGATGAAGCAGGGCGCGATCGTCGGCAACATCGGCCACTTCGACAACGAGATCGACATGGCCGGGCTGGCGAAGCTCCCCGGCGTACAACGCAAGAACATCAAGCCGCAGGTCGACGAGTGGGTCTTTGACGACGGCCACTCGATCCTGGTGCTGTCCGAGGGCCGGCTGCTCAACCTCGGCAACGCGACCGGGCACCCGTCGTTCGTGATGAGCAACAGCTTCACCAACCAGACGATCGCCCAGGTCGAGCTGTTCACGAAGACGGACGACTACCCGGTGGGCGTCTACGTGCTGCCCAAGCACCTCGACGAGAAGGTGGCCCGGCTGCACCTGGACGCGCTCGGGGTGAAGCTGACCGAGCTGACCAAGGAGCAGGCGGACTACATCGGCGTCCCGGTCGAAGGGCCGTTCAAGCCGGACAGCTACCGCTACTGAGCCGTCGGCGCGTTGCCGGCGTCGTCGTTGCCGAACCCTGAGGTTTTTCAGGCTTTCGGTGTAACCATGGTGGCGTGACCAAGGGACGTGTGCTGGTCGTCGACGACGACCCTGCGCTCGCGGAGATGCTCGGCATCGTGCTGCGCACCGAAGGCTTCGAGCCTTCGTTCGTCGCCGACGGCGACCGGGCGATGGCGGCGTTCCGGGCCACGAAGCCCGACCTGGTCCTGCTCGACCTGATGCTCCCCGGCACCGACGGCATCGACGTCTGCCGGCAGATCCGGGCCGAGAGCGGCACGCCCATCGTGATGCTGACGGCCAGGGGCGACACGGTCGACGTCGTGCTCGGCCTCGAGGTGGGCGCCGACGACTACATCATCAAGCCGTTCAAGCCCAAGGAGCTCGTGGCGCGGATGCGCGCCCGGCTTCGCCGCAACGACGCGCCGACCAGCGAGATGCTGGAGATCGGCGACCTCACGATCGACGTGGCCGGCCACGTCGTCTCGCGCAACGGGACCCAGATCGCGTTGACGCCGCTGGAGTTCGACCTGCTTGCCGCGCTGGCTCGACGGCCGGGACAGGTCTTCACCCGCGAGCACCTCCTCGAACAGGTGTGGGGCTACCGCCACGCGGCCGACACCCGGTTGGTCAATGTCCACGTCCAGCGGTTGCGCGCGAAGGTGGAACGGGACGCGGAGCGCCCGGAGATCGTGCTGACCGTGAGGGGAGTCGGCTACAAAGCCGGACCGCCATGACCGAAGCGCCCGCGTCGCCGCCGAGCGGCCGACTGCGTGTTGATCGGGCGCGCCGTGCCGGCGCTGCCGTGCGGCACACGTGGCGCGCCTCGCTCCAGCTGCGGGTCGCCGCGACGACGCTGGTGCTGTCCGGCATCGTCGTCGTCGTCCTCGGCGTCGTGCTGCTCAACCAGATCCGCGACGGGGTCCTGGAAGCGAAGCAACGGGCCGCGCTGTCGCAGCTCGACTTCGGTCTTCAGCATGCGGCCGACCAGTTCAACGCGATCGACCGGCCGAACCCGACGTCGGTGCGCAGCACCGCATCGAGCGTCACTGCTGACCTCGCCGGACGCGGGTCCGATGCGCTGAGCTACGGCGTCGCGATGGTGTCGACCGCAGGCGGGGACTCGGCGAGCACCGCCGACATCCTGCCGGTGCCGAGCATCCCGACCCGCCTCTTGCACACCGTCTCCCGCGAGCAGCGCGAGGCGTGGACCTACGCCGTGCTGACCCACCGTGACGGCAGCCGCGAGCCCGGCCTGGTCGTCGGCGGACCGGTCCAGAGCGACACCGCCGACTACCAGCTCTACTACTTGTTCCCGCTGCAGCAGGAGAGCCAGACGATCTCGCTCGTCGAGCGCACGATGCTGTTCTCGGGTCTCGCGGTGGTGCTGTTGCTCGTCGCGATCGCGGCGCTCGTCACCCGCCAAGTGGTGCGCCCGGTGCGGCTGGCAGCGGCCACGGCCGAACGGCTCGCGGCCGGACGCCTGCGCGACCGGATGGCGGTGCGCGGCGAGGACGACCTTGCCAGCCTGGCGACGTCGTTCAACCGCATGGCCGAGACCGTCGAGCAACAGATCTCGCAGCTGCGCGAGCTGTCGCGCGTGCAACGCCGGTTCGTCGCCGACGTCTCGCACGAGCTACGGACGCCGATCACGACGATTCGCATGGCGGCGGACGTGCTGCACGACGCCCGCAGCGAGCTGCCGCCGGAGCTGGGTCGCTCGGCAGAGCTGCTGCAGACCCAGCTCGACCGGTTCGAGGCGTTGCTCGCCGACCTTCTCGAGATCAGCCGGCACGACGCCGGTGCTGCGACGTTGGAGCCGGAGCCGGTCGACCTTCGCGGCCTGGTCTCGCACGTCCTCGACGCGACCGCCCCGATCGCCGAGCGCCGCGGCTGTGCGGTCGAGGCGGATCTGCCGGACGAGCCGGTAGTGGCGGAGGTGGACGCGCGGCGCGTGCAGCGCATCCTGCGCAACCTGGTGGCCAACGCTGTCGAGCACGGTGCGGGCTGCCCCGTCGAGGTGCGGCTGCGCGGGGACGAGGGTGGCGTCGCGGTGACGATCCGCGACCACGGCGTCGGGCTCCGGCCCGGGGAGGCCGCGCTCGTGTTCGGGCGGTTCTGGCGAGCCGACCCCGCCCGCGCCCGGACGTCCGGGGGAACCGGCCTCGGCCTGTCGATCGCGATGGAGGATGCGCGACTGCACGGCGGCTACCTGCAGGCGTGGGGCGACCCGGGTCGCGGCTCGGTGTTCCGGCTTACCTTGCCGTGGCGAGTCGGCGGTGAGCTCGGTGAGCCGCCGCTTCCGTTGGAGCCCCCCGACGAGGACGCCGCGCCCGTCTCGACCGAAGGCGTCGCTCGTGCCTGACCGCATGAAGCGTGGGCTCTCGGCCGTGGCTGCCGCGGTCGCGCTGGCTGGCACGGGTTGCGCCGCGATCCCGACGGGCGGGACGGTCCATCTCGGCCGCGCACTGCCCGGTCCGGGCGGGCTCGACGACCTCGACGTCCGGGTGCTGCCGCCGTTGTGGCACGCGGGCATGTCGCCGGAGGACGTCGTCACCGGATTCCTGCGGGCGCTGGTGAACGACGACGAGGACTACGTCATCGCGCGGTCCTACCTCACCGGCGCCGCATCTCTGCACTGGGACCCCTCGTCGGGAGTCACGACGTACGACGACGCAACGGCCCAGCCGTCGGAGACCGGCAGCGGCGCGACACGGGTGATCCGGCTACAGGCGCCGCGGATCGGTCATGTCGACGCGCGCGGAGACTACGAGCCGGTGCCGGGAGCGCTCGACGCGAGCTTCACCGTCACGCGCGCCGGGGGCAGCTGGCGGATCGACAAGCTGTCCGACGGCGTGCTCTTGTCGGAGTCGGACGCGCAGCGCACGTTCCGCGCGGCGGCGGTCTACTACCTCAACCACTCCGGCAAGACGCTGGTGCCGGAGCAGATCCTTCTTCAGAGTGCACAGAAGGGTGTCGCCACCGCGCTCGTGACTGCACTCCTTGCGGGTCCGAGCAACTGGCTCGCCCCCGCGGTCCGCACGGCGGCACCACCGCGTACGACGCTCATCGGCAACGTGCCGGTTCACGACAACGGCGTCGCCGACGTCAACCTGAGTGCGTCGATCAGGCTCGCGTCGCAGTCGGACCTCGCCGCGTTCTCGGCACAAGTTGTCTGGACCTTGCGTCAGGTGCTCGACGTCACGAGTGTGCGGCTGCTCGCGGAGGGCGCGCCGCTTCAGGTGCCGGGCGTGCCGACTCGACAGCCGATGAACGCGTGGGACCGGTTCGACCCGTCCGCGCCGTCGTCCTCGCACGACGTTCTGTTCGTCCACAACGGCCATCTCGCGGCGACGGGAGGCGACGCAGCCGCACTCGCGCGAAGCGACCCGGGTCACGTCCTCTACGTCGGCAGATCGCGCGACGGCGACACCCTCGCGGTTGTGCAGCAACGTGGTTCGCGAGTCCGGCTGCTCACTGGGCGGTTCGGTCATGCGCTCACGCCGCGAGTGACGGCGGCGACGATGACGGCGCCGACGTTCGACGTGAGCGGTGATGTCATCACCGTCGTCACCAGTCGGGCCGGCCGCTCGGTCGTCGCGGTCACCCCGAGCGGTGACGCCCGCCGGCTGAGCGTCGACTCCGTACTCACCCGGCAACCGGTCACGGCACTGCGGCTGTCACGTGACGGCTCGCGTGTTGCCGCCGTCGTCGGCTCCGGGCGGCTGCTGATCGGTCGGGTGACGACGCTGGCTGGGATGCCGTCGCTCACGGCGTTCCGCGCGATCACGCCGACCCTGCATGCGGTGTCGGGCGTGACGTGGGCGGGCGCGGACGACGTTGCCGTCACGGCCGCAGCGAGCGACGGGCAGCGACAGGTCGTCGAGACCGACAGCGACGGCTACACGGTGCGGCAGATCGCGCCGGACCGGCTGCGCGGCGCACCAATCGACGTGACCGC
>Ga0070679_100007725_pt1 | contig 10069 bp, 13 predicted proteins | sample KBSC63BmetaG_FD_65652 | JGI IMG/M metagenome (GOLD analysis project Ga0070679, IMG submission 65652) | Corn rhizosphere microbial communities from Kellogg Biological Station, Michigan, USA - KBS C6-3B metaG | ecosystem: Host-associated > Plants > Roots > Rhizosphere | place: USA: Michigan... | reverse complement strand
TGCCCGATCGCAAGGCCGGACTTGGTCAGGGTAGCACGAGAACCGTACTTGGCAGCTCCGGCCAACCAAGCAATACGACCCGCAGTCGTACCCGACTTCTTCTTCGTAGTCGAAGCAGTGACACCCGTGCCAGTATAACCTGTGTTCGTCCAATCGAACGTACCCTCGAGACCGGGGTTGATGACCTGGTTCTGACGGAAGGGCGTGATGACCGCATTCGGGTCCTGGACAGTCGGAGCGGTGATCGTGGGCGTAGTCGGCGTCGGGTAGTAGTACAGCGTAACTGTACCGTTGTTGGTTGCCGTCGGACCCGTACCGCGCTCTCGGCTCTGAAGGCTGCAGTAGGCCGGGTTGAAGTAGTTGTTACCGCCACCGCCGCCACCACTGGAACCGCCACCCGAAGGACCAGCACCACCACCGCCAGCCCAGCCGCCACCACCGCCACCGCCACCGGTGCTGTTGTTCAGGCTTGTACCACCACCATTACCACCTTGGCCTGCAGTACCCGCCGTCGCAGAGTTACCTGCAGCACCGCCAGGAGAACCTGCAGCACCACCGGTCGTACCAGGACCAGCACCCTGACCGGCAGTACTGAAGTTGGTACCTGTTGCACTAGTACCATTACCGGCCGTTAGTGTGATGCCATTGTCTCCACCAGCACCACCGCTACCCTTCGCACCAGTAGCACCCGTACGTCCAGTACCACCTGCACCGCCGGCCTGAGCCAAGACAGTAGCGCCAATTGCAACCTTGGAGGAACCTGAGCCACCATAGCCGGGGTTGCTACTCGTACCAGTTGCTGCACCACCATTACCGCCGTCAGGGTATCCGCCCACACCACCTGACGTGCCAGAGGGGATACGACCTGACTGACCGACATAGATGCTGAGGGTATCGCCAACGTTGAAGGTGTCGAGGTTGACAACGATCCGACCACCAGCACCATCACCGGCGAATGCACCACCGGCACCCTGGATATCCATCACAATCGGGCTACCGCAATCCGGCGGAATAACCCAGTGCTGGATAGAGCCAGTGTATGCGAAGGAAACAGTAGTAACAGCCATGTCAGATCCAGGTGGGGTAGTAGGTGAGGGTGCCGCTCCAGCCACCAACCGCAGCCGAAGCCGTCAGGTTGATCGTGCCATAGGGCAGCTTGAACCAATCATCAGAGCCGGAGTGAGTAACGAACCCCGAAACATCTGCTGCAGCCATCTGAGCATTCTGGGTCTTCATGTTCGCGGTCAACGAGACAGCACCAGCAGTGGTTGTAACATCCAACGCCCAGGTGTGACCATTCTGCGTGCACATCAAGGTGGGCGTAGTCACACCGCCGGTCTTCGACGTAGCAACGAACGAGACCTTGCGTGAACTGACCGTACCCTGAATCGTCGGAGTAATCAAGCCACCGCTCACCGTGGAATCAATGGTGAGGTTTACCGGCGTCGTGCTGTAGAAGAACGGGTCAGCGAGCCGAAGATCAACCGCGAACTTCGCACCAGTTCGACTCATCATGGAAGGGGTCAACCCTCCATCATATCGTGCGCGGGCGTCCGCCGTCTGAAGGGTGTTGGTCTCATCGCGCCACCGCTTACGAAGCGTGAAGACCTTGCCCTCATTCCAAAAGATCCGCTGAAGAATGCGCCAGTTCTTGTTGAACGCATCCTGTCGTGTGGTAGCCACCGCGCCGTTATCGTCAGTGTCAATGACCCACATCCCAAGACCGATCACCCGAGACGCAGGCATACGGTCAATCTCCTGGTCTCCAGGAATCCACGGGATAGTCACATCCTCGCCCCGTAGTGGCGGTACTCCTTGCCGGTCATCACCCCAGGTAGTAATGTTCTTTGCAAGGGTCTGGAGAGGGTACTCCACACCATCTGCCGGAATGATTGACCAGTACTCCGTTGTGGTTGTCGTCATGGCGATCTCCTAACGCACGGGGCCTGAGGTCATGTAGTTCATCTGACGGATCGTACGAGGCAGCGAGTCGGAAGCAGTCTCCGGCTTCGGGTAGTGGTTGTTGATGCCACCGTTGACTACAAAGCCCCCACCACTCATCTTGTCGGAAGATCGATTCGCATAGGCTCGCCCGCGGGTAGCAGCTGATGCTGCAATCAATCCCGACATTCCCAGGGAAGAATCTAGGTCGCTTGCGCGCATAGCCGCGACCATCGACTTGCTCAGGCCACGAATCGCCCCGACTGCTCGGTGCTGGTGAAGATCGATACCCAGAACGATGCCGTCGATGAGCTTCGGCATAACATCATGGGACATCGACCGAGCGGGTGAGCGGATGCCCAGTTCCTTCTTGATTTCCTTGAGGAACTTCTTACCGAAGGTCGAGGCCACCGCAACCAGCGCCTTCTCCTTCGACTTCAAACCATCGACAACTGCCTGAGCAGCATCGACTCCGCTCTTGTACATCAGCCGAGAATCGAGACCACCGATCTGGTTCGCGTTGACTCCGATGGTGTTGAAGTCGTTGTTGATGGTTCCGATCTGATCCTTGGTAGCCTTGACCAACTGACGAACCTGCGGGAGTGCATCGATGCCAGCATTCACTAGTTGATCGACCAAGTACTTGCTAAGTCCTCGACGGCGCAACACCTGCAGGTCGCGGCGGAATTCACGAACCTTGTTAGCCGCATTGCCGTACTGGCTGATGAGGGCGTCGAGGTGAACCGATGTCTTACTGGTCTTCGGGTCAGTAACCTCACCCATGCCCGAGATGGACTGCGAGCCAATGATGCTGTCACTGATGTTACGGATATTGCCGAGGTAGGCATTCTTGGCATCGATCAACTTACCTCGAGCATCCTTGAGCTCACCGGCGATTACATCCGCCATGTGCATCATGGACTTCTTGGCTCTAGGAATCGTGTCTTCGATACCCTGGGAGATACCCAGAACGATATCACGACCAGCGTCTCGACCACGAGTTGACGGCGAATGGATGCCGAAGAATCCAAGGATACCGTTCCAGAGATCGCTCAACCAACCCTTGACGTGATCCCAGAGCCAGCCGGCCAACCCCATGATGCCGTTCCAGATACCCTTGATGATATTCTCACCAACGGTAAGCATATCGTCGTAGAGATGCCCGAAGAACCCCAGCACCTGGCCAACGACATTGCTCAGCACATCCCAGAGCTTACCCAGCGCCCCTACAACGCCGTTGTAAATGTAGGTGCCGAGAGTCGACAGAACCTTCCAGATGGCATCGAACGCGGCGCTAAGCGCACGGCTGATACCATCCCAGATGGTACTGAAGATATTCGCGATACCCGACCAAAGAGCACTGAAGAATCGACTGATGCCATTCCAGAAAGCCTTGAGCGGACCGCCAATGACGGACCAGATCGCGGACAAGATCCGCGCGATCAATCGCCCAGCACTCTGGAAGATGTTGATCGTAGTGCTCCAGATCATCGTGAAGAACGCGACAATCCCGTTGAACACCGCTCGTGTAACTGTCGAGACAATGTTCCAAGCACCACGAATGATCCCGATGATGCCACCGATGATGAAGCTCGTGTAACGGTAGATGGCACCCCAGACCGTACTAATTACGGACGAGATGAGGTTGAACGCAGCCTTCGTTGTACGGACGATCCAAGCCCAGTGCGTAGTGATCGCGTCGATAATCAAACCCAGTGGCCCGAGTACAACTGCGATGATCGCCTTCCAGTGTTCCTTCACGAAGTTGACGATCGTTGTGATCACACCGGCGATGAACGTATATGCGGTGTGGAACGCACTGATAACTGCACTAATCGCAGTTCGAACTGGGTTGACCAGGTACTTCATGAACGCGGCGCCAACCCACTTCGCCGCAGCAACGATCCCGTTGAAGATGCCCTTCATGATGTTCCAGGCATCCATGGACCACTGCTTGATGTCCGCCCAAGCCTGCTTGAAGAAGTTGCGGAACCCCGCGAAATGCTTCCAGCAGTAAATGAACGCACCCGCGAGCGCGATGATCGCCAGCGTGATAAGGACCACTGGGTTCGCCATCAGAGCAGCACCCATAGCGATGAAGCTAGGGATGAGGCTTTCCATGATGAAGACGCGGATGGCAATGAGTGCCAGCTTGAAGTCTCGCCACACCAACACTGCCTTGATGAGCAGTCCCATGACTAGTGAGAGTGTGCCGAATACAACTAGGAAGATGCCGACGATGCCAAGGCCGTAGATGATGACCTTCTGCATGTGCGGGGACAGGTTACCGAACCACTGGACCAGCCCTGTCAAACCCTTGACGACCGAACGCATGAATTGCTGAAGAGGGCCACCCACCTGGATGAGCATGGTCTGGATAGAGTTCTTCAGGTGAGTCATGTCACCGGAAAGGTTATCCAGCCGCTTGTGTGCAACATCGGCGGCCTTGACCTTACCGATCTCAGCGTTCATGTTACGGAAGCCCTTAGCGCCATCGCGCATCAGGATCTGGACTGCCGACAGGGCTCGCGAGTTGAAGATTGTCTTGTTGATCTGCAGTTGCTGGGCCTGGGTGTAACCCTTCTCAGCATCCTGCAGAACCTGGAACACTTGACTCAGGCTCTTGATGTGCCCGCTCTGGGTGATGAACTTGTTGGTACCATCCTTGGTGATGATACCCAGTTCCTTCATCTGGGTTCGCGCGGCGGACGTCGCACCAGTTAGGGAGACCATGATCTGGCGCAATGACGTGCCTGCAGTCGAACCCTTGATCCCTCGCTGACCAAGGAGCGATATAGCGGTAACCACTGAATCGAACGAGATACCCGTACTCGCCGCAATACCACCGGCATACTTCAGGGAATACGCTAGATCCTGAACATCGATGATCGATGCGTTAGCCGCGCCGGCAAGTTCATCGGCAATGTGGCTAGCATCCTTGGCCTTGATGTTGAACGTGGCCATGTTGGCGGCCATGGTGTTAGCTGCTTCACCGACGGAGATATCAGCAGCCTGCGCCAGGTTCGTGGTAGCTTCGGCAACACCATCGAGGATATCTCGTGTGGAGATACCCGCCTTACCGAACTCAACGAAGGCATCGGCCATATCCGCCGCTGAGTAAACGGTAGTACGAGACATCTCCATGGCCTTGTCGGCCACAGCTTGCATATCTGCCTTCGTCGCGTTGGTAACCGCACCGAAGTAGTCGATCTTCTTCTGGAAGTCCGCTGCTGCCATGACGGACTTCTTGAACAGGAGTGCGATAGGGGCTGCTGCGGCGAGTGCTACTGCTCCGACCTTGATGAACGAAGAAGCCGCGCCTGCTAAGGCTACACGGGTAGTCTCATTGGCGCGTCGCACAGAAGCGTACGAAGCAATTGCTTGCCGGGCGTCGATCCGGATCTGACCCCGAATCCCACCTAAACTCGTCACAGCAGCCCCTGTTCTAAAACATTGTCGCCGGGTCGAGGAACTGACCCTTTACTGGCTTCTCTTCGGCATCGGGATCGAGGAATCTATGGAGTATGTTCTGGCGCTTACTCTTAGCTACCTTGGGGTTCTCTTCATCCACTTCATCCATGGCCGCCTCAATAGCCGACCCCCAGTACCCGATGGCCTGATCCACACAATACGCAACATATGGATCTTCGATCGCCAGCAGGTTACTCGGCCGAACGCCCCACAACTGAGAGTCCCGGTACAGAAGCCACGCTGTCAGCTTGTTCTGCACGAAACTGGGCTACATCATCAGTTCCTCCCTGAGAGAGGTTGAAGATGAAGACCTTGTCATCCTGGTCGAGTTCATCCACGTAGAGACGATCGTCCCGACGCTTCTCTTCATCCACGATCTGCTTGCCATTGTCTTCGGTGTCAGCCTTCATCGGCAGACGGAAGACTCGCGGCTCGACGGCGCAGAAGATGGTGACCTCGTCCATGAGCTGGAACAGATCCGCGATCTGACTGGGATCATCCATGAACTTCTTGAGGTCTTCATCTACGTCATCTACACTTCCTCCTCGATCGATGCCATCCTGTACGATGGCCATGAGGGAGTTGGGGATGATACCCGCCTTCATGAACGTCTCGAAGCTGACGCGGCGGATCTTCATGAACTTGCCACTCGGCAATTCCATGGGTTCGATCGGCTTCTTCCACTCACTCACCGGAGATACCTCGACGGGAGTCTTCGCCTTCTTGGTGGCGGCCTTCTTGGTGGTACCAGTGCTGGTGTTCTTAGCCATTGCGCGGCCCTCCTGGGGGTCTACTTCGTTGGATGTTACGAGGTATTGCTTAGATCGGCCCGTAGATCGCGTAGGTCACAGTGGCAGTCGCACTGAACGCGATGTTGACGTTACCGTTCGGATCACGGAAACGCAACGAGTCTACGAGGATCATCCTTTCTCCGGCGGCGGGCACGGCGACCACGACGTCGGGGTTGTAGGAAGTGGCACCCACGGGACCGGTGGACTGATCGTCCAGAGTCACGTTGATCGAGGCGCCACTGCCGTTCTTGACATGAACCAGATACCTCGAAGCCGGCTGAACCGGGAAGGTATCGGCAGAGGCCGGAGTGAGATACGCCGGCGTGACAGCGAGGACGGTAGGAACCTGAACCGGTTGCGCGGTCATGTCCTAGCCCGTGATCGCAGTAACGGTCTCGTTCTGGATGAGCTCGTACAGCTTGAAGTTCGGCGTTCCACCGAAGTTGTTGCCGTACCCCTTGCCCTTGGCCTTCGTGAGATAGAAGGTACCGCCGGCGAGAGAACCCTCCAGATCACCCGTGGCCTTGCACCGATAGACGACGGAGTGGAAGTCACCGCCGGAATCGCTGATGGCCTGACCCTCGACCTGGAAGTACGGACGAGCGTCAGTGGTGAGTTTGGTGAAGCGGTTCACCTGGTTTGGAGTAGTGCCCGTGAGAACGAGAGCACCACCTGCCATGATCTTGTACGCCGCCAGGGAGATACCACCCGCCTCGAGCTCCCAGTCGACCGTCGGGCCACCACCGTGGCTGGCGAAGGTCTGGTCGTCACCCTGCAGGTCCTCGTAGGCCTCAGTCTCAGAGAAACTGAACGTACGAGAAGCCGGCAAGTCGACGCCAGCACCAACGGTGCCGTCGGAGGCTACGGGAAAGAGTCGAACATCACGCAGTCCGAACGGCAGAGTCTGTCCTAGTGCCATTATCGCTTACCTTACCTTTCTGCTGTTGTGGATCGGCATATTGCTTGGTTGACTCGAGTAACCCTGACTCGAGGTTGAAGACATGCAGGACAACCGTTCCAGGCCGATATCCACACCCACGACGCTTGCATTTCACCTCGAGGTGTGTGGAATCCAGCAGTCGCCCATGCATGGTTCCCGCGCATCGCAGTTCATCCATCTATCGCTCCCAATCACTCCTAAATCATGCTCGGAATGCGAATCGATGAATGACCCGCAAGTCAGGATCCCGAGGCCTTAGCCTTGCCCTGAGGCTTCGTCCCGGCCTTCTCATTCGCGCCCGAATCGGTCGCACTCGCATCGGGTGCACCTGCATCCGGCACGGTGGCACTTTCTCCCACCGGCGGCGGATTGTCCGGGTCGACGAGCAGAGGCGTTGTGCTGCCGGCAACGAGCTTCGGCGGCACTGGCGTCTCGAGGTCTTCCGGATAGGTGTTGGTCGCGTCGGCTTCAGCGAACTCCCGACGAACCGCGATGCTGCTGAGGAGCGCCTCCGAGAGTTCGTTGGAGACCTCAACGGCGACACCCTTGGTGAAGTCGATACCCTTGTGGGTAACGCCCATGCGCTCGAAGTCGTCAGCACTCAAACAGCGAGTGTCAGCGTCCCCGACGTAAACAATGTCTTTCATCCGTGCTCCTTTCAGTTACTACGGATGAACTGGAAACGAATGTAGTTGAAGATAGTCCGCAGTGTTTCATCGTCGAGGTCCTGGCTGGTCTCGAGGTAGCGGGTCGTGATGACCCCATCCTCTGGACTTCCCTTACCAACCAGGGCGCTCTTGACCGCGCGGACAATGTCCTCAATCTGTTGATAGTCTCCGGGTTCATCGTGGACGTAAACCTGGAAGAACTGACGACTGGCGGTATGCTCATCCGCAAGCATCTCGTTGGTATCGTTGCCCATGTGGAACACTAGGAACGGCTTCTCTACGTTAGCCGCCTGCATCGAGCTCGACTGGTAGATTCGTGTGGCCACGAAACTAGCAACGTCAGGATCAGCTTTCAAGGTGTTATAGAGGAATGAGCGTAGACTCATGAAGGCTCCTCCATTCCAGTCTCGACAGCGTCAACTGATCGGAGAACTTGACCTGAGAAATGCTCCAGCGTAGGCATGATGATCGCGTACTTCCCACTCTGGATCGTCTCGAGCCAGATGCCGTACTCGACACCATGGTACAGCTCGAGAACTATTTCATCTCCGTCTCGATATACATCCACATCTAAGCTTTCTCGCGCGGCCCCGGTGATGTCTGACCACGGTGCATTCGCCTTAGCGTACTCGAGGATGTCCGGTGCTTGCTGACTGAGTTCATCTTCAGCATCGGTTATCACATCTGCTTCGGCGAATAATGGCGTTAGGGTGTCAGCGAGAATGAAGAACCCACCGAAACTCATACTACCGGTGGATTCTTATCCGATACCTCGGTCCGAAGAAGTGCTACCACACGATCTGAGCGCGATCGATCGGCGGTCTTCGGCTCGAGCGAGTCAACGATGTAGACATCGCCTTGGTAGGTGAACCGGTCATCTCGGTTTATATCTACCCGAACGTTGCCTACGAGTGCGTACTGGGTCACGGGAATTGCCCCATTAGCAGTACGCGCGGTGAAGTCAGTCAGTCGCCTCTTCCATGGTACAAGACGGAAGCGCTGAGGCGGCAGCGCGGTGGGCCCTGACTTTACAAAGCCCCCAGCCCCTGACTCTACCTTCGTTGTTCGCTCGAGAGTCACCATGATGGGATCTGCACGAATGAACGCTTCCGCATTCCTACGGAGAACGTTCAGACCCTTGATATCCAACATTAGTAACTCCTACGGATTCGTCCCACTCGAGTTCGGCCGGCGACGAGACTTGACCCTGCTGTGGCGTAAGTCTTTGCCATCTTCAGAGCATGGTCGTGGAGGTCAGACATAGCGCGGGTCGCGTTACCCTCACTAACGTCCACCAGATCGGCGTAGTTCGCAGCCTTCAGTAGCCAAGCTGCGTACGTAGCACGATCGACATCCGCCCCGTTATCGAACAGCACCTGAGTGAGCTGAGCATTCGTAAACATGGTGTCGCTTTCCAGACCGCCATCGGGGATCACCTCGGCGATTCTGGATCGCAAGACTTCGACGGGGGTCTGAACCATGATTACTCCGCGTTCGCGTCGTGGTCCTCGTCATCGGCCTCGAGAGCCGCGACGAAGTCCGCCTTCTTCTTGCCATCGGGAACGATCTTCGCCTCGTCGTCACGGCTGTCGTTCCGCCGCTTGACTTCAGCGATGAGCTGATCGCCCTTCCAGCTGCCGTAGTCCTTGTTGTCGGGGATGTCAGCAGCCTCTTCCTCGACCTCGTTGCCCCAGCCGTCGACCAAGCGGTCGCCGACCCGGAACTGAGTGCTCTCCTGGGGAGTACCCTCTTCGTCAGCCATGATGATTCAGTTCTCCTTACTGGTAGATGGTCGGGACGGTGTAGGTGCCGCTGGCGGTCACCTGCATGACGATGCCGGCACCGCGCTGGCGGATACCGGTACCGAAGCCCCGTCGGTAGAAGGAATCGATCAGCGGGTAGTCGGAGCGCTGGCCCGGGATGATCTTCAGTCCCTTGTAGGCCGGGTTCTTGTGCTCGCGGATACCCACCGGGTTGTTGAGGTTGTCCGGACCGCCCGATGCGAGAAGCACCATGTAGCCGGCAGGGATGTACTCATCCTCGACGACGTGGAACGGACCATACGTACCGATCTGACCCGGCACGTCGCCCTCGGGACGACCGACGATACCCGAGTTGATACCGATGGCGACGCCGCCACCGACATTCTGGCTCGGAATGAAGTCGTACTGCGCACCGCTGACCACACGAAGGGTACGGATGACCTTGCCCTCCTGGCGGTTCACCCAGAGAACGAGCTTGGTGCCGTTCTGGATGCC
>Ga0070679_100007724_pt1 | contig 10069 bp, 8 predicted proteins | sample KBSC63BmetaG_FD_65652 | JGI IMG/M metagenome (GOLD analysis project Ga0070679, IMG submission 65652) | Corn rhizosphere microbial communities from Kellogg Biological Station, Michigan, USA - KBS C6-3B metaG | ecosystem: Host-associated > Plants > Roots > Rhizosphere | place: USA: Michigan... | reverse complement strand
CGCCGAGGACCGGCGTGGTCGCATCGACGCCGGTGCAGGTCAGCGTGATCGGCGCTGCGAGGTGCAGCCCGCCATCGGTCGCGATCTCGAGGTGCGCGGTGTGGGCGCCGCTGGTCCGCGGCGAGCAATGGACGACGACATTCGTCGAGCCCCCGGACGGCACCGGTACGACGTTGCCGTCGCACGCCGGCGAGTCGGGATTGCACGGCAACGCGACCTCGAAGTTGTCGTCGAGCTCGTCGGTCTGGAAGTCGAGCCGCGTGATCGGTGACGTGCCGTTGTTCGTCAGCACGAGCGGCAGCGCGACGGTGTCGCCGACGTTGACCGAGCCGAACGCGAGCGTCGACGGAGTCTCGGCGAGCGCGGCCGAGCTGACGTGCTCGCACGCGCCGGCGAGGTCGGCGAGCGGCTCGCGCGAGCTCGCATCGATCGCGTGCACGGTGCAGCGCTCGAGCCCGAGCTTCGCATTCGAGCACGCGAACGTGACCTGCTTGCTGCTCGAGCCCGGCAGCGTGAACGGGTTGCCGCCGGCGATCGAGAAATCGATATCGGGGTCGCACGACGGATCACGGACGAGCGCGACCTGGAACGCGCCGGTGCTCGTGTTCTGGAGCGTCCCGGTCGCGGTTCCCGTGCCGCTACCGGTGACGACGAACGTGACGGGCGGCGTCGCGACGACGCTCGGGCCTGCCGCCGCGGTCCCCGCGAGCAGCACGAGCACGGCGAGGCTGCGTGCTCCCGTGGCCATTCACAACCTGCCGATGACGCCGATCGTCGGCGCGAACGTCGTCGCCTCGAACGTGTGCATCTTGTAGATCACGTTGCTGACGTTGAAGAAGTGCTCGACGCCGAGGTCGCCCTGGACGCTGAGGTGGCCGTTGATCTTGAGCTCGATCCCCGCTGCGAGTCGGCCGCCGACGCTGACCTGCTTCTGATCCGAGTCGTCGGTGAAGAAGAACATCGGGATGCCGGCGGCGAGATACGGCCGCAGCCAGTCGGTGAGGAGCAAGTAGCGCGCGCCGGCGTAGGCGCCGTAGACATCGGACTTGAGGCCCGCGAGCTCGACCTCGAAGTTGTCGGAGGCGGCGTACGCGATGCCGAGCCCGCCGGCGAAGCCCTTCCAGTGATTGCCGTCGATCCGGACGATGCCGACGACGCCCGAGGTCAGGTGCTCGACCGGCTCGGCGAGATCCGGCGGGGCCTCGTACCCGAGGTCGCCGCCGGGGACGAACGGCTTGACGTCGGCGCCGGTGACGTCGGCGTGGACGCGGCGCTGGCGACTGTTCGCGTCGACCGTGCCGTAGGTCCGGCCGTCGACGAGCCAGCCCTCGACTTGCTCCGGCGGCTTCGCGGCAGACGGTGGCGGCGGCGCCGCGGTTGGCGCTTGTGGCTCGGGCTTGACCTCGAGCGTGACGTCGCGGGTCTCGCCTTCGAAGCTGTTCAGATCGACCGCGTTGATCGCGCTGCCGCTGCGGATCCGGATCGTGTGCGTGCCGGGCCGGACTCGGGTCTGCAGCGAGCTCCCGACCGGCACGAACGGGCCCGCATCGATCGAGACTTCGCTGCCGTGCGGGGTGACGTGGACCGTGAGGATCGTCAGCTGTGCGTCGAGCTTGATGAGCAGCTCCTTGACCTCGGCGACGCGCTCGGCGCCGGTCGCCGGATCGCTCAGGTAGCGCTGGTACGTGTTCGCCGCGTCGGCGGCACGGCCCATGTCGTTCAGCGTCGACGCGATGTTCAGCAGGATCTTCGGGCTCGGGAACCGGTTGTAGGCCTCGAGGAAGTTCGCGAGCGCCTGGTCGTACGCCTGGATCTGCAGGCGGTGCACGCCTTCGGTCATCAATGCCTGCGCGACCGCGCGCGCCTTCGGATCGTCGACCTTCACCGCGGGATCCTGGGTGATCGCCGTGAGGATCTCTGCGAGCTGCTGGTCGTCGTGGATCTGGGCGAGCGGCGGCACTTCGGCCGGTGTCGTGACCGGCTGGGCGGCGACCGCATGCGCGGCGAACAACAGGCAGACAGCGAGCGGGTGTTTCACGGCGTGGTCTCGATCGGAGCGCACTTCGACGTGTGCGCGCCATCGTGAGGATCGCACGCCGGCTGCTTCGGGGGAACTTTCGCAGCCTCGTGTGTGTGTGGCGTCACGGGGCGCGTCGTCGGCGTGGGCGTAGGCGTAGGCGCAGCTGGCGCGGGCGCCGGTGGCGCGGCCGGCGTCACCTCCATCTTCACCGGCGCCGGCGAAGGTGCGGGCGCAGGCGCGCTGACGGGCTGCGCCTCTTCGCCCTTGCCGCTCTTCGCCACCGCGATCGCGACGACGCCACCGATCACGAGCACCGCGATCGCCGCGACGATCGGCAGCGTATGACTCCGATCGCGCCGTGTCGGTCCTCCATCGTCGAACGGCAACGGCGCGGTGATATGCGTCTCGACGCTCGGCCGCGCGGCCGGCGCTTGCGGTCCCGTCACCGGCGATGGAGCGAACGGCGACGGCGTGATCTCGACGCCGGCGGGACCTGCGAGCGCGCGCGCGACCTCTTGCGCCGAGGCAAAGCGATCGGTGGGCTCCTTCTGGAGCAAGCGCAGGATGATCGCATCGAGCTCCGGCGCGAGACCCGGCACGCGATCGCGCGGCCGCGGCGGCTCTTCGAACAGGTGCATCGCGATCACCTCGCCGGATCCGCCCTTCGGAAACGGTGCCTCGCCGACGACCATCTCGTAGAGGATGCAGCCGAGCGAGTACAGATCCGCGCGGTGATCGATCGCCTTCGCCGAGCGTGCCTGCTCCGGCGCCATGTAGCGCGGCGTGCCGATCAAGGCGCCGTCGATCGTGTGGCTGCGGCCGATCGGCTGGCCCGTCGGATCGACGAGCTTCGCGATCCCGAAGTCGAGGATCTTGACGCGCACGCCGTACGGCTGCTCCGCATCGGGCACGAGGAAGATGTTCGCGGGCTTGAGATCGCGGTGGACGATGCCCTTCGCGTGCGCGGCGACCAGCGCGTTCGCGAGCGCGCGCGCGAACTGCGCGGCCTGTTGCGGCGGCAAGCCCGCAGGCTTGAACCGCTTCAAGTACGCGTGCAGCGACTCGCCTTCGAGGAACTCCATGACGAGGTACGCCTCGCCGGTCTCGGTGTAGCCGAAGTCGAACACCTCGATGATGCTCGGATGGCGAATCGCGGTCGCCGCGCGCGCTTCGGTGAAGAACCGATCGACGAGCTCGGCGTCCGACGTCAGCTCCGCCCGCAGCACCTTCACCGCGGCGTCGCGCCCGAGCAGCTCGTGCCGAGCGCGATAGATCGTGCCCATGCCCCCGCTCGAGAGCTCGTCGGTAATGCGGTAGCTGCCGAGCAGCGCGCCGACCAGGCTCATCCACCCCAAAGAATGCCACGGGTGCTAGGCTTCCGCGAGGTGCCGGGTTTTCAGCGACACGTGTTCGTCTGCATCAATGAACGTCCAGAAGGCCATCCGAAGGGTTCTTGCAAGGCTCGCGGCGGCTGCGAAGTCCGCGACGAGCTGAAGAAGCAGCTGGCGGCGCGCGGGCTTGCCAAGCTCATCCGGGCGAACAACGCCGGCTGCCTCGATCAATGTGAGGAAGGCGTGGCCGTTGTCGTGTACCCCGAGCAGGTCTGGTACGGGCATGTCACCGTCGCCGACGTGCCGGAGCTGATCGAGAAGCACCTGATCGGCGGCGAGGCGGTCGAGCGCTTGATGCTGCCGGATCAGCCGCACCTCGCCGGCAAGCGGACCTTCGACAAGGTCGAGCCGAAGTGAAGTCGGCGCTGGTCGTGATCGCGCTCGCCGGAGTCGCGCACGCCGGCACGACCGAGATCACCCGCACTCAAACGTCGACCTCGACCCCGAGTCCGACGCCGCCTCCGGCGCCGGCCCCGAACTCAGCGCCGCCCGCTCCGAGCCCACCGGATCCCGCGACCGTCGAGACGGCGAGCGAGGCGAACCTCGAATCCAACGCACCTCGCGCCGGCGTCGTGCTCGCCGCGGCGATCGGTGCCGGCCTCACGATGGGCGATGGCGTCGGCCGTGGTCCCGCCCTGTCGCTTCGCGTCGGCCACGTCGCGACGCCGTCTGTCGTGATGACGTTCGAGATCGTCGGTGGCTCCTTGCTCCACCAGCAGATGACGAGCTCGACGATCCTCCACAACGACGACATCAGCCTGATGGCGGGAGCGCTGCTGTACGTCAACCGCTCGCTATGGGTCCGGGCAGCCGGCGGCGTGACGACGTATACCGAGGACAATACCGTCACCGCGCTGCGCGCCGTCCACGGCGGCGTCGGTGGGCTCGTCGGCATCGGCGTCGATCTCGTGCGCTGGCACTACCTCGTGCTCGGCCTCGAGACGTTCGATCAGCTCTCGATCGTCTCGAAGAAAGGCCTGTTGCTCAACAACGGCCTCTGCCTCGGCCTGACGTACTACTAGCCGAGCACTTCGGCGACGACGGCGGTGATGTTGTCCTTGCCGCCGCGCTGGTTCGCGAGCCCGATCGCCGCCTCGGCGCACTCCTCGAGCTCGCCATCGCCGCACAGCTCGGCGACCTCCGACTCGCTCGTGAAATAGCCGTGGAGTCCGTCGCTGCACAACAGGAACCGATCGCCGACCGCCGTGTCGATATCGGCGGTGTCGACCTGGACGTAGTCCTTGTGGCCGACCGCGCGCGTGATCACGTTCTTGCCGCTCGCCTTCTCGGCCTCGGCCTTCGTCATCATGCCGTGCTTGACCTTGTAGTTGATCAGCGTGTGGTCCTCGGTCAGCTGGAGGACCGCGTTGTTGCGCACGCGATAGACCCGCGAGTCACCGACGTGTGCGGCGAACGCGAGGTTCGCGCGGATCAACAGCGCCGAGAGCGTGGTCGACATCCCCTTCTTCTCGGGGTCGAGCTCGGCCATGCCGTAGACCATGTAACAGGCGTTCTTGACGCCGCTCTCGAGGAGTCGGCGGATCTCCCACACGCACTCGGTGTCGCCGAACATCACGCGCTCGACCAGCCGATCGAGGTCGCGCGATGCACCGTAGACCCACGAGGTCAGCGCCTCGACGGCCTCGCGGCTCGCGATTTCGCCCTTGTTGTGGCCACCGACGCCGTCGGCGACCACGTAGAACCCTCGCGCATCGTCGCGGAAGAACGCGTCTTCATTCCCCTGGCGCTTCCGCCCGACATCCGTTCGAGCTACCGAAAGCAGCTTCACCGTCCTCGATCGTAACATGGCGGATGGGCGGGGGGCTTGCTACGTTGAACGCTGCATGATCGACGCGAGGGAGGCGCCGCAGGCGACGGAGACCGTCCGAGGTCAGCTCGCGACCGAGCTGCGCGCGCGGTCCAGCGAGATCCTCGCGGCCTGGATCGTGAGATTCGAGCGCTCGCCGTTCCGGTTCCGGCGCGCGACGAAGGCCGCCACCCACACCGCGCAGGTCGCGAATCTCCTGGAGACTCTGACCGAGGCCTCTCACGGTGGCGCGAGCGCGCTGGTCCCGGGCTCCGACGCGACGCGCGAGCTCGAGCGGAGCTCGGCATTCATGGGCGCCCAGTTCGCGAGTGAAGCCGCCACGGCGTTCGACGTCAGCGCGGTCCTGCTCGAGCTGCGCGAGGTCGTCGCGGGGATGATCGCACCAGCCGATGCGCTCGCGCTGTCGCGCCTGTTCGACTGGTTGACCGTCGTCGCGCTCGATGGTTTCGCGACCGCCGGGCTGCAGTCGCTGCGCGAGCAGACCGCCGAGCAGCTCGAGGGTGGCACGCCGGTCGTCGAGCTGCTCCCGAAAGTCCCTGCCGTGCTGCTGGTCGGCGCGCCGACCGCTTCCGTCCTCGACAACTTGCTCGCGCGTGCGTGGATGCTCGCCGTCGGGACCGGCGCACCGACGCTGATCGTCGATTGCAGCGGGCTCGCCGCCGCGGGCGAACGCAATTTCGAGCGCTGCTACCCCGGGTTTCTCGCACAGGCCGAAGGCTCGGCGCTTCACATCCTCCTCGTCGGTGCACGTCGCCACATCGCGGATGCCGCGGCGAAGGCGACGTCGGAGGCCGGGCTGTCTCTCCAGATCTTCGAGCATTTGGACAGTGCCGTGGCACACGCTCTCGAACGTGCGGGTCACTTATTGATGCGCGATCGCCGAGTGGGCGAAAGATGATCAGCGCATTCGCCGTGATACGCTGAATTGCAGTGGGCGAGTTTCCCGTCAATTTCGGGCGCTACCAGCTGGTAGAGCGTCTCGCGATGGGCGGGATGGCCGAGCTCTTCGTGGCGACCTCGCCGGGCGAGCACGGCTTCCAGAAGCGGGTCGTGATCAAGCGCCTGTTGCCGCACCTCGGTGCGGAGGACACCTACAAGAACATGTTCATCGACGAGGCGAAGCTGACCGCGCGCCTCGTCCACCCGAAGATCGCGCAGACGTTCGAGCTCGGTCGCGTCGACAACGATCTGTTCATCGCCATGGAGTACGTCGAGGGCATCGACGTGCTCGCGCTGCTCCGCGAGTACGCGCAGCGCCGCCGCCGCGTCGAGCCGCAGCTCGCGGCGTGGATCGCGCACGAGGTCCTCGACGCGCTCGACTACGCGCACAACGCGCGCGACGAGCAGGGCAGGCCACTCGGCATCGTCCATCGCGATATCTCGCCGTCGAACGTGCTCCTGTCGACGCGCGGCGACGTCAAGCTCGTCGACTTCGGCATCGCGCGCGCGAAAGATCCGGATCGCGCGCACAAGAGCAAGACCGGCACGCTCAAGGGCAAGTACGGCTACATGTCTCCCGAGCAGGTGATCGAGATGCCGCTCGACGGACGCAGCGACGTGTTCTCCGTCGGTGTCGTGCTCGCGGAGCTTCTCACCGGCCGCCGCTTGTTCGCTGCGGCGAACGAGCTCGACGTGCTGCTGATGGTGCGCGACGCGAAGCTCACCCGGTTCGACAAGTACGGCAGCGAGATCGAGCACGGTCTCCAGGGCATCGTCCGCAAGGCGCTGAAGAAGCCGGTCGACGAGCGCTACGCGAGCGCGGCGCAGTTCCGCGATGCGATCTCCGAGTGGCTGTTCGACAACCGTCACCGGATGACGAACAAGGCGGTCGCCGACGTCGTCGCCGAGCTCCAGCCCGCGGTGATCGAGCGGCGCCATCGCACGGTCGGCGAGGCCGCCAATACCAGCGTCATCGACGACCTCGGCCTGCCGGGCCAGCGCCCGCCGAGCGAGGACGCGGCACCGATCATCTCGATCGAGCCCGAGGATGAAGTGTCGATGCCGATGATCTCGGTGTCGTACGACGAGGACAAGCAGCCGGCCCACCGCTCGTCGATCGCGGTCGGCTCGAGCGCCCCGACTTCCAGGCGCGCCGACACCGTGCAGGGCAAGGTCCCGCCGGTCATCCAGATCCCGAAGAAGCCGGCAGAGGAGCGCGTCGCGAAGGTGTCGTCGCACGGCGAGGCGCGGCCGACGCGCAACATCCCGCCGATGACCGCCGAGTCGAGCGGCGTGATCGAGATTCCGATCGGCGACACGATCAGCGCAGCGGTCGAGGCGATCGTCACGCCCGATGGCCGGCCCGGTACGCGTGCGCAGACGTCGAAGGATCCGCGCGTGCCGCCGCTGCCGAGCGACCGCGACGAAGACTCGCAGATGCGCGCGTTCGACGAGATCACGGACGAGCCGGCGAGCTCCGCATCGCGCGATATCGCGTTGCCGTCGCCCGAGGAGCTCGCGCGCAAGAAGCCACCGACGCCGCCGGCGCTCGCCGATATCGCCGAGGAGCCCGACGACGCGGGCGAGTTCAACAACACGTCGCCGATGCGCGTGCTGTTCCGCTTGATGACCGCGCGCGCGACTGGCCTCTTGCTCGTTGCGGTCGGCGGGATCAAGAAAGAGATCTACGTCCGCGACGGTCAGCCCGAGTACGTGTCGTCGAACGTCGCGAGCGAGCTGTTCGGCAACTACCTCGTGACCAAGGGCGTGCTGTCGGACGGCGAGCTCGCGATGGCGCTCGCGATGATGCCGCACTACGGCGGCAAGCTCGGCGATACGCTCGTCGGTCTCGGTCTGCTCAAACCGCTCGAGGTGTTTCGCCACCTCACGCGTCAGGTCCGGACCAAGATCATCGACGTGTGCACGTGGAACAAAGGCGGCTTCGCCTGGTACGCCGGCCGCGAGAACCCGCGCGAGGCATTTCCCCTCGACTTCAACGCGTTCGAGATCCTCGGCGCGGGTGCGATGGCGCTGTCGGACGATGTCACCGATAGCTGGATCGCGAAGAACGGCGGACTGCGGCTGCGCGCTTCGCGGACGCGCCGGGTCGGCCCGGAACGCTTCGAGGTCAAAGGCCTCGTCGAGCTGTTCGATACGCTCGACGGCAAGCGCACCGTCGGTGATCTCGTCGAGTCTCATCCAGATCGCAACGACCAGCTACGTGTAGGTCGAATGCTCTGCTTGCTAGAAGCCTGCGATCTCGCTCGCGCTGCGTGATAGCCTGATTCGGTGCGAACGGAGGTCATCGCACTCGTGATCGCGTGCGGCTGCTATCACGCGACCTTCGAGCAGAACGTGCCGTGCGCGGCCGATCTGGCGTGCCCCGGCAACGAGGTCTGCGACACGACCCGGTCGCCACCGCTGTGCGTCGATCAACTCGGTTCCGCGGACGCGGCGCAGCTCGACGGCGCGGTCAGCGCGTGTGGCATATGCGCGAACCCGACGCCGATCTGCGATACGACCACCACGGCGTGTCGCGGTTGCTACGACGACGGCGAGTGCGGCGGCAACGCGTGCGTCGAGTACCAGGGCACGTGCGTCCCCGAGCCGCTGGCGCTCTACGTCAAGAACGGCGGCAGTGACAACGGCCAGTGCACGCGCGGCCACCCTTGCGCGACGATCACGCGCGCGCTGTCGCTCGTCGACGCGACGCGCTTCGTGATCAAGCTGTACGACGGCACCTATCACGACGCGTTCACGTCGAGCACGAGCTTCGTGTTGTCGGGCGAGAACGACGGCAACGCGGCGCACGTGTTCTACAAAGCGCTCAACGGCCACGACCATGTACTCGAGGTCGACGGCGGGACAGTGCTCGTCGAAGGCGTGATCCTCGACGGTGGCTCGCAGGAGACGGTGCGCGCGCAAGGGGGCGCCGCGCTGACGATGTACGAGGTCGAGATGCTCGACAGCCCGATCGGGACGGTCGACATCGTCAACGCGAACGTCGATCTCGAGCAGGTCACGATCCACGACAACCAGGGCGCGCAGGCGGCCGTCGATATCAACGGGGGCGAGCTGACGTTCGAACGGTCGGTGATCTACGCGGCGAGCGGTGGGTGTCTGCGCGCGAGCGCGAAGTACCTGATCGAGAATTCGTTCCTCGTCGGCTGCGCGGCCGAAGGCTTTCGCCAGGCCGGTCTCGCGATCGCGGGCTCGGTGTTCCAGTTCAACACCGTCGCGAACAACGGGTTCGGCGCGGTGTGCGCCGTTCCGGTCGCGCTTGACGATACGATCTTTGCCGGCAACGGCAGCGCTTCGCCGCAGATCGGTCCGCTGTGTGCGGCCTCGTATTCGCTGTTCACGGATACGGCGCCGAACGGGACGGGCAATATCTCGAATGGCAATCCGGCGTTCGTGGCGAACGATGATGACCACATCACGTTCCAGTCTGACGCCCGCGACAAGGCGGACCCGGCAGCGACGCTGATGTTCGACTTCGATGGTGAGCCGAGACCGCACGGCGCGGCCCGCGACATCGGCGCCGACGAGCACTACTAGGATCGCCTGATCGTGATCGGAGTCGTGATCGTGATCCAGCACGTGATCGTGGCCGTGCACGTGATCGTGAACGCAAACGTCGAGGTGATCGATCGATCGTGAGCGGCGGCAGCGGGCCCCAAGGGCGGGGACGCGCGCTGGTCCGGTCCTGTGCGCTCGGCGCCGCCTCGAGCGGTCGCGTCGTCGATCGCCCGCTCTGCGCCGATCCGGCGCGATCGACCCCGCCTCTGGACGGCGCTGCCGCCGTCGACGACTGATCGATCACGTGCACGGCCACGATCACGTGCGGGATCACGATCACGGCAACGATCACGTTGACGTCTACGGAACGGA